>Ga0233427_10002264_pt1 | contig 18484 bp, 16 predicted proteins | sample SI_118_April2016_5_FD_179885 | JGI IMG/M metagenome (GOLD analysis project Ga0233427, IMG submission 179885) | Seawater microbial communities from Saanich Inlet, British Columbia, Canada - SI_118_April2016_100_MG | ecosystem: Environmental > Aquatic > Marine > Inlet | place: Canada: British...
CAACGACGTCCCGATGGGCCGAGTTGGTGTGCCCGGCGACATGGCAGGCGTAGCGATCTATCTCTCGTCGGCAGCCGGTTCGTATGTCACCGGTAGCGTGATTCCGGTCGGTGGCGGCCTTTCAACCATTCACAAGTAGGTGCCAGCCTGCTGGGGCAGTTGTGGATCGGGTGGGGCAGTCTTTGCCTGCTGAAGCTGTTGGAGTTGCATGGCCGCTGCGGCCTGCTGCTGCGCCATCGATGCCTGAAGGCCTTGCAGGAGACCCTGCAGCCACCCGACCAATTGAGCCTGGGCGATCCGGATCTCGGCTTCGGAGGGCACGCCTTCGTCGTCGCAGCAGTCGGCGAACTCAGTGAGCTCATCCATAAGGTCGTCGGAGAGAACCGTTGCCAGCTCCTCCATCGTCTCCTCGTGAATACGGGCGAGGAGACGGCGGCTCTTCTCATCAGTGTCGGCTTGGCGAACCTCGGCCATCAGCGTCTGCACCATCGTGCCGAGCCGGATGAGTTTGGCGGGATCTGAGATTGCTGGCGGTGAGGTACTGGCGTCGGTCATGACTCCAGGCTTGCACAAAAATCAGGTGGGTAAGTCGCCGGTACGGGTTCTTGAATTTGAGAGCTGCTGCGTCACCGCCCCGCTTGCTGATTAGTCAGTCGGTGTTGAACGACTGCAACACTGGGAACACAATGGCGCGTTCGAGAGTGGCCAGTTCGTCGGTCTCGGCAGTAAGAGCAACCGTCAGCTCTGGCTCGCCGATGTGAACATACGCAACCATGTCGGTGCCGATCCGTTCGAGTAGTCGACGCTCCCAGACACCGGCAAAACGATCCGGCGGGTCGGAGGGCACAAAGGGTTCGTCCACGTAGCTCTCGAGGTACCACGTGAGTTCGCTGCTATTGAATGACCCGTTCCGGACCACCAAGATCGTTGGGTCAAGCCAGTCGTTCTGGCGGTAGTAGCTGTCTTCGTCCTCAATGAAGTAGGCCTCCCAGTCGGGTACGCGAACATCGACCCATGAGATCTCTTCGCCAGGCTCGACGTCAAAGATGCTATCGACGAAGGCGGGGGCGCCTTGGTCGGTCATGCGGCCGGCATTGTTGTCGAGTTGAAGAAGAGCGCCGTCTGCGCACCCAGTATCGACCGCGTCACCTGGGCGTTCGATGAACTGTTGCATTATGTCGACGGCGCAGAGGCTTTCGTCGGCATCATGGCCCCTGTCGGGGAAATGCACGAGGGTGACATTGTCGAGTCGCTCGGCGGTGTTGAAGGCCCAGCCTGGCGGTGTGATCGGATCCAAGCCACCTGAAAACATCAGCGTCGGGGCGTTCCATGTCGTGGGTTCGTTGGCCACAGCATTTGCGGTGCCTGTGTCCCATGCAGCGCAGAGTTCGAGCAAGCTGCTGCCGATGAATCCGGGAACGAGGTTGACCCGATCTACAGGGCGGGTCCGGGCGTACGCGTTGGCACGTTGCTCGGTGGTTGTGAATGGAGCCTCTTCGTTGCATTGGACCGCAACAAAGCCGGCAACATCGGCGATGTCGGTGATCGATGAGGCACCGATCCGGGTAAGTCGGTCGAGATCGCCATCGCGGAAATCGATCAAGGCGTCGGGAATCATCGCCGCCGCCTCGGCCAGATACAGCAGTGCGTGCAACCCGTTGACAACTTCGTCATCATCAATGAGCGCTGGGACGTCGAAGTACGGGGACTCGTATTCGAGCGGTGAATCGTTGAATGACGCTATGGCTTCGTCAAGGGCCGTCCAGGGGTCGCGGAGAGCGGGGCCGCACACAGCATCGGCGGCACACGCGTCGAAAACTGTCTGGAGAGCCGATTCGAAGCTCGAGGGAACCGACCCGATCAGGTTCACCTCGGTCGGATAGAAACCGGTGAGGATCGCGGATCTGACCCACTGTGGATGATCACGGAGGATTGTCTGGGCAACCTTTGTTCCGTAGCTCGATGCATGGATATTGAACTGGTCGATCTTGAGCGCTCGCGCCAACTCGATCGTGTCGTTCGCGTGAGTGACGCTGTTATAGGTGGTGAGGTCGTAGAGAAAGCTGTTGGAAATATTCTGGCCGCACTCGGCCAGAATATCGAGATACTCGTCCGAGATATCGGCGTGATCTCGGTCTTCAAGGAAGAAGTCCGGGTCGAATTGCCGTGCGTGGTCACACACTGGGAGTGGGCTTGACTCTCCACCACCGCGCTGGTCGTACACGATCACGTCGCGTCGATCGATGAAGGGAGACACGACCGCTCCGTAGAAGGAGTGGGCATCGGCTAGGACACTGCCCCCTGGTCCCCCGTGGAGGTAGATCACCGGGTTCGGCTCGGGATTGTCGTTGGATGAACGGAAGCGGGCGAACGAGAGCCGTACCGGTGTTGGACTATCGTCGGGTCCGGGGAGAGAGACAAAGCCACACTCCACGTCGACCGCGACCAATTGGACCTCGAAGGGACATTCCGTCGACTGAACCTGGTGGGCCTTGGGTTCCGGCTCGGCTTCGCCTTCCGCCGTGCTTGTTGAGGACGAGACCAAGTTCTCGCGTTGGATCTTGTCGAGCTCGTATTGAGCCGCTAGTTCCTCGGGAGAAACCCGGGCACAGGTCGCCGCGACGAGGGCAAGAAGCAGTACAAGAGAGCGAGGTGTCACGGATGTCACCCTAAGCCGTCATCCATGACAGACCGGGATCAAGGGGCGGGGTCGGTAGTCTTCGTCGGTGCTACGTCGAGATGACCTCCGGAATGTGGCGATGATCGCCCACGTTGACCACGGCAAGACCACGCTGGTCGACGCCCTCCTTCGCCAGGCCGGTGCCTTCCGAGAAGGAGCCGCTCTCACCGACCGCGTCATGGATTCCATGGACCTGGAACGGGAGAAGGGGATCACGATTCTCGCCAAGAACACCGCCATTCGGTATCAGGGCACCAAGATCAATATTGTTGACACGCCAGGCCACGCCGACTTTGGTGGCGAGGTTGAACGGGCGCTCACCATGGTCGACGGTGTGGTTCTGTTGGTGGACGCGTCCGAGGGCCCCCTGCCCCAGACCCGGTTCGTGCTCCGTAAGGCTCTGGAGTTGAATAAACCCGTCGTCCTGGTGATCAATAAGATCGATCGGCCTGACGCTCGGCTCCCCGCAGTCGTCGACGAGGTGTACGAGTTGTTCCTCGATCTCGATGCCACCGAAGAGCAGATCGAGTTTCCGATCGTTTACACGATCGCGCGCGAAGGTATGGCCACGCTTGATCCCAACGAGCCGGGCACCGACCTCACCGCGCTTTTCGATGTCCTGTTGGAGTCAATCCCAGCCCCACTGCACGATCCTGAGCATCCAATGCGCGCGTGGGTCACCAACCTCGACGCATCGCCCTACGTCGGCCGGCTCGCTATCTGTCGAGTCGAGCATGGCGTCATTCGTAAGGGACAATCGGTTGCCTGGTGTCGCAGTGATGGCACGATTACATCAGCCCGCATCAGCACGCTCACCGTCACGGATGCACTCGATCAGGTTGATGTTGAGGAAGCTGGACCCGGCGAGCTGATCGGTATCTCCGGCATCGAGGAGATCACGATTGGTGACACCCTCGCTGATCCCGAAGACCCTCGACCGTTCCCCGGGATTACGGTGGACGAGCCCACCCTTTCGATGACGATCGGCGTTAACAGCTCGCCTCTTGCTGGAGCTGACGGCAGCAAGCTGACCGCTCGTCAGATCAAGGCCCGCCTCGATGCCGAACTGGTCGGCAACGTCTCGATTCGGGTGTTCCCGACCGAGCGTCCCGATGCCTGGGAAGTGCAGGGTCGTGGAGAACTACAGCTCGCCATTCTCGTGGAGACGATGCGCCGTGAGGGCTTTGAGCTGACGGTTGGCAAGCCGAATGTACTCACCCGCGAGATTGACGGAAAGCTTCATGAGCCGACCGAGCGTCTCACCACCGATGTCCCCGAAGAGCATGTTGGCGCTGTGACTCAGCTCCTTGGTGCTCGCAAGGCCAAGATGGAAGACATGACAAACCACGGCACTGGCTGGGTTCGCCTCGACTACATCGTTCCGGCCCGAGCGCTGATCGGTCTTCGCACGGAGTTCCTCACCGAGACTCGCGGCACCGGCCTGATGCACCACGTCTTTGAAGGTTGGACGCCGTGGGTTGGGGAGTTGCGTGCCCGTTACAACGGTGCGGTTGTTGCCGATCGCACTGGCGATACCACCGGCTACGCCATCGCTTCGATTCAGGAACGCTCAGCGCTTTATCTCGCACCGGGCGCAAAGGTCTATGAGGGGATGATCGTCGGCGAGAATGCTCGCGCCGAAGACATGGATGTCAACATCTGCCGCGAGAAGAAGCAGACCAACATTCGTACCCAGTCGAGTGACGACACGATTCGGCTTACCCCGCCGAAGCTGCTTTCGCTTGAGCAGGCGCTCGAGACCATCGCTGACGATGAGTGCGTCGAGGTCACGCCCGGCAACGTGCGGTTGCGAAAGACGGTGCTCAATGCGGGCGACCGAGCGCGCATCGTCAAGAAGTCGAAGCTACCCCGCGAGTAGCAAGGATGCCCCGGCCACAATGAGGCCGGTGGCCAACCCAATGAGCACCGCCCGTGCGGGAAGACGGCCAGCCAGTCGTGCCCCGAGGGTTGAGCCCACGATCGCGCCGGTCACCAGCAGCGCAGCGTGGCTCCAGATGACGTTTCCGGCGATCGTGTGACCGGTTGCGCCTGCGAAAGATGCCATTGTGGCCGTAGCTGAGGTTGTAGCGGCCGCCCGATGTGGCCGGAGTTTCTGGACGCTGGTGAGTTGGGGGACAGTCAGCAGACCGCCGCCAACTGCGAAGGTGCCCGACAAGGCGCCGACCCCGACGCCGCCGGTCATGAGGCGGCATCGGCGAGGCTTGGGGATTTCCTGGTCGTCAGCGGTGGTGTGTGGGGCCAGCATGACAAAGATCGCTAGGGCGATCAGCACGAATCCGAGCGCGGAGGTGAACAGTTCGGCATCAATACGATCCGCCACAAACCATGCGCACAGCAATGCGGTGGGTACCGAGCCCGCGGCGAACCATCCGGCCGCGCCCCGATGGACCAGTCTGGCACGGTCGTAGTTGATGGCCCCCGTGAACCCAATAGCGACCAAGGTGACTGTGCCGGTGCCAACTGCCTGCACACCGTTCATGTCGAAGAGTAGAACGAGCCCAGGAATCAGGATGAAGCCGCCGCCCGCTCCGATCACCGTGCCATAGGTGCTGACAACGAGGGCGAAACTGATCAGGCCAACAGTCGTGGCGGCGTCCACTCTTGGGCGGTTACAGCTTGTTGGCGTAGACCACGCGGGTACCAGCAAGGCGGTCGTATGCCGAACGGCGCTCGCTGTCACCCGAAACCCAGATCAGGCTCATGATTACAAAGCCAAGACTGACCAATTGTCCAATGAGAGGGATAATACCAATCAGTCCAGGGATGTTCCGGATGATTGCCTTGGAGCCGCCCGGCGGGGTCGTGACCCCATCCTCCATGGTGATCCGAAGCCCCAGCATGAGTTTGCCGGGGGTCGCTCCCTTGGTGGCAATCATGGTGATGTAGACGGCGAGAATCACAATGATCGAGATGACGGTTTCGACGCCTCCACCGTTGATCTCAAAGCCACTGTCGCTTGTATTGGTATTGCCGAATACCGCGATGGCGACGAAGAAAATGATGATCGACAAGAGTCCGTCGATGAGAGCGGCGCCGATTCGCACACCGACGGTGGCAAATTTGCTGTTGTCAGTGACCACACTGCTCGCTTCGGGGGGTGCAGGCATGGGATCGCCTAGCCATTGGCTGCCGTCCCACTGCCGGACGGTGCCGGGCGGGTCGCCTGCTGCGTAGTAGTAACCGGGAACGGGGTTCTGGCCGGAAGCACCATGATCAGTCATGGTCGAATGCTAGGCCTTGGGGGGTTTTTTCGCTGGGATCCAAATCTGGCTTGTTGGCGGTGCCAAGACTCGGGCCCTGGCCCCGGACGAATGTCGCAGTCCGTCAACTTCTGACTCAATCGCTGCAGCGAGAGGCGCGTAGGCGTCACACTGAGGCGGAAAAGGGACCCTCAGCCGCTACGGTCGAATGTCGGCCACCCGGGGTGGTCGACATGCTTGTCGAGGAGATGTGCCTATGGCTACTGGTCGATCCAGCTTTGCAAAGCGCCAGCGAGACATGGCCAAAAAGGCCAAAGCCGCTGCCAAGCGCGAGAGGAAACTCGAAGACGATGTCGAAGTTGAGGACGATGACGAAATCGTCGAAGACACCGGTCCGAAGCTCTCGAACGACGAAATCATGGAAAAGGTTGCCGACCTGCACCGTCGCTACGACGACGGCCAGATGGACCTTGATTCCTTTGATGATGAGCGCGCCAATCTGATGGCACAAATCTCCATCGACTAACGAATCACCTCGAGCGCCTCGCCATCGAACAATGGAAGCATTCCGAATTCGTCGCGATCGTTCTTGAGCGCATCATCGCTCGGGCAGTCGCCCTTGTGGGCACCGGCCACGTCCAGAGCGACCTGCAACAGGCGGGCGTCGCTTGAGGTGTTGAGGAAGTAGCGCTCATCGCTGAGCACAAACTCCACTGCCCGCCCAATGGCACTTGGGTCATCGAGTGGCTGATACCAGCTGTACTTTGCCTGATCCCAGTTGTCCCAGCGCCGGCGGGCGATTGACTTGATGGTCTGGCGGGCCACGCCGTACGTCTCGCAGACCTCGTTCAGCATCGCCACGTCAGCGGCATAGTCGGCGTTTTGGGCCAGGACGTGGTTCCACGGGAACAGGACCGAGGCGAATGGTGCCTCGGCAAGACTTCGCACGTGCATCTGAGCGATCCGAAGGCCATGGCCGGTAATGCCGACATGGCGACACAGCCCTTCATCGCGAGCCTTGAAGAGCGCCTCGACAGCACCGCCGGGAGAGAACGCCGTTAGCCATTCGGCTTCCTCGACGAGATTGTGGAGCTGAATCAGGTCGACATGACGAACCCCGAGTCGATTGAGGCTGACTTCAAGTTCGGCTCGAGCATCGGATGCGGTGCGCGAGCCTGTCTTGGTGGCGAGAAATACGTCGCTGCGGTGATCGGCGAGGAAGTCGGTGAGGCGCAATTCAGACTCGCCGTATGACGCAGCGGTGTCGATGTGGTTGATGCCGTAGTCACGGAGCATTTCGATGGTCGAGTCCGCACGACCCTGAGACATTCCACCGAGCGCTGCGGCACCGAAGATCACCCGGCTGCTCTGGTGGCCTGTGGTACCGAACGGTTGGGTCGTGATCATCGTGAGCCTCCGGCGTCAGCCTTCGTCGAGTAGGTGCACAATACGGGCTCGAAGCTCGGGAATGCCCGTTCCCTTCTCGGCGCTGACCCACAGAATCTCGCTCCGAGCGACACCGAGCGCTTCGACGACCTCGTTTCGTCGTTTCTTGCTCTTGGACGGCCTGACCTTGTCCAGTTTGGTCGCAACGAACGTGATCGGACGACCGAGTGACCGCAGCCATTCCAGCGTTTGGAGGTCAAGGGCTGTCGGGCCGATGGCCCCGTCGATCAGTTGAAGCACACCGACAAGGCTCTCGCGTTCTTCGATATAACGGGTCAGAAGATTGGCCCACTTGGCCCGCTCGGCCTTACTGACCTTGGCGAAGCCATAGCCGGGCAGGTCCATGAGCCAGAGGCCGCTGTCCGCGGGAGCCATCTCGAAGGCGTTCAGTAGGCGGGTTGCTCCAGGGGTTTTGGATGTCTTGGCGAGCCTCTTGTGATTGGCGAGTGCATTGATGAGTGAGGACTTGCCGACGTTGGAGCGCCCTACCAAGGCGATCTCGGCGCGGGTAAATGGCAACGCATCGGCATCGGCATAGCTGCGCAGAAAGGAAAGGGGAAGTGGGCCGGCCATTGTGCTGAGGTTACGGGACAGAACCAGCGTCCATTCGCACAGAGAGCGATCGGCGTGGTCAGGAACAGTGAACCCGGTCAGGGAGCGGCGAAGCCGATCTCAAGGTCGGGCAGGATGTCGTCGATGGTCTCGAGGCCGACGCTGAGTCGGACCAAGCCCGGGTAAACGCCGGTGGCGGCCTGTTCTTCGGGCGAGAGTTGGCTGTGGGTCGTGGACGCCGGATGGATCACCAGGCTGCGGACGTCACCGATGTTGGCCACATGGCTGTGAAGTTGGAGCGCTTCGACGAACTGCTGTCCGGCCTCAAGGCCGCCCTTTACGACGAAGGACGGGATTGCGCCATGGCTTTTGCCGCAGGCGAGTTCGGCGGCTCGGGCGTGGTAGGGCGAGTCGGGGAGGCCGGAGAAGAAGACCTCATCGCGACCGGCCAGGAACTCGGCGACCTTCTGCGCGTACTTGTAATGCCGCTTCATGCGGAGGCTCAAAGTCTCGAGCCCCTGCAGGAACATGAATGAGTTGAACGGTGTCGTTGTGGCGCCAAGATCACGGAGCAATTGCACGCGGGCTTTGATGATGTACGCACCGTGCCCCAGCGCCGGGAAGTAGGCGAGATCGTGGTAGCTCGGATCGAGTTCGGAAAGGCCAGGGAACTTGCCATTGTCGAATTTGAAGCTTCCGCCGTCGATTATTACGCCGCCGATCGACATGCCGTGGCCACCGATGTACTTGGTGGCGGAGTGCACGATGATGTCGGCACACTGTTGGCGTGGGAGACCTCGGCGATTCCGGGGATGTCGATCCAGTTGTTCTTTGGGTTGGGCAGCGTCTCGCCATAGAACGCTTTGGTGTTGGGTTGTGCGGCTGCGCCCCACGTGTCGAGGTCGTCTGGATCATCGATGAACGTCACGGTGATGCCCATCTTCGGCATCGTGTAATGGAGAAGGTTGTAGGTGCCGCCATAAAGTGGGGCTGAGGCCACGACATGATCGCCAGACTCGGCGAGGTTGAGTATGGCGAGTACCTCCGCAGATTGGCCAGAGGCGACGGCAAGAGCGCCAGGAAGGCCGACGGCTGTCTCTGTGCCGCCTTCGAGAGCGGACATTCATGCCTCGAACACCGCTTGTGTGGGGTTCATGATGCGGGTGTAGACGTTGTCGATCTCGGCGAGCGAAAACAGGTTTTGAGCGGGTTCGCTGCTGTTGAACACAAACGAGGTGGTCTGGTAGATCGGCACAGCCCGGGCGTTCGTTGCCGAATCGGGTTCCTGGCCAGCGTGGATTTGTGTGGTCTCGAAACCCCAGTTGTTGGTCATGGCGAACGACCATGTCTCGACGAAAGCCTATCTAACAACTCATATTTGGGAAATGTCTGGCCAGTTTCAAAGAGCAGATCAGCCGTCATTTCGACGCCGCGCGGCTTTCGGTTACTGGGCTTGGGATTGAGCTGTTCGGTTGAATCCAGGCAAGAGTCGTGGCCGGGGGCGTGGCTGCGATCGATTCGCGGGGCAGAGTTGAGGGCGTATGTCATCTCGGTCCGCTGTCTTTGTCATCGTTGGACTCGTTGTGGTCGCCAGCGTTGCCGTGATCGTGTGGCAACAAGGCGCAGGCGACGATGTCGCCGCACCGACCACAACTACGACCGCCGCCAGGACCACCACGACGAGTACCACGACCACGACCACGACCACGACGATCCCACCGGAGGAGTTGGCAGTTGCCGCGCTACTCGACTCGATGTCACTAAGAGAGAAGGCAGAGCAGTTGGTAGTGGTCGGCGCCAGCGGCGACCTCGGATCGTCGATCGATGAGACACTCGGGACTCGGTGCCTCGGTGGTGTCTTCGTATCGAGCAATGTTGGAAACTGGTCGGCGGCCGAGGATCTTGGTGCCGCTACAGAAGCGATCTCACAGATCATGGATGGTGCCGATGGCTGCGTGTTGCCGCCTCTGGTCACCACCGATGCCGAGGCCGGCACCCGGGTCTTGAAGGTGCCAGTCAGTGCTCTCCCCGAGCCGAACATCCTCGAAGCGAACCATGCGGCAGATCCTGCGACAACAGATGAGGGCTTGGCGCCTGCGGCCGCAGCGTTTGCCCGAGAGCTCAGAGATGCCGGGGTGCATGTCAACCTTGGGGTTATCGCCGACGTGGATGTCGGTGACGACTACTACATGGCCAGCCAGCGCCGCTCCTTTGGCGGTGACCCTGAGACTGTGGCGGCGATCTCGGCAGCGCTGGTTGAAGGTCATTGTGCAGCTGGAGTGGGGGCAACGCTGAAACACTTCCCCAACCAGGGGGCGACTATTGATGACCCACACCGGGCCGACTCGGTCTCGACGAATGATTTCGCCGCATGGCAGACAGTCGGACGGGTTCCCTATGTCGATACCCGGGCGCCGCTGGTCATGACCGGCCATATTCGTTACGCAGATGTAGATGACGGCACGCCGGCGACACTGTCGGCGGTGATTACGACGGGATGGCTCCGCCAAGACGTCGGCTACACCGGAGTGGTGATCACCGACGATCTGCACGGTATGCGGGCCGTCGCCGACGACTATTCGCCCGAACAGCGGGCGACGGAGGCCGTCGCTGCTGGTGCAGATCTTGCGTTGTACGCGGACGATGTGTTCGTTGCGGCGGTGATCGATGCGATCGTGGCCCGTGCGGAGTCAGATTCTTGGTTTGCGGCCAGGGTTGACCGGAGCGTTGAGCGCGTGATCCGACTCAAGGGTGCGCTCGGACTGGTTGCGTCAATTGACCCGGCCTGGCTGCCGCTATGCGGTGCGGTCGAATAACTCAAACCAGCTCGCAGAAAGTCTCAGCCCTAACGAGACGGTCAGTCCCAGAGCGAACTCAGTGCGAGATCGACCTCGTCAGCGACCCCTACGCCGGCGAGCTGCACCTCAGACTCGATATCGAGTCCGACGCAAGGCGCTGATGGCTCGTCGAACAGTTCTCGGATCGGCTCGATGAAGCGGCTGATCTGGGCATAGACATGCCGGTCGTCGTTGGCGTAGCGGTTGACGTGAAACCGCAGCGGGAAGTGCACCGACAGTTCGTCTTTGGCGCGGGTGAGCGCCACGTACATGAGGCGCAGTTCTTCGGCGAGCCCGGCTTCATCCCCAAGCGACATATCTGAAGGCAGAGTGCCGTCGGCGGCGTGCAGGAGGTGAACGCTGCGCCACTCGAGCCCTTTGGCGGAGTGAATCGTGGAGAGTGTGAGCCAATCGTCGTCGAGATGGGGTGGCCCGGCCCGATCACTGGTGCGGTTGGGTGGATCAAGGGTCAGCTCGGTGAGGAACCGGCTGCGGCTGGTGTAGGCAGATGCACTGGCCGCGAGCTGGTCGATGTCGGCGAGGCGAGCAGCGGCGTTGTCGTAGCGGGTGGGGAAGACGAGAGCGCAGAATCGCTTCAGTCGGTCGACCTGGGCGCTCGGGGTCAGATCGCCGCTGAGACAGACGGCGAGCGCTTCACGAAGATCGCCAGCCTGGGTATCGGCGGCCGGGGGCATGGCTCCGGCCCCGTCAATGAAGCGAGCGACGGAGTCGTCGGCTTGGTCGACGATCCCCAACTCGGTCGAGAGACGGCGAACGGTGGCTGGCCCCACCCCTTCCATGGTGGCCAGGACCCGATGCCATGCGAGCTGGTCGGCGGGGTTGTCGAGGATCCGCAGCAGCGCCAACAGGTCCTTGATATGGCCTGACTCGAGATACTTGAGGCCTCCGTATTTGACGAACGGAATGTCGCGACGCGTGAGTTCCAGCTCTAGACCGTCGGAGTGGTGACCGGCTCGGAATAACACAGCCTGCTCGCACAACGAGATTCCGCGTTCGCGGGTATCGAGGATCGATTCGCAGACGACTCGGCTCTGATCGCTCTCGTCGTGATGGGTGAGGAGGGTGGGAGCGACTCCAGATGTGCGGTTCGACCACAACTGTTTGGCGAAGTGGTCGTTGCTTTGGCCGAGTACGCCGTTGGCGACCGCGAGAATTGGCATGGTCGAGCGATAGTTCTGCTCGAGCGTGACCCGGGTGGCCCCAGGAAAGTGATCGGCAAACTCCCACATATTGGCCACCGTGGCGGCTCGGAAACCATAGATGGCCTGGGCGTCGTCACCGACGACACAGAGATCGGTGTCGGGGCGACACATGCCCTGCACGATGCCGGCCTGGATGGGGTTGGTATCCTGGTATTCGTCGATCAGTACATGGTCGAAGAGGTCGCGCAGCGCTGCACCGACAGGGCTGACCGTGAGCCCTCGCCAGAACAGCAACATGTCGTCGTAGTCGAGGACGTTGTTGGCACGTTTACGGACGGTGTAGGCGGTGAAAATCGTCTTCAGATCGTCGACGTGATCGGCACACCAGGGGTAGTCGGTCTCCAGAACCTTGGTGAGCTTGGCCTGGCCGCTCACCATGCGGGAATAGATGCCGGTGACGGTCTCCTTGCGAGGGAACCGCTTGCCTCGTTCAGCGAACCCCTCCTCGGTGCGCACCATCCCCATGAGGTCCGTTGCATCTCCCTGATCCAGCACGGTGAATCCACTCGACAGGCCAGCGGCTTGCCCAAAATTTCGTAGGATGCGGTTGGCCGCGGAGTGGAAGGTTCCGCCCCATACCTGGGCCGCAGCCCGGCTTGATCCGGTAGCTGCCACCCGAGCCAGCATCTCGGCTGCTGCTCGGCGAGTGAATGTGAGCAGCAAGACTCGGTTTGGGTCAGCCCCCTCGTCGAGGATGCGGCTGACACGTGCGGCCAGGGTCTTTGTTTTTCCTGTTCCCGCGCCAGCCACGATCAGGAGGGGAGAATCGGTGTGGTCGACGGCAGCTTGTTGTGGTGCATTCAGGGTATCGAACATGCGTTCGCTACACTAGCAGCCAGGGTCTTGACATAAGAGAATTTTCGGATTTCTCGAATTCAGGCCACACTTGACGAATGCTTGAGCTCCGTCCCGGCTGTGAACGATGTAACCGGGACCTGCCGGCATCATCGCCTGATGCACGAATCTGCACCTTTGAGTGCACCTGGTGTGTCGAGTGTGCCGATGGCCCGCTCGGCGGGATCTGCCCGAACTGTGGGGGCAATCTGGAACGTCGCCCGATCCGGCCGACTGAACTCCTCGAGAAAGCTCCTGCCTCCACGAGCCGCGTCTACAAACGGGCTGCGGTGTGACGATGGAGATCATCGACCCTCATGTCCACATCTGGGACCCGCGCAAGACGCCTCGCGAAGTCACGCCCGTGGTGAGGCTCTTCGGTCGATGGCCGAACTTCGCGGAGGCGCTTGTGCGGAAAGCGACGCCGCAGCCACTGATCGACTTCGTTGGAGACCCTCGGTACGTGATGTCGGCGCACATGCCCGAGACCTTCCAAGCCGACACGGGTCATCACACCGTGACCGGCTATGTCCACATTGAGGCGGACTGGAAGCAAAAAGGCACGCTTGGCCCAGTTGGGGAAACGCTCTGGCTAGAGAGCTTGGACGATCCGCCGATGGCGCTTGTCGCCAAGGCCGACCTGTCAGACCCAGCGATCCTTGAGGCCCAGCTAGATGCTCATGCACTGAGCAGTGGCCGGCTTCGGGGAATCCGTGACATCGTTGCGAGTCATCCATCGGAGTCGGTGCACACCTGGTGCACCCCCGATGACCGCCTTGTCACCGATGAGTTCCGCACGGGCCTTGCCACGCTTGGGGAGCGGCAACTCTCCTTCGACCTATGGTGCTACTCCAACCAACTTATGGACGCTGCACGGGTGGCGGGTGATGTCCCCCAGACTCGGATCGTGCTCGACCACATGGGGACCCCGGTGGGCCTTGGGAATAACAGCGCCATGGTTGAGGACTGGTATGAGGGACTGGCAGCGGTGGCCGAGAACCGCAATGTGTGGTTGAAGCTGAGCGGACTCCTCATGCCAATCGTCGGCTTCGGCTATCACGAACGTGACACCCCACCCAGCCATCAGGAACTGGTCGATGTGATGGCTCCACACATCGCCAAAGGCATCGAACTATTCGGTGTGGATCGGTGCATGTTCGCCAGCAACTTCCCGATGGACAAGGTGTCAGCCGACTACTCGGCAGTTTTTGATGCCTACCTCGCTATCGCCGACGGACTCGGGCTTGGCACTGAGGCGAACGAAAAACTGTTCGCGGGCACTGCGTCGAACTTCTACCGGCTTGGTGCATGATTCGGCTGCCGACAGGCATCGTCACGTTTCTCTTCACTGATGTTGAGGGGTCGACGCGCATGTGGGCGGCCAACGCGGTCACAGCCGCGGCCTCCATCGAAAAGCACGACGGGATCATCAAGACGGCCATCATGGATCAGGGTGGGGTCGTCTTCGGGTGGGCCGGTGACCACTTTCGGGGAGCGTTCGAGGATCCGCGAGCGGGGGTGGCTGCCGCAATGGCGGCTCAGGCTGCACTGGGAGAAGCGGATTGGGAGCACGGGCCGGCGCTGAAGGTGCGAATGGGGCTCCATCGTGGTCGAGCCATGCCGCGCGATGGTGATTACTTCGGCAGTACCCCGAATATCGCAGCGCGGATCGAGTCGCTTGCCTGCGGCGGCCAGGTGCTGATGAGCGCAGCGGTTCTGGATGAGATCGACAGTGAAACGCTTGACCTCGGCCGTCACAGGCTCCGTGATGTTCCTCAGCCTGTCGGGATCCACCAACTTGGTATCGCCAGCCATCGACCAATCCGCGCTGTCGATCCGAACTTGTCCTCCTTGCCGAACCAGGGCTCGACGATCTTCGGCCGCGATGAACTCGTCGCAGAGATCCGGGGTCTCCTTGAGAGGCAGCCGATGGTTACCGTCGCCGGAATGGGCGGCTCAGGGAAGACCCGACTTGCTGTGGAGGTCGCATACCAGGAGCTGCCTGGGCGCACCGACGGCTGCTATTTCGCCGACCTGTCGGCGATCTCTGATGGTAGCGAGGTCCCCGCTGCGGTAGCGGAAGCGCTTCGTTTCGAGCCCAAGACTGGCCTAGGTATCTCAGCCAGTCAGCAATTGGTCGAGTTTCTCGCCGGGCGAGACCTGCTCTTGGTGCTCGACAACTGCGAGCATGTGATCGACGAGTGCGCCATCCTGGTCGAGCGAGTATTGGGCCCGTCAAGTGCCACAGCGATTCTCGCGACCAGCCGTCAGCGCCTCGGCGTGGCGGGTGAGCGCGTCATCGCCGCTCCCTCCCTCGATGCCGATGCGGACACGTCGCCGGCCGTCGAGCTCTTTATCGAGCGGGCGCTTGCCGTCAACCCGGTCATGTCGACCGGTCGAGCCGACCGGTCGACCATTGCCGCGATCTGTCGCAGCCTCGATGGAATGCCACTCGCCATCGAGCTTGCGGCCGCGCGGGCTGCCGTGCTGACCCCTGGAGAGATTCTCAACCGGATGGCGGATCGTTTCCGTCTTCTGTCGGGTGGTCAAGGTCGTCGTCGCCTTCGAACGCTGCAGGCAACACTGGACTGGAGCTATGACCTGTTGGACGCGCAGGAGCAGACGTTGTTTCGTTCACTCGGTCTCTTTGTCGGCTCCTTCGATTTCGCCGCGGCGCACGCGCTGACCGATACGAGCGAGTACGAGACGCTGGATCTCATGGACTCGCTCGTGGCGAAGAACCTGGTTGTCACCGATGAGTCGAGTCTCGGTACTGCTCGCTATCGATTGCTCGAAACTGTCAGGATTTATGCCGGTGATCAGCTCGCTCGCATGGATGAAGCCGGGCGGACCAGGGATGCCTTTGCCGAGTATTATCGCGAACTCGCGACTACGTCTGACTTTGCTGTTGCCGGTGACATGAACCGGGCACGTCGCCTTCGTCCAGATTGGCCCAACATAGCGGCCACACTTGAGTACTTCATTGCGGAATCCGAGTTCGACGCTGCAGCGGCAATGGCCTTTGGCTGTCAGGGAATGTGGGAATCACAACTGCCCGCTACTGAGGGCCGACGGTGGCTCGAGTTGCTGATCGACCAGATGATGCCCGGCCCCCAACGAGACTGGATGGTCTACGGGCTGATCATGCTCTGCATCGTGCTTGATGACTGGACTCTGGCCCACAGTCTTCTGCAGAAAACTGTGGATTCGGCATCGACGGAAACTCGGGCGGTTGCCTCGGGGACGTTGTCGTTCCTCTTGTGCCGGAGAGACCCCGACGAGACCCTGCGGCTTGCCCAGGTCGGCCGTGACCTGGTTGCAGCGCATGATCTGGATCCGACGATCCTGTGTCCATCCGTATGGTCAGAGGGCGTGCATTCCTTGTACGGGGCCCGATTCGACGAGGCTCGTGAGCGGTTCGAGGCCGCCCACGAGTTGTCGTGCGCTCGCTCAATCGAGACGAACAATTTTGTTATCACCGGTTTGGCGGTCGCCGCGGCTCAGATCCTCACGGGGGATCCCGAAGAAGCACTTCGCACCCTCGATAGCGCAGACTGGAGCCTTTCGGTGTGGGACTCGTCGGCGATCCTGCGCGCCATTGCGCTCATCGACATCGGCCGCTCAGCTGAAGCCGCTGATCTGGTGGTGGGGTTCGGCTACGACGCATTGCGTGGCCGCCTGGCCCGCATGTCCAACGATGCGGTCGTGGGTCTAGCCGCCTTGGCCATCAACCAAGGTGATGTAGAGCACGGCTGGAAACTTCTGCAGCAGGCAGCGTCACCCCGCTCACCGGTCACCATTGGGTTGGCGGAGGGCCTGGCCGATCGCATTGGGAATGGTGAAACGATGCGTCACATGCACCGGATGCGTGAGTTGCCCCTCGCTGAACTCGATGCCGCTGACGCGTTACGCGAGGAACTCATCCGGCTTCGCGCCTTGCGAGTCTGAACACAGACTCAGCTTGCTTTCAGTGCCTCCACAACGGTTCGCCACGAAGAGATATCGCTTTGGCCCGGTGCGTAGAAGCTGATCCGGTCGACCACATCGCCGTATCGCCTTTTCAACTCAGGGGCGATTGTCTCGGGCTCACCGACGACTGCGAAGGTGTTGAGGACTTCGTCGTCGATGAGGCGACCCATCGCGATCCAGTCACCCTTCTTGGACAGGGTGTTGAGTTCGGGATGCAAGCCTTCCCAGCCGTGGAGCTCGAAGACCTTGGCGTAGGCGGGCGTCGATCCGTAGAACGCAATTTGCTGGCGGGTGGCTGCAGCGGCCTTGTCTATCTCCTCGTCGGTTTGGCCGCTCACTACAAAGAATGGCCCTGAGATCATGAAGTCGTCCATCGACTTGCCGGCGCGCTCGCGGCCCTTGGCGACATTCGGGATCGTGACTTCGCGCAGGTACTTCTCGGTGGTGAAGCCGTGGCAGATGATGCCGTCGCACACTTCGCCTGCGGTCTGAGACATCAACTCGCCGACGGCGGCCAGCCAGATCTTCGGCGGGCCGAAGCCCTCGAGATCAGCCTTGTCGGGCTCGAAGAACGGCGTCATGAGGCGGTGCTGGTAGAACTCGCCGCGATGGTTGAGGGGTTCGCCGTTTTCCCAGGTATTCCAGATCGCTCGGATCGCTTCCACCATCTCGCGCATGCGGGCGGCAGGCTTTGACCACTCCATCGAAAACCGCTTGGTGATGTGCGGTTTGATCTGGGTGCCGAGACCGAGATGGAAGCGGCCCTTCGTCAGTGCTTGCAGGTCCCACCCCAAATTGGCCAGCAGCATCGGGTTGCGAGCAAACGCCACGGCGATGCCCGTCCCGAACTCGAGACGCTCGGTGTGGCCTGCGGCGACCGCGATCGGCAGGAATGGATCATGGCTGGTTTCCGCCGTCCACACGGCGTCGTACCCCGCCGCTTCCTGTGAGCGGGCTTGGGCGGCGATCTTTTCGATGTCGGGCGACTGCCCTAGTCCTCCGTCAACTTTCATGGCGCGAAGTTAGCGGAGGAGAATTCGCTCAGCCGCATCGGTTGTCATCAGGGAACTGCTGGGTGGGGGAGAAGCGATCTTCACGACGGCACCGAGAGAACGCAATAGACGACCGTGGCGACCGCGTCGGCTGCTCGCACGGTGAGCGATAGTGCTGCGCTACTGACTGCGAAGACTGCGAGTAGGGCGAGACCCACGGGGGCGACCCGAAGGCCACCGCCAGCAGTGGGTGACGGCTCGGGACATGTGATCGCTAATCATCAGATGCAGGCCCATGGCCAACACGCCGAGCGCCACGGAAGACCACCAGATGAGGGCGTAGCTGCCAGGGGCATCAACGAGCTCGCCACTCATCCATGCGCCGGTGAACGACCCGATTTGATGCGATAGGAAGACGATGCCGAAGAACGTGCCGCCATGAGCCGTTCCCTAGGGGTTGGTGGTTTCCGCGATCAGATTGGCGAACGCTGCTGACGCGCCAATGGACAGTGGTCCTGTAGTCAGTTGGCGACCATCGATCCGGGTGATGGGCATGACGTCACGAGTAGACGACGTGAGGAAAGCCTCGCCGGTTGTTTCCAGGTGGTCGATGGGCACGTCGATCTCCTCGCATCCGGTCAACTCGATGACCAGTTCGCGGGTGACCCCCGCCAAGCAACCCGACGAAAGTGGTGGGGTGACGAGACGTCCATCGAGCTCGACAAAAATG
>Ga0233427_10002272_pt1 | contig 18436 bp, 18 predicted proteins | sample SI_118_April2016_5_FD_179885 | JGI IMG/M metagenome (GOLD analysis project Ga0233427, IMG submission 179885) | Seawater microbial communities from Saanich Inlet, British Columbia, Canada - SI_118_April2016_100_MG | ecosystem: Environmental > Aquatic > Marine > Inlet | place: Canada: British...
CATCCCTGAAACGTCGGCTCCGAATCACCCGACCCACCGCACTCAAAGGACATCCGATGGAGCAGTCGCACGAACTCGAAGCCGCCTACGCCAAACGTCGCGAGGTGTTGGGCGACGAGTACGTCGACCAGATGACGTCGGCTCCGCAAGGCAGGGTCAAGGAGTTTCAGGATTACCTCACGCAGATGGCGTGGGGCGTGTGGACCCGTGAGGGGCCCCTGTCGACGCGCGACCGGAGCCTGCTCGTGCTGGCCATGACCGCAGCGACTGGCCGCATGGACGAGTTTCGCCTTCATGTCGGCGCCGCCGTGAACGCCGGGGTGAGTGATGCAGAGGTCGATGAGCTTGTGTTCCAGCTTGCGGCGTATTGCGGGGCACCGGCGGCGGTGTCGGCCCGGCGTGAGATCGCAGCGATGCGCGCCGAACGAGATCCAGCCTGATGCAGACCGGGCTCGACACGATCCTCGGCTCAGCCGTTGACAACGGGGATGTGCCCGGGGTTGTGGCGATGGTGGTTGATCCCGATGGTGTCCTCTACGAGGGCGCGTTTGGTGAGCGGTCATTGGGAAGCGGTGCCGAGATGACGCTCGACACGGTCGGGGCGATCTTCTCGATGACGAAGCCGATCACGGGTGCGGCCGCGATGCAGTTGGTTGAGCGCGGCCAACTCGATCTCGATGCTCCGGCCGGCGAGGTCTGCGAGCAACTGGCGGACCTGCAGGTCCTTGAGGGATTCAGTGGCGACGGCGAGCCGATTCTTCGGCCCGCCAACGCTCCTGTCACCCTGCGAAATCTACTCACGCACACGTCCGGCTTTGCCTATGACATCTGGAACGCCGACATGGCGCGGTATCTGGATGCCACCGGCACGCCCGCTCCCACCAGCGGTCAGAGAGCCGCGCTTGACGTGCCACTCATGTTCGACCCTGGCTCGCAGTGGGAATACGGCATCGGTATCGACTGGGTCGGACAGATGATCGAACAGATCTCAGGGATGTCGTTGGGCGAGTATTTCGCGGAGAACGTCACCGGCCCACTCGGCATGATTGACACCGCCTTTGCCCCGACGGAGTCGATGACGACGCGAGCGGCGACGGTTCATGCCCGACTACCTGACGGACGCCTCGCCCCACTCGATCTCACCAAGCCCGAATCCCCCGAGTTCGAGCCCGGTGGAGGAGGCCTCCACGCCACGATGATCGACTACTCCCGCTTCATTCGAATGATCCTCAACGAAGGTGAACTTGATGGCAGCAGGGTCCTTGCCCCTCAGACCGTGGCATTGATGGCGCAGAATCATATGGGTGAACTCCGCGTTCGGCCCTTGCCCACGCAGGCCGCGGCGTACAGTCGCGATGCCGAGTTCTTTCCCGGCAGTCCAAAGAGTTGGGGCCTTTCGTTTCAGGTCAACGAAGAGCAGACGTTCACCGGACGCCCGCCTGGGACCCTGATGTGGGCGGGCTTGGCTAACTCCTACTTCTGGATCGATCCCACGAACGGGATTGGTGGTTGTTACCTCAGCCAGATCTTTCCCTTTGTCGATCCGCACACGCTCGGCACGTTCCTCGCTTTTGAGACGGGGGTGTATGCCAGTCACCAGGGGTAATCGCCAGCAGGGCGACTCCTGTCGCTTCATTCGAGCGATCAGGCGCTCGGGCTAGTGTCGCGGTCATGGCTGAGCATCAGGTAGTAATCACGGGCGGCACCATCTTTGATGGCACGGGGGCAGTGGGACGTAACGGTGACGTTGCCATTGACGATGGCATCATCTCCGCAGTCGGCGAAGGATTGACCGGAAATCGAGTTGTCGACGCTGATGGCGCCATCGTGGCCCCCGGTTGGGTCGATGTGCACACACATTTCGATGGACAGGCTGCTTGGGACGACGAACTCGACCCGTCATTCAGCAATGGAGTCACGTCGTTGATCATGGGCAACTGCGGCGTTGGATTTGCTCCGTGCGCGGCGGGCGAGGAGCGGACTCTCATCGAATTGATGGAGGGGGTCGAGGACATCCCCGGCACCGCGCTCTACGAAGGAGTTCCCTGGGGGGAGTGGGAGAGCTTCCCGGAGTATCTCGACTACCTCAACCAACGGTCATACGCTCTCGACATCGGAGCACAGCTTGCTCATGGCGCGCTGCGTTTCAATGTGATGGGCGAGCGGGGTGTGAACAACGAAGACGCCACAGAGGCAGATATTGCAGAGATGCGACGGCTGGCTGCTGACGCGGCTGCGGCAGGTGCCGTTGGCTTCTCTACCTCTCGCACTATCTTCCACCGTTCGATCGACGGGACAGCCGTGCCCGGCACCTACGCCACTGCGAATGAGCTCCGCGAGGTCGTCCAAGGAATGGCAGATGGGGGCGGGGGCGTGTTCGAAGCGATCACGTCTGAGTCGATTGGCGATCTCGAAGAGTTCGGTGGCGAGAGATTCTCTCAGCAACACGAACTCGAGATGCTGGCCGACATCTCGCGTGCCACCGGTCAAAGGGTCACGTTCACCACGGTGCAGACACGAGACCGGCCAACGGCGTGGCGCGACGTGCTCGATTTCGTGGCGAAGGAAAACCAGGGCGGAGCGAAGCTGTACCCGCAGGTGGCGTCCCGTCCGATCGGATTGTTGTCGAGCCTCGAGGGGTATCACGCGTTCATGCGGCGCCGGAGTTATCTCGAAATCGCCCATCTTCCGGTTACGGAGCGGGCTAAGGCCATGCGAGATCCCCATGTGCGGGCACGGATTCTGAGCGATGACGATATTGCGCCGGACAACCCCGGATCCATGGAGGCGCTCTACAAGGCGCTTCAGATGCGAACCCCTGGCATGTTCGTGCTGGCTCCGGTCGTCGACTACGAGCCGACCGCGGATCAGTCGTTCGAAGCAATCGCCGCGGCCCGAGGCGTCGACCTCTTCGGAGCTGCCTACGACTTCTTGTGTGAAGGAGATGGCACCAATGTGGCGACGATGCTCGGTGCCGGCTACGTCGATCAAAACCTTGACGCCATGCGGGAAATGCTGCTGGACCCCAACACGGTGACGGGCCTCGGTGACGCGGGTGCCCACGTGAAACTCATCTGTGACGGTTCTGCGCCGAGTACCCAGATCACGCACTGGGCCCGTGATCGTTCTCGAGGTGAGCGGCTACCCCTGGAGTTATTGATCGAAAAGCAGACCCGTCGCAACGCGAGACTCTACGGGTTCACCGACCGAGGCACGATCGAGGTCGGCATGCGGGCGGACCTGAATGTGATCGACTTTGACAATCTGACTGTGGGCCGTCCGATCATCAAGGCGGATCTTCCGGCTGGCGGGGTGCGCTTCCTGCAACCGGTGAGTGGCTATCTCGCCACGTTCGTCAGCGGGGTCCAGACCCGCTCGAACGACACTGACACAGGCGAACGGCCAGGCCGACTGATCCGGGGCAACCAGACGCGCTAGTTCACGTCTTGGGTGCTCGTCAGTATCGGCGATGATACTGAGGCCATGACATCAGCAAGTGGCTCCGGCCTGTGGAAGAGGAACCCCTGTCCGAATCGGTAGCCCGATTTCTGCATCGAGGTCAACTGGTTATTGGTATCGATGCACTCAACGATTGTGATCATGCCGGATCCGCTAGTTATGGCGGCAACCGCCGCCGCCAAATCGGCGGCTCCAGGCCGCTCATGCGCCTGGGTGATGACACGATCGATTTTGACGTGAGTGAACGGAAACTCCAACAATTGTTGCATCGAGGAATAGCCCGAGCCGAAGTCGCCCATTGCCAAGCCGATTCCGAGGGCGCGGAGCTGATCTACGGTCTCCCGCCAGATCGGCGATGCAGGCAAGTGTTGAGATCCGGTAATCTCCAGCACGACGCGCTCTGGAGCCACATTGTGACGCTTGAGTAGGCCAAAGATCTCGGAGGGCAAGTGCCGGTGGTAGAGGTGGCGGGCAGAGATGTTGATGGTGACGAAGATCGACTGATCGCGGAGATGGGGGTGGGCGAGCGCCTCGATGGCGTTCGTGATCATAATCAGGCCAAGTTCGGGACCGCGCCCCTGGTCCTCGATCACGGGAACGAATATGTCCGGCATGGTTAGCGTGCCGTCCGCTTGCTGCCAGCGGGCCAGGAGCTCTATGCCCACAACCTCACCAGTATCAAAGTTGATGACTTTTTGGGCCCAGGGGACGATTTCCCCGGCTTCAAGTGCGGCACCAACGCGTCCACCGAGCGCGATTTTGGAGTCCTCCAGCGACCGGAGTTCGTCAGTCATCACCATGACCTGGTGCTTACCGAATCGCTTGGCAAAGCGGAGGGCGGCCGAGGCCTCGCGAAATAGATCAGTCTGAACCGTCTGGAGGTTGGCGGGTATGGAAGTGAGCCCAATACTCAGTGACTGGGAGATCTTGAGGTCCCCATGATCTCTGAGATGGATCGCCGTCTCGATGAGACTGGTGAAGTCGAACAGCGTCGATCCGACAGCGACGAACTCGTCGCCGCCAAATCGGGCGACCAGCCAGTCAGCCGGAACTTTCTGTCGGATGAAGTGACCAACCGACTGTAGGGCCGCGTCGCCCACGTCATAGCCGTGGTTGTCGTTGAGGTGCTTGAAGTCATCGATGTCAATGAATGCGCAGTGGATGATCTCTGCGCCGTCCCTGACCAAACGCTCGGCTGCTTCGACGGCGGCGCCTCTGGTCGAAAGGCCGGTCAGTGCGTCGAGTTTGGTCCGCATCTCACTTTCGATCCGCTTCTCGATGAGTTCTGCTGCCACATTCGACCATGCCGACGCGACCGCAACGAAGATGGCGCCGCCGACGAGAACGGCTGCCATCGGAAGAAGTTGCAACTTGGTGCTGAACGCGAGCAGATAGCTGAGCGTGTAGGCGAGAACCATGTAGTCGATAGCTGGCGCGTCGCTGGGTGTCACGTAGAGGAGGTCGGTTGCGATTGCGAAAACGACGACGAAAACAAGGATCCATACCACAGTCCCATTGGTCATGGACTGGATCATCATCCAAGGGAGTGCGGCCCAAACGATCGTGGATGTCCAGCCCAGTTGGTCCCGAAGCCTGCCGTGGGCGCCTGCGTCGTCGGCGTATTTGCGGGAGCAGACCTCCCAGATGCACGAGGTGAGGATGATGAGTGCGCTCCATGCGAGAAGCTGACCACGATCTACATAGTTCCAGAGACCGATCACCGCGCCGATCGCCACGGCGCTATCGCCGAGAGCAATAAGGTTGCCCAGGAAATCTCGTTGGTTGGAAAACACCTCGCGGACAGATGCGTCATGGCTGTCGCTCGGTCTCTTGAGTGTCATTTCGGGCGTTTTCTACCTGTTAGGTATCAGATGAATGAAATTGAGTGGCGGCTGACGCTGACCGTACTCCATCGTTCTCCTTAATAAAGAGGTCTTGATGAGTGGGATGAGCCGTCGCCAAATAGTGCCTCAGACGACGGAGGCCGTGAGCCGATACTGAGAACCCTCTACATCTGGTCGCCGCGTTACCGATTAGCTGGTTCGCGCCCGCCCGTCGGCCTTGGCCTTCTGTTGGTCTTCTCTCCGTGCAGCACCAGCGGCTGCGAGCCCGGCTCGGTTTGAGTCGTCGACGCGCATGTAGTTGGCGCGCCAACGATTGTCGTCACTCCAGACGTAGGGCGCCTGGACGGTCATCTGGGGGGTGAAGGCTTTTTCGAGCGTGTCAAGAGTGAGGGAGCAGAGTTCCCTCTGCATCATCACATCGCCGGGCTTCCCCATGGGATTGCCAAGTGGGAAGTCAACGAAGATGAACCGGGGAACGCCGGCGTGCTCGATGATGTCGCGGGCGGACCCGACGATGACTGTCGGGATTCCATTTGCTTCGAGATGACGTGCAACCAGGCTGACCGACTGGTGACAGACCGGTCAAAGAGGAACGAGAATTAGCGCGTCGACATCGTCTTCGCGTATCAGGTCGAGTAAAGCGGGTGCGTCAAGTTCACGGGTGCGTCGCTGGCTGTAGTCAGTGGGAACTCCGTAGATTCGCGGTGAGATGGAGCGGATACGTCCTACGGCGGCGGCGGCCTGAAGCTGAGCGATCGGGAGAAAGGAGCCAAGGTCGTCGGTGTGGGTGGCATCCTTGTCCCACGACAGGTCGTCGGTAAACATCCGGTCGGGGAGGTCGCTGACCGAGAGTGCGTATGGAACCTTGACCTTCCCGCCAGCCCACACATCGAGCTGATCGTCGGCGTAGGGGAACGATGTAGTGACGACGCCGACCCGGCTCTCGGCCAGTGGCTTCGGCAAGGCTGCGAATGGCGTTTTGTCATTGTGGGCCCAGCGGTAGGGGGCCCCGTAGCCATGAGCTGCATAGAACTCCCGACTTTTGTCGATGTAGCTGACGTGAGTTCGGTGGGCGGTTCCCTTGGCTTCAGTGCTCATGGCCTGACCTTAGGTACTGGGCCACCGCACTTGCTAGTTTTCCCAGACGTCTCGAAAGGAACACCATTGTCTTCGCTCGCCACGTCGCGTCCTGAAGGTCACGGCCCTGTGCCGGCCTACGACTGGATTGCCAATCACGCTAATCATCGACCGACAAACGAGGCGATCCGCGATCTTGGCAGCGGCAAGGCTTTTAGCTATGCCGATCTTGATCGCCGGATCGATGCGATGGCTGCATATATGGGGTCGCTGGGGATCGGCCGCGGCGACCGTGTAGCCGTACTTGCGCACAACGGTGTCGAATTCTTCGACGTGCAGTTTGCCTGTGGGCGACTAGGCGCGATTTCGGTGTTGCTCAACTGGCGGTTGACGGTGCCCGAACTCGAATACATCCTCAATGACAGCTCTCCCAAGCTGATGGTCCACGATGTCGAGTTCGCCGCAGCGGCCACAGAGCTTCAGGGGCTGTGCTCGATAGCCACACTTCTCGAGGTCGAGGGTGGGTCTGCCGACAGCGCCTACGAGCAGGTGATCACGAGCTTTGATGGTCAAGACGGTGGTCGGGCCGACCTTACCCACGACGATGTCGTCACGATCATGTACACATCGGGTACGACGGGCTTGCCGAAGGGGGCAATGATCACCCACGGCATGAACTTCTGGAACTGCGTCAACCTTGGAATCCCCGGAGGGATCACGGTCGACACGGTTCATCTCAACGTGTTGCCGCTCTTCCACACCGGCGGGTTGAACTGTTACAGCAATCCTGTATTGCACGCCGGTGGCACGGTTGTGTTGCTGAAAGGATTTGACCCTGGAGAGACGCTGCAGGTGCTGGGTGACCCGGCTCAAGGAATTACCCATTTCTTCGCAGTGCCGGCGCCCTATCAGTTCATGATGCAGCATCCGGATTTCGCGGACACCGACCTGTCTCGCCTTGGGGTCGCCGGGGTCGGCGGAGCGCCGTGCGCACTCGCGATCATGGAGAACTGGACCGAGCGCGGTGTTTCCTTGACGCAGGGGTTCGGTATGACCGAGACCAGTCCCGCCTGTATCTTCCTTGATCCTGGCGATGCCCTCCGCAAGATCGGTTCGACGGGCAAGGCGCTGATGCATACCGAGCTTCGCATCGTGAACGACGAAGGCGGCGACTGTGGACCGGACGAGATCGGTGAGTTGTGGGTGGCAGGCCCCAACATCACGCCCGGCTATTGGAATCGCCCCGACGCAACTGCTGATGCATTTGAGGGTCGTTGGCTCAAGACCGGTGACGCAGCCCGCATGGACGACGAGGGATTTGTCTACATCGTTGATCGCTGGAAAGACATGTACATCTCGGGTGGCGAGAACGTCTATCCCGCTGAGGTCGAGAACGTGCTGTACCAACTCTCTGAGGTAGCGGAGGCCGCGATTATCGGGATTCCCGACGACCGTTGGGGCGAAGTCGGTCTGGCAGTGCTGGCCCTCAAGCCTGGAGAGTCGATCGAGCGAACAATCGTGCAGGAGCATTGTGCGAGCCAGTTGGCAAAATTCAAGGTCCCGAGTGACATTGCCATCGTTGAAGCCCTGCCTCGTAACGCGACGGGCAAGGTTCTCAAGCGCGAGTTGCGGGACCAGTTTGTGAGCGCGGACGCTCCGAAGGTCTCGTAACGCTCGGCAGAACGAGTCAGGGGACTTCGATCCCTGCCCAGTTGAGGAAGTTGGCGATCATGGTCTTGCCAGCGGAGTGTTCGTCTGTCCAGTACTCCGGATGGAACTGGGTTCCGACGATCTTGCGTTCCGCATGGACCGCCATCTGAATAGGTGTCGCCGAGGTGGAGGCCAATGTCTCGAAGCCGTCTGGTGGCGCCGAAACGTGGAGGCCATGGGCGTGTCGGAACACCGCTTGATCACCGACACCGGTAAGGAGTGGGTGGGTGGCGGAGCCGGGAGCGAGATCGATTGGGTGATAGCCGAACTCGAAGGTTGAGCCATCTGCGGTAATCAGCATCGATTCGTCCTCAGCGTCCTCCGGGCGAGGTGCGAGCGAAATGATGGCTGAACCCAGCGCATGAGCGAGGAGTTGAAATCCGCCACAGAAGCCGAAGACCGGGAGAGGGGTCTTCCGTAGGATGGTGTGGATTGGTTCGACAGCCATTGGGTCATAGGCGCTCGGGCTGATCGAGTTGCCGCTGATGAAGATTGCCCGAGCATCGAGTCGGTCCAGAAGCGATTGGCTGATGCGGTCGTACCGCACCAGATGGCACGGCATGCCTGAGAGGTCTTCAAGCCGATAGGTGATCCAGGTCCGCGCCGCCTGGATGCGCTCGCCGTGCGCCGAGGTTCGGCCGTCAGCATGTTCGTAGTCGACGAAGACGAGCATCGTGTCAGCCGTCCGTCGGATCAACATCGACGCCACGTGCGTCGTGAACACGCTGGATGTCCCAGGTCGAGCGGTCAGGGACCTGAGGTATCGGTTCGGTCATTGGTGCTCCTGCATCCAACCGAGTGATTCCTCGCTTGGTCCAACAGGACGATATTCCGCACCGAGTGGTCGATCCCATCCGATTCGCTGGATTTCGGCGAACACGACTCGGTAGTCGACATCGCCGTGATCAGGGGTGCCGCGGTCAGGGACAGAGGCGAACTGGATATGGCCGATGTCTGGTGCAACCTTGTGCAGTCGAGTGACGACGTCGCCCTCGGTTCGACCAACGTGATAGCAGTCAAACATCAGCTTCAGGTTGGGGAAGCCGACCTCAGCGATGAGGTCACGGGCCTGCTCGGTTGTGCGGAGGAAGTAGCCGGGAGCATCGTGTTGGTTCAGCGGCTCGATCAGGATCGCGGTGCCGTGGACGGCCGCCTGACCAGCGGCATAGGTGAGGTTGTCCACGAACGTGTCGTGTGCAGGCTGATCTTCCGCTCGTCCGGCCATCACGTGGACGGCTTTAGCCCCGATTGTTCGCGCGTAGGCGATGGCTTCATCGATCGCTGCTCGAGCCTCGACCTCGCGGCCGGGGACAGCGGCCAACCCGTTGTCGCCGGCGGCCTCGTTGCCTCGTCGCGTATTCAGCGAGAGCATCGAGAGTCCAGTTTCGGACAGTGCAGCGGCTACATCGGTGGATGCGATGTTGTATGGCCAGTGGCATTCGACCGCATCAAACCCGGCGGACTTCGCCGCTCGGATCGCGTCGGGCAGGGAACGATCAGCCCACAAGAACCCGAGGTTGGCGGAAAAACGCGGACTGGATCTGGGCATCGCTGGCTGTATCAGCTGCAGTTTGGGACAACCTCGGCGGCGATTCGCTCGTAGGCGTCGAAACGCTGCTCGGTCGATGTCCCGAGGGCGAAGTCGGGCACGATCACTTCGTCGAATCCGAGCTCGGCGTATTCGCCGACTGCATCCATGATCCGCTCTACGGAGCCAGCGACGGTGCGAGGGCCCATGGGTCCGGCGAGCGCCTTATCGATTGTCGCCTGATCCTCGGTGAGGATAAAGAGAGCCTGTACCGACGTGTGCTTTGATGCCGGATCGACCCCAACTTTCTCACACGCGGTATTGAACGTCGTGACTGCACCGGCGGCCATTTCCGGCGCTCCCCAAGTGTTCCACTCCTGCGCGTGCAGCGCCGTGATGCGGCACATACGTGGGCCACTGGTGCCCACGAGGATCGGCAAGTGGTCCTGCACCGGGCTCGGGTCCGAGGGGGCATTGCTGATCGAGTAGATGGCTCCGTCAAAGGTGGTGTGATCTTCGTCAAGCAATAGCCGGATGATCTGGATGGCCTCTTCGAAGCGGTCGACGCGCTGCTTTGGCGCCTCAAGGGCGATGCCATAGGCGGTGTGTTCGTTGATCTGCCAGCCGGCACCGAGGCCGAGCACCATACGCCCATGTGAAACGTGGTCGAGCGTGGCTGTCCGGTTGGCGAGAACGGCTGGATGGTGCACCGAGGTCGGCGACACCAGCGGGCCGATACGGATTGATTCGGTCACCGCAGCCACGGCGGGGAGGATCGACCAGACCTCGTGCGTGTCACCGGGTTCAAGTTCTTCGCTGCCGGTGTTCGGCATGTAATGGTCGGCGTACCAGAACCCGTAGTAGCCGAGCGCGTCAGCAGCGCGTGCAAGATCGAGGGTCTCATCGGTGGAACGTGCGGGCGCGGGCCATACGGAGAATTTCATGGCCGTGACGCTAGCTCTCAGAGCATGAACATATCGGATTGTCGGGAGATGATGGCCGGGTGCTCGGGCTACGGTCGGCCCATGACTCGAGTTCCAGCCGATGCCATAGATCGCCGAGCGAGCAGACCCGTGGTCTGTTACAAGGTGGACCAGTTACCCCCGAACAATGCAGCGATCTACGAGCGGGCGCGTGAGTCCATGACCTGCATTGACGAGGTTGTGGTCCCTCCACGTGACGGTCGGTGTTTTGAGGCTCGTGCGGGTCAGTTCTTTCGCATCACCAGTGTCGACGGGCCCCAGGTTGGTGACTTGAACCTGTGGAATGCCGAGGATTTAGGCGAGCGGTTTTTCAGCGGCAAGACGCGACAATTACATGCCAGCCATGTGTCCACTGGCGATCGGCTGTGGAGTTCCTTGCCGGGGTTACGACCGCTGGCGACGATCACTCACGACACGCTGGACTGGTACGGCTGGGACCGGGATGGCGGCGGCGTGCACGACGTCATCGGTACTCGCTGCGACCCGTACACCAATCATCTGCTCAGCGGCGTCGACTACGAGCACTGCTGCCACTCAAATCTGACCCGGGCGTTGGTCGCTCACACCGGATTGCCAGCCCACGAAGCAGAACGACACATCCATGACGTGCTCAACGTGTTCATGTGCACTGGCTTCACCCATGACACCCACCAGTACTTCATGAAAGCGAGCCCAGTTCGCCCCGGCGACTTCATCGAATTTTTCGCGGAGATCGATTTACTCGGCGCACTTTCGGCATGTCCGGGTGGTGACTGCGGGAGCAGTCATTCCGATGACAGCACGCCGTGCTACCCATTGCAGGTTGAGATTTTCGAGCCTGCCGAGGGAACCCTTGATGGTTGGCACACCGCGTCGGCCAGCGGTTACCGGGGCAATCACGGCCTCTGACAGGTCGCGAGAGTCGCCGCGTTCATGAGACGGCAGTTGGGTCGTCATCGAGCGATACGTGCGGGGTGATCGACTGCGAACCCACGCCGGCGTCCGCGAGCGCAGCGACGGCGCGAGCGTTGGCAGCGATCTTGGACATGATTGCTTCACCTGCTCGCGTGAAGGACTCCCGGTTCTCGCTGACCCACGCGTTGGATGCCCGCATCGGCTCGATTTGTCCGTTGATCTCGGGGATCACATGACGAGCGATCAGATCCCAACTCCGGTTGGAGGCCTCTGGGTTCGCCCAGTCATGAGCGAAATTCAACACCATTCCGAACCCGCCCGTGATGTCTTGCATCCGGCGGATGTTTGCGATGAGGTCATCAGGAGTACCGATCACGCCAGCCGACGACTCAGGGTTGGCGTGGAACTCGATCGCTTCGGCGGTCGACGCGAATGCGTTGAGCCCCGGGCGTTGGAGGGTTCCGACGTTGTACTCGTTGTGCCAGCGCAGGAGTCCGTGTTCGACCTCGGCTCGGGCCTGCTCACGGGTTTCTGCCACATGGGAACTGAAGACGATCCGCCAGTTGGCGCGGTCGACGACCCGGCCGCTCTGCTCCGCGGCTTCCTCCGCAAAACTCCACTGAAGAGGGAGCGAGGCGAGGCCCGCCGTTGACATCGAGCCGAGCGATAGGACCCCCAGCCCGTGCTTGCCTGCGAGCGTCATGCCCGATGGGCTGACCATCGAGGCCGTGGTCATGTGGACGTCGCGCTGGTAGGGCAAGATCTGTAGCGCAGCGTCGCGAAGCGTGAACCACTCGCTTTCGTAGCTGAAACGCTCGGCTCCCGCCAGAAGGCGTTGGATGACAGGAATGGCTTCGTCCTGTCGATCGCGCAACACCATCGGATCGATACCGAGGGTGTGGGCATCTGATGGCAGTGCTCCGGGGCCGGTACCAAGGAGTGCCCGTCCTCGGCTCATGTGGTCGAGTTGCACGATCTTCTGCGCTACATGGAATGGGTGGTGATACGGGATGGACGTGACACCCGTGCCTAGGCCGATCCGATGCGTGCGAACGGCGGCGGCCGCCAGGAACATCTCCGGGGAGGCGATGGTTTCCCAGCCGGTCGAGTGGTGCTCCCCGCACCAGAACTCGTCATAGCCGAGTCGGTCGAGGTGTTCGACGAGGTCGAGGTCACGCTGTAACTGAAGGGTTGGGCTTTCACCCATCAGATGGTGGGGTGCCAGGAAGGCACCAAAGCGGAGAGACATGGCAGTGGAACGTAGGTGGGAGCGTTCTCGAGTGTCAACATGGCTGTGGGCTAGGGTCAGCGCCCGTGCACTCAGAGTGGCTCTTCCGTAAGACGTTGGTTCCATGACCTGGTGGGAGGCGGTCCTGCTTGTCGTTGGTGGCACGTTCGCTGGCGGCATCAATGTCATCGCCGGTGGTGGTTCAACGTTGACCGTGCCGCTGCTCGTTTTGGCGGGTGTGCCGGGTAACAGCGCCAACGGGTCGAACCGGATCGGTGTGCTCACATCAAACGCTGCCGCCACTGGCTCGTTTCGTCGCCTTGGGGTTGACGGTCTTGCTTCTGCGGTGCCGATTCTCATACCGGTCGTCTTCGGCTCACTGACAGGATCGTTGGCGATCAGTCGTCTCACCGACGAAGCATTCGAGACGACGTTCGGCCTCGTGATGATCCCGTTGATCATCCTGTCGATTCGTAAACCGAAGTTCCGCACCGATGCGGCGAGATGGAGTCGGCCGGTCACGATCGCAGTCTTCTTCGGGATCGGGGTTTACGGCGGCGCTGTCCAGGCAGGTGTCGGGCTGGTTCTTCTGGCGGCGCTGAGCAGGGCCGGCTTTGACCTTGTACTTGCCAATAGCGTCAAGGTGATCATCATTCTCGCCATGACTGTGGTGGCGCTGCCGGTGTTCATTGTCCAAGGCAAGGTGGACTGGATCCCGGCGCTCATACTCGCGGCAGGTTTCACGCTGGGCGGATGGCTCGGTGCTCATGTTGCGGTGCGTGGTGGTGAGAAACTGATCCGAGCTGTGATGGTGCTCGCATCGGTTGCCCTGGCCGCGAAGTTGCTGGGCGCGTTTGGCTGAACGTCAGGATCAACGGCACTCGGGTTCTGGTTCTATAGTCACGGCCATGGCACTGGTGAGCGAGCTCGATCACTTCAACATTTCGACGGGTCGGCTTGCGGAGACGGTGGCCTTCTTCGAGGACATTCTTGGCCTCGAGAACCGTCCCGGCGACCGACCGGACTTCGATTTCTCGGGTGCGTGGCTTTTCGCCGGATCCCGGGCGCTGGTCCATCTCGTCGAGAAGGACACCGATCCTGGTGAGCAAAGCGGTCCGCTCGATCATGTGGCATTCGCGACCAGCGACTTTGATGGGCTGGTCTCCCGACTCATCGAGAGGGAGATCGAACACCGACTTTCGGGACAACCGGCTCTCGGACTCCGTCAGGTTTTCTTTCGAGAACCCAATGGTGTGCGGATAGAGATCACGTGCCGATCGTGATGGGAGAACGCTTGTGAGTATGTCCCTTACGATCACCGGCACTGGGTGCCCGATCCCGGATGCGAATCGGGCCGGACCCGGCGCACTGGTTCGCTACGACGACATCACGCTTCAGTTCGACGCCGGTCGTTCAACGGTGCAGCGGTTGGCTGGTGCTGATGTTTGGATCCCCGATCTCAGTGCCGTGTTCGTCACCCACCATCACAGCGATCATCTCACCGGTCTGGCTGACGTTGTTCTCACCCACTGGGTGATGGATCGCACCGATGCGGCACCACCGTTGCCGATCATTGCACCTGCGGGTCCAGCGTCGAGACATATCTCGACGCTGCTCGATGGCTGGGAGGACGACATCGAGGTGAGGGCGGCGCATGCTCGTCGCGACACTCGGCCTGGGTTCGAGCTGATCGCATTCGAGATCCCCGATTCACCGACGGAGGTCTGGCGTGATGGCAATGTTGTGGTGAGTGCGGGACAGGTTCGTCACGAGCCATGCCCGAATTCTGTGGGGTATCGCGTCGACACGCCGGACGGTTCGGTTGCGATTACTGGCGATACTCGCGTGTGTGACGAGGTTGCCGAGCTCGCCGAGGGTGTCGATGTGCTGGTTTACGAGGCCATGCGGTTTGCGTTCTACGACGGGATGCCACCGCACCGCACCTTCGTGCGGGACTATCACGCGGATACATTTCTGATCGGCAAGCAGGCGGCAGAACTAGGTGTGTCGAAGTTGGTTTTGACGCACATGATTCCACCGCCGAATACCGACGAGGATCGCCAGGGATTTGTCGACGATATTCGAGAAGGCGGCTACCGGGGCGAGGTCGTTGTTGCCGACGATCTTTACACCACCGCAGTAGGTGAGGGTGAGCTGGCTGACGTTCGCCCGGTCGATCAGAACGCCGAGCAGGGCTAGCTCGTACGAGCCGGCGACCGGTTACACGAACGGCACGCCCACGTATTGCTCGGCCAACGATGTCTGTGCTGCCGCGGATGAGGCCAGGTACTCGAGTTCGCGTTCCTGCATCCGCTGCTCGAAGTCGGTTGCTCCTGGAAACCGGTGCAAGAGGGTGGTCATCCACCAACTGAAGCGGACCGATGCCCAGACTCGATGTAGAGCGTCGGACGAGTACTGGTCGAGCCCCGCAGTATCGCCGTTGGCGTAGCGGGCGATGAGTGCTTGGGAGAGCAGGTGCACGTCCGAGACGGCCAAGTTCAGACCTTTGGCACCGGTGGGAGGGACGATGTGAGCGGAGTCACCGGCCAGCAAGAGGTTGCCGTGGCGCATTGGTTCTGCCACGAAACTCCGCAAGGGGGCGATCGACTTCTCGATCGATGGCCCGGTCACGATGTCGTTGGCGATGTGCGTGGGCAGTCGAGCGGCAAGCTCTGACCAGAACCGATCATCGGACCAGTCGTCGATGGAGTCCTCGATCGGGCATTGCACGTAGTACCGGCTGAGCATCGGGTTGCGGGTGCTGCACAGGCCGAAGCCTCGCTCGTGGTTCGTGTAGACGAGATGGGGGAGCGGCGGCGTTTCCGACAGGATTCCTAGCCAGCCGAATGGGTAGATCCGTTCAAACTCGGTTCGTTCGCTCTCGGGAATGGCGGCCCGGCTGACCCCGTGGAAACCGTCGCAACCGGCGATGTAGTCGCAGTCGATCCGCTCGTCGACGCCGTTGTGGCGAAACGTGACATAGGGAGAATCAGATGTGACGTCGTGCACCGCCACGTTCTCGGCGGAGAAGATCAGGGCTGTGCCGTTTCGGTCGGCGGCCTCGTAAAGGTCCTGCTGAAGCTCTGTTTGGCCGTAGGCCATCATCTGTCGTCCGGTCAGAGCCTTCAGCTGCACTGGCAGCACATGCTTGCCTCCCCAGGCCAGATTGATCAGGTCGTGAGCGTCGCCGTCGGCATCCATTCGGTCGCCGACCCCCGCGGCACGAATCACCTCAACGGAACTCCATTCGAGTACACCGGCACGGATTCGGGTCAGGACGTAGTCGCGGGTCTGGCGCTCGAGAACCACATGATCGATCTCGGCGTTGTGGAGGATCTGGGAGAGCAGCGCTCCTGCGGGTCCGGCTCCAATGATCGCGACGCTGGTGCGCATCTCTGTTCCTCTCGGGCAGTTCTGCGTGGAGAATCTCCGGCAAGTATGTCATCCTGTGCACAAGATTGTCGACAATCTGAGTGAACGTGATCCTGGGGGAGAACGGTGATCATCGACTGCCATGGCCACTACACGACAACGCCGCCGCCGGTGGGCGAGTGGCGCGAGGCGCAGACGGCCGCAGTCGAGACCGACCCCCACCATGTAGGGATGAAGGGGGAACTGAAAGTCTCCGATGATGCGATCCGTGAGAGCCTTGAAGGAGCGCAACTGAAGCTGCAACGCGAGCGAGGCACAGACCTCACCATCTTCTCGCCAAGAGCCAGCTGGATGGGTCACCACGTCGGCAACGAGCACACCTCCCGGTTTTGGACCGAGCATCAGAACGAACTGGTGCGTCGAGTGTGCGATCTCTACCCCGATAACTTTGCCCCCGTCTGCCAACTCCCGCAATCACCGGGTGTGAGGATCGATTCATCGGTGCGCGAACTCGAGCGCTGCGTTGCGGAGATGGGCTTCATCGGTTGCAACGTCAACCCCGACCCGACCGGCGGCTTCTGGACGGGGCCGCCCCTGTGGGACCGCTATTGGTGGCCTCTGTGGGAAAAGATGTGCGAGCTCGACGTGCCGGGAATGATCCATGTTTCGACCTCGTGCAATGACCACTTCTTCACGACCGGCTCGCACTATCTCGGTGCCGACACCACTGCCTTCGTCCAAGCCCTCACCTCCGGGTTCATGAAAAACTTTCCCGGTCTGCGTTGGGTGATACCCCACGGTGGCGGGGCCGTTCCCTATCACTGGGGCCGTTTCCGGGGGATGGCCCAAGACAAGGGGTGGGACTTCGACGGACTCCTTGACCACATCTGGTTCGATACGTGTGTGTATCACCAGCCCGGGATCGACCTCCTCGTCGATGTGGTGCCAACCGACAACATCTTGTTCGCCTCCGAGATGGTCGGCGCCGTTCGTGGCATCGACCCCGAGACCGGCAACTACTTTGACGACACCAAGATCTATATCGACGGCGCCGCCCTGACGAGCGATGACCGCGCTCAGATTTGCGAGCACAACATCCGTCGTGTTTATCCTCGACTGGGAGCTACCTCATGACCAACTCGCACGGACCTCGCCATGTGGTTGTCACCTCGATCGAACGGACGACCAGCGATCTGGTTGACCAACTCGCCCCAGTTGGCACGGCGACGGTGCACGAGGCGATCGGCCGGCGCGGTTATGTCGGACCCCACATCGCCCCTATTCAGCAGGGCGCTCGGATTGCGGGCTCTGCGGTCACGGTCCTGAGCCACCCAGGCGACAATGCAATGTTGCACGCTGCGGTCGAACAGTGCCGGCCGGGCGATGTTTTGGTGGTGGCCAATACTGCGCCGTCGACGCACGGGATGTTCGGCGATTTGTTGGCAACATCGCTGCTGCAGCGCGGCGTGCGCGGTCTGGTGATCGACGCTGGTGTGCGTGACACGGCTGATCTTCGAGATATGGGCTTCCCGGTCTGGACCCAGCACGTTTCGTGTCAGGGCACCGTGAAAAACACTCCAGGTTCGGTCAACGTGCCGATCCGCCTCGGCGAGCAGATGGTGAACCCCGGTGACGTCGTGTGCGCCGATGACGATGGTGTGGTGATCGTGGCTCGGAGCGAAGCCGCATGGGCCCTCGACCAATCGAACGCTCGCCTGGCCAAGGAGAGCGAAACTCGTGCTCGGCTTGAGGCGGGAGAACTCGGCCTCGACTTTTATGGTCTGCGCGAAAAACTGGCAGCCATGGGCGTCGAGTGGGTTGAGTCTTAGGCGGTGAGAACGTGGCCCCACTGACGAAGGGTGGCGACGACTGATGCGAGATGCGCCTGCATAGCGGCCGCAGCATCGTCTTCGTTGCCTGACGCAACGGCCTCGGCAATGGCGGCGTGCTGGTCGACGGATTCAGCTGGACGCCCCGGCATAAGGGCAAGCGGATACTGGTGATGGGCGGCTCGATTTCGAAGATTGTCGACCAGGTCGGCGGCGACCCCGTGACCGCTAATCTCACGGAGTCGTCTGTGAAAGACGCGGTTGAGTGACGAGTACTCGATGGCTTCGTTGTCGGCGACGGCGGCCCGCATCTGGTCGATGAGCGACAGGACTTCGGCCCGTTCTGCTTCGTTGGCGTTACGGGCGGCGTGTTTGGCGATCAGACTTTCCAGCGCCGAGCGCGCTTCGGTGATCTGGATGGCTTCGTCAACGGAGATGCGCCGCACCGTTGCCCCGCGGTTGGCTTCGCGACTAATGAGACCCTCGGCCTCGAGGGCGACGAGCGCTGATCG
>Ga0233427_10002277_pt1 | contig 18413 bp, 14 predicted proteins | sample SI_118_April2016_5_FD_179885 | JGI IMG/M metagenome (GOLD analysis project Ga0233427, IMG submission 179885) | Seawater microbial communities from Saanich Inlet, British Columbia, Canada - SI_118_April2016_100_MG | ecosystem: Environmental > Aquatic > Marine > Inlet | place: Canada: British...
CCAAAGCGGCGGCCTTGCCATCAATAATAGTTGCAGTTGTATCAGCAATCTTCGCTGCTGACCATGGCGGATATAGCCGGAGGTTACTTAGCCGACGACTACCCGTAGGCCCTGCTGCAAGAAGGGCAATAACCAACACACTAAACCATATGAGTGATTCGTTTTTTTGGCCTTAATCTCATGGCGTTTATTAATTTTTCTATACGAGCTCTCCATTTCTCGATTATCTTCTCCAGCACCTTAAGCTCTGCCATCTTTGCTGGCCTTGCGGCACGAATTGCTCTTCGGATAGATGATAAAGAACATATTATGTGGATGGGGCATTAGTACTCTTTTAGAACTGCTGTGCTTACTCGCGGGCTCTTTGTTTATCGTCTCTTTCAATTATGGCTATCATTTGTGCTACTTTGTCTGAAGACGAATAAGACATCTCTCTAAGCATAGTCGAGCGATCAATATCTGTTACACAGAAAATATTGACTATAGCACTCAAGATATTGACCGAAATGTCTGGAGATATTTCACAGATTTCAACTAATGCTTTCACCATCAACACTTTATCTTCGCTTGTTTTTAGCTCGTATGCAGCATTTTTCAGAATGCGGTATACCCAGTCCAAATCTGCATTTAAAGCATGTTTTTTTGCTAGGGAAATTGCAGACAATAATGATGTCTCAAGAAGCTTTGAGTTGCCGCTTGCGGACATAGTAAAATCTCTCGACGCTTTCAAACTTATTTGGGCGGGTAGTTTAACCCCATTATTATTTCTAAAATTAACATGTAAATCAGCATGAATCTTGAGCAGAAAATCAATTTCTCCAATGGTTGAAGATTCGTCGACATTGAAAAATTTTGGCCTTTTAACTTTAAGACTTTTAAATATTTGTGTCTCTAAGGGCGGCAAACCTTTTTTATCTATTGCGTGAAGCGCTATTCCAAAGTTATCCCTTAAAAAAACCAAAAGTTCTTTTAGCCTAATGTCTGCATTTAACTCCATCATTGATATGAACGGCGTCTAAAGAGAACCATGACTATCAATCAGAGTCCTCTTTTGTTAACACAATTGTTTCAGAATGAAATCCGACAGGTTGATACACGTGGATGGTTAATTTCGCCGTACAGTTTTTTAACCGACCTTTTTTTAGACCATACATGGAAGGATTCAGCGAGTGCCCTGAGTGAGGGGTAAGGCAATTATAGTCCTCAGCCCGGTCTACTTCTGCGCCCTCTTGATCGAATATTGCAAATTTTGCTACAACGCGCTCGAAATAAATATCGCTAATATTTCTTATCCCGATATTCATTTCAACTTGCATGTCTCCATCTTCATCTGGTTTAGTTCTAGAGCATGTAGCACCCATAATCTTAACTAAACCTGCTATATCTATTCCCTTCTTCACATGCGTGGCAGTCTTGTGATCTGCTGGAAGAGCGAACTCACCTAGATTATGAAACTCTCTTCTGTAAAGTTGTGCATCTACAATTGCCTTTATGTTATCAAGACCACCGCCGAATCCGACTTCCTTTGTAGACCAAGGTGTTCTTATATCGATAGAAGCAGTTTCATCGGTGTCAATAAAAACCTCTTCCTCATCATCGTGACTTCCACCCACGGAAACACCATCAGAATTTACAAGGATCACACTCGTTTTCACCAATTCAACAATACTTTCGCCACCATTTTCTATGGTAGCCTCAATCTCAAAATTTAAATCACCATCCGAGTCAGGTCCTGAATAAGTTGCTTTTGTTAATTTCATAGTAGTTCCTCTATATTAAAAAATTTAATTTTTTAGAATCAGAACTCAGTCTTTAAGATTGAATTCTTCAAAAGTGATGGCTTCCTGCTTAAGGGGTAAATTTACATTTTCAGTCGAAACAAGTAAGTCGGATAATTCTACCTCTCTTATTCCAGAATCAGGAGCGATAGACGTATCATCTTCAAGTTCCTGTGATAGTTCTTCAGAAATATTATCATCTACCGGTTCTCCGGTCTTTAGATCAAAATCCCCTACTATCAAAGTAGCTTGGTCCACTTGGGTTATGCTTGTACTCTTCGGTTCAGAAAGTTCACCTAAGGGCGTCTCTTTGATCAGGGTATCAGATTCGTCTACTTTAACCTCAATGCGTTCTTCAGCAGCAACGATGTCAGCCTCTACCTCAATGGAATCTTCAGCAGCAACAACAATATCTGACTCTGCCACCACCACTACATCATTATCATCGTCGACAGCGCTGTCGTTATTCTCTTCGCGTAACGCTTTTTTTGCTTTTCGAATGAGTTTTTTTTCATCTTCTAACTGCGCTGCATTAAGAGTCAAATCATCATTGCAAAGGTAGCTATCATCTGAGCCCGCCACCTGCACTTTGAGACCAAACTCTACTTGAAACTTTCGCTCTAGATTGCCAACCTTCATGTTCTTTGCTACCGAGAGACCACCGCCACTACCCTTGTGCTTGCGGGCTTGAGCAAGAGTCTGGTCTGTATCAGCCAAAGCCCGACCGTCATATACTCGGAGCATCAAACCAAATTCCTTAAGAAACTTATTTTGAAGTGTAGATACTTTGAGTTGCCCCGTGATAGATAAACCTGCCATGATTTCCTCCTCGCGCATTAAAGATCCGTATTCAGCTGATGTTATGTAATTTTGATCTACAATGCAATTAAAAGCATTTTGCCAAATATTGACAAATATTGACAAAGGCAACTCAATAAGCTTCCATCAGAGATAAGAAGACTTGTTGTAGGCGAAACGAAACGAAGATATTAGATATGAATTTTTTCCAAAAAATGTTCGGTAAAAAGAAAGATCCACTAGATGGCATCCGTAATATCATGGACGACCAGAGCATAGAACTAGATACGTCTTCTGGATCTGGATCTGATAAAGCGGATAAAGATTACAAGCATAATCATTGCTTTGTCTTTTTTGGTTTAAACGAAGAGGGCTTTGAGGCGATTCAAGCAGAATTTGAAAATTTCGATGGACCAGATCACCTTAGCGTACTTAGAAGTCAAGCGGGCGTCTTTATTACAGACCTTTGTAACGGAGGCAAGGGCAGTGAAAACGTTAAAGAGCATTCACAAGCAGATGAAGTTGAATCTGAGCCTGAACACAAAGAATTATATCAATATGTTGCAAATAGGGTAAAACTCAGAGGAATGGTTGAAAGATCGCTTGAGAAATATATTCCCCACATCTCTGAAGAGTTAATCACAGATGAAAACAGAAAAATTGGTTCAGACTTCCTCAAGTTTATTGAAAAAAATAAGCATTATTTAGTAGAAAATATAACTTATGGGTATAAGAAGTGGATTGACAGTGATTATTTTGAAACAGAAGATCTCATCGGTGCCATGGTTGTATTCTTCAAATCTTCCAAGGAATTCGATCAAGAGGATCAGATATCAGAAAATCAAGATGGCATGAATCTTCCAGTTACAACACGTGATGGTTTTATCCGTAGTTGTATGTATGCACTGGAGGATGTAATCAATGTTAAGCATGATCGTGATCCAGAGAATGAGGATGGAGAAATCGAATATGACGAATCCCATCCAGCTGGTGCCGGTTACAAGAAGGATGATATTAATCGCTATGGTTCCAATACCGAAATTATGAAATATGGTGCATTCAAGAAAGGGGTTCCTTGTGGCATTGCCTATTTTGATCAGGAAGGAAGACTATGGGAGATTTATGAGGTCGGTAAGGCTATCAAACTGTTCCGTGAGGGCTTAGATGAAATAGAAAGGACTGTCTCCCACTAGGAGCAATAGACTTGATGCAATTGATAATTTCTCGTTTATAAAAGATCATATATTGCCCGATTATTCGCAGTCAGATGGCTTCGACATTTCCTTTATCCCTCCCAAAATGTCCCTTACCGCAAAATTCACCGTAATGACTGAAGCGAGCCAGTGAACCAAGATTCAGCTTGTGGGTTATCTGTGACAACATCCAGTCTGGCCGTCGCTCTGGTGAACGCTACGTACAAATCTTCAGCCTCCAGTGCAGGATTAACCCCAGGCTTGTCAGCATGCACCAAGACTACATGACGAGCCTCTAAACCCTTGAATGACTTTATAGTCGAGAAATATACAAAACCCGACTGGCCAAGCTTGCTAATATCTTCAGTTAGATCAAGCCCGTGAGCCTTTCTAACACTTTTGTTGCTGCAATGCAGCGTTAGTTATTTATTTTTATTGATAGATATGGAATATAGTAATGGGATTTAGTGAATATAAAGGATTGGTCGATCAAATTAAGATAGGTAAACAGCTTCCTGATTCAGTGTACGTCCACAATTCATCGCTTTCGGGCGTGCCAGCCAAGCTCGCTGCTATCACGATCAAAATAGCTGACCTTTTGAAAATACCAGACGATGCTTGGAATATAGTAAAATTCAACAAAAGGGATTTCAAACTATCGCTCCTTAGCTACCCTGCCTTTGATTCCTACGCCTATCCCGCACTAAATAATAGTTTCACCATAGACCTTGCAAAACTGTCGGTGCGAGAAGCATCTTACAAAGACTCTACCAACCCCCCTATCCTCCACAGAAAAGAAACATTTGTGGCAGATGACTACCCACTGATAGAGGAGTTTTGTGCTATTACCGCAGAGGGTGAGTCCATTGGCCTATATGAGAACACCAGAACCATAGGATTTAAACAGAGCTGGGACAGGCTGATATCTAGAAAAGGCTATGTACTTGATGACATTGGGAGACTTCAACCCAAAGCAGCTGCCCAACCCTCTCTTGCGCCTGATTTAGATACGCCCGCCAAAATTGCTCGCCATAAGACCGCTATTGACCGCAATCAATTGTCCGCACCAATGCAGTTATTAGCCCGACATGGTTACCTTAGCGGAGATAGAAGCATCCTCGACTATGGGTGCGGTAAAGGTGATGACTTAACCGAATTAGAAGCTCACGGTATTGACTGCACTGGATGGGATCCCGCACATCGACCTGATGTAGATCTCATTAGCAGCGACATTGTTAATTTAGGTTTCGTGCTAAATGTTATTGAAGACAAAACTGAGCGCGATCTAACACTGCAACGCGCCTGGGAATATGCCGATCAATTATTAATCGTGTCGGTAATGGTTGCCGGTGAATCCATCATCCGCCAATTTGAACCTTATAAAGACGGTATTATTACAAGTATTAATACCTTCCAAAAGTACTATTCGCAGTCGGAAATTCGTAGCTACCTAGAAACGACTTTAGGGCAAAGCGCCATAGCCGTTGGACAAGGCATATTTATATTATTCAAAGACCAACTTGAAGAACAGATATTTTTGCTTGAAAGGCAGCATGTTACGCGCGATTGGAAGCAACTGACCCAACGCGAACGACGAAGTGCAAGCAAAGACATCAGCACTGAAGTGATTGATAAGCATCAAGCATTGTTCGATGACTTCTGGTCCGCCACCCTCGATCTTGGACGTATTCCAGCGAACAGTGAGTTCGAGTACTCAGAGCAACTGCGACGTGTGGCAGGATCTCATTTGAAGGCTTTTCAGGCCCTCAACGAGCAATACGGAGGCTCTTTATTCCTCGAAGCGGAGGAAGCAAGACAAAACGATCTGTTAGTCTATTTTGCGCTAGGCTTGTTCGAGAAACGGCAAGCCTACAGTCAGATGCCAGACAGTCTGAAACGGGATATTAAGTCATTCTTTCAATCCATCACCGACGCACAAGAACAGGCGCGGGACATTCTCTTTTCCGTTGGTAAACCAGAAGTTATTCAAGCTGCATGCATTGCGGCTCACGCACAAATTCAATGTGGAGAATATACCGACGGCCATAGTTTTACGTTCCACAAAGATTTTCTAAGCAGCTTGCCACCGGTGCTACGAATCTACATTGGCTGTGCGATCCAGCTATATGGTGATATTGAAGAAATGCAATTAATAAAGGCGCACATCAGATCGGGGAAAGTGAGTCTGATGCGCTATAAAGACTGGGAAAAGGAAACGCCGCTGCTTATTGAGCGGATAAAGATAAAACTACGTGAACAAGACATAGATTTCTTCGATTATGTGGGGGAATATGAGCCTACACCTTTATTAAATAAAAATATTTTCAAATAGTTCAAAATCGAGTTACGCAGTATTCAACGAGATCCTCACCTATAATTTGTCTCGTGGAAGCATCGATCCTAACCATAAATGCTTCTTCACTATTCAGTTTTAAGAAGACTCTCTTATCCGATTTCGATATTTTTAGAAGACACACTGTCTTTTCACCAATGGTGTGGAATGATATGAGGATATAGTCAATGATTCTATTCATCACGAAAGATGGTAGATAAACTCTAACAATTGAATCTATTAACATCCGCCTATATCCATCTAGTGTTTTGTCTTTTAATTTAGGTATTTCAGAGTTGATACCCACAATTTCTATTTCATCTGTGTCCTTAATCTCCTTGACACCTATAACTAAATTGCCACCGTCCGCATTTAGGAACCCAGCAATCGATTTGGCAATGATCACCTTAGAAGTTGCAGTGCCAAACTGTATTATATTTTTTTGGAGGATAGCATCTCTATTGAGAGTCTGACTCCAAAGACAGCTTGTTTTAAACTCAGCAAAATGATTTTCTCCCTCAGTGATTATATCTTCTATATTTTCGGCAACAGCGGGGATTTGAGCGACAACTGGTTCGGCTTTAACACCTGAATCAACCAATATCTCCTTCACACGACCAATCTCCCCAGACTTAAGTTTCACAAGTAGTCCATGAGGGTGCTCTCTTGAATTAGTCAGCAATTTATCTATTACACCGCTAACTATTATTTTCCTAGTCTTGTCAGATTGCGGATTTATGGCAACTGCGGTGCTACCTTCTGTTAATTGATCTGAAGTAATAGTCATTTTGTGCCTCTTACTCTTTAATGCGAACTGTTTCGGAAACGTTAAACTTTATAACTTCGAAAATCTCTGGCATAAATTTAAACCAATCAAAAATTATCACTACAAATTCTTTAATCTCGCTGCGATAAGGGGTTACATCATCTAAAAGCGCATTATGTAATTCATTTGTTAACCAACCAAAGCGCACTGCATTATTAATTCCAGCCGTATCTCTTAGCCACTGAAATAAGCGAGTTTGCATAAAACCTAGCTTTAGAGCGTCAGCATCAAAGTTATCTATATTTAAGTTAAGGAGTTCGAAATCATGGACGATTTCCGCTGATTCAAAATTCGGGCTTAACAGACTTTTTGGCGATGTGAAAAGAAGCTCTGATACCCATAAGTGCGAGGTACTTCTTCTTAGCATTGCAATAACATCTGCCGACCAGACATCATCATTTACTTCCGAATTAACATCCTGGCTAGCATCAATTTCAGAGGAAAGTGTCTGATAAAGGTCATCATCAAGCCAGACAACCTCATCATTAATAAAGGATCTAAACTTCTCCATATCCGTATCAGTAGGATCAATACAGGTCCCAATCTCCACATTACCTGTGCCAGAAATACTTAACCCACGGTGAGTCAAGTTTGCACTTCCAAGAAAGATTAAGCTCTGATCTATAGAATACAATTTAGCGTGAAGCTTACTATTGACACCAAACCGATAACCTTTTGATTGGCACCATTCATAAACGTCTAGATCAGATGCGCCAAAAATAAGATCTTGCTTTGCCCAACGAGCAACAATGGTTACAGTTACATCTTCAGAAATATCTCTTAGTAAATGCTGTATGACTTGAGTTTTAACAAATGCTGAACAGATTACTAGTTCATTTGATGCATTTTCTATTGCATCTAAAAGCTCATTAGTAAAATCAGAGGAAAACAGAAGCATACTCATTGAGATCCTAGGTCATTTCTGTCTACATAATAATCGTTAAAATAATCATAGATGTCGTTATAATCTGGCAAACCATCTATATTGTCAGCCACATTGATAATCAGGCACTCTTCTGTACCACCAATGGCTGGCCCTCGCAGGCCTCGACCAATAATTTGACTATAAAGAACAATTGAATCAGTGGGTCTAGCTATAAACACGACATCTGTTTTAGGTGCATCAAAGCCGGTTGCTAGCACTCCGTAATTTGTCAGCACATTTAGCTCACCAGATCTAAAATCAGTCGTAATTTTTTGCCGGTTCAAAGGGCTTGTTTCTCCATCGACATGGGCTGCTTTTATTCCCTTAAATTTTAAGATCGCTGCTAGGAATTTAGAGTGCTTCACACTGCAGGCAAATAAGATAATCTTACGATTGGCATTTGCTTTAACTAATTCGGTTATCTTAGATATGATTTCAAGATTTCGTTGGTCTTTGGCTGCTAGACGCTTCATAACTGACTTAGGGAGAGATAAATCTTCTTGAAATTTTTTCAATTCTCTAGGGGTTAGAGCATCCCTGGCCCCCCTAATAATATGCATTGATGTTTTAGCCATCACATCGATTCTTCTCAAGTATGCAAAAACATTCCCTCCATCTGGACAAGTCAGTCTTACTGGAGTTTCGAAATATAAATCCGCCAAAGCCTCATTATTTTTTGTAGCTTTGATGTTTTTCCCGGGCGTAGCCGTCAAGCCCATCAATTGAGCCCCATTTTCCAATATTTTTTCAATGGATACTTTGTAATTTGGGGCTACACTCATGTGCGCTTCATCTATGACCAGCAACGAGCATGACTTAGAAAATGCTTCAAACTTATCTGGTTCTGACTTTAAAAAGACGCCCATAGATTGTAATGTCGATATGACTAACGCTGGACGCTCTCCGAGGTTATCTAACCCGTTACGAACTCCATCAACGACTCTCAACTCGATGTCGTGTGTCCCTAGATGCTCCCAAACCTCTTCAAAACCAGCAGCAGCTTGTTCAACTAAATCTATTGAGTGAGCTAACCAAACTACACTTTTACTCTGCCCGTTTTTGAAATGATGGGATACCACCTCCATAGCCGTGCGAGTTTTCCCTGAACCCGTTGGCATTTGAACGATAAATCTACTTCGTGGTATTTTGAGATGTGCTGCGATTTTCCAAAAAATTCTCGTTTGGAAATCTTTAAGTGTCTTAAATGGGGAACTTGGAGCTGCGGTGACCGTTATCGCAGGCCTTAATTTTTCATCTTCGATTTTCTCAACGTATTGGAGGTCATACTTACCATATTCAAACTTCAGACACTCCTCAACCAATTTTCTATTTTTTAAAGATGAGTCTATTCCAGAAAATTTTAACTTTTGTATTTCATTTGGAGAGCAACGTGAAAGGCAATCTCTCCAAAATATTGGGCTATATAGCTTTGGGTTTTGAGACAGGCTCAATAATAGTTTTATTTGGCTAGCTTTCCTATTAGTCTCAAAAAGCTCGGATTCTTCTTGATATAGCTTTTCTAGAAAATCGGCAATATCACCGTACAGCTCCATACCAATTAATTGCTGAATTTCTGTTTTTGTAAGCTTATCAAGCATTACTTTTGACCACCTCGCCAGGGAATTTCGAATACAAACCCCAGTTAGCCTCGATTGTTTCAGAAATTTCTAGGGCATCCAAGTTTTTTGAATCGATTAAATTTTGAGCTTTATGGTGAGCTTGGAATAATGAACACATATGAAGAAAAATTTCATTATTCAGATAATCTGGAATCATATTAAGTATTGTGGCTATCCAAGGATGTTTGCTATTCAGTACAAGAACGGAAGCCCCTCCTATTTGTTCATATCGCGATATTTCCGTACCTTTCCACTCTGAGAACTCAACCGTGTATTGATCAGGTTTAAGCCTGCTCTCTTCAAGTGATTTAGCATTCATCTCTTGATCTGTCTGACTCTCATCGAACCAAGATTCAATAATTTCGTTCTTTTCTTGAAAAACTTCAGATAACGCCTCATATTGAATTCGCGTCAGAGAAACACCTTTCTTCGTAGCTATTAACTCGCCTGAGGCTTTATTTGTAAAGTATTTACGGACGTCAAGCAACCTCATCTCTTTATAGCTACTAAGTTGGCAAACTAAAGGGGCCTTTTTCGATCCTGCAACTAAGATTAAACTTTCATCATCCATTTCCATAGCTAGTCTTTACTCATATCATTTATATAATTTTTTACAAACATACCCCAATTTGTTCGGAGGTCACCCAGTAACTCGGCTTTTTCTTCATCCACTGCCATTTTTGACTCGGCTTTAACATACGACAACAGTAAAAGGTCAACTACAGTTTTAAGTTCCGATGCTAGAGCGGTAGATTCAGTATCCTCACTATTAGCAATCCTTTCTTCCAACTTGCCAAGCCTCTTCATCAATGGATGAGAGTAATTATAAAGAAGAACATCATTACCTCCCAAAGGCTTCAACTCGATAAATTCTTTACCTATCCAAGTATCCGATTCAATCGTGTATGGCTGTGACCTCCAACCCGCGATTACCGCATCCTTATCTGTGGAATCTTGATACTTCGTAATTGAATCTATTAGCTCTTGCTCAGCCTTTTCAGGATCAGCAACGGGCTTAGATGTATCCTCAGTATTTTTCTTTTTAGCAATCTCTTCAGCTTCTTTATGCCCGGAATCATGCACACCTGTCGCTTTTGCCGCTGCATCTCTTTCCTCTTCTTTTTCATCCCATCTACGCTTTATCTCACTCTGATAATTTCTTACTGTTGGATTAATTAGTTCAAAAATAGCTATTTTGAGTTCATAAATTGGCACCGCACCACGTTTTATATTTTTTACTTGAAATACTCTGTCTAGCAACGGGCTAAACTCAATCTCGCAACCCCACCATCTATCGATTTGATCAAACCATTTTTTGTCGCCCGGCCAATAGGGAATAGGCCCATACGCAACCTCTCGCCCTTTTCGTGTTATAGAAATACCTTGATTTCGATCAATATATCTCTCTTCAACTACTTTTCTTCCACCTGTCCCCCTAAAACCCCGTATTTCCTCGTTAAGTAAACTCAATTTAATTGTTATAGTATCTTTCTGCCCGTCATATTCAGCAATATCTTCTGGAATAGTCCAATCCAGCAATATCGGAGTAGCTAAAGTAGCGGGTGTATCTTTAGGAAACTTGGTCTTATCGGTGTTTACGTAAAGAGGATCAATAGCATTTATAAGTTCTCCATTTATAGAAATTTTTAAACCATCCCATATAAAATTTCTAAAAACTCTACCAAAGTAAATTTTGCACTCATTAATAATTCTGTGGCCATTCTCCACCTGTCTATCATAATCACTCCAAATAACTGCAGTTCCTGATCCAGTAGGTTTTAAGTTATCGACCCAATCAGGAAATTTTGAAATTTTAGGAGGATCAATCAAAACACTTCCATCATCAGATGATGATATATCAAGGCTAGTACTCAGCCACTCACCTTGATCTTCATCTCGAGAGAACACACTAACATTGCGGCACTCATGAATCGCTCCCATTGTCATTCCAACACCAAATCTTCCTATTCCGCTGCGATCATTAAATCGACTGGAGTATCCAAGTACTAAGCAGTTATGAATTAGGTCCTGATTCATACCATCTCCATCATCGATAAAAGCTATTTTTTTTATATGCTCATAGCTTCCTCTTCGCTTCTCTGTATCAAAGTGGATATTAATTTCAGTAGCATTTGCCTGAATTGAGTTATCAATAGCCTCTGCATACGCACTGTAGCAATCAAAATCCGAATCTCGCATTGACTGTAAAGCTTGGCCTGCTGATACAGGACTTTTTGATTCTTGAGTCATCGTCTCACCTTAAAATGTTTAAAATATACGATATTAAAGAGAACATATTAGACACGCTTGATCCTCAGGGTCATCGTCATCTTGTTCTTTTAGAATATCCTGCCACCGTGTTGAAGATGGATCTTTTGAGGACGCTATAATTCCTTTCTCTTCACGGCGCTTAAGTGCCTTAGCCGCGATTTCTTCTATGGTGCCTCCTTGACTCCAGGTATAGTTACCGTTGCCCACAAGGCGCTTATCGGCAACATCTAGGTCATATCTTTCGCGCTGTCGCAGTTCATACTGCTTCGCCTGTTCAAAGAGTTTAGGATGATTCTCTTTGAGCCCGAGCCATTCATCTTGACGCTGGAAGAAGCAAAAATAACAACCGGATCGAGACCGCCACTTGTAATATTCTGGGATACCGACGGTGTCTTCTAGCATTCTGAAAACATCATCTCTCACCAATCCGTCGTCAATAAACGGAAAGACTGCCTTAATTGTATCTTTTGAACTAATGTAGCCTTCACGGTTTTCGTCGGCACGAATACCTACATAGCTAATGACAGGGTCATCGCCAACAAATTGCTCAAATGGCTTGATTTTCATCGTACGGGTACACCAGCGAGCCCTCGCTGATGGCAGCATGTCATTATGAACTGTTAGCCAATGGTCGAACTCGCGACCCGTCCCAAGCCGAGCGATTGACTTACCAAGGTAGGTTTCTAGCTTGTCAAGAAACTCATAAGCTTCAGGTAGTTCGGCTCCTGTATCAGAAAAGAAGTATTCAACTTTCTCATGTATCTCGGGGTACTGGTCTTTGATAAAAACCGCTAGCGCCGCGCTGTCTTTGCCTCCGGAGAGACCCAGCACATGCCTAACATTTTTATCTGCTGATTTAACAAGAGCACTAAAATGGCTCATGCCGATGCATCCTTGTTTTTATTCGATTCCACATTTTCTTTTCGCGAAGCTGAGTCTCGCTTATTAGATAGGAACTTGTCAACCACCTGGGCCAGCGCTGCTAACTGCACCTCGCTATCATTTGATTCATTCAACACTCTTTCCAATGACTCCTTAATTTTTTCTGCATGGGCTTTTGTGGTCTGATCGATACTGACAACCTCGTCGATAAAATCGCTGCCTTTTTTAATCGACTTCAGCAGATAAACATCAAAATCGCCATCTGCCTGCTCACTAAAACGTCGCTCTTCAGCGGCTAACTTGAACAAATCTGTTAGCCGTCTAGATAACTGAGCAAGCTTGTACTCCGCCTCGTCTCGGTCTGCATCTGTCCATTTTTTACTGGGCTTGGCGCCTAAAAACATTAATATGTTTTCGAACCACAGATCGTCGTCAGGCCCATCCCTGTTAATTCTGACCAAAAGTCCCTTCACGCCCATTGCATCGATAGTGTAATTTTCTAAGCCTACACATCTCCCCATACTTTGCTCACGTAATTGTGCGAGACTCACCTTAGCGTTCAAGCCTAGTGTTTCAGCAAAGTGATTTTTCAGTCCTTCAAGTAGTTCAGCATGCGCGCCACCAAGCTCCCGCAATACCTCTTTAAGATCCTCAGAAAACCCCTCGATGGTGACGTCTTGAGATCTCAAATTTTGATATCCTAGCGCCTTAGGTAATCCTTCGAAAATAAGATTTTCCGGTGATTTAGACAGGTTAAAAGCGGCACGAAAAGTGATCGCTTTGTCTGACAAGCCATTGCGCGTCTTTTGAGTGTAATCGGGTAGCCCTCCCATAAATTTAGCCAGTGGCTTTGCTATATCTAGAATCGTTGCTGGTTTCTGCCCGCCACTAATAACATCACAGTATTCTTCGAATATAGATGCGTTTAAGCCTTCGATTCTAAAGCGCTGAACACTAAATTGATCAGGCCGCTTAACAAAGCGTTCTAACAGCTCTTGATTAAACCCGGGCACATATTTCCTTTCTTCATAAAGCGCTAGCTCGTGCTGATTTACCAGATAAACAGACAACCACAGTATAGGAAGCAAGCCAGCCTTGACGCCATATGGTGCGGCTATGAGTTCAGCATTAACATCTGAAAAAGGTCTTGCTCCCGCGTCAGTAGAAGCAAAAAATTCTTCTACCTTTTCCCAGGCCGGCAAAAGAGAACTGCCCTTTGGGGGTTTACTTAACTTCCAACGACCATCAACCTCCTTGTGAATTTTGGTTTCCCTGAGCACCGACCGGTACATTGCTTTTTCTGGCGGAAACTTCCCTATGCCCAAGTCCGGTTTGTCGCTATCGGTCAGCAACAAGCTCATTAGCTTATTCCTAGCACCTGAAGCCTGAGAAGATGGCTTGTCTCTATTAATGAGCTCGTTATGGACAATCGGGGCCTTATAAAAAATTTTCTCAAGAACCTCAGATAGGCGCGACTGAAATTCTCGCCGACTATCGACAGGGATATTTTGGCCTTCAAACGTCCAGTCACTGTTCTGTGGGTTCGTAATGAGCTGTGTTACATGTCGCATTTCAGCCTGGGATATAGACGCTAATCGAGCCTCAAATTCTTTCTTAGCCACGGGATCTTCTGACAATTCTTTTGTGCTTCTGCCTATGGCTTCAAGCGCAATGCGTTCTGATACCAATGCCTTTAGAGACTGCCCGCCATCATGGTGTGCCACTAAGCCAAATTGGGTAAGATGCACTTGCGCCTTCTCATGATAAATACGCTGATCATCCTGGCCTGAAGATAAAAAGATAAATATTTGCGGTGTCTTCTGAACAGATACTTTCATGAAGTTTAGCGCGTCGACAAAGGTTAACGTGAAATACCTTAACGCTCCATTCTCAATCGTATACTTACGCGCGACTAAAGGCGGAAGAGCCTGATTTTGTGTTACTTTTTCAGCAAGAGAGAAAGGCCCTAATTGATTAATTTGATTTTGAAGTTCAGCCTCTAAATCGAAGTCACTACCCTGCCAGACCCGATACTCGTTATTGAACTTACGATGCACTAAAGCAGACAACTTAGTTAGTTTAGCGAGAGATTCTTTCCCTTTCGTTCCAAAAACAGCCACAAGGGTTTGCTCTGAGGCTCTCATACTACCCCGATTTCCCAGCAAATTGATTAAACCAACCGTTTTGAGCACTGCCATGTCAGTTGCGGATACGTCATTAATGCGTTCAATCACCGAGACCGCTTCTGCCCATCGTCGCTGCGTTAAGTAATCTCCATTTACAGAGGGCTGATTAGCTAAGAAATAATCAAATATATAATCTGGAGTAATGAATGCGCCTGCCGTTGAAAGCTTACCCAGCATATCTTTGAAGCCGCTCTCTTCTCGACTGCCTAGATAACTAAAAAGGGTGCGCTCATTTTGAGATATCAACTGACATAACTGCGGAAGAATCATGGCACTTAGGGGATGCAAGGGATAAAGACCTCGAAACAAACCCATTGCTTCAGTCTTTTTAAGGCTTGATGGTATAACGCCTTCTTCAGACAATATGTCCACTGCCGTTGCAACATCAGAATTAATTAATTTTTCTGAGGCCGCTTCGAACGGTTCTTGTGTTATAGCTGCATTAACAACGCGTAAGGTTTGCTCGGCCGACTCAAGGAAGGGTATTTCTTCAAAACGACCTTGTATTTTTGCCCACTCGTTTTTAAGCGACTCACCCACCCCTCGCGCATATTGCTCAATAGACTGGTGAAGCAATACAAGTAAGAGGATTTTGGTGGAATGGCCTGCATGTGCATGCTCCGCAAGCGCTTGGAGTAAAAATACGTCGTTTACGCCAAGAAATCGTGATTCATACTCCAAAAATTTCCCAAATTCATCGAACACTATCATCATGCCTGGGCAGCCAACTTTACTAAGGGCGCTTTGACATGCTTTTGTTAATTCAATTAGCTCGGATACAGATATTTCACCTGCATCAGCGTAGCGGACCATATCAATGATAACAGCTGGTTTTTTACCTTTTCGACCTTGCCAATAACCAGCCATTCCGTCTTGAAGACCTCTAAGATACCTTAGCGATAATCGCTCAGGTGTCCCAGAAATTAGCACCTCTAAATAGCCGTCACTACCTTTGGTCTCAACTCGGAGTGCTTCGGCTAATTCAGGATCGTTTCCTGCAAGTAATTTTCGAGCCGCCCTAGCCTTCTTAGATTCTGGCGTAGCAAGTAAGTGGGACAAAAATAAGGCAAAGGAAGACTTGCCCGATCCATAGGGCCCAACCAAAGACCAAGCCCTTGGTTGGTTTTTATCTGAAAACCGCGCAGATATCGTCCCTAAGGTTCTTAGTGCTCTTGAGGTTGGGATGTACCCTAGATCAACATTATCAGACTGTGAATCTCTCTCTAGATTAACTGAACGAGTGTACGTCGCAGACACTTTCACATGGGATAGAAAACTCATGCCGCAGCCCCCAACTGTTTTTGACTTTTTGTGTAATAGCTATGCAGGAGATCATTAGACGTCATGGGCTCATTAAGAAACAGTTGCCGCAAGCCCGCGGTCTCCCTCAACACAAAATACTTTGAATAATTTCTAGCTAGTTCTTCGACCTTCAACATAAAAGAGGCTTCATTCAAACGAAAGATCGACCCTGGAGAAGCATAATTCTCAGCTGACTGGATCAGCTCTTCAATAGGTATTATTTTTAAATTTCTATAAGACATAAGCTCTAAGACCGCAAATCCGACAATTTCACTTGGTAGATCAATATGATGTTCAAATGCAGATTTATAAGCAGATTTCCCATATTCAACAATCAAACCCAATTCTGATAAAGGCGAATCTAAGGCTTCCTCACCTACAGCGGCGCTTTGTGTTTTTGCATACAGTCTTGCTAGCACCGAAATATCGTTTTTTAGGGTTGCGTTGGCCGGTCGGCGTTTGCTCATTACGGACTCTTGCAGATAATCCGATAGCGCCGCTCTCAATTCGCTCTGATCAAAATTAGTCTTATGGTATTTGCTAAAAAACCAAGCAATACTCGTCGCCATTTCGGTATTTGAGGCAAGCAACCAATGCAGTAGCCACAAAGTACCCTGATCCTCAAGGAATGGATCTTGCCCATGATTAAGATCAAATATGTATTCGCCTAAAGCCGTAGGATGATTATCCACTAGGTCAATAAGTTGAGCAGCGCGCATCCAATAACGAATCGCCTGCACCATATTTTTACCGACGCCTAGGGTGACCGTAGCCGCATCTACATCCTCAAATAGTTCGGGATTTTTTTGGAAGGCGGCAAAGCCTTTCGATAACCAAGCGAACCGTAAATGAAAAGTCTCATGACGGCCAAATGCTACTTTATCGGATTTGAATCTCATGATGACACCTCCGGGATTTGACGGGAGTCGTCGGACTCAAAATTCATTGCCACCTGTGACTTGCCGGATAAGTAACCCTGCACATGGTTTAGAAACCATTCTTTAAGGCTAGAATCCTCATTGCCAAGCGATTGATATAGTTCTTGTTTTAACTCAGGGTCAATTTCAATTACGATGCGACCACTTTTTCCAACCGGCATTTTTACTCTCCTATGTTACATAACACGATGTATGTAACATAGCTTATTTGATTGGGCTTGGCTAGGTAAAAAGAGAGTGTCGCATCCCAAGGCTTCGAGGCAGATATAAGACCCTTAGAGTAATAAAACTTAAAGTGCAATTTAAAGTCTTGACTCTGTGTACATCATTTCGGGTACACTATTTCGAGCCATAATCTTCCCTATACCTTTTGGCCGACTTTTAAATAACGATCGAAGTAATTTTTATAGGATTTCATTAAGACGGCGATGGGTACTGATTGGATTGCTAGGCTCGGTGAATGCAGATGGAAATGATTTTTCCTCACTATTCCAAATAGCTAAATCCTTTGCCCGCAAGTTAGGCTAGGTCAACCAAGTTGCTCTGCAGTCCCCCTGATGATTGGCCTTTTTGTTTTGTTAGAAAATTAGCAATCAACTGACCTCAAATCCGAATAATTTCGGTCGCCGGGAGAAAAACAAATGAAAAAACTAATTTTTATTGCTGGGCTGTCGACTTTAATTTCATGCGGTGGCAGCTCACCTGAAGCTAAGGTGAAAGAATCCATTAGCGGCTTTAACAACGCAGTCGTATCCACAATGTTTCAAACGAAAGTTATTGATGGCTACATCGAGGGTGCAAATGTCTTCGTTGATTTCAATTTCAACCTGATTCAAGATGAAGGAGAACCTTCGGGAGTCTTCAACTCAAGCACATATGAATATGAGTTCACTGAATCAGACTTCGGTGCAATCACCAATTTCACTGAGACGTGTGGACTGAACCGTCCTAGAGTGGCACAGGTGCCAGTGGGTGCCATAGATTCAACACGTGGAGTCGTTAATACTGCCTATACCATGATGTATTTCCCTCATGATGGTGGCACACCCAAAGCAAACGTCACTCCATTCACCACGATGTTAACGAATTCAATTAACGATAAACTGTCCACTGGTATTAGTGTTGCCGATGGTTGTGGCACAGAAGCAAACCAACTCGCACAAGACATTCAGTCCGAACTCAACACGGTACTCTCCAATCTAGAACGAAACTTCGAGATCGGTAGAAGCTGGTTCTATGGAGATTTTATTGCGTCAGAGGATACTGCACAGCAATCGATTGGTGAAAAAATCGTTGATTTTCTAGGTACACTTCACGCCATTGAGGGTTTACTCAATGAGATTTATAACATGGGATTCAGGGG
>Ga0233427_10002282_pt1 | contig 18379 bp, 15 predicted proteins | sample SI_118_April2016_5_FD_179885 | JGI IMG/M metagenome (GOLD analysis project Ga0233427, IMG submission 179885) | Seawater microbial communities from Saanich Inlet, British Columbia, Canada - SI_118_April2016_100_MG | ecosystem: Environmental > Aquatic > Marine > Inlet | place: Canada: British...
TCCTGAGCAAAAAAGAAAAGTCATTGGCAGAACCTTTATTGATATTTTTGATAACGAAGCCTCAAAACTTAAAGATGAAATTAATTTTTTAGCACAGGGAACTATTTATCCGGATGTAATTGAATCATCTGAATCTGAGTCTAAAGAAGCCAGAGTTATAAAATCTCATCATAATGTTGGCGGCCTTCCTGATGATATGAAAATGGAGCTGGTTGAGCCTCTCAGAGATTTATTTAAAGATGAAGTAAGAAAAATGGGAGCCGGGCTAGGCCTCCCCTTAGAAATGCTTAATCGCCATCCATTTCCTGGCCCAGGTTTAGGAGTTAGAATTTTAGGAGAAATAAGCCAAGAAAAAGTTATCACCTTACAAAATGCTGATGCTATTTTTATAGAAGAATTAATTAAAGCGAATTTATATGACCAAGTTAGCCAAGCATTCTGTGCATACTTGCCGGTAAAATCAGTTGGAGTGGTTGGAGACGAAAGGCGTTATGCAGATGTTATTGCTATTAGAGCTGTTGAAACTGTAGATTTCATGACAGCTACCTGGGCAAAACTTCCATATGATTTCTTAGCTCATGTCTCAAATCGAATAGTGAATGAATTAGAGGGGGTAAGTAGGGTAGTTTATGACATCTCCAGCAAACCGCCAGCCACTATTGAGTGGGAGTAAAAAAAGTCAATAAAATCAAAAATATATGTAAATATAGACTGAGTGTGATTAATATATTTGTTCTGTAGAACAAATGGCTCTCTAATAGAGCTAAAGAAGTAGAAGCTGATGTAAAATAAACTCATATGTATATTTTAGGAATCTCTGCTTTTTACCATGACAGTGCTGCATGTCTAATAAAAAATGGAAAAATAGTTGCTGCCGCCCAAGAAGAGCGATTTACTCGAAAAAAACATGATGCTAGCTTTCCTAGAAAAGCTATAGAATATTGTCTAAATGAAGCAGGTATTCCTAGTTCAGAAATAGAAAATATTGTTTTTTACGAGAAGCCCTTTTTAAAATTTGAACGTTTACTTGAGACTTATCTTGCATTTGCTCCAATCGGTTTCAAGAGTTTTATTTCATCAATGCCCCTTTGGATAAAAGAAAAGTTATTTCAGAAATCTATTATTTTAAAAGAACTTACGAATATTTTAGGCAAAGAAGAGAATTGGTCTGAAAAACTGCTTTTTTCTGAGCATCATTTATCCCATGCAGCGAGCGCCTTCTACCCTTCACCATTCGAAAGGGCTGCAGTGCTAACACTTGATGGGGTTGGAGAATGGACAACAACTTCATTGGCGATCGGAAACGGCAAAAATTTAAACGTAATAAAGGAAATTCACTTTCCACATTCTTTGGGTCTGCTTTATTCAGCTTTTACCTATTACACAGGATTTAAAGTTAACTCTGGTGAATATAAAGTTATGGGTTTAGCACCATATGGGGAGCCAAAATATGCTGATTTAATTAAAAGTAAGCTTATTAAAGTAGCAAATGACGGAAGTTTTTCACTAGATATGAGTTATTTTAATTTTGCTACTGGCTTAACAATGACAAATAAAAAATTTCATAATTTGTTTGGTGGGCCTCCCAGAAAATCTGAAACTGAGTTATCTCAACGTGAAATGGATTTGGCAGCGTCAGTTCAAAAAGTAATTGAAGAGATTATTCTTGAATTAGGGAAGGGAATTGCCAAAGAGACAGGGGAAAAGAATTTATGCTTAGCTGGGGGAGTTGCTCTTAATTGTGTAGCAAATGGAGTGCTTCTAAGAGAGAAAATTTTTGAAAATATTTGGATACAACCAGCAGCTGGCGATGCTGGGGGAGCATTAGGTGCTGCCCTTGCTATTTGGCACATCATGCATGAAAAAGATCGGAATAAATGTACGGGCCGTGATTCTATGAATGGCTCATTTATTGGACCATCTTTTAAGAATTATGAGATAGAGGAGGCGCTTAATAAAGCTGGCGCAGTATATTGTAAAGTTACTGAAAATGACCTAATAGAAGGTGTAGCATCTGCTCTAATTGAAGGAAAGGCTATAGGATGGATGCAAGGACGGATGGAATTTGGCCCAAGGGCATTAGGCGCGAGAAGTATTATTGCCGACCCTCGCTCAGAATCCATGCAGAAACAATTAAACCTTAAAGTTAAATATCGAGAAAGTTTTAGGCCATTTGCTCCTAGCATTTTAGGTGAACATGTATCAGATTGGTTTAATTGTTCGGTAGAGAGCCCGTACATGCTCCTTGTAGATAAAATAAATCACGCAAGACGAAAGCTTGCGAGTGAAGATGATAAAAATCTATTTGGAATTGATAAACTAAATATTGCGAGGTCAACTGTGCCTGCGATCACCCATGTTGACTACTCGGCAAGAATTCAAACTGTTCATAAAGACACAAACCCCAAATATTATTCTATTATCAATCGATTTTACGAGCTTACAGGTTGCCCAATAGTTGTGAATACATCTTTTAATGTTCGTGGGGAGCCAATTGTATGTACTCCTGATGATGCTTTTAAGTGCTTTATGGGAACCGAATTAGACGTTTTGGCTATTGGCGATTTTCTATTATTTAAAGATGATCAAAATAATGATTTAAAACAAAATTATATGAATAAGTATGAGCTTGATTAAAAATATTGTAATAGCTGCGATAATTTCAGCAGCTTTTCTTAAAGTTGCTGATGTAATTTTTAGTTTTGTATACACTAAGGACCACTTAGTGACGTCAGTTACTAGAGGCGCAGAAAGATCAATAGTTCTAAGAGAATTTAATCCAAACCAGATAGCAAGCATCCAACCAAGCGATCAATACATCAAAGGCACAGATTCATTGAAGAAAATAAACTATTTTATAGAGATAGATTCTAATGGTTTTATAGGAAATGGAAATGGAAATGGAAATTTATTAGACTCAGATCCTAAAATCAGGATAATATTTTTAGGAGGTAGTACTACCGAAAGCTTGTATGTTCAGGAAAAAAATAGATTCGCAAGCATTGTAGAACGCTCCTTGCGTAGAGATTTAAGTCAATATGTGCTAACGCATAATGCTGGTGTATCAGGCAACAACTCAATGCATTCAAATTTCTCTTTTTTAGCAAAGGGAATTCCACTTAAACCAGATTTTGCAATCTTAATGCACAATATAAATGATTTTTCATTGTTGTCTAAAACTGAAAGCTATTGGCTGGCTCCCTCTAGCAGATCTCTAGTTGCTTGGTCAGGAAATTCGCCTAGTGAACTTATCAGCCTATTGAAATTCATAAAAAACAATTTATTTCCAAATTTATATGCATACTTAAAACCTCGATTATTTACAAATGAGATTTTATCAAATGATGAGTTTTTAAATTATAGAGAAGACTTTTCTCAAATTAATTTTCAAGAAATAGAGCAACAATTTCAGTCTTCATTAACTACATTTATTCAAGTTGCTAAATCCTGGGGGATTACTCCGGTTCTCATGACTCAATTTAATAGGGTCAATGTTGATGATCCAGTATTCCAAATATTTTTTAGAAGTTTAATTGATACAGGAATAAGCCCAAATGAATTTGTGCAAACATACAAAAAATTTAATCAAATTACACGGACTGTTGCAAAAGAAAATAATGTATTTTTGATTGATTTAGATTTACTGATTCCATCCACTCCTGAATATATATTTGATACAGTTCACCTTAATGACAATGGAAGCAAGTATGCTGCTTCAATCATCTCTGAGCATTTGATAGAAATCATTGATAAAAATTAGTTAATATTTAAATTATTTTTCCATAATAAATGAACTATAGATCTGAAATAGATGGCTTAAGAGCATTAGCTGTTCTTCCGGTTATTTTTTTTCATGCTGGTTTGGGCTGGTTTAACGGTGGTTTTATTGGCGTAGATATTTTTTTTGTTATCAGCGGGTATTTAATTACTTCCATAATTCTTCATGAAATGGCCGAACAAAAATTCAGCTTAATTGGTTTTTATGAGCGGCGCGCGCGCAGAATTTTACCAGCACTCTTTTTTATTATGCTAGTTTGCCTTCCATTTTCTTGGGTATTATTGACACCAAGTGATTTAGAAAACTTCGGGTTAAGCCTAATTGCAGTATCCTCATTCACCTCAAATATTTTATTTTGGTTGCAAAGCGGATATTTTGAAACTGCCGCAGAATTAAAACCATTGCTACATACTTGGAGCCTTGCAGTTGAGGAGCAATATTATATTATTTTCCCGCTTTTTTTAATTCTTTGTTGGAGGCTTGGAAGAGGGCCTATATTAATTCTATTATTAGTAGCCCTTTTATTAAGTTTGAGCGTTGCGCATTGGGGGGCATTCAACAAGCCATCTGCTACATTTTTCTTGCTGCCCACTAGGGGCTGGGAGCTTCTAATAGGAGTATTTCTTGCTTTTTATCTTAAAGAAAAATCATATATAAAATCTCATTACCTTAACCAAGCATTGAGTTTGATTGGCCTTTTAATGGTTCTTTATTCATTATTATTTTTTGATAAAAGTACTCCTTTTCCCAGTTTGTATGCATTAGTGCCAACAATTGGAACAGGCTTGCTAATACTTTCGGCTGTTGAAAATACACTTGTAAATAAATTCTTAAGTATTCGACCTATTGTTGGCATTGGCCTTATTTCATATAGCGCTTATTTATGGCATCAACCAGTTCTAGTTTTTACTCGTCATGCATTTCCAAGTAGCACTTCCAGTATATTATTTTTTGTACTTAGCCTTGTTTCTATAATCATGGGGTACCTGAGTTGGCGTTTTGTAGAAAAACCATTTCGAGATAGAAGTAAGCTATCTCGAAAAATAATTTTTAGCTTTTCTATGTTTGGAATTTTATTTTTCAGCCTCACTGGCTACAACTTTTATAGCAATAATGGCCATTTAAAAAGATTAAATGTTAACGAAGCAATTATTTACGATTTTATTGACTATGATACAAGCGAGTTATATCGAGAAGGAAACTGTTTTTTGAAAGTAGAGCAAGACGCAAACCAATTTTCAAAAGAATGTATGTCTGGTAAATTTCTTGTTTGGGGAGATTCACACGCCGCAGCATTATCCTCTGGGTTAAGGAAGGTTGGAGATTTCTCTCAACTTACTGGTTTTGCTTGCCCCCCAATATTGTTCAATGATTTTATTGGACGCCCAAATTGCAAGGAAAATAATAAGTATATATTTGAGAAAATTAAAAATAACTCATTTAAAAAATTAATTATTCATAGTAACTGGATTGGTTATGATTTGGAGGATATATCAAATTTCAAAATTACCCTCAATGAGCTAGCTGCTCTAAACAATGATTTAGAAATATATATTTTAGGTGGTGTTCCTCAATGGCAGCCCAGCCTGCCAAGGTACCTTGTAAATAGCAGAGTCTTATTTAAAAATATTGAAGCGGATTTATATATTCGAAATTCAAAGTTTTTGACTGTTAAGGAAAGAGACGTATTTATTCAGAACATTGTTATTGAAACTAATGAAAATAGGTTTAAGTTTATTTCATTAATTGAAGAATTATGTATTGAGGATAAATGCATAGCTGTAAAAGATGATGGGACAATGCAGCCTTATGTTTGGGATTACGGGCATCTAACAGAATCAGGGACTAATGCGCTAGCAAATATTTTACTATCAAAGCTTGATCTCAATAACTAATTTTTTTTCAATACCATGTTTACACCTGAGCATTTCTTTTTGCTATCAAAAACTTTTTGCATATCATCAATACAATCACCGATATAACTCTGGATAATAGTAGATTTTTTAGTTGATTTGCCTTGGACAAGAATATGAAAATGCCTAAATAGATCGACTACATCAGTACCAAACCACCATTCCCCAGCTTTAAACAAGTTAAATTTTTTACATAAAAAATCAATTGATTCATCGGTATATAAATGGGTATGCCCAGCATTCAATTGCCTTGGAAAGACTGAGTCATGCATGCTTTCTTGAATTGCAGCAAAGCTAAATAAAGGCACTTGTAAATATAAATACTCTGCTTTGGAGGCATTAAAAGCTTCTAAGGCTCCTAATGGATCCATTAGATGCTCCAAAACACCAACCAAAGATAAAACCTCAGTATTTGTTTTCTTTATAAGACCATTAATAAGGTCTAAATTTTTATAGAAAATTTTATTTTTCTCAAGTTTTTGTGATCCTAAGCTAATTAATTCTTTATTAACATCATAGCCAACAGCGCTAATACCCTCTTGCTCACAAGCCTTCACAAAATGACCGCCACCACAACCAATATCTGTGACTGAGAAATTAATTTTATTATTTTTCTCCATTACTTCTCTTAAAAAATCAGCTTTAGGCACATATATGTCATTAACTCTATCGTCATAATTATTTAGGTAATTTTTAGAATAGTCTTCCCCACCAGAGTCGGAGTATAAAAATTGCGCAAACTCTTCAGTATCTTCATGCCTACCATTAAAATGATTGCAATTTTCACATATTGAATAGGGCACATCATGAATAACCAAATCAACTTCATCTAACTTGCTTAAGCATGTTTTGCAGTAATCTCGAGAAGGCTGCTTTTTATAAAACTTATTTACTTTGGACACATGATTCAAGTGCTTTGTATTTTCTTCAAAAAAAGAACCTTTGTTTTTTATTACAGCAATAGAGGGTTTTGAAAATTTTATAATTGGTGTCTTGCTCATTTTAAAAAATATCTATAATAGTGAAATTATTATCAATTAATCACTAAATAAATCAATGATTTCTGAAAAACGTTTAAAATTTATATCCTTTTAAATGTATATAAATTCGAAAAGTTAGGCATTGCCTGGTAGATTATTATTTTTTATTACACAACGTTTGCCCAACTTGACTGGTATAGCCCTTTTTAGTAATGTGTTATTCTTAGTTAACAATCATCCCAAAGCTTATATTTACATGGATATTAAAGATATAGAGTTACCTTCTAATAAAAAATTTGGCATTTTTTTTTCTATTATTTTTTTTATCTTTGGTGTGTATTTTTTTGGGTCTCTATTTAGTAGTTTATTTTTTACTTTTTCTGGTATTTTTATTTTTACCGCGATTCTGAAACCTGAATTACTATTGCCTCTTAACAGGCTCTGGATGATGTTTGGAATTTTGCTGGGTAGAATAATTAGCCCTATAATCTTAGGTTTAATATTTTTTGGACTTTTTGCCCCAATAAGTATTATCACAAGAATGTTTGGTCGAGATGAACTCTCTTTAAAAATAAAATCTAAAAAATCTTTTTGGAAAATTCGCGAATCTGAGTCTCCTCATTCTCATGAATTTAAACTTCAGTTTTAAAGAGTAGTCTAATGAATTTTTTAAAAGAATTAATTACCTTCCTTCACCGAAAAAAGAAACTTTGGCTTTCACCCCTAATATTTATAATGCTAATTTTAGGTGGCTTATTAATAATTGCTCAAGGCTCAGTAGTTGCACCTTTTATTTATACTTTATTTTAAATAAGAATACTTTTGGCCATTAGTTATTTTGTAACCTTTTTTAAGAAGTTAAAAATTTTTTTCAGTATTAGACTTAGTATCTATGAGTAATATTATTTCAAGGTTGCGGACCTTATTTATACAAGTCTTTATTGGCCTACTCTTTTTGGAACTTGGCTCGTATTTTGCAACTAAATATGAACTATTATTAGTTAATAGCACCCCTAAAATTTATAGCCAAAACTTTAATTATCCTGATATTTTAAGAGGACGAACAGAGAGAGATGCATTTGGCGCTTGGCATGTTAAGAATAGTACTTATCGTCAAGCTAGTAATTGCTTTGATATTACAATGTCTTTTAACGAGCTAGGAGCTAGAGATTCTTCTTTTAATCTTGCAGGCGATGATTCAATATTACTTTTAGGAGACTCTTTTGCAGAAGGTTATGGGGTTTCACTTGAAAACACCTCCCAATACCTTTTAGAAGAAAAAATTAGAAAACAGGTTTTAAATTTTGGTGCATCTGGAAGTTTTGGGCCATTGCAAGAACTTATCTTATATAAAGAGTTTAAAGACCAGGTAAGTCACAGCGGTTTAATTATATTTATTTTTCCAGCTAATGACTTTGAAGATAATGATAAGAATATTTGGTCCTCAATAGATAAGACAAGGTATCGACCATATTTTGGTGATGGTCAAGAAATTTTAAAGCCATTTTATTTTAAGGAAGCTATTAAAAGAGATATGTTTGATGATTCCAGAGGCTTAAAGAGCCTTGTAAAGGATTATTTTTGGTTAAGCAATACTATTAGAACGGCTTTATTAATCTTTAGGGACGATATAACCTTCAATCTAAGCGCTCAAAGTGGATCTAAAAGTTATTACTATGAAGCAAAGGAACAGCATCAAACTCAATTAGTTACAGCTTATAAGAAAATTGTAGAACTGGCTGATAAAAAAGATACTTTATTTGTTGTTATTCCTAGTGCTGCTGATATAGATGCTTTTAAAAATACTTCTAAAAAAGATTTGTATAAAAAACAACACTGGTTCAGTGAGATTAATAATTTGGCATCACTTAAAGACCAGCATGTTGAGCTGCTAGATTTGTTAGATTATCTTCCAAATAAAACCGAGAATCTATTTTTACCATGTGATAGTCACTGGAGCAGGGATGGAAATATTTGGGCAGCAGATATTATTCATGAATTTATTTCAAAGAAAAAATTATTTTAATTAGATTAAAGGCTTAAATTTTTCATTTGCTCATAAAGCAAATAACTTTCTGCAACCAAAGTCTCATTCATACTTTCGGTAAATTTTTTCTTGGACTCGGTAAATGCAAATTTAGATATTTTATTGATCTCGATTATCTCAAGAACTTTCTCCCAGCATTTTTCTTTATTACACAAAGTTTCATAGCACACTAAATGTAAATTTTTAGTTTTTTTTGAGAGAGCTAAGCAATTTTTATATGTTTTTAGCCACTGCTCTAGCCAATGATTGAGAGTGCTGGGATCCCCAAATATTATATTTTCTGAATTAATCATTTTGTAACCCGGGCCAAATTCTGTATGACCAATCCACTCCATATAGTTTTTAATAAAATGATCGTTTTCTGACTGATACAAAAAATTATGATGTTGTTTGTGTAGTGAGAATGCATGTTGGATAGGATCCCTAAACGGAACTAAGATCTTTGAATTTGGATAAATGCTACCAAGTATGCCAAGCCTTCTAATATTTTGATTATTTTTACTCAAATACCTAGTTTTAGAATACCTAGCCAGAATATTGCTGACATATATTTTAAATTTTTCATGTGAATCTGGTTTATTGTCAGTAAAAGTCTTCCAAAAAACTTCCTCAAATGCCTCTGGTGAGTTTGTGGAAACCTTGATTCCATCTTCGTGAGCTCTTTCTTTTGGTTGAAGATGCCCCATGGATGGATTAAATAATGACCATAAATTTGGAGAAAGAACAAATGGCATATCTTCGTATGACAATGACGCAAATTCGTTAGTTCCATATATTGCATTAAGTATTACGGTTGTTCCAGATCGTGCCAAGCCTGAAACAAATACATGATTATCAGTCAAATCATTTTTTGAAGATAACGAGGAGCCAATATCAAAAGTAATTTCTCGCATGAATTGAGATGAAAGTGCAATTTTGTGAAGTTTTTGTTGCATCCAGTTGTAATTACTCATTTTTTTGCAAAGAATTTTCTTAATTTTATATATGAGAAAATAAATAGAATTGATTCGACAATCCCCCTAAATGAAAAAATAAAATATAGGAAATCTTCTATTAAAAATATAAAAATAAGAAAGCAGAAAATAATTATAGTAAATGTAATTATATTTTTTAAAGAGTAAATTATTACTGAAAAGGCGTATGTTGGAATGATTATCTCTTTCCAATGATCACTAATATTTGCACTCATCAAAACTTTGAATGTCTTTTGAAGTGTCACAAAGCTTAAAAAAAAATTATTAAGAAAATTAAGCTTTATTAATAATTCTAGTGAAAATATACATAAGAAAAATAATATTGCATGGTTCATTTAGTTTTTTTCTTTTTCTTGCTTTTTTACTTTACTTCTATTTCTTAGAGCACGCTTTATTGGATAATACAGGATCCCCCAAAACCCCAATATTATTGCAAGAAAAAATCCAGCAATGGCAGCAATAATGCCTCCACTCATTCCAGGGCCAATATATGCATATGTGTTTAAGGAGAGCAAAGTAAGTATAAGCAAGGAAAAATATTTTTTCATAAATTAGTTTTTAAAGTTAATTTTATCTATTAGCAGAGCTGCTATTTTTGTTATTGTTCTTGAACTTTCTTGAACTTTCAATATAACTGAACTCAGCATGCATTAATTTTGTATTCCAATTATAAATACTATTTTAAAATTTTGTAAAATTAATGAATTCCATAAAGCAATTTACACAAAGAATTAAAACTTTTCTATAAAAGATAACAACAGTATGTAAAAAAAATTTCAGCGTATAATGCTATTAATGAAACCTTCTTTAAATTATTTCTCTAAAATAAAGCTGTATTTATTTAATAAGAGTTATAGAAATATTCTTCTCTCTAATATGTTGTTTTGGGTGCTTCTAAAAATTGCTTCAATTTTTCGTATTAATGAAAATCCAGAAAACAAGTCGACTAGTTTTTTTAGAAAAATATTTTTTAAAAAATTATATCTTCATGCATATCAAGCATCTTTTTCTCAATTAAATATAATTGAAGCATATAAATACAGAATGTTAAGCTTATCTTTTATCTTGAGACATGGTTCGATGACTCAACAAAAAGCAGCGCTTAATTATTTAGATATTATTAAAAATTTCGATTTTATTGATAGCTTGAATTTAAGCAAAAATTTAAAAGACATTATTCTAAATACATCGGATCACCAAAAAAAAACAACTATAGACAATTTTAATCCAATTAGTATTTCAGCAAATCAAATTGCATTAATTGGCCCAAAATATAATTTTCATGATCTTAAAGATAAAACTTATCATTATATTATTGCTACAAAGCCTCCGCCTAGCAGTATTCTTGAGTCTAGTAATGCTAAATTTATTATCTTTCCTGGTCCTATATGGTCGCGTGTCAATAAAGCTAAAATTGAGAAGTATTTAAAAAACTTTAAAAATATAGAGTTTTTTTATTTCTGGAATTTTCAAAATAAATCTTTTATGAAATTTATGGACGATAATTACCATTTCCCATTTGGTGCATGGTTAATGAACTTGCAAAGACTATTAGTATTTACAAAATTCTCATTTCCAAATTCAAAAATTTGTGTCGATGGTTTTGATTTTTTCTTAACCAAAGAGACTTGGGAGGGGTGGTATAAGAAAAATCTTATAACTTCAGCAACATCTAACCCTCTTTGGTCTATGTTGCGGCATGATTATTTACTTTCATTTATTTTCTCTAAAGAGTTTTTTTTGAAGCATGGTCAATTCCATGGCCCTACTGTTGATATAACAAGGCAAGAGATACTAAAAATTGTAGATATTCTAATAAGTACTCATGAAGGTAATAAGTTCTAAACTTGTATGATAACTTTTCTGTTTAAATTTATAATTGCCGTATGTTTAAGAAAATAGAAATTTGGATTTTATACCTAACAATATTGCTTGGAATATTATTTTCTATATTTTTTGGTATTTTAGTAAGACAGGAACTCGTGGGATCAATAACACTAGGTCCAATTTCCAAATTTGCACTTTTTTTAGCTGAAGTACCTAAAAATACAAAACAATTTTTTTTAAACCCATCGCAACTTAATTTTTTAAGATTTGATGATATTCAGGGTTTTAAGGGAGCTCCAAATATAGAGGAAAAATATTTTCTTCTTTCTAGGTTTGATGGAGCGCTTCAAGAGGGAATAGTTGAGCTAATAGATTTAAGAACGTTTAAGGTTTTGCATACATGGAACCCTGATTTTGATGCATTAAATACTCAATCTGACAAAGATGGCAAGTACCATCTTAAAAATCTACAAAGAGATTTTCATAATGGAAGAGCAAGACTTTTTCATCCTTTGCTATTGGCTAATGGAGAGTTAATTTTTACCTTCCCTTTTAGAAAAATAGATGCGTGCTCCAACTTGATTTTACAGAATGATAACCACATATTTCATCATTCAATTGAAATGGATCATGAGGGAAATTTTTGGCTTCCCTCCAAAATATACCCAAGCAGATATAGTGAAATTGTTGGCAATGAACACTCTCAAGACGGCGGATATCATGATGATGCATTATCGCTTATATCTAATGATGGTGAGATTAAATATCAAAAATCAGTTACTGAAATATTTGTAGAAAACAATATGGAGCAATTAATTTTTGCAAATGCATCGGATAAGTTTAAAAATAATCCGTTACATTTAAATGATATCCAACCAGTAAATATTGATGGAGAATTCTTTAAAAAAGGAGATATATTTTTTTCGTTGAGGCATCAATCAATGATTGTCTTATTTCGACCATCAACAAATAAAATTCTGTGGAAGTCCTCAGGTAAATTCTTTTTTCAACATGATGTTGATGTAATTGATAACTCAAGAATATCCTTATTCAATAATAACGTTAAAAATTTTTACAATGGTCAAAGAGTGCATGGAAATAATGAGGTTCTAATTTATAACTTTCAGAATAATTCCTTCCAATCATACTTGTCAGCATCTTTGCAAGCAGAAGATGTTAGAACTCTCACTGGCGGCCTTCATACAATCCTAGAAAATAATGATTTATTTATTGAAGAATCTGATTTTGGTAGATTCATTTATTTTAATTCCAATGGAACTTTGCGTTGGCAATATGTTAATCGTTGGCAGGACCAGGTTTATAGAGTGGCTTGGTCAAGAGTGATTGATAAGGAGAGCGATATTAAAATGGTAAATCGTTTTTTAGCTTCAAGGAAAGAATGCAAATAAGAGTCTTTTTTTTACAGCTAGCGAGTTATTGATTCCTGAAAAAAACCCACCCATTTTCGTTATATATCTCTTGATAATTTAGAGGAGCAGGCTCTCCCGAGTTCAAAATAATCCAGTCGTAATTTATTTTTTTATCTTTGATGGTCACGTTTTGCTGATACTGAACCCGCATATCTTGATAATTATTTATAGATTTTTCATATAATAAAAATGTATTCATGTGATCAACTGATGAGAGTATTGAAATTTTATCCTCAGCAATTATGGAGCTATATTTTGCAGCAAATGGATCATTAAATATCATTGTTTGAGGAAATCCAAATGTTTTGGTTAGCACAATAACTTGTATGCATATTGAAAGAAGCAATGGATTTACGAATTTAAAAAATCTTTGCTCATTATATATAAATATGTAAAAGGGTAAGATTGCTAACGAATACCAAAAAATGAAAACTCTTGGCGGCGGCTGGACCCCTTGAAGAACTATAAGCAATATTGGAACAAAGAATAAAGTTAGGATAACTTTATCCATTTTTGCTCTATATTTCGAGCAGTATTTTATTGCAATAATAAGCATGCTGAATAAAAAAAATTGAGCAAAAGGTTTGGAATTAACAACTATTGCAAAGGTTTCAAAAATAAAACTTGGCAGATTATAAAATAGCTGAATTCTATTTTTAGATTCAACATATTCATTGCTTACAATGGCGTCAACCCCAGAAAAAATTATTGCTGGAGAATAAAATATTATACTAATACCAAAGGTTAATAATATTGATTTTGCAATTGGCTGAAACGAACCTTTCCTTCTTGAAAGAAAGATGAAAACAATGTTGATTAAAAAAGCGTAAATATATGTCGGTATTGTAAAGATTCCAATTGCTGAGAGAATTGAGAAAACACCTATTTTTAATGTTTGTTTATTTTCAGCAATTTGAAGAAAAATGATGTATGTGCATACAAAAAAAATCAAGACAAGCAATGAATACCCTCTGCCAAGGAAGCCGTAATAAATTGAAAAAGGCATAGCAATATAGATAGCGCTGATTAGAGTTGAAACTTCTTTTGAAACTATCAAAGTCAAAAACTTATATATAAAAAAGAAGCTCATTATGAATGAGAATATTGATAAAAGTCTCATTATTAAAATTGGATCCAGCGATATCAAAGAGGTCAGGAGAGTACTTAATAGTGAAAAGAATATATGATTATTTGGCACTGGATAATATGCAATGCTGATCAAAGGTCCTCGGGATATAAACATAGAATAGCTTAAAGCTTCGTCATAGGTTACTGTGAAAGTTAAAGCAAGAATTAATAATACTGCTGCAGGTAGGACGATCAATATGCCAGTTTTAATCCTTAGGGTAGATAATATGACATCTTTGCAAATAGCATGAAACCAAAATAGTTCCTTTGCTATGTACTCCTTGATATAAGTCATTTTGTAAATAGCAATCAATGAAGTAATGAAAATGATTGCACTGATCATTAGCACTTTTTGAGGAGTAACAATGTATTTAAATTTGCTAGCTTGCTCATTCAAGGAAAAAAACGCTATAAGAAAATTTTCTATATCAATTTCAAATAAAAAGAATGCTACTGCAAACCCTAGGCAAGAGACAGCAAGAGCTATAAAAATCAACTTCACCAACATTGCCCAAATTTGATTCATCTTAGTTATTAGATATTTTCATTTCTTATAATTCTACAGCACAACAAACAATCCTGAGGCTTGCAAGGCTTTGTATTAGCTTATAAAAACTTAGTATGCTTTTAAAGTCCTAGTTGCTGATTCAGTTTTCAGGCTTCAATAAAGTGATGCGTTATAATAATGCTGGTAAAATTAGGTAAGCCAACTAACAGTAAAGTGAGCATATGAAAGTTTCTGAAGCAATAAAATCTCGAACTTCTATCAGAGATTTTCTGGACACCCCAGTTAACGACTCATTAATAAAATCAATATTAGAATTATCCTCTAGATCTCCATCAGGGGGAAATATTCAGCCCTGGAAGATATATGTTATCAATAATAACAAAATGAAGGATTTCTTATCATTTGAATCAGAATGGTCTGGAGATCAGGCTCATGACTATGAAATCTATCCAGCTAAATTAAAAGAACCATATAGAACTAATAGGTATCAGCTTGGAGAGCAAATGTATGAGTTGCTGGGGATTCCCAGAGAGGATAAATCAGGAAGATTAGAGCAAGTCATGAAAAATTTTAATTTTTTTGGTGCTCCAGCTGGATTATTTTGTTTTGTAGATAGACAAATGGGCCCACCTCAGTGGTCTGATTTAGGAATGTTTCTCCAAAGCTTCATGCTATTGTCAAAGGAAGCTGGCTTGGATACTTGTGCACAAGAGTCTTGGTCAATTCGAAGTAGCAGTGTTTCTTCTTTTGTTGGCGCACCAGATGAGTTAATGCTTTTTTGCGGTATGGCAATTGGTTACAAAAACCCTGATGCACCAATCAATAAACTGTATAGCCAAAGGCAGCCATTAAAAGACTGGGCAACTTTTTTATCAAATGAAGAAACTACATAATAATATGATCATCAAATCTAGAAGGAAATTTACAAAAAATAGCCTTACTTTTATAAGCTTTTGTGGGTTCTTTCAATTATTCTCAATGCCATTAATTTCTGAAAATACTGTTAAAGATAAAACATCATTAGTATTTCAGAAGAATGGATGGATCCTACTCCAAAGCGATTTAGAGAAGTGATTTCAGATCTTAATAATGCAGCGCTAGAAAGTATTTCAGATATTGATTATTGCATTATTGGCGCAGGCCCAGCAGGCATTACCCTTGCATTAGATCTTGAAAATACTGGAAAAAAAATTCTTTTATTAGAGGCTGGCAGCATTTACTGGACCCATGAATCTGCAGACTGTTACAAAGGCATTAATACTGGGGATCAATATTTTGAATTACAACATTCCAGACAAAGATTCTTTGGAGGAACAAGTAATCATTGGACAGGGTGGTGTAGAACTCTTGATGAAAGTGATTTTCTTTCTTCTGATATTTCGGGCTCTAGTTGGCCTATACAGAAAAAAGATCTTGATCCATTCCTCAAACAATCTTGTGAAATATTAGAGGTTCAATCTAATTATACCAACCGAATGCTTTCAAAAAAATTTGGAATTGAAGCGCAGAGTTTCGAGTTTTCACCACCTGTGAGGTTTGGGCAGAAATATAAAGATAGGATAGAAACATCAAATTCAATTCACTTGATCATTAATGCAAATCTTACCGACCTTGCTTACAATGATGTTAAGGTAAATAAAGTAATAGTAAGTTCATATTCTCGTCATCAATTAGAAATCAAAGCTCAAACATTCATTCTGGCAACAGGCGGTATTGAAAACTCAAGATTACTACTGTGGCTTAATAAAAAGAATAAATTAAATATTGTTAATAAGATTTCTCCCTTGGGAAATACTGGATGGAGCATCCTCATTTTTACATAGGTAAAGCATTTTTAGATCGAAGATGGAAAAACACATATCTTGGTTTGAATGCTGCAGCTAGGAAAGACCTTGGAATTTTAAATGCAGGGATTAGAATAGAGGGCCTCGGAGATGAAGGCTCAACTGCTCTTATAAAAGATATTATGTGTGTAGCCCCTGATTTAGGAAAAAAAATTGGTAATCTTTTTGAGAAGAATTTGGTATGTGCTGCTAATATAAGAGGCGCATGGGAACAAGCACCCAATATCAATAGTTCAATTGAAATATCCGAGGATTCATTTGATTCATTTGGGATTCCTAGGGCAATATTAAATTGGAAAAAGACTAATTTTGATATTACAACGATAAAAAAAACTCTTCAGCAGATTAACGCATGGATTTTGTATAAAAATTTAGGAAGATTGAAATATGATGATTGGATCATACGCGGTTCAACATTTCCAGAGAGCTTAGAGACAGGTGGTCACCATCATATGGGAGGAACTAGGATGGGTTTGGAGATAGCAGATAGCGTGGTAGATAAGAACCTGAGGGTGCATCAAAAAGAAAATTTCTATATCCTAGGATCATCTGTATTTCCTACAGGAGGACATGCAAATCCTACTCTGACCATTTTGCAGTTAACCTTAAGATTATCATCCTATCTACAAAAAATAGATAACAATGTTTTAACATGAAATTTTACCAATTTATTATCTTGCTTAGGCCTTATCATTGGCTTAAAAATCTATTAATCTTCGTTCCAATTATTACTGCTCATAAATTTCAAATAAATTTGTTAGTTGACGGGTTAGTTGCATTTTTCTTATTTTCTTTTGTCGCTTCATCAGGCTATATACTTAATGACATTGCCGATAAAAATTTTGATTCTAATCATTTTTTTAAAAAAAACCGGCCTATAGCCTCTGGATCTATCGCCGTTAATCACGCAAAAATTTTCATGTTTCTTCTTTTGGTCATCTCATTGGTATATGCGTATAAATTTGATGCTAATTTCTTCTTAAGCCTCCTGATCTATTTTATTTTTACATCAACATATTCTTTTTACTTCAAAAAAATTGTGTTGTTAGATATCATAATTTTAGCTATGTTATATAGCTTTAGGATAGTCTCTGGTTCAATTGCATTGGAAATCCCACTAAGTTTTTGGCTTATTATATTTTCTCTTTTCTTTTTTCTTTCGTTAGCTTGCATAAAAAGGCTAAGTGAAATCATTGCACATGAAGATGCAAAAGATAAAAAACTTGATGGAAGGGGGTATCTGATTTCCGATAAAGATTTAATTACTCAAATTTCATTAATTTCAGGATTTATTTCTGCATTAGTAATTTTATTGTATCTACGATCAGATGAAATCAAAGTTCTTTATGAGAATGTAAATTATTTATATTTTTTAAGTGTGATTGTTATTTATTGGATAAGTAGAATTAATTTAAAGGCCATAAGGGGGGAGGTTCATTTTGATCCATTGCTATTTGCCATTCAGGATAAAGTTAGCCTAGGTTGCCTAATTTTAATGCTAGGTCTCGCTTCTCTAGCAGCCAACCCACTTTAGACTATGCTTTCTAATTCCCTTGTTTCAATTTCTAAAATATTTGATCAGAAATTTGATAAATTTTACTTACCGTTGATAGGAGTATTTTTAATTTTACTTTTCATTAATTCAATTTATTACATTCATTTTTTTGTATATTCCTCAAATGAGTGGCTTGTAGCAGATTGGCTAATTAATTATTCAGGAGGATTTGTTCGGAGAGGCCTTTCAGGCGAACTCATATTACTTATAAGTAATTTTTTCAACATAGCAGCTCAAGATTCTCTCTTTTTTTTATTTTCATCTCTACAATTATTTTTTTTTATATTTATCTTTATTTTATTACGTCAGAAACAGATTACATTCTGGTTTTTTTTAATTTTTGCATCACCAAGTTTTTTATCATTTTATATATTTTATTCTTCAATCATAGCTTG
>Ga0233427_10002284_pt1 | contig 18366 bp, 10 predicted proteins | sample SI_118_April2016_5_FD_179885 | JGI IMG/M metagenome (GOLD analysis project Ga0233427, IMG submission 179885) | Seawater microbial communities from Saanich Inlet, British Columbia, Canada - SI_118_April2016_100_MG | ecosystem: Environmental > Aquatic > Marine > Inlet | place: Canada: British...
AGCATAAAGCTCTGATTTACTTTTACCTGAGCATCTAATACAATTATCATTTCCAATATAAAATACTTCATCCATTCCTGCGTGAAGTGTTTTAGCTTCAAAAACATCTACTATTTCATCTAATATTGGTAATATAACCTCATGAACTTTTGGGTGTAAAGGACAATAACTTTTAGTATATAAACCATCTTTATTTGGCCACTCATATATTTCTGGTAATATAACTTCAGGATTCTCGTCAAATTCTGGATAATTTTCGAGCAATGGATGCATTTTGGTTTCTACAGCTATTCCTTTATTATCTCTAATTAGAGTGGATTGGTGGCCTAGCATACTAACTTTGGGAATAATTTCAATTCCCAAAGATTTACAATGTTTAACTATCTTTTTTATATCAGATTCTGAAAGAGCATCAGGGCCAGTAAGTTCTGGAAATGATTTAAATTCATAGTTCCATCCAATATTAAATATAATTGTATTAACACCATCTGGAGCTAAGACTTTAGAAGTAAATTTTAAAAAATTGTCAATGTTTTCAGAAAGAGGTGCTTTCAATGAAATTCCTCTAATCTCATTATTAGTAGAACAAGAAAATGCTATAAATAATAATAAAAAGGTTGTTATTTTTCTCATCTTTTATACAAGTTTAATTATGTCTGAAACAATAAAATTACTTCCTCCAATAAAAATTAGATCTTCTTTTCTTGATTCATCACAACAACATTGATATGCACTTTTAACATTTAAAAAAGATTTTCCTTTTATTCCTATCTTCTTAGAATAATTAAAAATCTCTTCAACCTTTAAAGCCCTATTTATATCTGGTTGACAAAAGTAATAATATGCGTCTTTAGGTAAAGATCGTAATATTTTTTCAAAATTTTTACCCTTAACAAATCCAATTACAATTCTTAATTCTCCAAAAGTAATTTCATCAAATGCTTTAATAGTTTCTTTAAAAGCCTCTAAATTATGTCCAACATCAAGGATTGTTTTAGGGCTTTGATTTATAATTTCCCACCTTCCTCTTAATCCAGTATTATTAATGACGTTTAAAAGTCCTTTTTTAATATTTTTTGTTGAAATACTCAAATCATCCATTAGTGATAGAGACTTAATAACACCCTTAATATTCTTTTTTTGAAAAGAACCTTGTAAATCAGTAGAAAAATCCGAAATATCTATATCGTTGGCCAAATATATATCTGAGTTTTTTTCATTTGCTTTATCAATAAAAATTTTGTGTATTGAAGATTGATATTCACTAATTATCACTGGTTTACAACTCTTTATAATACCTGCCTTTTCTCTAGCAATTTGTTTAATATTTTCTCCTAAAAATTCTTGATGATCTAAACCTACATTTGTTATAATACTTATAATAGGATTTATAATATTAGTAGCATCTAACCTTCCTCCTAACCCAGTTTCAATTATAGCTATATCTACCTTTGATTTCGAAAAATAGTTGAAAGCCATCGCAACTGTCATTTCAAAAAAAGAAATTTTATTTTTTTTAAAATAATCTTGATATTTTTTTACGAAATCTACAACATTAGATTCTGGAATCTTTTTTCCATTTAATTTAATTCTTTCTCTAAAATCAATTAAATGTGGAGAAGTATATAGTCCTACTTTATAACCTCCCTCATGAAAAATCGAGGCTAACATATGGCTAGTAGAACCTTTTCCATTTGTTCCTGCTACATGTATTGATTTAAAATTATCTTGTGGATTTTGAAGAAAATTACAAACTGATTTAATTGAATTTAAGTCAAGTTTATATTTAATAAATCCATCTCGTTGATAAACAGGCAATTGATTATAAAGCCAATCAACAGTTTCTGTATAATTCATTTATTTTATAAAACAAAATCTCGAAGAAGCATAAAAGTACCATAACCGGCCCAAAATCCAACCATTGCTAAAATTGCTATTTTCTTTAAATACCAGAAGAAATCAATTTTTTCCATACCCATAGCAACTACTCCTGCAGCTGAACCAATAATTAACATACTTCCTCCAGTCCCAGCAGAAAATGCAATTCCATGCCAAAGCGGATCATCAATAGGATTTGGGAACATACCAATTGATGCAGCAACTAGAGGAACATTATCAATTAGTGCTGATAAGTGCCCCAGCAAAATAATTACTAGATCTGAATTTGGAATAACTTCATTAATCCAATTAGCAAAATTAAAGAGAATACCCAAGGACTCTAAAGCTCCTACTGCCATTAATATTCCTAGGAAAAACAATATACTAGGTAGTTCAATTTTAGTAAGTGAAGCATGAATAGGGCTATGATCTGCCTCATCCTCATGATCCTCATCTACTTTTGTCAAACTAAACCTTTTATTACTGTATATCTCCGCTACGGTAGCAACAAATGCTAAAGATAACATCATACCTACGTAAGGTGGTAAATGAGTAACTACTTTAAAAATTGGAACAAAAATTATAGAACTTAATCCTATAAATAATATTTTATTTCCGTATTTATTTTCTTCTAAATCTTTTACTTTTTCTGGCATTTCAAATTCACCTTTAAAAATTTTAAAACGTGAAGCAATAAAAAATGGAACTACCATACACATTAGAGATGGTATTATTAAATACTTTATTAAATCAAAAACGGTGACTTTATCTGCAATCCATAACATAGTAGTTGTTATATCTCCAATTGGAGACCATGCACCACCAGCATTAGCTGCAATAATTATTAATCCTGAATACCACAATTTCAAGTTTTTATCTTCTACTATCTTTTGAAGTAAAGTAATTAAAACAATTGTTGCAGTTAAATTGTCAATTATTGCAGAAAGAAAAAATGCCAAAAAACCAAAAATCCATAAAATTTTAACTTTACTTCTTGTTTTAACTAATCTCTTTATACCTAAAAAACCTCTAAAAAAATCTATTATCTCAACTATAGTCATTGCGCCAAGCAAGAAAATTAATATCTCTGCTGTCTTACCTAAATGATGAAGAAGAGTTTCATCTAAATGTGCATCTTCCAACTGGAGCAAATCGAGATTTATATGAAATAATTGTAAATGATTTAGTGCAATTATTGCCCACATAATTGCCATCATTGCTAGTGCAGGAATTAATTTATCAATCTTAATTGAATGTTCAATCGTTATTAAAAAATAACCTAATACAAAAACTGAAATAATTACTAATTCCATTGAATAATAAAATGAATGGTAAACATATTAAAAAAAAATAGAATCTACCATTACTAAATCAATAAAAAACATCATAAAAATTATATTAAAAATATGATATAGATAATATTGAAGCTTTAAATTATCAACTTTATATTAATTATTGATTTATAGTCAAATTGCTTTATAAAGGGATGTATATTCTTTACTTTTATAAATTCCAATTAAACTTATGCTTCCAAAAAAACAAGGATTATACTCCCCTGAATTTGAACACGATAATTGTGGAGCTGGATTTATATGTAGTCTAAAAGGTGAAAAAACAAATGATATAATTCATAAAGCTTTAAATATTCTTACATGCTTAGAGCATAGAGGAGCAGTAAGTTCTGATGGAAAAACTGGAGATGGTGCAGGAATATTAATAGAAATTCCTGATATTTTTTTTAGAAAAGAATGTGAATTTCAATTACCTGACCCTCATGAATATGCAGTTGGTATGGTATTTCTGCCAAAAAAAGATAATCAATCTAAATACTGTATTAATATTTTCGAAAAAGAAATATCAAAACAAAATCTATCAATTTTAGGATGGAGAGAAGTGCCTATAAACTCAAAAGTTGTGGGAAGCATTGCTGCAGAAACACAACCAACTATTAAACAAGTTTTTATAGGAATAAATGGTAACAAATTATCTGAATCTGAGTTTAATACTAAATTATTTGTAGCAAGAAAAATTGCTGAAAATGAAATTTATAACTCTCCTCTATCACAAAAACAATATTTCTATTTTTCAAGTCTTCATAATAGAACTTTAATTTACAAAGGATTATTAATTCCTGAAGATATTGATCGATTTTATTTGGATCTATCCAACCCTGACTTAGTTACAAAATTAGCATTAGTTCACCAAAGGTATTCAACCAATACTTTTCCAACATGGGATCTAGCTCAACCTTTTAGATATATGTGTCACAATGGAGAAATTAATACCAGAAAAGGGAATGTTACTAGAATGAATGCTAGAGAAGAATTAATGAAATCTGAGCTTATTGGCTCAGATTTATCTAAAGTTTTTCCAATTATTCTTGAAGGAAAATCAGATTCAGCCCAAATGGATATGGTAGTTGAACTACTATTAACAACCGGTAGATCTTTGCCTGAAGTAATGATGATATTAGTTCCTGAAGCTTGGGAAAAACATCACTCTATGTCAGATAAAAAGAAAGCTTTTTATGAATATAACTCTTGTATTATGGAGCCATGGGATGGGCCAGCTTCTATTCCTTTTACAGATGGAAAATATATTGGAGCTTTACTTGACAGAAATGGACTAAGACCTTCTAGATATAGTGTAACAAAAGATGGTTATGTAATTATGTCATCTGAAACTGGTGTTGTTGAAATAGAGCCTAGCAACATTAAAAAACATGGCAGACTGGAGCCTGGAAAAATGTTTCTTGTTGATATGAATAAAGGTAGAATCATTGAAGATGAAGAAATTAAAAATCTAATTGTTTCAAAACATCCATATAGGAAATGGATTAAAGAAAACTCTCTTCCATTAATAAAAGTTCCTTATACTGGAAATAAAACCCCATTAGAAAAACTAGATTTTGAAACAAGACTTAGAATTTTTGGATATACTGAAGAAGACTTAAAAACAATCATTCTACCAATGTGTATATCTGGAAAAGAAAGTATTGGATCAATGGGAACAGATACGCCATTAGCAGTACTATCAACTAAAACTCAGTTACTATTTAACTATTTTAAACAACTTTTTGCTCAAGTAACTAACCCCCCATTAGATGGTATAAGAGAAGAAATAGTAACTGATACAAGTCTAGGTATTGGAAATGATTTTAATATTTATAATATTATCCCAGATCATGCCAAAAAACTAAAAATAAAAAATCCTATTATCTCAAATGAAGATTTAGATAAAATTAAGTTTATTGAAAGCAATGATTTTAAAGCTGTATCAATAAATGCTTTGTATGATTTAAGCAAAGGTCATAATGGAATAGAAGAAGCATTAGATAAAATGGTTATTGAGGTTAGTAAAAAAGTTGATCAGGGTTATAATATTATAATAATAAGTGATCGTGGAGTAAGTAAAAAACTTGGAGCTATTCCTATATTATTAGCATGCTCAAACATTCATCATTGTTTAATGAAACTTAATAAAAGATCTAAATTTGGAATTGTAATTGAATCATCTGAACCTAGAGAGCCACATCACTTCTCTATGTTATTTGGATATGGAGCAAGTGCAATAAATCCATATTTAGTTAATGAAATTATTGAATTCCATCATAAAAAAGGATCTTTTAGAAATCAAAATTTAAAAGTTAGTATTGAAAACTTTAATAAGGCTATAGCTAAAGGTATTTTAAAAGTGATGAATAAAATTGGCATTTCAACACTTAACTCATATAGAGGCTCTCAAATTTTTGAAGCTTTAGGGTTAAGAAAAAGTTTTACAGAAAAATATTTTTCAAATACACCAACAAGAATTGAAGGAATTGGACTTTATAGTTTAGAAAAAGAATATTCTAAAAGACACTTGGAAGCTTTTTCAAAACAAAATTCTTTTATGAGTCTTGAAATTGGAGGAAACTATAGATGGAGAAGAAATGGAGAGGCTCACTTACTTAACCCCTCTACAATATCAAAATTACAGCAATCTGTTAGAGAAGATAAATTTGACACATACAAAGTTTATTCTGATTTAATAAATAAACAAAACAAACAATTAATGACTATCAGAGGAATGTTCAAATTTATTAATTATGATCCTATTCCTATGGATGAAGTAGAGCCCTGGACAGAAATTGTAAAAAGATTTAAAACAGGAGCAATGTCGTATGGGTCTATAAGTAAGGAAGCTCATGAAAATTTAGCAATAGCCATGAATAGAATTGGAGGAAAAAGTAATTCTGGAGAAGGTGGAGAAGATCCTAAAAGGTTTAAAAAAGAAAATAATGGTATTTGGAAAAACAGTTCTATAAAACAAGTCGCATCTGGTAGATTTGGTGTTAGCTCTCATTACTTAACTAATGCTACAGAAATTCAAATAAAAATGGCTCAAGGAGCCAAACCAGGAGAAGGAGGTCAATTGCCTGGTCCAAAAGTTAATCCAATGATTGCTAAGGTGAGAAACTCTACTCCATATGTTGGATTAATTTCACCTCCACCCCATCATGATATATATTCAATTGAAGATTTATCACAACTAATTTATGATTTAAAGAATGCTAATAGGCAAGCTAGAATTAATGTTAAGCTAGTTTCAGAAGTAGGGGTAGGTACAATTGCTGCAGGTGTAGCTAAAGCTAAAGCTGATGTGATACTGATTTCTGGATTTGATGGCGGAACAGGTGCCTCCCCATTAACTTCGCTAAGACATGCTGGTTTACCCTGGGAACTTGGAATTGCAGAAGCTCAACAAACATTAGTAATGAATGATTTAAGAGGGAGAATTGTATTAGAATGCGACGGTCAGTTAAAAACAGGAAGAGATGTCGCAATAGCATGTCTTTTAGGTGCAGAAGAATTTGGGTTTTCAACAGCACCACTAGTCGCTTCTGGATGTATAATGATGCGAGCATGTCATTTGAATACTTGTCCAGTAGGAATTGCAACTCAAGACCCAGAACTAAGAAAAAATTTCAAAGGAAAGCCTGAACATGTTATCAACTTCATGTATTTTGTTGCTGAAGAGTTAAGAGAAATAATGGCAAACCTTGGCTTTAGAAGTATAAATGAAATGATTGGTCAAAGTCAAAAAATCAATATGGAGGATGCAATAAAAAACTATAAAACTAAAGGAATTAACCTCTCAAAAATTTTGTACAGGCCTAACGTGCTTAAAAGTGTATCAATAAAAAACAACTCCAAACAGAATCACAATCTAGAAAAAGTTATAGATTTCAAAATATTATCTGAGTCCAAATTAGCCATTGAAAAAAAGATAAAAATGAGCTTATCATATAAAATCAAGAATACAGATAGAACAGTTGGTGCAATTTTAAGTAACGAAATTTCTAAGCTATATGGAGCTAAAGGACTTCCAAATGATACATTAAAGCTTAATTTTAAAGGATCAGCTGGTCAAAGTTTTGGTGCTTTTAGTACAAAAGGGCTTACTATGAAAATTGATGGTAATACAAATGATTATTTTGGAAAAGGACTTTCAGGCGCTAAAATTATTATAAAAACCCCTAAAGATTCAACTTTTATTTCTCATAAAAATATTATAACTGGAAATGTTGCACTATATGGAGCAACTTCTGGTGAAGCTTATATAAATGGAATAGCTGGCGAAAGATTTTGTGTTAGAAATTCTGGAGCTACTGCAGTAGTGGAAGGAGTTGGAGATCATGGATGTGAATACATGACTGGTGGAATTGCATTAATTTTAGGAGAAACAGGACGAAACTTTGCTGCTGGAATGAGTGGAGGTATAGCATTTATATACAAGGCTGAAAAATTTGATAAGAGAAATTTTAATTCTGAAATGATAGAATTTGAGAATCCAAATAATCAAGACATAGACTTTATTAGAAAATTAATTGAAAATCACTTTAGTTATACCTCAAGTAAATTAGCTGAAAGTTTTTTAAATAATTGGAAAAACGAATCTAAAAACTTTATAAAGATAATGCCCATAGAATTTAAATTGGCTTTAGAAAAAATGGCAAAAGAAAAAATATCAGAAATCATTAACTAAGTGGGAAAATTAAAAGGATTTATTGAATATAATAGAGTTGAGGAAAAGCATATCCCAGTAAGGAAAAGAATAAAACATTACAAAGAGTTTACTATAAAGCCCTCCGAATCAAAATTAATAAAACAAGGTGGAAGGTGTATGGACTGTGGAGTTCCATTTTGCCATAGCGGTTGTCCATTAGGAAATTTAATTCCTGATTTTAACGATTCAGTATATAATAATGAATGGGAAAAAGCATTATCTATTTTACACTCAACCAACAATTTTCCTGAATTTACTGGAAGATTATGTCCTGCCCCATGTGAAGCTGCATGTGTTCTTGGAATTATTAACCCTCCTGTTTCAATTGAGATGATAGAAAAATATATTGTTGAAAGAGGTTTTCAAAAGGGATGGATTAAGCCAATGAGTCCCACAAAAAGAACTGGTAAAAAAATTGCTGTAATTGGTTCAGGTCCTGCTGGATTAGCTGTAGCTCAACAACTAAATAAAGCAGGTCATTCTGTTGAAGTTTTTGAAAGAGATGCTAAAGTTGGAGGTCTCTTAAGATATGGTATTCCAGATTTTAAAATGGAAAAGCATGTTATAGATAGAAGAATCAATATTCTTAAAAAAGAAGGGATAATATTTAAAACGAATACAGAAGTTGGTAAAAATTTTTCAATTAATAAATTGACAAATTATCATTCTGTTGTATTGTGTGGTGGTGCAACAATTAGAAGAAAACTTCCAATTAAAGGTGCGGAATTAAATGGTATAAAGCAGGCAATGGATTTTTTAAAATTTCAAAATCAGGTAGTTGATGGCATAAAAAAACCTTTAAATGAACTAAATGCTAGTGGCAAAAATGTAATCGTAATTGGAGGAGGAGATACAGGATCAGATTGCATCGGAACATCAAATAGACAAAGAGCTAAATCTGTTACTAACTTTGAAATGATGCCTGAGCCTTCTTCTGAAAGAACTAAAGAAAACCCATGGCCTTATTGGCCATTCAAGCTAAAAATAACAACCTCTCATGAAGAAGGAATTAAAAGACAATGGAATATCTTAACTAAAGAATTTACAGGCGATAAAAATGGAAATGTTATAGGCTTAAAGACTATCGAAATAGAGTGGATAAAAAAAGAAGGGGAGAAATCTTACTTAAAAGAAATTAAGGGTAGTGAAAAATTATGGCCATGTGATTTAGTTTTGTTAGCGTTAGGTTTTACTGGTCATGAAAAAAGTTTAGTTGAGCAATTAGGTATTAATACTGATGAAAGAAATCAGATAATATCAAAAAACTACCAAACTAGTATTCCTCATATTTTTTCAGCGGGTGATATGAGAAGAGGACAATCTTTAATTGTTTGGGCAATTTCCGAAGGAAGAGAAGCTGCAGTTCAAGTAGATAAGTTTTTAATGGGTAAATCTCATTTAGAATCTAAAGAAAAAGGAGATCTTCCGACAGTAAGATAATATCGTTAATTGAAAAAATTCCAGACTAATCCAAATCTTATAATAAAATCTCTGTATGGATAAGATGGTGAAGAATAAAAATTATTTCCTGTAAAGGTAGAATTAAAATGCTCTGCTTTCAAAAATAGTCTAGTCTGTTTTATTTTTGCATTTACAAATAAATCTACAAGTGGAAATCCTCCTATCTTTTTTTCGTTTTGAATATGAAATGAACTAATTATGGGGTTATATTCATTAGAATAATATTTAGAAAAATACTTGATACTTATACCTGTTTGAAAAAACATTGCTCCTTTTAGAATAGTATTAGAATAATAAATAGTGTTTCTAGATAATAACACAGGAATGTTTAAATAGTCTCCATCTTGATTAACCTTTTGATAAACTAATGAATTATCTAAGGCAAATTTTCCAAACTTAAATTCTTTATTCCATTTTATCTTTAAATAATCAATACTAGAACCCAATTGATTAACTACTGGTTTCAAAGTTTTGTTTTGAGAAATTAATGAGAAATAAGTGTAGTTATCAATTAATCTGAAATCAAATCTTAAATCTCCAAATTTAATAGATTTAAATTTTAAAAAAATATTTTCAATTTGAGTTTTATTTATATCTTTCTTCCAATTAATATCAGTGTATCCGCTTTTATATAATTCATAGTAAAATCCAGGATGTTTACTAGAAATATTCAAACCAAATTCATATTTGAATTTTTTTTGTTTATTGGAAACAATGGTTGCATTGATCAAATTACCTAACCTATCTCCAAAAAGACTATTACTTACTGTGGCTTTTAAATGATGTCCAAAAATATTTCTATTAAACTTAAAAGATAGTGCATTTTCATTCTGATTAAAACCATCAAATTCGTTAGATAAAGAATTGGATTTATATCTGTAATTATAATTGGTGTAAATAACCTGAATTTTTCCTAAAAAATTAGAATTCAAATCAGTATAAAATTCATTTAGCGTTGTTTTAATTTCAGATTTATCACTTATTCCATTTAACCCTGAATTAATAATCCCATAAAATTCAGATGCTTGATCTTGTTCGTAAGTATTGTTTATGGTTTCATATTCAAATCTGTGTCCAATTGAAAAACTGTTTTTTTGCGTAGAATCTTTCTTTTTTGTTAAAAGAAATTGATGATCTAAATAATATCTTTTGCTTGAAAAATAATTTACAGCATCCTCAAATTTAGCAGAAAGCTTTGACCTTTCATTAAATAATGGATCTTCAGATTCAAAATTTGTAATTGATTCATCTGTTAAACCTCCATTTTCTTGATTTTCAAAACCTTGACTTACAAAATGAAGTCTAAAATTATATCGATTGTTTGAAGAATTATATTTAGTTGTAAATCTAAACTGTTTTGATCCAGAAAGAATATTTTGATAATTACCTAATGACCTTAATCCTTTAAAAGCAATAGAAAAATTAAATTTTTCTGAAATATTAGATGAAAAAAAAGCATCTGTATGCTGACCTTGTTTCATGACTGTCTTGAATAGCAATTCAGTCAAAGGAGTAGGAACTTGAAAATATTTTATCTCCTTTGATTTTAAATACGCATGATTTTTTGATGAAAAACTAAACTTTGGCAAAAAAGATAAAAAATCAAAATTGTGTGTTAATTCATTATACGTTTGTCCAATATTGGAATATTTCAAAAGTTCAAAATTATCTTTTCTTAAGTAATTAAATTTATAATGTTTTTTTATCGTGAGAGTAGTATCAAGATATGTTGAATCTCGATTAGCATTAATTATTACATACTTTCTAATGTTAGGTAATATAGAATTTAAAGTGTCTTTTTTCTTTTTAAAAGTATTTAATAGAATATTTTTTTTTTCAACTTCATCTTCAATCAATAAAGGATCTTGATTAGAATCATTTTCCTGACTATATAAAAATGATAATGAGCTAAAAAATATTATTATAAAAAAAGAATAAAATTTCATTAATTTACTTTGTGGTAAAGTTATATATTTCCTTTTATTAATGTTTTATTAATAGCCTATTTTAAAATTAAAATAATGTTAAAACAGTACTTTTCAAATTATATTGAATGTGGGACAGATGAAGCAGGAAGAGGTTGTCTAGCTGGACCAGTTACAGCTGCAGCTGTAATTCTACCTAAAAATTTTAATCATATTTTGTTAAATGACTCTAAATTACTTTCAATAAAAAAAAGGAATTTATTAAAAAAGATTATTCAAAATAATGCTATTGATTATGCAATTTCAAATGTATCCGTTAGAATTATTGAAAAAATAAACATTTTAAATGCATCTCTATTAGCTATGAATCAAGCTATAAATCAATTAAAAACAAAACCAAAATTTATTATAGTAGATGGAAACTATTTTATGTCAAAAAACAAAATTCCATATAAATGTATAGTTAAAGGAGATTCAAAATACACAAGTATAGCTGCTGCATCTATTCTTGCAAAAACTGCCAGAGATGAATATATGATTAAATTATCTAAAGATTATCCAGAATATAATTGGGCTAAAAATAAGGGTTATCCTACTAAGGAACACAAAATGGCAATTTTAAAAAATGGCATAACCAAGCATCATAGAAAAAGTTTCAAATTAATATAAATTGAATTATTAGTTCATTACTTTTACATGTATAATTGAAATGAAAAAAATATCTCTGTTTCTTTTACTATTATTAATTACTAACTGTGATAATGGTTATAAAAAAGAAATAAATTTAATTGATTTAGTTCCTACAAACCCTATATTATTAGTCAAATACAATTCAACAAAAGAAATTGACGCTGAAATTTTTCACAAAAATTTTAGTTCCCTATTGAATTATAAATCTGATTCCATTTCTAAAAAATTTTTAGATAAACCGGTACTTATTAGTTACCATAAGATTGGAAAAAATGAAATTCAATCTATCATTTATTCAGAACAAAAAAATGTAATTAATAATATTAATATTAAAGATTCTGTAAAATACAACGGATTCACGATTAAAAGAATCGTTAATGAACACAATGAATATTATAATACGATTAAAAATGGAATTTACATAGAATCAAAAAGCAAATTATTAATTGAAAATTCATTAAGAAATTCTAATCATATCTATACTGAAAAAAGTGGTGATTTAAAAAAATTATATAATATTTCTAGTTCAAATATTTCTTTATTGATTTCAAACAATTTTTCAAAATATTTAAAAAATTCCACTATTAGTAAGTTATTTCAAACTTCTGCTATTTCAGATTGGATCCAATTTGACATTGAATTAAATCAAAATAAAATTACGCTAAACGGAATAGGGTTTCAACGAGATTCGATTTTTAAAAAAATCAATGTTTTAAAAGATATAAATCCTTCTTTATCCATTATAAACAAAATAATTCCATCTAATTTTAAACAATTTAAAAGAATCGCATATAATCATTCAAAGATAATTTCAAACCTAGAAAATAAAATTTCTATAAATGAGCTTAAAAAAGTAATGAATGATTCATTATTATATGATATAAATGAAATTGGTAAAATATTTTTTGAAAATGACACCATTTCTACAATAAGTGTTAAAAGCAATGAATTATTAGAGTCCCTAATTCAGAATAATTCAAATGCAAGCTATATTTATAGAAATAATAAAATTCATGAATTCAATAACAAATTATTCAAAACTAAAATTCCATTTGAAGACTTTGAAATTTCTAAAAAAAATTATGGAACATTAATAGAAAATATTTTGATACTATCTAATAATGAAAATTCAATTGAAAATATTATATTAAATTTCAATAATAATTCTACATTAAATAAATCTTCAAGGTTTAAAAAAAATTACGATAATATTCCTCAAAAAAGTAATTTATTAAATGTTTATAATTTATCTCATTTTGACACTGTTTTATTTAAAGATTATAATTTAAAACAAGAAAATTATAGTTTTTGGATTAATCACTTATCTATCGAAAAAAATATTATTTATATAACACATAGTATAGCAAAATCAGAAAAAGAGATTAATGTATTGGGGCCAAAAATTCTTTTTAATTTAAAATTAAATGATGGCATATTTTTAAAACCAAAATGGATGAAAAATTATGTTACCAAGAAAAAGGAATTAATAACACAAGACAATAAAAATAACTTATATCTAATATCAAGTCTTGGAGAAATTATTTGGAAAAAGAATTTAAAAAGTAAAATTATTGGTGAAATTACCCAAATAGATCTTTATAAAAATGGGAGACTACAGTATGCTTTTAATACTGAAAAAAGTTTCATGATACTAGATAAAAACGGAAAAGAAGTCAAGAAGATTGATCATAAAAAAAATGCAAAAGTTCTTGGCCTTTCAGTTTTTGATTATGATAAAAATAAAAATTATCGTTTTTTAATTTGTTATGATGATCAAATTAAAATGCTAGACTCCAAAATGAAAATAGTTAGAGGTTTTAATAAAAATAATATAAAACATAAAATAACTAATTCACCTAAGCATTTTACAATTGGTTCTAAAGATTATTTAATAATAAATACTGAGAAAAAATTATATATTACAGATAGAAGAGGAAATATTAGAATTAAAGTTCCTGAAAATTTGAATGTTTCTGGAAATGAAATTTATATTAATAAAAATTCAATATTAACTATTGATAATGACAACAATCTAATTAGAATTAATTTAAATGGAAAAATTTCTAAAAAACCTCTTCCACTAGAATCAAAATATTCAATTACAAGTAATAATAAAAACACTATTTATATATCTGAAAATATTTTAAATATTAATAATAAAAATATTGAAATTAAGTACGGAAATTATTCTAAGCCTAAATTATTTAATAATGAATTTGTTTCAGTTACTAATTTTGATGAAAGCAAAGTTTATTTATTTGATACAAATGGAGACTCTATTGATCATTTTCCCATTTTTGGTAATAGTATTATTGATGTCACCATAAATAATAAAAAAAACAAATTAATTACCGTTTGCGGTGATGAAAATGAAATTTTAACTTATTACTTGGATTAATTCAATTTAGCTGAAAAAACATTCAAAAAATTATTAATAATTTTTTTCTTAACTAATTCCATTTTAATATTTTTTTTAGATTCAACTGAGATTGAAGTAATAGATTTATTTTGAATTCCACATGGAATTATATTTTTAAAATAATTCAAATCAGTATTAACATTTAAAGCTAATCCATGCATAGTTACCCATCTACTAGCTTTAACTCCTAAAGCACAAATTTTTCTAGCATCAATTGAGTATGGATTAATCCATACTCCAGTTTCATTCTCACTTCTTTCACCTTGGATTCCATAATCTTTTAAAGTTAAAATAATCGTCTCTTCTAAAAATCTTAAATATTTATGAATATCAGTAAAAAAATTGTCTAAATCTATAATTGGATAACAAACAATCTGGCCAGGACCATGATATGTAATATCTCCTCCTCTATTTGTTTTAAAAAATTTTATTTTTTTTTGTTCTAAAATGTCTTTATCTATTAATAAATTATTTATTTTTCCACTTTTTCCTAAAGTATAAACATGATTATGTTCGACAAAAACTAGATGATTTTTAGTTTGAATTTTGGTATTTTTTTTTCTATTACTGAGCTTATTATCTATTATTTCATTAAATAAATTTAATTGGTATTCTAATGCCTCTTCATATTCCATTAGTCCCAAATCATGAATTATAATATTATTCTTCATTTTAATTTACTTTCAGGATTATTTAAAATTACTAAAGCAGCAATAACACCAGGAACCCAACCACATAGGGTTAAAATAAAAACTATTAAAACAGAGCCACAACCTTTATCTAAAACTGAAAAGGGAGGAAAAATTATTGACAGTAAAACTCTCCAAAAACTCAAGCTATAAATTTTTAATGCTAAGATATATATAACTACATGAAATAAAACATCTTAGTTGTACCTTCTGTTCTATTCATTATCTTTGAATAAAATAATAATTTTAATTATGCTGTCGGAGCAAGAGATAATAAGAAGAGAAAAATTAAGTAAACTTCGTGAATATGGTATAAATCCTTATCCAGCTGCTTTATTTGAAATTTCTACAAATACAATAAAAATTATTTCAGATTTTAAAGAAAATAAATCTGTTTCAATTGCAGGCAGATTAATGTCTAGAAGAATACAGGGTAAAGCAAGCTTTGCGGAAATTCAAGATAGTGTAGGGAAAATTCAATTATACTTCAACAGGGATGAAATTTGTCCAAATGGAGATAAATCAATGTATAATGATGTTTATAAAAAATTTCTTGATATAGGAGATATTATTGGAATTGAAGGAAAACTATTTACAACACAAGTTGGGGAAAAAACAATTTTAGTAAAAAAATTCACTGTTTTAAGTAAATCACTAAGACCACTTCCCTTGCCTAAAACTGATTCAGAAGGAAAAAATTATGATGAATTCAAAGATCCGGAATTAAGATATAGGCAAAGGTATGTTGACTTGATTGTCAATTCTCATGTTAGAGATACATTTTTAAAAAGAACACAGGTTATGAATATCATGAGATCCTTTTTTAATGAAAAAAAATATCTTGAAGTTGAAACGCCTATTCTTCAATCTATTCCAGGAGGAGCATCAGCCAGACCTTTTGTCACTCATCATAATGCATTAAACATTCCATTATATTTAAGAATTGCCAATGAATTATATCTTAAAAGGCTAATTGTTGGTGGGTTTGAAGGAGTATATGAATTTGCCAAAGCATTCCGAAATGAAGGAATGGATAGAACTCATAATCCAGAATTTACAATGGTTGAACTTTATGTCGCCTACAAAGATTATTTCTGGATGATGGAGACAACGGAAAATCTTCTTGAAAAAATTGCAATTGATTTAAATGGATCTTCTAAAGTAAAATTGGGAGATAAAACAATTAATTTTAAAACTCCATTTAAAAGAATTAGCATTTTAGATTCAATAAAAGAACATACTGGAATGGATATTTCAAATTTTAATGAAAAAGAGATGTTTGAAGCTGCAAAGAATATGGGTATTGATGTTGATAAAACCATGGGCATAGGAAAATTAATTGATGAAATATTTGGAGAAAAATGTGAACAGCATTATATACAGCCTACATTTATTACTGACTATCCAAAAGAGATGAGTCCATTAACCAAAGAACATCGTGATAATCCTAAACTTACTGAAAGGTTTGAACTTTTAGTTGATGGAAAAGAATTAGCAAATGCATACTCGGAATTAAACGATCCTATTGATCAATTATCAAGATTCGAAGAACAACTTAAACTTTCTGAAAAAGGAGATGATGAAGCAATGTTCATAGATAATGATTATGTAAGAGCACTTGAATATGGAATGCCACCAACTTCGGGAATTGGAATTGGAATTGACCGTTTAGTTATGTTGCTTACAGACAATAAGTCAATTCAAGAGGTTATTTTTTTTCCTCAAATGAAGCCAGAATTATCTAAACCAAAGTCAAAAAAAGAAGATTTTATTAAAATAGGTGTTCAAGAAAAATGGATAGACTATATTATGGAATTATATTCTAGCACTGAAAATTTACTTTCACATAAACCTACTCAAATTCATCAAAAACTTAATGGTTACAGAAAGAAAAACAAATTAACTTTTGATGCTCTTCAATTAGAAGAAGTAAAAAAATGGTTCAATTAAAATCAAGATATATATTATTTTATTGATAATAATTTAATATATTAAAGTCCCAAAAATTTCATTATGAAAAATTCATTAGCATATTCATTAATATTCATCTTATTACTTTCTTTTCAACTTAATGCTCAAAGGCCTTCTCAAAGACCTTCTCAACCTCCCACTAAAAGCAAAGAAAAAAAAGAAGATAGTAAAGAATCGAGTAAACCAAAGTCATATGAAGAAATAATTACAAAAGAGGCTAAAACTGACAAAGGGCTTTTTGATGTACATAAAGTTAAAGACAAATATTACTATGAAATAGACAATTCCTTATTAGGAAGAGAAATGTTAATGGTAACAAGAATTGCAAAAACTGCTGCTGGACTTGGTTTTGGTGGAGGGAAACAAAACACTCAAGTACTTAGATGGCAAAAAAAAGATCAAAATATTTTATTAAGAGTAGTGTCACACAATGTTGTAGCTAATGATTCATTACCAATAAACGAAGCTGTAGTAAATTCAAATTTTGAACCAGTCTTATATAACTTTAAAATAGCTACTGTTAGTAAAGATTCTACATCAACAGTAATTGATGTGACAAAATTATTTACAGATGATGTAAAGCCTTTAGGATTGCCTCAATCTAGAAGAAAAAGTTATAAAATTTCTAATCTTGATTCTAAGAGATCTTTTATTGAATCATTAAAAAGTTATCCAATAAATATTGAATCTAGACATGTAAAAACTTATAATTTATCACAATCACCCGGTCCTAGTATGGGTCCATCATTAAGTTCTAGTACAGGAGCAGTATCATTAGAAATTAATAATTCTATGATTTTACTTCCAAAGGTTCCTATGAAAAGAAGATATTTTGATCAAAGAGTTGGTTGGTTTGCTAGAAGTCAAGTAGACTACGGCTTAGATGTTCAAGAAAGCAAATCTTTAAAGTATCTAGACAGATGGAGATTAGAAGTTAAAGAAGAAGATTTAGAAAAATTTAAAAAAGGAGAACTTGTTATTCCTAAAAAACAAATTGTCTACTATATTGACAGAGCAACTCCAGAAAAATGGAGAAAATATATAAAACAAGGAATTGAAGATTGGCAAGTTGCATTTGAAGAAGCTGGGTTCAAAAATGCTATAATTGCTAAAGACCCTCCTTCTAAAGAAGAAGATCCAGATTGGAGTCCAGAAGATGTAAGATATTCTGTAGTACGGTATTTAGCTTCTCCCATACCTAATGCAAATGGTCCTCACGTTAGTGATCCTAGATCAGGTGAAATTTTAGAATCCGATATCAACTGGTATCACAATGTAATGACAC
>Ga0233427_10002289_pt1 | contig 18342 bp, 19 predicted proteins | sample SI_118_April2016_5_FD_179885 | JGI IMG/M metagenome (GOLD analysis project Ga0233427, IMG submission 179885) | Seawater microbial communities from Saanich Inlet, British Columbia, Canada - SI_118_April2016_100_MG | ecosystem: Environmental > Aquatic > Marine > Inlet | place: Canada: British...
ACTGTGCTCTGCGATCATTTCGTTGAGTAGCTTCTTTGTCTGCACAATGTGGTCTGCGTGAATCGCGATGTCTGTTGCCTGACCTTGTGCGCCACCGAGTGGTTGGTGGATCATAATCTCTGAGTGAGGAAGAGCAAACCTCTTTCCCTTTGCACCTCCAAGGAGGATGAGTGCGCCACCTGAAGCAGCCATTCCAAGACAGACAGTCGAGACATCTGGCTTGATGAGTTGCATTGTGTCGTACATCGCAAGAGTAGAGCTTACTTGTCCACCAGGTGAGTTCACGTAGAGTGTAATGTCTTTTTCAGCATCTTCTTTTTCAAGGAAGAGCAACTGCGCAATAATAGAGTTTGCAATTGTGTCTTCGATTCCCTGACCCAAGAAAATGATTCGCTCTTCGAGAAGGCGACTATAGATATCGTATGTTCGCTCTCCGAATTGCGTCTTTTCAATAACGCTCGGGATAAGTGTGTTTTGAATATTTGATTGCATAGCTTGTAGTGGGGGACTTGATTTCCTATATATCATACCCAATTTTGATGATTTTCGGCAGTGTGCAAGAACGCTGGAATGTGTTGCAATGGACATGTAAACAGCTTTTTACATTTGGGTATTTGTCTGTATTAAGCCATAATTACCCCATGACGTCTGACAAGCACCCTTGGCATAAGCTGATAAAAGATCACTGCGCCCAGAGTGACCGACCACTCATAGTAGTCCTTGGCCCAACGGCCAGCGGAAAAACAGCATTTTCTATAGACCTTGCCGAGTTCCTTCAATCCGAGTGCGGTGCTTCTTCGGAGGTGGTCAATGCAGACTCGCGTCAGTTGTACCAAAAGCTAAATATTGGAACTGCAAAAATTACCACAGAAGAAATGCAGGGCGTGGTGCATCATATGATCGATGTATTAGACCCTCGCGAGGAAGCGACAGTCGGATGGTATCAAAAAGAAGCAGAGAACGTGATAGATTCTATTTTAGGCAAAGGAACAGTTCCACTTTTGGTCGGAGGCTCTATGTTATACATCAGTGCTATTACCGATGGATTAACCCTCGCACCGCCTGCAGACCCAGATGTTCGCAAGAGGCTAGAAGCAGAATATGAAGCAGATGCGGGAAAGACATTGCATGCACGGCTTACGGAATATAACAGTAGTATCGCGGAAAAGATCCATCAAAATAATATGCCAAGACTTGTACGAGCTGTGGAAATATTCGAGATTAATGCAGGGGATACTCCTCGGGAGGAATTGTGGAAAACTGCAGAAGAGACAAAGTATGATGTCTTGATTCTTGGCATCCAGAAGCCCCGAGAAGAGTCTGTTGTAAAAATTAACAACAGATGCAAAGCTATGTTTGAGCAGGGCTGGGTCGAAGAAGTGAAGGCACTAGTTGAAAGTGGATACACTAAAGAGGATCCCGCTATGAAGAGTCATGGGTATAAAGAGATTATGCAGTACCTGGTAACAGGGGAGCCGGAGTCGCTTGCGGATCTACAGGAATCGATCGCGGCAAAAACGCGTCAGTATGCCAGGAGGCAAATGACATGGTGGAAGAGGGACGACCGAATTCACTGGATAAATGATTAGGCAACGTCTAGTTGCTTCTGGAGGTTTCGGAGGTCATTTTGTATGTCTTGTTTCACAAGGCCTTCATCAGCAGCTTTAGCCTCTTCAATTGTATGGATGTGTACGTCGGGTGTTTCTGGAGTGTCAGGCATGCATAAATAGTATCACAGATATTATTCTTCCTACTGTATTTGAATATTGCCATAATACTTAAAATATACTATAATATACATACAAATACATATGAACACTCTTAATACATCTTTGAAACACTTTGCCCACGAGCACGACGATCTCGTTGCTTTTCACGCAATGTATCTTGTTCTTGCATTCTTAAGTGCAGGGTTCTTTAACCTCGGAGCATTCGGACTACTAGTGGTTGCACACATGGCACTCGACTGGTTTAAGTATCGTGAAAAACATGGGATGACACGTAGGCAAACTATTGAAGGAATTGTTCGGGAAAGCTTGGTAGACGTGACGCTTCTGATGGTTGGTATCGTATTCTCGCTGTATTTGCATCACAGCGTTGGAGGTGTTGCAAGTGTCTCTGGATTGATGAGAGCAGAAATTACGATTATCCGAATGGCAGCGCTCCTTGTGCCAAAACTTAAGATTTTGCATCATTTCTTGAAGATAGTTGCTCATCTGCATCATTACCTTGATACTGTTCATCCACAGCATAGAAAAGGATGGTCTGGTCTTGATCAGATGTGTTTCTACTTCTGTGGGCTGTCACTATTCCTCATCGTATTTGCTGCACCTCTTATGAGTATTGATTTTGACACGGTGAAGCATATACTTTCAGAGGAGTTGATTCCTTGGAGAATATAAGAAGAAAGCGTAGTGTTCCTGCCTGTGGCAGGTAAAACATTAAAACTTCGGAGATCTATTTCACAACGAAATGATGTGCAGGGTATTTCGTGGTTTTTGTCTGAAAAATTTGATGGACTCGGAATTTCTGGACGAGGAAGTTTTCCAAATGTCATGCATAAGATTATTGAAGCACGAGATGCGGGGTATAAGATCCTTATGCAAGAGGAAATAGGGGATGGTTTCACATCTGTTTCTCTTGAGGCTCGAAATGCTATAGAGGAGGCATTAGGGCAGTAATCAATATTTGCAACTTTTCAGATGAAAAGTTACCAAAAATCTTAGCCACTGATATGAACGAAGAAATAATAAGAGAGCGGTTTTGTGCGTTCCTCGACTAAGTCTCTGCGGAGCTTAGCTCTTGAGAGTGAAGCGGTGTGATCTTCGTCCATACTACAGCGGCTGGACGACTGTCTGTTAGTTGCGTTTGTCTGAGCGAAAAGAATAGCCATTTATATTCTTTTATAGTGCCCGAATGCCAAGCAGCTCTGCTGACTTGGTTGAGGGTACGCACAGCAGGAGTACAAGAGAAATAGCGAAGTTACTTTTGATCTATCAAAAGTCACAAAGACCGGTTAGTTCTTTCTCTAGCTCTAAAGAGCCTTTAAGCCAGATTTCACCCTCTTCAGACTTATTCCCATTTCCATATCGAATGGTAAAATCGTCGAATCGTTCCTGAAGTGTTACGACAACGTCCTCTGCGACACGTTTATCAGAGTAGAAGAGAAGCTTTTGTTCAATGGTGTTTAGAGGGCCGGAATGAGAACCAAGACCGTGTGTTCGGACTATAGTCGCAAATGCATTGTGACCGTGTTCTTCTAAGAATGCTGCGCAAGCATCCTCGTGATGAAGTCCTGGATACTGCAATTTCCACGTGTTCCAGATGCTCCGGTCTTCCTTAGAGTCTTCTTTCGTAGACCCATCTTTAAAGTCTACAAATCGCATAAGGTCGTGAATAAGGCCTGCTGTATGTAATGCTCCTGGTCGGATAATGACGCCGTGCTTTAAGAGGTTTTGCCCAAATGATGTGGCAAATTTTGCCACTGCATCACAGTGATTACAGATATGGGGTGGTAGGCTCATGTCTTCTCTCCATCCTAGAATCTGCTCTTTTGTGGGGTAGCTCATATCGCGGAATTCTATGTTGATATCCCGGCCTCCATCTTTGCCATCGGCAAGTGAAATTACGATATCGCACATGTCATTTGTACCAGCTTTCTCTATCCATTCTACACATCTGATTCCTTCAAAATCGTCTGTTTGAGTGAGTAGTTCTTTGGCCTGTTTCTCTTTGAGACGGTAAAGGTCAATATGAATGATATCTGCGATAGGGGAGTTATACCGCTGCTCAAGAGCATAGGTTGGACTCGTGATCTCGTCTGAAACTCCAAGTTCTTTCAAAAATCCCTGCAAAAATGTGGTTTTACCCGCTCCTAGGTCTCCGTTGAGGCCTATGGTCAAATATTTGCCATATAAGGTGTGAGCTAGCGATTTTCCGCACAAATGGGTTGAATCAGCATCTGCTAGCCATATTGTTGTTGTATCAACCATTGTCAAAAGTACGAAAAGATGGTAAAATATATATGAATACAAATATACATGAAAAATACATTATCACATAAACAAGTCGGCTTTAAGCATAACCATATCCATAAGAAAAAAGAACCCCATGCGATTTTTTATTTAAAGCAGAGGACGTCATTCTGGATCGCAACACTTTCTGTGTTTATGTTTGTGACTGGTAATATGGTAGGTCAGCATGGAATGTATGCATTTTTTGCTTCTGTTCTAGGCGGCGAAGATAACACACAAATTGCATATATGGGAACAGTGCTTCCAGTAGAGAATGTGATTGACTATTCATGTTGGGCAGACTTCGGAGGAGACTACAAAGTGCATACGTACCGTCAGGCACCAGAGAGCTGTCATCGTGATCTCCCGACATATCAGTCTGGAACAGGAAGAGATTCACTCTTTTCTATGGGCCACATGAGTAGCTATGAAAAGACAACAGAAGGTTCTGGTATGCATAATGGTATCGACATTCGTGTTCCAGTTGGAACACCGGTTCTCACTGCTATGAATGGACGAGTTATCGCTGTTGGAGACCAGCCACGAGGATACGGAAAATACGTGGTCATCGAGCATCCAGAAGTTCCAGATCCAGAAAGTCCTACAAAGAAAACAACAATGCTCTATACAACATATGCTCACTTGAGTTCTTTTTATGTGAACAAAGGTGACTTGGTGCAGAAGGGGAATACCATCGCGCTTTCTGGAAATACCGGAAAGTCTACTGGTCCACACCTTCACTTCCAGATAGACAGAGAAAATGCACCATTCCACCCATACTATCCTACCAGTCAGTCTGATGGATACGCATTCACTGTGCACCCAATGCTTTACGTACAGAGTCAGTTCAGTCCACTAGAGCAGCCATCAACTTTGGTTGCACGTACGGAGTCTCGTCGAAGTCAGAGGGCAACTAATCCACAGGATGTTGTTGCTCCACGTCGAATCGATACTAGTCGAACGCAGGCAGTAAGAGTTGCAAGAGCTTCTGTTCCTACTCAGGTGGAAGAACTTAGTCAGAAAACAATAATCGCTCGTCTTCAGTCTCGTAGAGAGCAGCGAGTACGAGAGCGTATTGCCCAGCGTGATAGCAGGCAGGTTATTGCATCCTCAAATCAGGCAACGGGGCTCGTGGCATCTGCTCTAGATCCAGTGGTTGTAGTTCGCCAAATTGCATCTGACCAGACGGTGGTAGAGGGTGCTCGTGGAATCGTATCATCAGTGGAAATTAGTCATGATGGATACTTCACTGGTCGTGGTTGGGAGAAGATACGAATCACACTGCTTGATAGCGATGGAAATACCGTTACAAATCCTCGTTTGGATAGAGACTTGGTCCTGCGTCCTGCATACGGAGAAGCCGAGTTCCGCCCTTCAACTATTTCTCCTCTCGACTTCATTAACGGAGAAGTAACAGTGCATATGCTTCCACGTGGTCGTAGAACTGTTGTAGTGAAGGTGTTACCGTTCGATATCATTAGTCGACCGATGCAGTATAATCGCTAAATACTGGGAAAATAGTGATGTTTTCATAGGGTGGTTTTTAAAGATATCAGTATTATCCAGAGGTTCCTGATCATTCACAACACTCGAAAGGAGACTACGTGCAAAAGAAAAAGCTTAACATTCCTGTTACTACACTTTTTATACTGGTGCACACAGTTGCACTGGTTGGTTTTTACCCCCTCTTCACAGTAGAGGGGCTGATTCTGGCCCTTGTGTCGACTCCGATCTTTGGTATGGCGATTACGGTCGTCTATCATCGCTACTTGACGCACAAAGGCTTCAAGACGTCTACCTTCATGCGCCGTGCACTTTCCATCTGGGGATTGCTCGCTGGTGAAGGACCACCTCTCATCTGGGTGGCAAATCATCTGTGGCATCACAGTGATTCCGATCAAGAAAACGATCCCCACAGCCCGAAGCATGGGTTTTGGCATTCGCATATTGGTTGGATGATGAAAGCTGATGAAAAGGGTGCACTGAACGACTTGTTCATGAAGTACGTCCCTCAGCTGCAGCGAGATCCTTTTATGAGGATGCTCAACAAGACGTATATCTGGTGGCACGTTGCTGTTGGATTCCTTCTATTCGGTATTGGGTATTTGTATGCCGGACCTCATATGGGTGGATCGCTCGTCATTTACGGACTATTCATTCGGATGATGCTTGTATGGCACATCACGTGGGCGGTTAATAGTGTGACGCACGTTTGGGGGTATCGTACCTACGAAACCACTGACGATAGTCGCAACAATTGGCTTGTCGCATTCTTCGCTGTTGGTGAGGGGTGGCACAACAACCATCATGCTTTTCCGGCTTGCGCTCGAGCAGGTCACCGCTGGTGGGAGATCGACATTTCGTATTTGGTGGTCATTTGGCCTCTGAAAATGATTCGAATTATCTGGGATGTTAATGATAAACTTCCAGATAAAAGCAAACGATTAGGAACATGAGACTTCGGTCTCAAGAGAGACGTCACTTGTCGTGGCGTCTTTTTTTATGTGCGTGAATATCTGCTGAGGCCAAGCATGACGACGAAAAGTGCAATGGCTGCACCTATTTTTCCGTTTGTGGTGAGAAATAGTGCAGTAATACCAAAGAGCGTTCCGAGTGTTGCAGTGAGAAGAATAATTTTTCGCTCGCTCCACTGTTTTGCTAGTAAACGGTGGTGCAAGTGTTCGTTGGTGTCGTTTCCTTTTAGCGGACTAGTGCCTTTGGCAAGCCTGCGAATGACGACGAAGAGAACGTCGATCAGGGGAACACCAAGAACAAGAAATGCTGTTGCTACTTTTCCTCCTGCGTAAATGGTAAGGACTCCGAGCATAAGACCAAAAAACATAGCACCCGTGTCACCCATGAGTACACGATTCGGTGGGAAGTCGAAGAGGAAGCCTGCAAAGCAGATGCCAGCGAGGACGAATGCAATAAGTGCAAGCTCTGGCTGGTTCACTCTGTCGCTTATAGAGAGAATTCCGATGACAAGAAAACCAATAGTGCTCAGTGTACTGACTTGGCCAGGAATTCCATCGAACCAGTTGAGTGCATTCATGCAGAGCATTAGCCAAAAAATAGTAAACACTCCACTCCATAAGGGGAGGGGGCCGAATAGCGTGGTTGGGATGTCGATGGTGTCGAGGTTTAGTAGTCCGTCTGCAAGGAGAGGATTTGTTAGGGTGTAAATGCGGGAGCCCGTTGCAAATATGATGAACGCAACGAATGCTTGCACCAACAGTCGAAGCTTTGGTGGAACGGTTCGGCGGTCGTCTATAAAACTGACGAGTGCGAGGAGAAAAATGGCTGAGAGTATTCCGGCTGTTTGCGCAGTCCATGGTGCGATAAATGTATAGATACTGACAAACGTTAGGATAGACAAGATGCCTGTTGGGTAGGGGAGGCGGTCGCGCTTCAGGCCATACCTCTCGGGGAAGTCTAGGATGCCGAGTTTGACGAAATCCTTAAGAGCAACCCAGTGCAGAAGGGCGCAGATACCAAATGCCAAAAGGGGAATTGTCAGTGACATATTCATGACGGCATCATACTATAGATGCATGACAAATCCTCGTACAAATCCGGAAAGAGAGCTTATGGGAATTTTGGGTTCTTTGGATAATACGTCAGAGGAGATGTCGTGGTGGAATGCAGAATTTAAGAAACTAGGGATGGATGCGGCTCTCAGTCGGTATCCAACAGAACCAGAGACACTCCCAGAGCGGTTAAGCGAGATGTTTCACTTTGATAGGCGAGGGTATATAGTTGGAAAAGGGCTACAGAAAGCTATAATACCATTACTTGATCATATAGATTCTTCTGTAGAGCTTGCCCTGAACGGTAGTGAAGGGGAGGGGACCGTGGATACAGTTTATAATCAGAGAGGCGTTATGACTGGATATTTTTGTAACGGTAATAGGCAAAAAAGGTGGACTATATGGTTGAAAGAGGGGTAGGGGACCTTCAGCCTCCCTTGAACACTATTTTTATTTTGTGATGTGTCAATCTGATGTAATATCGCGGCATGAAATATCCTACACTTGACCAGGCACAATTATCTGGGAAGACAGTACTTCTTCGCGCAGGTTTTGACGTTCCTATTACAGATGGGGTAGTAACAGATACAGCACGCATTGACGCGGTTACCCCAACTATGAAAAAGATCTTAGACGAAGGCGCTGCGCTTGTTATTATGGCACATCAAGGAAGGCCAACCCCACGACGCCAAGGCTATGAGGGGCAAGAGGGTGAGAGAAATCCAGAGATGAGTCAGAGACCACTTGTACCAGTTCTTGAAAAGATTTTAGGAGTGCCAGTTCAGTTTGCAGACCACTGTTGTGATGAAAAAGCAAAGCTTCAAGCGCACAACTTGCAACCAGGTGAGGTGTTGCTTCTAGAGAACTTACGATATGAAGCTGCCGAAAAGAGTAAGGAAGTCATAGAGCGTGATAAAATGGGGAAGGCGCTCGCCGACCTTGCCGACATTTATGTAAACGATGCTTTTTCAAATGCTCACAGAGACCACGCGTCTATGACATCTGTACCGAAGTACATTCCGGGGTATTTGGGGCTTAACATTCAGCACGAGCTGGAGGGACTGATTCAGGTTACAGATAACCCAAAACGTCCTCTTACACTCATTATTAGCGGAGCGAAGATCGAAACAAAAGTGCCAGTCATCAAACAGTTTTTGGATAAAGGCGATGACATTTTGGTGGGAGGATGCATTGCCAATACATTGATCGCGGCTCGTGGGTTTGATGTGGGTGTAAGTAAGTGGGATGACACCTATAAAGGACTTGCACAGGAGCTTATGCTTGCAAGTGAGAGTGACGAGAACGCCACTATTCATATCCCTCGTGATGTTATTGTTTCATCGAATCCAAAGGACCATGCAGTGAAGGTAGATATCCCTGTAGAAGATATTGAAGGAGATATGGGAATATACGATGTTGGCGCTGTCACTATCGAGCGTTACAAAGAAATTATTGCCCAGTCCGGTACCATCGTATGGAACGGCCCTCTTGGACTGTACGAGATCAATAGCTTCTCCCATGCATCGAAGCGCATTGCAGAGGCGATTGCAGAGGCGACAAAGAATGGTGCCACGAGTATTGTTGGTGGAGGTGATACGCTCGATTTCCATGAGCGATATAACTACAGCCTCGACGATTATACTTTTGTGAGTACTGCGGGTGGTGCGATGCTTGACTATATCTCTGGTAAGAAGCTTCCAGCATTAGAAGCACTCACGAGTAAATAATTTCGTGGTATTATGTCTCGGTGACTCCCCAGACTTCCATCACCGTTCTTTTTCCAGATCAGGATGAAACGCTTGCGTCTTTTGAAAGGCGTATTAAAGATTCCACGGGAGAGATTCTGATTATTTTTTCCGATCTTGAACCTCTGATTCTCGGACAGAAAGATCTTCGTAAACGTGTTTTGGCGCTTTGCAAAAAGTACAGCACACGCCTACGGATCGCGACCCGTAGTACGATGCTTTCAAAAGTTGGGCGTGCGAAGGGAATTCGTATTGTTGGGTCGGTACAGGATTTGCGAAAGCTTTTAGACGGGCATCCTTTGCTCGACGATGCCCTTCGAGAGTTTCTTCCGCATGTATGGCGGCAACAGTTACGAAGCAAGTTGCAGTCTATGGGACTGCTTAGTCTGCCAAAGATCCGCATCTGGTCTTTGATTATTCTTAGTTCTACGCTGTTTCTTTTTATATTCTTTAAACTACTTCCGTCTGCAACTATTGCGGTGTATCCCACAGACGAGACGCTATCGCAGACCGCGAACATCTTCTTGGCACAGTCTGGATCTACGGCGGACCTTCCTGCTCGTGTCCGTGTGATGGATCTGATTCCAATAGTTGTCCGTGTTGACCATAGCATTACGTACGACCAGATCAGTCGAGAGTTTATAGGTGAAAATGCGAAAGCAGCAATGAAAGTGATAAATAACTCTACAGAGCCGTATTGGTTAAAGGCTGGTACTCGGCTACAGAACCAAGCAGGTATGATTTTCAGACTAGATGAATCTATCAAAATAAATCCTCTGGATAGTATGCTTGTCCGCGCCGAGGCAGAGCCAGAAGACTTATACGGAGAGATTGTAGGAAAACGCGGCAATATTCCTGCGGGACTAAAGTGGGATTTCCCAGGACTCACACGTGAAGAGAGGATTTTGGTCTATGCAGAGAATACCGAGAAAGGAGAAGGAGGAGTGACAGATTTTAAGACTGTACTTAGCGAAGACGATCTGAAGCTTGGAAAAGCTCAACTAGAACAAGAGCTTTTTTCTTTGGCAAAGAGAATTGCGGACGAGCGTAAAGATGTGACAAATGCGGAAAGCGATGAGTCTGTTCTAGAAATGCTGTATTACGAAGAGCTCACGACGGTTGAGTATATGGATCTTGAAATGCCAGATGAGTTTATAGGTCTTCCTATTAAATCTATCCCGATATCCGGAAGCATCGAATACACCACTTACGCATACGACACTCAGCAAGTGCTCGAGATGCTGAGCAAAGAACTTCGGTCGCATGTTGGCGAAGGCCGGCGACTACTTGAAGACAGCCTAACCCTCGACCGTCTGGTCGCGCACGTTATCGACTATCAGCTTGATTTCTCGTGGGTCAAGCTAACGGTCGACCTTACAGGTACTCAGCAGTATATACTAGACCCACTATCACCAACTGGTGCCGTGTTTGCAAAGAAGGTCCGCGAGAGTGTGAAAGGTCTTCATATAGAAGATGCAGAGCGCATTGTTGATAATTATCCAGAGGTAAAAAAAGCAACCGTTTCCATTTGGCCACCGTGGAGTCGGTACTTACCAGGAATCCCATCGCACATTGTTGTGGAGCCAGTTGTGGAGTAAGGATTACGAAGACTACAACGATTACAGAAATTCGTGTAGAGTAGAGGTTCATGATTCAATCAAGTTCACATCTACGCATTGTTATCTTAACCATTAAGACGTCATTTGCTTTAGGGCTTGCTGTCGTAGTTTTACTTATTGGGCATGTTATTTCTCAGTTTGGTGGTAATGCAGTCTTTCCAGCTGATTGCGCGTTAGTATTTGGTGCTGCAGTTCATGGAATAGGTACTGCGGGTCCGGGTATTACTAGGCGCGTTACTACTGCTGCAGATTTGTATCATGAAGGAAAAGTACAGAAGTTATTTTTGACCGGAGGAAAAGGGGACGAGAACAAAGAGAGCGAAGCACATGTTATGCGTAAAGTTGCCCTTCTTCAGGGGGTAGACCCAGAAGACATAGTGCTTGAGGAACAGGCAACTTCTACTATCGAGAACATAATGCTCACCACACCGCTACTGACTGATTGTAAAAGTATAGTAGGCATTTCAGATAGATATCATCTAGCGCGTATTGCGTACTTAGGAGACATCCAAACATATCCAGCAGACAAGCTCCCTACTCGAGCGTTCGAAGTTCGTGCGGTACTAAGAGAAGTTGCTGCATTCCTCTATACCTTCGGTATTCGACTGCAGGATATCGCGCTCTAGGACCTCATATACCTATATATGACTAAAACGCCTTAGAACGCGAATATGGCCATAAGTGCTAAATTTGTGCTTTAATAGGCAATTGGGGATGGGTAGGGGGTTTAGTTGTATACATTTTTTATACAAAGCAGGTGATCGATCGTCTAAGAAGGGAAGTGGAAAGTGTACTTTTAGAGAGTAGACATACTTTCAACGGTTCGCGCAATAAAGAGAGAAGTGTACAAAGTATAACTTTATAAAAAAGAGAAGTGGTAACTATAGTGTGCGCTATTTACCTAATGAACACAGTTTTTATATATGAATGCAGGATTTGACTTTGTCAATTGATAGTTAACATAAAATGCATTATGTTAAGTAGTAGATAATGTGGATAACCACTTCCCTCACTCATGACAGTTGATAACGCGCTAACGTCGGCCATAGATAGATACCTCGTGTTTATGAAGGCAGAAGAAAACAAATCCCCGCTTACCATCTCTTCGTATACTCAGTCACTAAACATGTTTACCAAACTTGGTGGGGTTATCTCCCCTTCCGATATCGATAAGGCTTCTGTTCGCGTTTATAAGTCGGCACTTCATAGCTTTAGGACGAAAACTGACGGTGAACTTGCTATCAGAACAAAAAATCACCACTTAACCATCCTTAGGGCCTTCCTCAAGTACCTGATTATCGAGGAAGAGATGGAGGTATATCCTCCAGACCGCATCAAGCGCTTCAAAGAAGAGCAGAGGAAGGTGAAAGTCATGTTTCATGACGAACTCAATCGCCTACTGGATGCCCCCGACACCGGAACAAAGATTGGTAAGCGTGATAAAGCGATACTAGAATTGTTTTTCAGTACTGGTCTTCGTTTAGCAGAGCTTCGGAGCCTAGACCGTAAAGACTTGAACTATGAGACTCGGGAAATCAGCGTTCGTGGTAAGCGCGGGAAGATCCGCGTGGTGTTTGTGTCCGACATGGCGGTAGAGTGCCTGCAGCGGTACCTAGAAATCAGACTCGACCATCTGGAGCCACTCTTTGTCCGCAACTTTGACAAGGCCGCTAAAGCCCTTCCACCCGGGGAAGAATTTCGGTTGTCGCGTATCTCCATCTATAACATCGTAAAGAAGTATGCACGCGAGGCTGGGATTATGAGTAACCCTTCCCCTCACACACTTCGTCACAGCTTTGCTACCGACTTACTCCGTAATGGTGCTGACCTTCGTAGTGTGCAGGAAATGCTCGGGCATAAAGACCTGAGTACCACGCAGATCTATACACACGTCACAAACCCTCAGCTGAAAGAAGTTCATCAAAAGCATCATGGGAAGTAGTTTTGACGCAAATACGCTTTTTGCTCTGGCATCTATCGTGGTTGGTCTTACTACCATGGTTTTTTACACTCGGGACATTCTTACTGGAAAGACCAAGCCGCACGAGTTTACGTGGCTTATTTGGGTGGTAACCCAAGGAACCGCGACTGCGGTTATGTGGTATGGCGGTGGTGGGAAAGGTGCGTGGATGTTTACTGTTGGTACGTTCTTCGTCTTTGCAGTATTCCTTTTACTCCTCTTTCGGGGTTCTCGGAACATCACGAAGAGTGATATTACCGTTCTTATTCTCGCATTAACAGGTATGGGACTGTGGTGGTTACTCAGCAATCCCCTTCTGACTGTTATTCTTATGACTGCTATAGACGTCTTTGGGTACATCCCGACTTTCCGAAAGTGTTACAGTAGTCCCCGCTCGGAGGATGCTCGGTATTGGGTTCTGTTTGCGTTGGCGAATACGTTGTCTATTTGTGCGCTTGAGAGTTATAACGTTCTGACACTGACGTATTTGGTATCGATAACGTCTGCGAATGTTTCGTTGGCTTTGTTTTTGGTTTGGAGGCGGAGGGTGGTTTTGTATGAGAGGAGCGGAATAGACAAGAAGTAGTGGTGATGACAATGTAAGACAAATGCACTACAATGTCTTACATACTCCCCTTCTCTCTTATGCCTACATCAGATTCATCTATCACTATCCGTATTTCTCCGCAGATTAAAGCTGCTGTAGAGCGGCAAGCTGCGCGGGATGAGCTTTCTTTGTCTGATGTTACGCGGATGCTGTTAAAGGGTTATGCGAAGGGTGATATTTTTGTGAAGGTTGGGTAGCAACGTTGCTATTCCTGCTCCTGCAGATGTGCCGAAAAATGCCCTTCTAGACAACACAGGTTTACGTCATCTGGTAATTGGTTTGGGGTCAAATGTGGAGGAATTGTTGTTATTTTTTACAACAGGAGAAAGACGTATTGGCAAATAGAGATAAATATGTATATAGTGCTCTACTATGACCAGAAAAAAATTTTGGCAAGGAAAGTAGTGTACCTATTGTGAAAATGAGGCAGAAGGCGAAGATCATGTGCCTCCAAAATGCCTTTATGAGAAAGGCACTCCATTGCTCATATCTGTTCCCTGCTGTGAACCCTGCAATAATAAATTCAGCAAGGATGACGACTTTTTCAAAACAATCATGGTATTTGTAGCTGGTGATGCAAACCCTGTATCCAAATTACATCTAGATGGCAGCGTTAAAAGAGCGATGAAACGTTTGGTAATAGGCCTAAGCGGCAAGGTTGCAGCACAACTTGAGAAGTTTCAAGTTACAACAAAGAGCGGGTTGTATACAGGACAAGAAGTGGCAGCTTTAGGTATTACGGGCGAAGATTGGCTTCGGATTTCCAAAACGTTAATACGCATTGTTCGAGGTCTACGCTACGATAGTACAAAAGGGGCAAAGCGTTACGACAACCATGCCTATTCTCTGCTACCTTTGGAAAATGAAGATAGAGAGAGGGTGCTCAAGAGTAAGGGGTTAATCGAAGCAATTAAGAAGAACAAGACTATTGGAATTGTCGATGACCGTGTGTGCAAGATTAAGATAATACCGGTCGAGGGTTCTGAAGAAGAGCATATCTGGATTCTCGAATTCTATGAAAGAATGCAGTTCTTGGTTGTTGTTCGCACCATGGAAAGAGCAAAACGCGTTATGGAAAAAAAGAATGAACCATTCCTGTTATTCGGAGCAGACGGCCGGCCAATTCGAACTACGACTCTATCAGGAGACTAAGCCCATTATCTCATGAGTCCTATTGTAAAAAACAACAACAGATAGGTGTACAAACATACACCATACCACTAAATATAATGTTCGCATTATCAAGTCCTGGCATTGAAATATTTTTCATATACAGTAGTGGTAAATGTTTAAGTTTATAGATTTATTTGCAGGCATTGGAGGTATAAGAACTCCATTTGATGAAGTGGGTGGTAAATGTGTTTTTACTTCTGAGTGGGATAAATATGCGCAGCAAACCTATTTTGCGAACTTTGGTGACAGGGCATATGGAGATATTACTCAAATATCCCCTACTGAAATTCCATCACATGATTTGCTGTTAGCAGGTTTTCCCTGCCAGCCTTTTTCTCAAGCGGGTTTAAAAAAGGGTTTTCAGGATACGAGAGGTACTCTATTTTTCAATATCGCTGAAATTTTAAATCTTCATAGGCCAAAAGCGGTCTTACTTGAAAATGTAAAGAGATTACGAACTCATGATGGTGGAAATACTTTAAAGGTTATTATTAAGACACTCGAGGATCTTGATTACACTGTTCAGTATAAGGTATTAAACGCAAAAAACTTTGGAGTGCCTCAAAATAGAGAAAGAATATACATTGTTGCGTTTCAAGGTGATGCTAAGTTTGAATTCCCTAAGGAATTAAATATAAAGACAAGATTCGGTGATATTTTAGAAAAAAATGTTGATGAAAAATATACTATTTCAGACAAATTGTGGGCAGGGCATCAAAGACGCCTGAAGGAGCATAAAAAGAAGGGGTTTGGCTTTGGCTATTCGTTATTTAATTCAGATTCGGAATATACAAGTACAATGTCTGCTAGGTATTATAAAGATGGGTCTGAGATCCTTATCGAACAGAAGGGGAAGAACCCACGCAAATTAACACCAAGAGAAGCTGCAAGATTACAGGGGTTTAGCGATGATTTTATGATTCCTGTTAGTGATTGCCAAGCATATAAGCAATTTGGCAATAGTGTTGCCGTTCCTGTGATCAGAGAAATTGCTAAGGGTATGATAGATACTTTGAGATCTCAAAATCACAATACTAAGAAGATGAGTAAGAAAGTCGTAATGCATAGAGAGGTTAATAAGGTATTACAACCAGCTTAGAATTTACATATTCCAGTGCTTCATTTTTTCTGGGATCTCTTCAAACAGATATTCTTCAAAACTAATAACATTACCTTCAGAAGCTAGATCTCCTTTGTCAGCTATATTCTTTAGCGCCACAACAATAATATTATGTTTACTCATTTCTCTCGCCTTACTACCTGATATGTCTGTATCAACGGTCAGCAGATGAATTACAGGAATTTTTGTTCTCTCTATTTCTTCGGCCACTTCTTGCCACCTTTCTCTTAGGGTTGTTTTCATTGTTCCAATGATTGCCTTGTCCCTTCTAGATCCAAAAAGTTCTATACTTGGTAGTACGGAGTCAACTTTTTTCCCAAGCCCAACTTCTTCAAATATTTGGCGGCCTATTTTTTTCTGAGAATCAAACGGGTACTCTAGATATTTATATATTTGGTATATTATTGATTCAAATGTAATCCCAGCACGTGCCCTTCGTGATTGCGTATTACTTAATGAAAGATAGTAAATATAAGGAGCAATTCTTCCGGAAAACTCCCCGCACATTACTGGTAGCATCTTAATAATCTCTTCAGTAGTCTTGTCAGTCGTACTTTTCTCAATTATTGACTGAAGAATACTTGCAGGAGTCTTTAGCTTGATACTAATTTCGCGAATTACTGCAGCATTAAAGTCAGCTTCTTCTATAAGAAATTCTTGCCAGCCCATTTCTCTTACATCTTCTATCACCTTACTCACTTCATGTTTTTCTAATATTTCAGTTTTTAAGTTCTGATTGTTGCTAAAAATTAACTCAACTACTGCGGACGGTTGCTTTATATATTCTTTCCTCATAGATTTTATCATTTTAGATAGTTCTAATTCTTCATCTGCCGGTATCTTTGTTACTGAGATAGGATCTAAGGAGGTCATTACTTTTAGTGTATCTTAATATATGATAAATAATCTAGCCCTCCAAAATCTAAACACACCCCAAAAACCCCTCATACAACTTCACCATCGCTATAGTATCCCTCTCACAATACCTCAGAAGCCCCTCACGAGTTTTTTCTTTGTCTACTTCCTCATGTACCATTTTGTTCCACAGAAGCAGTGCAGTGGTGCCATCTTGTACTTCTAGGTTGTCGTAGGAGAGTTCTGGGCACAGTACAGGTAAGACTTTCTTGATAGATTCACTGCCTTTAAACGCAGGATGGATATACAAGTGGTCGTGGACGATGTCTCTTAGGTCGAAAACACGGCTGTTTACAGATTCAAAGTACGCACGATACTTAGGCTGCAACTCCCCTATATCCGTATTCCTTCCACATTCAAACGACTTGTTCCATACAACGACAGTTCCTTTGTCGCCAAGGTTCTCCTGTAAAGACTTTGCAAGCTCTGGTGCAGGGTCACTCAGTTCGTCCCAGAGGAATTCAAAGTGTTCTAGTGCTGCATCTGGTGATCTCTGTACATGAAGGCTGTACTGAAACACCATCTGCTGCCACGGGGTGTATCCGTCGAACAAAGGAATTGCTGGGCTGAATGTTTCGTAGTCTAAAAACAAGAGTGGGTATTCCAGTTTTTCTAGTATCTCTGCAAGGGCTTCGGTTTCTACGTGCGGCTTACCAGACTTCTCTAGTTCTATGTACAGTGCTTGCCTTTCCGTAAAGTCACCAGAGTCACATTGCGAAAAGGTTCGCACGCCAGCTTCGTACAGTTTCTGTGCCTTGCTGAGGGTAATGTTTGGAATATCGAATACGCTAAGGTCTGGAAGGTCTGGGTAGCAGTACTGTGGGCAGGGGCAACTGTTTAATGAAGACGATCCACAAGGAGAAACATTGCAGGGACAATCTTTCCTATCTGGTCTTTCGGGTAAGTTTAGTATCCTCTTTGCTTTCTTGGCCAGTTCTTCTGTTTCCATTGCAACTGCGGCAACCTGATCTGTTACATCTGTTGTTACTATCAGTTTTTTTTGGTCTATCTCCCCTTTCTTCACGAAGTTCCTGTCGAGGTATACCAAACTGACACTTTCTATTTCGTATCCTGCTTTTTCAAACACCATTTTCTGAAAAGCAATATCGGGGATGTGGTCAGATTTTACACTCTCAATCCCCTTCTTACTCACATTCATTGTTGATGCTTTCACTTCATGGATAGACCATGTGCCATTACTGTTTCGTACAAAGGCATCTGCCATTACTTGGTAACCGTCTGCTATCACCGTTGCTTGGAAAATAACATCAGCATCGCTTTCTATTGCTTTTACTGTTTCATCTGCTGCCTCTTGGCTATACGTCTGTATTAGCACGGCATTGTCGTATGTTTTACGCGCTTCTTCCTCGAACCCTATCCCCTGTCCCATGATAAACCTGTCATATTCCCCTGCTTTTGGTAACTCCTCTTTTGCATGTTTTTTAAGCCACATAGAAATAGGACACTTTAAATACTGTGTATAAAGCGATTTTGTGAGGTAGATAGGCTTTGTCATAGAGGTCTAGTGTAGCACGTATTGACACCCATCCCCCTCCCCCGTTAAGGTAATCGGACACGCACATGCGACAAGGTCGCATCCAAACCTCGCAAAATAGCTTCAAAGCCCATATAAGGCAGAGAGGCCTTCTTTGTGTTACATACA
>Ga0233427_10002291_pt1 | contig 18341 bp, 16 predicted proteins | sample SI_118_April2016_5_FD_179885 | JGI IMG/M metagenome (GOLD analysis project Ga0233427, IMG submission 179885) | Seawater microbial communities from Saanich Inlet, British Columbia, Canada - SI_118_April2016_100_MG | ecosystem: Environmental > Aquatic > Marine > Inlet | place: Canada: British...
GATTTTTGGCGAGCCATCCGCGGTAAGCCACAGCACTGGTTTCAGATTTGCGCTATTGAGCTCAATGAGCTTATCTCGGAACCAGGTTCGATACCCGATTGGCAGGAAATCGTCAGCGGAATTTTGGGTATAAAGATAAATATGGGTATCCCCTAAGCCTTTAAGCCGCTGGCGAAATTGAGAGCGCCTTTCATCACTCATTTCATAGGAAAGATAATTGAGGCTGGATTCGCTCAGCTTGTAGTCAAGCAGAAACGATGCCCGCGAGCCATCGAGCTCTCCTGCGATCGTTTGTTGCCCGGGCAGTCCCGAGCACAGGATCAGTGCGACACAGACAAGGAAGGTTGATTTAAAACGGAATTTTGATCGCCTGCAAAATTGATTTAAAAAGCGATTCACAAAAAAAGTTCCTACATGGGGGCAATCCGCTAGATTGTCCAGGAAATTTGGTGGAGCCGAGGAGGATCGAACTCCCGACCTTCGCATTGCGAACGCGACGCTCTCCCAGCTGAGCTACGGCCCCACGTTGACCACGACCGATTCGGCAGCCCGAAACGATACAGTGGATTTTATCTCACGGTTTCTCCTACTTTCCACCTTTTAAGTGATAATACGGTCCGTTCCAAGAGACGGCGATGTTCAGAAGGTGTAGGCGTCTAAGCGTCGCACGAACGGGGTTGCAATTTGACCGAGTCAACAGAGGTATCACCACAAGCCCTGCTTGATGCCGCAAGGGTTTTCGAGGAGCGCATTCCTTTTAACCGGGTCCTGGGGCTTCGGATCGAGCGCGTGGGTGACTCTGATGTGGTCGTGCGTTTCGATATGCGGGATGAATTGGTAGGCAACTTTACCCGCGGGAACCTTCACGGTGGTGTAATTTCCAGTGTTCTCGATGTCGTTGGCGGGTTAGTGGCATTTATAGCTTTGCTTAAACGTGAAGGTGTGCAATCTCTTAAAGACGAGGCTGACAAGTTCTCGAGGTTAGGCACTATTGACCTTCGGGTGGATTACCTTCGGCCGGGGCTTGGCGAAACCTTTTCTGCCAAAGGATTTGTGCTGCGGGCTGGTCGCAAAGTAGCGGTCACCCGTATGGAATTACACAACGAAGAAGACTCTTTGATTGCGGTCGGAACGGGTGCCTACAGCATATCCTGAGCTGTTAACCCAAATACCGGTTTTAAGGCGATAATATAGCGGGTATTAGTAGTTAGAGGGATTGCTTTGCTATGGCGGATACGCCACCCCCCAAGATTTCGAACCTCTCACCGGGAGAGCAGTTGCGCAAAACGCGCCAGGGATACCGCTGGTCGGTGGAGGACGTCGCGGCAAACCTGAACCTTACGGCCAACGTAGTCCGTGCGCTTGAGTCGGGCAATCATGAAGAACTCCCGGAGGCCATTTTTGTGAGAGGCTATCTGCGCGCCTATGCCCGACTCATGGAGATTGATGAATCAGCGGTTTTGACCGATGCCGACGGCGCCGAAGGGGGAAGTATTGGTTCGGTAGTGCCGATCCTCGGGAAAGAAGCCTTCAATGATAAGAAAGGGCGGCAGTGGCTAAAGTTTTCGACGACGCAGAAGAAGGGCTGGCGCAAAACCTGGCTGGTGTCGTCGCTGGTGCTTGTAGGAATCCTCGTCGCCTGGTGGTTTAGTGGGTTGTTGCCCACATTTCAGCAGCTAAATAGTAATTCAGCTGATCAGCCAGAGGCATCCGGCGTTATCTCAATTCCGCTGAATACTGAGAACTGAATCAGGAGTGTCAGGACTTAAGCGGGACCGGGGTTCATTTCTGAGGGCCGTTCACGGATTGTTCAGAATTGTCCGCATGAGTGACAGGTCAATATTGCCGCCGCTGATGATAACGCCCACGCGGCCTTGAGTTTTGACGACTCCGCTTAGTAATGCGGCCAGCCCCAGAGCACCCGACGGTTCTACCACGATTCGCACATCTTCAAACAGGGCACGAGTTGCCTCGACGATGGCCTGCTCTGAGACACTGACCATATCGTAGACCTGCTGGCGGATAATCTCGAAGGTCAGTTGCCCAAGGGACTCCGTTCGGGTGCCGTCGGCGATAGTTTGGGGGTTTTCTATTCTTTCGATACGACCGTTTCGAAATGACTGCACTGCATCGTCGGCGTTTTCGGGCTCGACGCCGATGACTTTGCAGTTCGGCGCTAGTGCGTGAGCGCTTAAGGCGCTGCCGCTCAAGAGACCACCGCCGCCGCAGGGTACGAGCAGGAAATCTAGAGGACCGGACTGCTGTAGCAGTTCCATGGCCGCAGTACCTTGGCCGGCAATAATGTGTGGATGGTCAAAGGGGGGAATCAGCAAGTATCCCTTCTCCGCAATCAGGTTTTGGCAAAGCACCTCCCGCTTCGTGTTTGTGGGATCGTACGTTATCACTCGTGTTGCATATCGCTTTGTACCCGCGAGCTTTGTTGCTGGAGCATTTTCTGGCATGACGATCGTTGTTTCGATACCCAGAAGATCTCCCGCCAGGGCGACCGCCTGGGCATGGTTGCCGGAGGAATGGGTGATGACTCCCATAGTGCGATCGCTCGCGCTTAGCTGGCTAATGGCGTTCCAGGCACCACGAAACTTGAAGGCATTGATACGCTGCAGGTTTTCGCACTTGAAAACAACGTCTGCGCCGACTTTTTGATCGATTGGGGTGCCAAGTAGTGTTGGCGTCTTGTGGGCAATACCTTCCAGCCGCCGGGCGGCTGAGAGAACATCGTCGTAAGTGGGCAATGACGTAGGCAAAGCAGGCTCCAGTTGTCGGTTTAGGTATCGCGTCGACTCGAATCAATGTTAGGCGGCATACGGCCTGCCAATCAGATGCCGTTACAATCGGTGAAAAGCCAATGGCTTGTCAACATGAGTACTGCTTCATTGAAACCCCTCGAGTTAGAAACCGGTGCCGCACCGGTATTTTCGATCATTTGGTTGCATGGCCTGGGCGCGGACTGCCGAGATTTTGAAGACCTGCCAAATATGCTTGATTTACCCTCGGCCTTGCCGGTTCGCTTTATTCTTCCAAATGCACCTGAACGACCGATAACGCTCAACGGCGGTATGGTTATGCGTGGCTGGTATGACCTGACCGGCATGGAGATCGTCAAGCAGGAGGATGCAGCCGGACTTGCTGAAGCAACGGAGATTGTCGAATCGTTAGTGATCAGGGAAGTCGAGCGCGGTGTGCCCCGGTCACAAATTGTGGTCGGTGGTTTTTCCCAGGGCGGTGCGGTTGCGCTGCATTATGGCTTCCGCTGTGATGAACCTTTGGCAGGGATCGTAGGGCTTTCCACCTATCTGCCGCTTTCAGGGGATTTTGCTGGCGCCGCGTCCAAAAGAGCGATCCGGACCCCAGTCTTTCTTGCGCACGGCATCTTTGACCCAGTGCTCATGCTGGCACTCGGCGAGAGCAGTCGGCAGGTGCTTCAGGACAGCGGCTGTGATGTCTCTTGGCATACCTATCCCATGCCGCATACTGTGACCCCCGAAGAGGTGCGTGATTTGTCCGCCTGGTTGTCGACCCGGATCTGGCCAGAGAGCGGTTCGGGTTAAATCGTGTTCTTTTCGTCTATAGACCGTTGGCGGGATTCCAACTGTTCTAGTGCAGCGCGAATCCGGGGTAGGTGGGGATTAATGGCCAGTGCGTCCCGAAATGCCGCGGTCGCAGGACCAAATCGGCGCTGACGCAGGAATATTAGCCCCAGCCCTGATAGCGCACCGAAGTGACGAGGCTCCCTCTGAAGGGTTTCTCTGATGTCCTCGATTGATTCCTGGTAGGCGCCTATGAGATAGAGTACTGTGGCGCGCTTGTTCCAGCCCTCGGCAAAAGCCGGAACCTCTTGGATCACCTCACTGAAGTATTGGTAGGCATTGCGGTACTGCCCTGCGCCCATTGCCTGACTCCCGCTCGCAAGTGCCTGCGCTGCGACAGGATCATTGATTTCGCGCCACAGTTTCCAAATCTCTGACGCTATTTCGTCGGCCGCCTCCTGGTCAGGCGCCAATTTGAGTTCCGGAAAAAGTATATCCAGCCGTGGATCGTTTTGGTCACCTGCGGCCGGTGGGATGAGTAGTACACAGACTACCGCAATGGCGATCAGGGAAGCAAAGCGAAGCCCGGTGCGCGGTCTATTCATTGGACAGAGTCGATAAATGCCAAGGCACGAGCGTGCAGGTCTTTGTTAGCGCTTGCCAGCGCCTGCCCAGCCGAATCAAAGGTGAGCGGATAGCCTTGCCAGTCGCTGATACAGCCACCGGCCCCCTCAACCACGGGCACCAGTGCCAGATAGTCGAATCGACCGAGCCCCGCTTCGAGTACAAGATCAGTGAATCCGCAGGCGAGAAGACCATAGGCATAGCAGTCGGCACCGAACTGACGAAACTGCACGAGTTCACTAACACGAGAAAATACGGCCCATTCTTCAGAATTGAACATATCAGGCGTGGTTGCGTTGAGGGTCGCATCCTCAAGGAAGTGGGTTTTGGCGCTGCGGCAAGTTTGGCCGTTATACAGTGTTGGCTGATCTTTAATCCCCAGCCAGCGCTCATCCAGTGAGGGCATATCAATGATGCCAAGGACTGGTTTTCGGTCTTTAAGCAGCGCGATCAAACATCCAAACGTGCGTTTGCCTGTGGCGAAGCTCTTGGTGCCGTCAATCGGGTCGATCACCCATAACCACTCGGAGTCGGTATTGTCTTCTCCCTCTTCTTCTCCGTAGACGCCGTGCCCGGGATAGTGGGCAGCAATCATTGACCGCGCTTTCTGCTCAATTTCAAGATCAGCGATGGTTACCGGTGTGCCGTCTGACTTGCTGGATATTTCCTGTGGTTGCCGGAAATACCGCTGCGTGATTCTACGCGCCTCATCGGCCAGCCCCGTTGCAAAGTCTACGAATTCTGAGACGGCGGGATTGGGCATATCAGCAACTTTTACGAGACTTCATTGATCAAAGCGTGAAAGATCAATCTGTTCCAAGATTTTTTTACGCCCCCCGAACCCGACCATTCGAGGCTTTTTATCAACAATTTCAAAATTGGCCGAAACCTTTTTGAACTTTGCGTACAGTATCCCATCAGCTGTTTCGCGAGAAAGGGAAAACCGGGAAATAACTTCAAGATCGTTGCTGTCGATATGCAGTGGGTCTATGCGGATTTCACCTTCCTGACTCTTCGCAAGTAATCGGCCCTCTACATTTTTTACATTCAGAAATTCATCAATCTTAGATTTCTTTTTTGTCGGGTCGCGAAAGATGTGAAGTAGAGGCTCTACATCTCGCATCGCGAGGTTGATTTTGGCGCTGATATCAAATGGCTCTTGCCAGACAAGCCGACCGTCTTCTAGTTCAATTTCTCCCCACCAGCCCTCGTTTGTTTCTCGAACTTCCGATGCCACCTGTACATTGTCAAGACGAACACTCGAGTCCTTTAGTCGAAAGACTCGTGTCCGCCAGTCGCCTTCAGACAGATTCGTCGTTACCCTGAAGTCGGCTTCTATCTCGCGACCCCGGGCTGATAGCGTTACGTCGGTGCCGGAGATTTCTATCAAACCTTTGGCAATGCCGTTATCGATAGAAAAGCCTCCGCGTGTCTCTGCCGATCCGGAGAGAAACCGCAACCCTGCGCTAGGCGTAATAAATTTGTTGTAGTGCCGAATGTCGTCTACGCGACCTTCCTTGATATCAAAGGAGAAGGCGCCCGTACCATCAGCTTTCTGGGAATAAAGCAAAAGACGATGTGCTTGCGCCTCGACCTTAAGATCAGACCCCAGAAGATAAGGAACGTGACTTCCTGACTCTGCAATCTGGAACTGATCCAAGTCGATCTGAATTTCTACCGGTCTTGCGCGTTGCGCACCCACAGATGCTTTGATAGTGCCGTTACCAATGGCCTCAAACTGCAGGAATGTGGTTTTGAGGCCCTCTGACTTAAAAGCGAGATGAGAGCCCGGTTTGAGCTCTCCATTTTCAACCTTGAGATGCGCTTCGAGGTCTCCCTCGCCGGCTGTGGTGAGATTCAAGCCTCGATCTGGCAAAAAAGAGACCGGGCCAATGCTTGCAAAATTACCCTTGGCGTTTAGCGTTCCGGAGAAAAACCGCAGCTTATCTTTACCCTTGAATTCTCTTGGGCGATGAGTTGCTATTGAAAGGTCCACATCAATCAGCAGGGGAGCCCCCTGATTCTCAGCACCTTTCTGATTGCTGATGGCCATTAAGCCTTTGGCGCGGTCTACCTGCATTGGACCGCCTTTGGTCACGATGCTCATCTTAAGGTACTCAAGGGTGCCGGACCCAATGAATACCATATCGTCTACACCAGTTAGGTTCTGAATGGTGATTTTTCGTACCTTGGTCGCAAAGATCTCATCAAGCTTGATGGCCCAGGGCGGTTTTGCGTTGACGCTGTTGGAGTTGGTTCCGTCGCTGGACCCAGTTTCCTGAGTAACCTTAGCGTACTGCACTTCTACTCCTTTAGCCTGAGCTTCTGTGATATCAACCGTTCTCGAAAGCAGGCCAAATAAAGAGACGCTGACTTGTCCAGAATCAACAATCAGACCGAATTGATTGCGGGGCGTTGTCGACTTGAATTGAAGGCCGTTCACTGTAAATCGACCTGGAAGGATGGTCCATGCGCTCTGCCAAGACATAGCCAATTTTTCTGGCTTTAGGTTCGCGAGGAATTGCGCCGCGCCTGTCAAAATCAGAACATTAGCGACAATCGGGTAGGCGAGTAGCACACTGAGCGCAATGACTATATTGCGGACTTTCCGGTTCTTGCCCATTTGTTGAGATCAGGTGAGGTGATCGAGTTCTGTAAACTTTTGTTACTATCCGAACAAAAGTTCTGTCTTAAATAAAAACTCATGTTAACAGAGTGACCATCCTTGTGATATCACGATCACGTAGATCAAGAAACGTTTTTCTCAGCCTTTTTGTTCTCGGGCTTTTGAGCGGCTGCGCGTCCCTCCCTGGACCGATCGAGCGAGCAGAGCAGCGGGCAGTACCCGTTACTGGAGATTCAGCGCTTGACCACACAATCGCTGACTTTCTCGCTCCGTATCCCGGCCAGAGCGCAGCGCATTTTTTAAAGGATGGGCTGGATGCCTTTGCTGCACGGTTGACAGTGGCAGACCGGGCCAGTCGTTCGATTGACGCCCAGTACTATCTATTTCACGATGATGTGACCGGGGGACTTTACGCCGAGAGATTGTTACGTGCTGCTGAGCGCGGTGTAAAAGTTCGATTACTGCTCGACGACATGGGCGCCCACCGCCGGGATGATTTTCTACTTGCCCTTGATCACCATCCTAATTTCGAGATTCGAATATTCAATCCCTTCGCGAATCGAAAGATTCGTGCTCTTGAGTATCTCTACCGTTTCGGCCTGGTCACCCGCCGTATGCACAACAAGTCGATGGTCGTTGACGGGGTGGTTGCGATTACGGGAGGACGGAATATCGGGGATGATTATTTCGATGCGAGCCACAAGTCGAACTTCATTGATATGGACGTCATGGTATTCGGGCCCGCTGTCGATGAGATAGGTGGACAGTTTGATCAATACTGGAATAGTCCTTTGTCCTACGACATCGAAACCCTGGCCAGGCATAGTCCCGCTCCCGCGGAGGTGCTCTCAACATGGCAGGCCTTGCATGATGTGACAGTCAAGCAAAGTGATGGCAGTTATCTGAAGCGCCTGGAGCTCGCAGGATTTTTTGAGCACCTAAGTGAGGGTACGCTACCAATCAGTATTGGGCCGGCAATCGTTCTCGTGGATCAGCCGCAAAAAGTCCGCGAGCCGCTCTATGACGACACGACGCACCTTGCGCCTGAGTTATGGCCTTATTTCAGGCAGGCCACAAGGGAGCTTGTCATCTTGAATCCCTACTTTATTCCGAGCGATAGCGGCGTCCAGGTCCTTGCCGATGCTGCACAGCGCGGATGTCGGGTAGTTGTGCTGACTAATTCGTTGGCGGCTAACGATGTTGCCGCGGTACATGGCCATTATTCAAAGTACCGGAAGGCGCTGATCATGGCGGGCGTAGAGTTGCACGAGCTCCGGGCAGATCGACCGATGCCAGAGTTTAGTGAGTCAAATTTGGCGGCGCCGTCTGATCACATCAGCCTTCACATCAAGACTTTCGTCTTTGACCGTCAGAAGACGTTCATAGGATCGCTAAATCTGGATGCACGCTCGGTGTATCAGAATACAGAGTTGGGCATCATTGTGGATGATCCTGAGATGGCCAGTCAGATCGCAGAATTGGCGCTCAACAACTTGCCGAGGCTTGCTTATCAAGTGCAACTGGATGATCAGGACAGGATGACTTGGACTGGGTTGGATCCTGACAGCCAAGAGGAAATAATCTTGTACAAGGAGCCTGATGCGGGTTTCTGGCTAAAAGCGGTTGCCTGGATTTCCCGGATCATGCCCGTGGAGAGTCAGCTCTAAATCAATACGTATCCAAAGGAGTCAAATACAAAAATGGACCTAGGTCTTAGAGGAAAAAGTATCATGGTGGCGGCTGCGAGCCGGGGACTGGGATACGGGATCGCCCGCCAGGCGGCCAAAGAGGGCGCGCGGGTTTCCATCGCAGCGCCGACCGAGCCCCGGGTGCACGAAAGTGCAAAATGTCTTCGTGAGGAGACCGGCGCTGAGGTGATCTCCTGTGCCTTTGACGCTCGCGATGAGGGATCGATCACTGAATGGTGTAACACCACCATCGCGCAGTTCGGTGGGATCGACGGTTTGGTAGTGAATGCAGGAGGTCCGCCGGCAGGCCTCTTTGATGATTTTGATGACAGCGACTGGCAGGCTGCATTTGAGCTGACCTTGTTGAGTTCCGTGCGAATGATTCGGTCGGTATTGCCATCCATGCGCGAGCGCGGTAGCGGGTCGATCCTGACGGTTACATCCTCATCAGTGAAGGAGCCGATCGACATGTTGCTTCTGTCGAATGTGATGCGCTCGGGAGTCACTAGCCTCGCCAAGAGTCTTTCGCAGCAACTGGCGGGGGAGGGTATCCGGGTTAACAATCTCGTCCCCGGCGCGATCAATACTGATCGCCTCAGAGGATTGATGCAGACCCAGTCGGAACGGACTGGTGTCCCCTTCGAAGAGATCTCAAAGGCCCGGGCGGCAACTGTCCCGATGGGTCGGTTCGGTGAAGCGGATGAATTTGGTCAGGCCGGCGCTTTTTTGCTTTCGGACGCCGCGGCCTATATCACTGGCGAAACGCTGGTGGTGGACGGCGGCGCAATGAAAACGGTCTGGTAGGAAAGGACCTTATTTCTCGGCAGATATATAGCAGATGAATGCCGCGTCTGCGTCACCTTGCTCCGTGGCAGTGAAGATGCCGTCTCCTTCCCCGGATTTCTCATCGGTGCCTTCCCAATGAACCAGCACCTGTGAGAAGCCTGCCTCTGAGAGTAGTTCACGGATCTCTGGGAGAGTCCAGAGTCGCCAGTCATAACTGAACGCCTGTTTGATCTGGGAGCGATCCGGGAATTTGAAGTGGATGTGGCAGCTCATGGCGCCCGAGATAGGGTTGTAGCTGGCCTGATCCCATACATAGATAAAGTCGTCGTGATCTGTTTCTTCCTTCATCTCACGCATGGATTCATAGCCGCCGTAGAAGTCTAGAAACAGGATACCGTCATCCACCAGGCAGTCACGGATGCGGGAGAAATACGCTCTTAACAGCTCACGGGTTTGGAAGATCCAGTAGCTGAAGTTCATTGCCAAAACCATGTCCACAGGTGGGGTAGCCACAGTTAGAACGTCATCATGCAAAAGGATAACGTGTTGTGCTGCGTCTCCCTTTAAGGGGTCGACGTTATGTGTTTTGCCCCAGTTGAGCACGCCCTGGTCGAGGTCGACTCCCCAGGCTCGGTTGCCTTCACGTCTTTGGACCCATTCGCAACTTGTATTTGCCGTTCCGCAAAAATCTTCCCGGAGGGTTTTCGCGTCTCGACCTCGCAATTTGCGAAACGTCTCATCAACCATGTCGATTTCAGATTCAACACATTGAACTGCACGTTGATAGAGGATATGCCGGTCCGCCTTGTCGGCTTGGGGTATCCGTGCCGTCAGGGGATCATTTCGCCGCATTACTCTGTTCTGTTTGTTCTTCTTGCTCATAATTAATCTAATGACGGGCGCAGTAATAGATCCTCGTTAACCGACTATATCGGTTAACCTAACGTCGATAGAAGTCTGGAAGTTGAAACACTGGAGACAGCAGCGCGTATGTTAGCTTAAACCCTTGCTCATCGAAAGAGAGCAACGGTAGGTCAGTCAGAAGAGTCAGAGGATGCCTTGAGCACTGCAGATGAGATAAGAGAGTACATCCTTGTCATCATGTTACCGCCCTCGGCCTCGTTGATGACAATCGGGATGTCGTGCGTTTCTGCTTCATTCAAAAGCAGGGACTGCAAATCCCAGATGGCACTGAAGTTATCCAGATAATGCTTCCTTCCGCGCCTCGGGGCAGAAATTGCCCTGCCTCTGAAGAAGGTTTTAAGCGTTTTTTCCCGGTTGGCGGCGATAAGTAAAGGTACAACGATGGTGTCCGAGGGTAGGGTTAAATCTTTCACTACTGAGGGGCGAACGTGCACGCCCTCAATGATGGTCGAAAATTGTTCATGCTGAGATCTTGCCAGTAAGGCGTGCACAGCAACCTGAATTTGGTCAGCCTGTCTGTTAAATCCTGTTTTTAGAGTATCTGTCGTGTAGGTATTCGACGGCGTGTCATTCACTGCCTTCCAGGCCTCGAAACTCGAGTAGTGAAGTTCCGGAGCGATTTCACGGGGCCGCAGTGAGCGCATGACCTCCCGGAACATGTCCGTAGACGCGGTTCGGGAAATATTCAGCCGACTGGCAAGTAGACTTGCTGCGTGACTCTTTCCGACGCCGGGAGCGCCGCCGATCAGAATCACAAGGGTTCGGTTGGATTGGCGAAGCCGGTGCCAGGCGTCAAGATAATCGGCAAAAAGTGCCCCGGCGTCTCTTTCGACCATCTTGCAGGAAAGTTCATGCAGTTCGTGCCGCTCGATGCCGCGCGAGTAGTCTCTGGTTAGGCGCTCATGCGTATCTCGAACAAGCCCTTCAACCAGGCCCTCCGGAATGCCGCAGATCTCGAGGCGATGACGAAATATCGTTCGGGAGAACCACATCTTGTCCCGATCCTTTTCGTTAATTTGGATCCAGGCGGGCCCCGCTTTGGTAAGCCGGTAGCGTTCTGCCATTTCCGGCCCCGACTGTTCATGCAAAATTTTCGAAACTGCTTCGGTGATAGCGTCTGAGGTAATTTCTTCATCAGCCGCTAACTCGTCCCGGACCGTTGAAGCGATGTCGTAGGCCTCGTTAAACGTCAGACCCACTTTCTGCAAAGAGCGTGTTAGGACGCCGCGCAGGAACGGCGCTGAATCTCCGTCAGGATGGATGACGTTTAACCTGGACACGCGGAAAGTACTTTAGTGGTAAGTCGATGGGCTATTTAATGCGATGGAATGATAGTAGCAGAGAAGACGAATTCGAACCCTAATCCATGAACCCGATGCCGGGTAGATATATATAATGAAGCCTGAGTATCGCTTTCGAGAAACTGTCATGATAAATCAGGCAGAAATCAGGGCCCCGGCGTCGTCGGTGGCCAAGGTGATAGCCTGCCTTGAGGCAGAGTTTGGTGAACGGCTTTCCAAGGCTCCAGCCGTGCTTGAGCGTTTTGGTAAGGACGAATCCTTTCACGCCAGCGTTCCGCCCGACGCCGTTGTCACTCCACACAGCACGGAAGAAGTCAGCCGGGTCGTGAGCCTTTGCGCTGAGCACCAGGTCCCGGTAATTCCTTATGGTACTGGCACCGCGCTCGAGGGACATGTCGCCGCACTGCATGGTGGTATCTCAATCAACATGCAGGAGATGAATGAAGTCATCGAGGTTCACGATGAGGATCTTGATGTGGTGGTCCAGCCAGGGGTCACCCGCAAGCAGCTCAATAAATACCTGCATGATCGAGGCCTTTTCTTCCCAATTGATCCCGGTGCGGACGCCTCTATCGGTGGGATGACTGCATGCCGCGCGTCCGGCACCAACGCAGTCCGTTATGGCACCATGCGGGAGAACGTGCTGGCGCTGACGGTGGTATTGGCCGATGGTCGGGTCATAAAAACTGCAAGCCGGGCCCGTAAGTCCGCAGCGGGTTACGACTTGACCCGACTTTTTGTAGGCTCCGAGGGTACCTTGGGCGTCATTACTGAGATTACGCTCCGGCTCTACGGTATTCCAGAAGCGATCTCCTCTGCGGTTTGTACCTTCCCGGATCTCGACAGTGCCGTGGCCACTGTGATCAGCACGATCCAGTATGGCATTCCTGTTGCCCGAATCGAACTGCTGGATGAAGCGCAGGTAGATGCCATTAACCGTTATTCCAAAACGGATCTTGCTGTTGCGCCAACGCTTTTCCTGGAATTTCATGGCTCCTCTCGGGGTGTCGAGGAACAGGCGCAAGTTGTCCAGGAACTCGCTGGAGACTCGGGCGGCAGCAATTTCCAGTGGACCACCAATACTGAGGAGCGAAACCGCCTCTGGCAGGCGCGCCATGATGCGGCTTACGCGTGCAAGGCGCTGCGCCCTGATGGCGAGATCTGGGCGACTGATGTGTGTGTGCCGATCTCACAGCTTGCTGAATGCATTCGTGAGACCCAGCACGACATCCGTGAATCCAATCTGGTGGCGCCTATCGTGGGTCATGTGGGTGACGGAAATTTTCACCTGGTGCTGTTGGTGGATAAAGATGATCCCGAAGAACATGAAAGAGCACAGCAGTTGCATGAGCGCATGGTCATGCGGGCGCTCGCAATGGGTGGCACCTGTACCGGCGAACATGGCATCGGTTACGGCAAGCTCGATTTTCTGGTCGCTGAACACGGTGAAGCAGTGAGCGTCATGCGGTCAATCAAGCAGGCGCTCGACCCCAACAACATCATGAATCCCGGCAAGATTCTTCGGGTCTGAATCTTCTCCGTTCCCAGCATTTTCAACTAGTCGCCACATGGAACATTGGTCTATAGCAAAACCCGCTGTCCAAGCGGAGGGCGGCGTCGTGGTATCGCAGCATTATCAAGCTGCTGAAGCTGGCGCCAGGGTGTTGGCGCAGGGCGGCAACGCGGTGGATGCCGCGATTGCAGCAGGCTTTGCGCTTGGGGCGGTGGAACCGTGGATGAGCGGCCTTGGCGGCTGCGGATTCATGACGGTTTATCTTGCCGATACGGGCAAGAGTTATGCCGTTGAGTTCGGTGTCCGCGCCTCAGGTACGTTGAATCCAGATGACTATCCACTGAGCAGTGGATTCGACTCCGATCTTTTTGCCTGGCCTGGGGTTGTGGATAACCGAAATGTGCTTGGGCCTTATTCCGTTGCTGTGCCGGGTTATGTCGGGGGTCTGGCGCTTGCGGCAGACCGGTTTGCAACGCTTTCGTGGGGCGAACTGCTCTCGCCGGCGATCAGTCTCGTGCAGCAGGGCCTCACCGTGGACTGGTACTCGAGCCTTAAGATTGCATCCAGCGCGCAAGACATTGCTGGTTTTGAATCAACACGATCAGTTTACCTGCCTGATGGCCAGGTGCCGATGGGTCACTGGGCCGGTGCTCCTCCCGTTATTGAGCTTAAAGGTCTGGCGCAAACCCTGCAGCAGCTCGCCGATGAAGGACCCGAGACATTTTATAGGGGAGATCTTGCTGGTCGGCTGTTGCGTGATGCCCGACAGGTTGGGATCGGCCTGACAGCTGAGGATCTCGCTGCCTATCAGGCTGAGTGTTTTGAGCTGCCGGGTGTCGCGTACCGAGATGCCATGGTCTATACCCCCGCAGGCCTTTGTGGTGGACCGAGCATGTGTGATGCGCTCGCTGAACTTGCTCGGCAGGTGCCGGTGCCAGGCAATCAGCCGGACGGCGACTTCTATTGCGCTATTGCCGATAGTCTTAACAGCGCCTATGCGCATCGGCTTAACCGGATGGGCGACAGCCCAGATGGCAAGACGCCCGGCTGCACGACCCATCTTAATGTCACTGATCGGCACGGCAACGTCGTCGCGTTAACGCAAACGCTCCTTTCAGTATTCGGGTCACGATTGCTGCTGCCGGATACTGGAGTTCTCATGAATAATGGCATCATGTGGTTTGATCCCACCCCCGGACGGCCGAACTCTCTCGCACCGACGAAGCAGCCGTTGAGCAATATGTGTCCGACGATTGTGAAACTGCCATCGGGCGTGACGTTCGCCGTGGGAGCATCCGGAGGTCGACGGATTGTTTCGTCTTGTATGCAGCTGATCGCGCTGATGACCGACTTTGATATGGACCCAGAGCAGGCCATGCACCAGCCCAGGATCGACGTTGGCGGTTCTGATCACGTGCTCGCAGATACCGCCCTGGATGAATCGATCAAGACCACTTTGGAACAGCGCTTTGAAAACTTCACGACGGCCCAGCATGGTGTTTACCCCAGTCTTTTCGGATGCCCTTCTATTGCAAGCGTTGAGCCAGGTGGCGGTCGTTCCACGGGCGCAGCGTTCGTCACTTCCCCGTTGGCAGCCGCGGTGAGTGAGTAGGCTCTGCACTAGCGTGCACTGAGGCAAGGGCAAGGTTCCGTCTGCATCATGTCGCCAAGTGAGACCCCTGTTCGCGGGACCCGCCTCGTCGCAGGCGAAGGCCCGCTCGAGATCGAAGATGGTGTTTTTGAACTCTGGCCCGGGTTTCTTGGGAACTTGGAAGCGTCATCGTACTTGGCAGCGCTTCGGAACAAGATCGACTGGCATACACCCAGGGTCTTCGTGTATGGGCGGTGGGTTGATTCACCGCGTCAGTCGGCCTGGTACGGCGATAACGGAGCGGTCTACCGCTACTCCGGAACCGTGAACCAGCCCAACCCGTGGCTGCCGGAACTGGACGACCTGCGGGAGCAGTTGAATCAGTTCTGTGCGAGCAGGTTCAATAGTGTTCTTGCAAATCATTACCGTTCAGGAAAAGACAGCATGGGATGGCACAGTGATGATGAAAAAGAGCTTGGTGCTGATCCTGTGATTGCTTCCGTCAGTCTTGGCGGTGCACGACGGTTTCTCCTGCAGCATCGACGCCGCAAAGATTTGCCGATCCACGAGATTGTTATGGAAAATGGCTCTTTGCTGGTCATGCGCGACGGCAGCCAGCAGGCCTGGCGCCATAGCGTGCCTAAGACCCGCCTAACCGTTGCGCCCAGAATTAATCTCACCTATCGTCACGTTATTGCAACCACAGAGGCTACCGGTGTCACTTAGTCCGGCCAGCAAGCAGGATCAGTCGCCACGGTCGTGAGCGACCCTCCATCAATGGATCAACACGAGATCGCACAAGACTATCGACCGCTCGCAGAAACGATGCGGCCGCAAAGTCTTGATCAGTTTGTCGGCCAGAGCCAACTAGTGGGCGAGGGCGCAGGCCTTCGTCAGGCGCTGCTTGCCGGGCGGATCCATTCGATGGTGTTATGGGGTCCTCCAGGAACCGGCAAAACGACCCTTGCGAGGATGGTAGCGCAATATTGTGACGCCCGATTTGAAGTGCTCTCGGCCGTTACAGCAGGGATTAAGGATGTTCGGGAGGTGGTTGCCCGTGCCAAGGCGCTACCTGGAAAACTGGTGTTGTTTGTGGATGAGGTCCACCGCTTCAACAAAGCGCAGCAGGACGGCTTTTTGCCTCATGTAGAGGATGGCACGTTGATTCTCATTGGAGCGACTACGGAGAATCCCTCGTTTGAACTCAATAACGCGCTGTTATCACGCCTTCGGGTCTACGTGTTAAAGCCATTGGAGTACGATGATCTTAAGGAGTTGCTGGATCGGGCGCTCGACGACGTTGAACGGGGATTGGGCAGTCTGCGACTTTCAATCCCGGAAGATGCTCGCCGGCAGTTGATAGATGCCGCGGATGGCGATGCCCGCCGGCTTTTGAATCTAATGGAGATTGCTACGCAGTTTGCCCAGAGCACGGACGACGGCTGCATTCTGCCAGATGAAACGCTCCCGGAGATTATTGGCACCCCGTTGCGGCGTTTCGATAAAGGCGGAGATCTTTTTTATGATCAGATTTCTGCGCTGCATAAATCGATGCGTGGAACAGATCCAGACGCGGTGCTCTATTGGTTTTGCAGGATGATTGACGGTGGCTGTGACCCGCGATATATCGCGCGACGTGCGATCAGAATGGCGAGCGAAGACGTGGGTAACGCCGACCCTCGAGCGCTCACGCTTACTCTTGATGCCGCCGAGAGTTATGAGCGTTTGGGCTCACCGGAGGGAGAACTGGCACTGGCACAGGCTCTTGTTTACCTGGCTTGCGCGCCAAAGAGCAACGCTGTGTATAAAGGATTCAACGAAGCGACCAAGGCAGCAAAAGAGACCGGGACCCAGGAAGTTCCCCCGCATCTTCGCAATGCGCCGACACGGCTTGCGAAAGAACTCGGTCACGGTGAAGGGTACCGATACGCTCATAATGAGCCTGATGCCTATGCCCAGGGTGAGACCTATTTGCCGGAGTCCTTGATTGGTCAACAGTATTACCATCCGGTAGATCAAGGCCTCGAGATCAAGATTCGCGAGAAACTTGAGCGTCTTCGAAAAAAAGGTGGATCAATCGATGACCGCTGACCGCACTCGTCTGGTCAGGATGTTGCCCACGGATCGCTCCTTAAGTCTTGGCGAGCTCGCGAACGCCACGCAAATAGATGAAGCCACTGTCACTGTATTGTTGCAACAGCTCGAGCAGGACGGTTTGCCGTTGCACAAGGAGAGTGATACCCGCTACAGACTTCTGGAGCCGGTTCTTCCCATCGATGTGAGTGATCTTGTGGGGCAACTTGAGAGAGCAAGCTTTGCTTTTGCGCGCCAGGCTGTGGTGCTGGATACGGTGGATTCAACCAGTGACTGGCTTAGCCGGGAACAACAAGCAGGTAGGGATATTCATGGTAAGGCCTGTATCACGGAATTCCAGAGTGCGGGCCGTGGCCGCCGGGGAAGAAGTTGGCAAGGTTCGCCGTACTGTCACCTGATGCTCTCGATAGGATGGCACTTTCAAAAAGAAGCCGCCGAGATGACAGGTTTGAGTCTTTCTATCGGCGTTGCAGTTGCCGACTGCCTCAAGGAACTCACTGGGGTGCCGGTTGGGTTAAAGTGGCCGAACGATCTTTGGTATCGGGATCAAAAACTTGGAGGGATTCTGGTTGATCTCAATGCCTCTTCTGGAGGCTCTACCTTTGCAGTCGTGGGAATTGGGATTAACCTGCGCGAACCCAGCTTCAATCAGTTCGATCCCGGCCAACCTGTTACGGATCTTTCCAGCAATACCGGGGGCGATCTTCCCCCGCGCACAACAATCATCGCGTCTGTGCTTGGCGCAATAGCAAATGTGCTGGATCGATTTCACCCGCATCAGTTTCTGCCAGACCAAGACCGCTTCAATGCATTGGATGTCTTTGCAGGGCGTAAGGTTCGCACGGAATCAAAAGGAAAACGCCTGCAGGGCGTCGGAGCGGGGGCCGACCGGTTGGGGCGTTATTGCGTTCACTGTGCGGACGGCGTGGTGGAAACGATAAACTCCGGGGATATCAGCCTGTCATTGGCTGACTGAATCTCTTTATTATCGCGTCACAATATGCCGACCCCAAGCTCCTGTCTCCTGATTGATCACGGAAATAGCCGTATCAAGTGGGCACTGACCACCGCGGCTGACATGACTGTGGGGCAGGCGATTGATTACCGTGACGAAGAAACAGATTTCAGTTCCTGGGAGAAACTCAACACGGTACAAAGAGTCCTGGTGAGTAACAGCGCTGGCCCTAAAGCATTTGCGTACCTCGTGAACCGTTGCCAAAAACAGTGGCAACTCAATCCCGAACCATTGCAAGCCAAGCCGGAACAGTGTGGCGTCATCAACAGTTACCTTGAGCCTCAGACGCTGGGTGCTGACCGATGGCTTGCGCTCATTGCAGCGCGACAGATTTATCAGGGTTCTCTTGCGGTCATTGACTGCGGGACCGCGGTGACATGCGACGCACTGTCAAAGGAGGGTGTTTTCCTCGGGGGTGTGATCAGTGCCGGGCCAAAGATTGCGGCCGATGCGTTGGTCAAAAAGGCAGCGCATCTTGATCTTGACGAAATGCATTACCCCGGGGCGTTTAATACGGATACGGCGAGTGCGGTCAGTGCTGGCAGCCTGATATTCACGGTGGGTGGTATAGAAAAAGTGCTGAATGAATTCAGGTCAAAACTTGGAGACGAGATTCGTGTTTTGATGACCG
>Ga0233427_10002294_pt1 | contig 18326 bp, 22 predicted proteins | sample SI_118_April2016_5_FD_179885 | JGI IMG/M metagenome (GOLD analysis project Ga0233427, IMG submission 179885) | Seawater microbial communities from Saanich Inlet, British Columbia, Canada - SI_118_April2016_100_MG | ecosystem: Environmental > Aquatic > Marine > Inlet | place: Canada: British...
TCATGAATGTCAGTATCAAAGATACAGAGGCTAGCCTGCATTATTCCACCTCAACTTTGGGGCCACCTGAAGACAACACCTTCCACATCGGGGCTTGATATATTTCGATAAAACTAGAAATATAGTTATATTGAAATAATGGAGTCGCTCGATGATCGAACTGGAAGAAGCAGCGCAGGGCTTTGCCGCAGCCGGGTCCGAGCCACGTTTGACGGTTCTGCTCGCTCTGGTCCGCGCAGGTGGCAGGGGCCTGAGCGTCGGCGAGATCCAGGAACGGGTTGCCATTCCGGCCTCGACCCTGGCCCATCACCTTAAGTTCCTTGCCGCGGCGGGCCTGGTCGAACAGGAAAAGGAGGGTCGCACGATCATCAACCGTGCGGCCTATGACCGCCTGCAGGCGCTGGCCGACTTCCTGTTGCTCCAATGTTGTTCGCAGCCAGGCCAGACCAGTACCCTTGTCAACTTCTCAAAGTCCGCCTGAGGCCACGACCATGACCGATCTCAGCCTTGCACCGACCACAACCACCCTGCGCCGCACCGCCGGTTACCTCACCAGCGTCTGGCTGCTGATCGCGCTTATCCCTCTGGGCATTCTGATCCTCGACCCCGTGCAGTTTCCGCCGATCATGGAGATCTCGATCCGCGCGCTTCTGGGCACCCTGCCCTATATCGCCGTCGCGGTTTTGCTGATTGCCACTCTCAAGGCCAGCGGAGCCGAGGCCGTGGTTGCCCGTGCCTTTGTCGGGCGGCCCTCGCGCATGATCGTTCTCGCCGCCCTGTTCGGCGGGCTGGCGCCGTTCTGTTCGTGCGAGGTCATTCCCTTCATCGCCGGCCTGCTGGCGCTGGGCGTGCCCTTGCCCGCCGTGATGGCGTTCTGGCTCGCCTCACCCCTGATAGACCCGCCGACCCTCTTCATCACGGCCGGCGCCCTGGGCTGGGAATTTGCCGTCGGCAAGGCGATCGCGGCGGTCTCGATCGGCCTCATGGGTGGTTTTGCACTCAAGGCCTTCATGACCAGCGGTGCCTTTGCCGATCCGCTGCGCCCGCGCACCGGCGGTGGCTGCGCCAGCTGCGGTACCTCACCCTTCGACGGCCGCCCGGTCTGGCGCTTCTGGCGCGAAGAGGAGCGCCGCGCCACCTTCCGCCGCGAAGGCACGGCCAACGCCATCTTCCTGTTGAAGTGGCTCGCCTTCGCCTATCTGCTCGAAGGCCTGCTGATCACCTATGTCCCGGCCGAAGCGATCGGCCCGGTCGTCGGCGGCGACTGCCTGCTCTCGATCATGATCGCAGCCTTCATCGGTGCGCCAGCTTATCTCAACAGCTATGCCGCGCCGCCGCTGGTTGCCGGCCTGATGGAACAGGGCATGAGCCCCGGCGCCGCAATGGCCTTCATGGTCGGCGGCGCAGTCAGCTCGATCCCGGCCATGGCTGCGGTCTGGTCCCTCGTGAAGGCACCCGTCTTTGCCAGCTACATGATCCTGGGCATCGGCGGCGCAATCATCGTCGGCGCCGTGTTCGGCGCTGTGCTGGGCGGCTGAAACAAACGCGTGTCACCCGGCCTTGAGCCGGGAGCTCGGGCAACACTGTTCTCGCTACTTTGCCTGATCGAAATCCCGGATCACGGTCGCCATGCTCCCTTGTCCGGGATGACACATATCGAATTTCCAGTGGTGGCGTTCGGCGGCAAGAGCAAAGCGGCCGCCGACCGGTGCGACGGCACCGGCGCGCCAAAGGCGCGGAAGCCAAGCGTGCGGAGTACGCACCCGGTGCTTGAGGGAACAACCAAAACACCCCGCCGCACTACAGCCGGGGCGGCACCTGACTTCTAACCCTGCCGTTCCACCATCATCTTCTTGATCTCGCCGATCGCCTTGGCCGGGTTGAGGTGTTTCGGGCAGGACTTGGCGCAGTTCATGATCGTGTGGCAGCGATAAAGTTTGAACGGGTCTTCGAGTTCGTCGAGTCGTTCGTTGGTTGCTTCGTCGCGGCTGTCGGCGATCCAGCGATAAGCCTGCAGCAGCACGGCGGGGCCGAGATAACGGTCGGAGTTCCACCAGTAACTGGGGCAGCTCGTCTGGCAGCAGAAACACAGGATGCACTCATAGAGTCCGTCCAGCTCCTCGCGTTCCTCAGGTGACTGCAGGCGTTCCTTGTCGGGTAAGGCCGGGGTTTCGGTCTGCATCCAGGGCTTGATCGAGGCGAGCTGCTCATAGGCATGGCTGAGATCGGGGATGAGATCCTTGACCACGCCCATATGGGGCAAGGGATAGATCTTCACGTCGCCCTTCACCTCGTCGATCGGCTTGGTGCAGGCCAGCGTGTTGGTCCCGTCGATGTTCATCGCGCAGGAACCGCAGATGCCTTCGCGGCAGGAGCGCCGGAACGTGAGCGTCGGGTCGGTCTCGTTCTTGATCTTGATCAGCGCGTCCAGAACCATCGGCCCGCACTTGTCACGGTCGACCTCATAGGTATCGAGCTGCGGAGTATCGCCGCTGTCTGGGTCATACCGGTAGACCTTGAACCGCGTGCGGTTCTTGGCGTCATCCTGGACGGGATGGGCCTTGCCGTTACGGACTCTGGAGTTTTTCGGCAGTCGGAATTCAGCCATGTGACAAGGGCCCCGTCAGTCGTCGCCGAGTTGAACACAAAGGTCGGTCTGCTGTTGGGCAAACTGGCAAATCAGAAGGATGTGCTGGCGCTGCAACACAAACTCCAGGTGCCCGGCGCTGTTGTGGTAGGTCGAGACCACGACAAATCCTGCCGCAAGTGCCTCGGCCATCCTGAAAGTGCTCTGTCGCCAAGAGTTGTTGGCTTGCGCCGACATCGCGGTGAACACCACCGAAAGCGCCAGAAGGGTAGACAAAAGAGTACGTCGCATGGCGTGTCTCCTGCTCAATAGACCCGCGGTTTGGGCGGGATCGGTTCAATCTCGTCGGTCAACGGATTCATATGGACGGGGCGGAAATCGATAGTGTGTTTGCCGTCTTCCTCGAGCCAGCAAACCGAATGTTTCATCCAGTTTTCGTCATCACGGTCGGCAAAATCCTCGCGCGCATGGGCGCCGCGGCTTTCCTTGCGGTTCTCGGCACAGTTGATCGTGACGACCGCCTGTCGCCTCAGATTATCAAGCTCCCAGGTCTCAAGCAGGTCCGTGTTCCAGATCATCGACTGGTCCGCGACATTCACGTCCTCGAAGCTGGCAAAAACTTCACCCATCTTCTTGCAGCCTTCTTCCAGCGTCTCCTGGGTACGGAAAACCGCAGCATCGGTCTGCATGGTGCGCTGCATGTTGGAGCGAATTTCTGCCGTCCGGGTGCCACCCTTGGCGTGGCGCAGACGATCGAGCCGCTCGAGCGTGGCTTCGCCGGCATCCTTGGGCAGGTCACGCGGGGTCTGGTGGGGTTTGACGATCTCGGCCACGCGCATCGCAGCCGCGCGCCCGAAGACCACGAGATCAAGCAGCGAGTTCGAACCCAGCCGGTTGGCGCCATGGACCGAGACACAGGCGGCCTCGCCCGAAGCCATCAGGCCGGGCACGACCGCGTCGGGATCGCCGTCACGCGGGTTGACGACCTCGCCGTGATAGTTCGCGGGAATACCGCCCATGTTGTAATGCACCGTCGGCAGCACCGGGATCGGCTCCTTGGTGACATCGACGCCGGCAAAAATCCTGGCACTTTCAGAGATACCGGGCAGACGGTGACCGATGACGTCGGGGTCGAGATGGTCGAGCTTGAGGAAGAGATGATCGCTCTCGTCGCCGACACCGCGTCCGTCGCGAATCTCCATGGTCATCGCGCGTGACACGACATCGCGGCTCGCCAGATCCTTGGCCGAAGGCGCGTAACGTTCCATGAAACGTTCGCCCTCCGAGTTCACAAGATAACCGCCCTCGCCGCGCACGCCTTCGGTGATCAGCACACCGGCACCATAGATTCCGGTCGGATGGAACTGGACGAACTCCATGTCCTGGAGCGCCAGACCGGCGCGCAGCGCCATACCGTTGCCGTCGCCCGTGCAGGTATGGGCCGAGGTGCAGGAGAAATAGCAGCGCCCGTAACCACCAGTCGCCAGGATCGTCATGTGGGCATTGAAGCGATGGATCGTGCCATCTTCCAGGCACCAGGCCATGACGCCGCGGCAGGAACCGTCATCGTCCATTATGAGATCGAGCGCAAAATACTCCAGGAAGAACTGCGCCTGGTTTTTAAGGGACTGCTGGTAGAGCGTGTGCAGGATGGCGTGACCGGTGCGATCGGCGGCAGCACAGGTCCGCTGGGCGGTGCCCTTGCCGTATCCCGTCGTCATGCCGCCAAAGGCGCGCTGGTAGATCTTGCCTTCGGGTGTGCGTGAGAACGGCACACCGTAATGCTCCAGTTCGATCACCGCCGCCGGGGCTTCCTTGCACATGTACTCGATCGCGTCCTGGTCGCCGAGCCAGTCGGAACCCTTGACCGTGTCGTACATGTGGTAACGCCAGTCATCCTCACCCATGTTGCCGAGCGCGGCCGAGATGCCGCCCTGGGCGGCCACGGTGTGGCTGCGGGTCGGGAACACCTTGGTGATGCAGGCGGTATGAAGACCGGCTTCTGCGAGGCCGAGTGTGGCGCGCAAGCCTGCGCCGCCGGCGCCCACGACAATGACGTCATAGTTGTGATCGATGATGGTGTAGGCAGACGACGCAGTCATGATGGTTTGTCCTCGGCCTTTAAGCGGCAAGCATGATGATGGAAACAATCCCGGCGACCGCCAGGAAAACGGTGCCAAGCAGCAGCGCGATCTGGAGGCCGACCTTCAAGGGTTCGTTATGGACGTAATCCTCGATCACGACCTGAACGCCAAGCTTCATGTGGTAGAGCCCGGTGCCGATCAGCAGGATCAGAGCGATCGGCGTGATCGGGATCTGCATCAACTCGGTGAACTCGCGGTAGCTTGCGCCTGCCATGCTGGGCAGCAGGCCGACCAGGAAAATGATCAGCGGAATAAGGGCGACAGCGGTCAGCCGCTGGTGCCACCAGTGGGAGGTGCCGGTTTTAGACGGGCCGAGTTTGCGGTTCGACATGATTACATCGCTCCCGTCACTGTGAGACCCAGTACCCAGGCAACCGCCGTCAGACCAATCGTTCCCAGGATCACGGCCCAGCCGGTGCGCGTCACGGTCCCAAGCTCGAAACCATGGCCGGCGTCCCAGAAGAGATGTCGGATGCCGTTGAGCAGGTGATAAAAAAGGCAGACCGAGAAGCCGAACAGGAAAAGATACCCCAGCCACGATCCGGCACACGCCTGCGCCAGTTCGAACGCTTCGGGGCCCGATGCCGCGGCCATCAGCCAAAGCACCAGGAACACGGTGCCCAGCGACAGCACAATGCCGGTGGCGCGATGCATGATCGACAGAACAGAGGTGATCTGCGGTCGATAGACCTGCAAATGCGGCGACAGCGGCCGGTTCGGGGCATCAGCCATGGGCAATTCTCCTTGCGTTGACCCTAGCGTCGTCTGGCGGCGAAAGGGGCAATGCTGCACTGCAACGAAGCAGCCTCACTCTATGTGGGGCGCCCTGTAGCGGTCAACGTTGCGATCACCATTGTGTTCATAATCGCGGCATCAGGGCCCAGTAGTCGAGATCAAGCACCTTGTCGGGGTGATCTCGCCCCTCCTCGCCCTTGTCGGGGAAGTCATCGCAGGGGTGGTTCTTGGTCGCGACCGTGCGGATACGTACCGCGCCGAGATCGTTCCTGGCCCCAATTTCGGGCTTTTCGACGATTTCGGACCAAGCATAGACCGTGTCGCCGGCAAAGGTCGGTGCGGTGTGGCGGCCGCCGTTGAGCCCGACAATCCGGCAGGCATTGGCCAGCCCGGTGAACGACAGGGCACGGGCTAGGCTGATGATGTGCCCGCCATAGATGATGCGTTTACCAAACCGGGTCTCGGATGCCCGGTGCAGGTCGAAATGGACCTTGGCGGTATTCTGATAGAGCCGGGTCGCCATCTGGTGTTCGGCTTCCTCGATCGCCATGCCGTCGACATGGTCGATCTTTTCACCGACCGAATATGCGTTCCAGCCACGTCCGTCCCCGGATGCAACAGCATCATAACCGGTCAGATCCAGGTCAGCCGGCACCTGGAGCGATCCCGCATCGACCACTTCGGGTAAATCGGGAACCTGCGCCTCCGGCGCAGGGCTTGCGGGGTCGCGTTTGTTGACCATGACCCAGCGGACGTATTCCAGCACCATCTCGTCACGCTGGTTGGTCCCGGTTGAGCGTACCCAGACAACACCAGCCTTGCCGTTCGAGAGTTCCCGCTTGCCCAGAACCTGCGAAACCGTCTTCAGCGTGTCGCCTGGATAAACCGGCACTCCGAAACGGCCATCGGCATAACCCAGATTGGCGATCGCGTTGAGCGAGACATCGGGCACGGTCTTGCCGAACACAATATGGAACACCAGCACGTCATCGATCGGACTTCCCGGCAGGCCACAGGCCTGCGCGAAGGTATCGGCTGAATGAAGCGCAAAACGCGAACCGGTCAATGCGGTGTAGAGCGCGGTGTCACCGGTCGTGATCGTGCGTGGCGTGGCATGGAGGAGCGTGCCACCGACCTCGAAGTCCTCGAAAAAATTGCCCGGCTGTTCAGTCATGCCGCACCGCTCTTGAGGGTCTCGATCGCCGCCGACAACTGGAGAATGCGTTTGGCCTCCTGGATGTGGAGGTTTTCGATCAGTTTGCCGTCGACCACGACCACGCCCTTGCCTTCCTTGGCAGCTTCGCTATGGGCCTCGATGATGCGTTGCGACCATTCTACCTCTTCTTGGGTCGGCCCGAAGATGCGGTTGGCGGCCTCGATCTGTTTGGGATGGATCAGGGTCTTGCCGTCGAATCCCATGTCGTGGCCCTGATGGCAGGCCATGTCGAAGGCCTTCATGTTCTCGAGATCGAGCTGCACACCATCAAGGATCGAGACATCAAAGGCACGCGCGGCAAGCATGCAGATGCCAAGGCTGGTGATCATCGGCAGACGGTCACGTGTGTGCTGGGCGGCGAGATCCTTGGTCAGGTCGGAGGTCCCCATGACCAGCGCACCCAGGCGCGGGCTCGAAGCGGCAATGCGTTCAGCATGCAGCATGGCAAGCGGCGTTTCCATCATGCACCAGATCGCCATGGTTTCGGGCGCGCCGGCGACATCCATGATCGAGAGCACCTCGCGAATAAAACCTGCGCCTTCGACCTTGGGCAGCAGGATCGCGTGGGCGCCCGACCGGGCCGCCTGCATGATGTCGTCGCGGCCCCAGGGCGTAACCAGCCCGTTGACCCTGATGACGACCTCGCGCCCGCCATAACCACCGGCCTTGACGGCCTCGCAGACCTGTTTGCGCGCTTCTTCCTTGGCATCGGGAGCGACGGCATCTTCGAGATCGAAGATCAGGCCGTCGGCATCGAGCGAGCGTGCCTTTTCCAGCGCACGGGCGTTGGAGCCCGGCATGTAAAGCACACTGCGGCGCGGACGAATGGTACGCGGCATGAAGAGTTCTCCTGTCGATCTCGATTTGGCGCGTACTATAGTCAGCACCCGGCAACGGACAACCGCCAGAACGGATAGGAAGCCAAGAACCCATGGATATCCTGACGATCCAGTCCCATGTCGCGCGCGGCCATGTCGGCCTCAATGCCGCAACGCTGCCGCTGCAGCTGATGGGCTTCGAAGTCGATGCGGTACCGACCGTGGTGTTCTCGAATCATCTGGGCTGGCCCGAATTCAAGGGCCGGGCGCTGGATGTCGACTGGGTGCGCGATGTCATCGACGGTGTTGATCATCGCGGGCTGGAGCGCTGCCGGGCCCTGCTCACCGGCTTCATCGGCAGCGCGGAGCTGGGCGAGGTCGTGCTCCATGCGCTGGACCGCGTGCGTGCCGCCAACCCCGCCGCGATCTATGCCTGCGACCCGGTCATGGGTAACGAGGAAGGGTTTTTCGTCCAACCCGGCGTGCCCGAATACCTGCGCGACCACATCGTGCCCCGCGCCGACATCCTGTTTCCAAACCATATGGAGCTGGAATTCCTGGTCGGGGCCGAGATCACCACGGTGGCGCAAGCGCTCGAAGCCGCACGTATGGTCCAGGCGATGGGTCCGCGCACCGTGGTCGTCACCTCACTCGAGGCCCGTGCCGGGTTCCCCGACACTATTCCGGTGATTGCCGCCGACGAAACCGGCGCCTGGCAAGCCAGCGTCGCTCGCCTCGACGTCCCGGTCGACGGCGCAGGCGATCTCGTCGCCGCGACCTTCACGGCAGCCGCACTGAACGGTGCAAGCCTACCTGACGCCCTCGCCCATGCCCTGGGCGCAACCCACGGCGTGATGCGCCGCACCGCCGAACTCGGCATGGACGAAATGGCACTGGTCGCCGCACAGAACGAAATCGTCGCGCCCAGTGAAGCTGTCACCATTTCGCCGATCACCTGATCAGGAGACTTCCATAATCCGCCATTTCGACCATGTCACCATCGCCGTCCGCGATCTCGCGCGTGCCAGGGCCTTTTTCGCACTGCTGGGTTTCGAGGAAGACAAAGCGGTGGTGATCAAGGGGCCGGTCTTTTCGGACTACATGGGTGTGGCCGGGATCAGTGCCGATCACGTGACGCTCGTCCTGCCCGGCAGCGCGCCACGCCTGGAAGTCCAGATCCTGCATTATCTGGAACCCGAAGCCGCCGACGATACCGGGATCACCAATCCGGGACGCATCGGCTTCAACCATATCTGCTTTGCCTGCGACGACCTTGACGGTCTGGTCACCCGCGTCGAGGCCAGCGGTTTCCGCCTGCGCAACGAGGTGCTCGATTTCCACAGCCGGCGTCTGGTCTTCCTTGAGGGTCCGGAGGGGGGCACCGTCAAACTGGCGGAGTGGCACTGAGGCGCACGACCCAACTCGCCTTGTCGACCTTGCCCTTGAGGAACTCACGATCCAGTTCTTCGGCGATCTGGACGGCGTTCAGCGCGGCACCCTTGCGCAGGTTGTCGGAGACCACCCACATCGAGAGACCATGCTCGACCGTCGGGTCCTTGCGGATGCGGCTGACATAGACGGCATCCTCGCCGGCGCAATCCGACTGGGTGATGTAACCACCGGGTTCGCGGTTATCGAGCACGACGACACCTTCGGATTCCATCAGCTGGTCGCGCGCATCCTCTTCGGAAAGCGGGCTGGCGAACTCGACATTGACCGCTTCGGCATGACCGATGAAAACCGGCACACGCACGCAGGTGGCGTGGACCTTGATCGAGGGATCCAGGATCTTCTGGGTCTCGACCATCATCTTCCACTCTTCCTTGGTCGAACCGTCATCCATGAAGACGTCGATCTGGGGAATGCAGTTGAAGGCGATTTCCTTCTGGAAAACGTCCGGGGGGAGATTGTCGTTGATGAACTTCTTCTTGGTCTGCTCGAAAAGTTCATCCATGCCCGCCTTGCCCGCGCCGCCGACCGCCTGATAGGTCGAAACCACGACTCGCTTGATCGGGGCGAGATCATGCAGGGGTTTCAGCGCGACCAGCATCTGGATCGTCGAGCAGTTCGGATTCGAGATGATGTAGCGGTTCTCGAACATCTTGAGATGGTGCGGATTGACCTCGGGCACGATCAGCGGAATGTCCTCGTCGTAGCGAAAGCGCGAGGTGTTATCGATCACGATGCATTCGGCCGCGGCGGCGCGCGGCGCGTGGATATCGGAGACCTTGGCTCCGGGCGAGAAGAGCGCAATGTCGGTGCCGTGGAAATCGTAGGTCTCGAGATCCTGGCATTTGAGGGTCTTGTCACCGAACGAAACTTCGCGCCCGATCGAGCGTGAAGACGCCAACGCGACAACCTCATCGGCCGGAAAGTTCCGCTCCGAAAGTGTCGAGAGGAGTTCATAACCCACGGCGCCCGTAGCGCCGACAACTGCAACCTTGTAGCCCATCATTCTCTCCATGCCGGCTTGTCCCGCTGATATGGGGTCATCGCCGGATTAAACAAAGCTCAACAAAAAGGGGCCTTGCGGCCCCTGGTCTCAAATCAAACAGGTTCTGACCGGGGCCTGGTCAGCCTGCGATGATCTTGGTGGTGGTGGTTTTCGCCGCGCGCACGCCGACGCCCGCAACAGCTTGTGCCGTCACGTTCATCAGACCCTTGGGTGCAACGCAGTGTTCCATGAAGCGCTATGTAGTCTCACGCACTCAGCTTGTCCAGTTCGCCGATCACGGCATCCGACATCACGCTGGTCGAAACCTTGGCCTTGCCCTTCTGCATGATGTCGGCGGTACGCAGTCCGCCATCAAGGATGTTGCCGACGGCCTTGTCGACCAGGTCAGCGTCTTCCTGCAAATCGAAGCTGTAACGCAACATCATCGAGAAACTGCCCAGCATGGCGACCGGGTTTGCCATGTCCTTGCCGGCGATATCGGGCGCCGAACCATGGACCGGCTCGTAGAGTGCCGGAACCCGGCCATTCTCTTCGGCACCGAGCGAAGCCGAGGGAAGCATACCGAGCGAGCCGGTCAGCATGGCCGCGCAATCCGACAGGATGTCGCCGAACATGTTGGTCGTGACCATCACGTCGAACTGCTTGGGATCGCGCACAAGCTGCATCGCGGCGTTATCAGCCAGCATGTGGGTGAGCTCGACACCGGGGTATTCCTTCGCGCCCAGCTTGGTCATCTCTTCACGCCACAACAGAGTGGATTCCAGCACGTTCGATTTGTCGACACTGCACAGCCGCTTGTCACGCTTGAGCGCCAACTCGAAGGCAACCCGGCCGACCCGAAGGATTTCCTTGGTGGTGTATTCCAGTGTGTTGAAGCCGCGCCGTTCGCCCCAGCCCAGGTCTTCGATGCCGCGGGGTTCACCGAAATAGATCCCACCGGTCAACTCGCGCACGATCATCATGTCGAGACCCGAAACCAGTTCGGGCTTGAGGCTCGAAGCATCTGCCAGGGCCGGGAACACGACCGCCGGGCGCAGATTGGCAAAAAGGCCCATCTCCTTGCGCAGCTTCAGCAGGGCGCGCTCGGGGCGCAGCGAAAAGTCGATGTTGTCCCATTTGGGCCCGCCGATCGCACCAAACAGCACCGCATCGGCTGCCATCGCGTCAGCCAGGGTCTCGTCGGTCAGAGTCGTGCCGTGTTTCTCATAACTGGCTCCGCCGACCAGACCTTCGGAAACATCGAACGTCAGCTGGCGATGTTTGGCGAACCACTCGATCACCCGGCTGACCACGGCCACGACTTCGGGGCCGATACCGTCACCGGGAAGCAGCAGGAGTTTTTTGTTGGCGGTCATGGGAGCCTCACGTCGTCTGCGGCGCGCGGTAAAACACGCCTTGTTCTTCTTTGGGTTTTGTTCAGAGCCAGGGGCGTTCTGCCGCGGTCTTTGCCTCAAAGGCAGAGATTGCATCGCCCTTCTGCAGGCTGAGCCCGATCGGGTCGAGGCCGTTCAGCAGACGGTGCTTGCGCTCGGGCTCGATTTCGAAAGTGATGGTCGTGCCGTCGGGGCGCGTGACCGTCTGGCTTTCAAGGTCGACCGTGAATCGCGCGTTGTGGCCGCCATCGGCATCTTTCAGCATGGCGTGCACATCGGCATGGGGAAGTTTGATCGCCAGGATGCCGTTGTTGACGCAGTTGTTGAAGAAAATGTCGGCAAAGCTCGGTGCGATGACACAGCGAATGCCGAAATCAAGCAGCGCCCAGGGCGCATGTTCGCGGCTTGAGCCGCAGCCGAAATTCTCATCGGCAATCAGGACCGAGGCGTTGCGATAGGGTTCGCGGTTGAGCACGAAATCAGGCTTCTCGCTGCCGTCATCGTTGAAACGCATCTCGTCAAAGAGATGGGAACCAAGGCCCGTGCGTTTGATCGTCTTGAGGTACTGCTTGGGAATGATCATGTCGGTATCGACGTTGATCATCGGCAGGGGCGCGGCAACGCTGGTCACGCTCGTGAACTTGTCCATCATCGTTCTCCTGACAGCGCTTAGCGCGTGAACTCGCGAACGTCGGTCAGCGTGCCCTTGATCGCCGCAGCCGCCGCCATGCCCGGACTGACCAGGTGGGTGCGTCCGCCACGGCCCTGACGGCCTTCGAAGTTGCGGTTCGAGGTCGAAGCACAGCGTTCGCCGGGCTCCAGCTTGTCGGCGTTCATCGCCAGACACATCGAACAGCCAGGCTCGCGCCAGTCAAACCCGGCCTCGATCAGAATGCGGTCGATGCCTTCGGCTTCGGCCTGTCTTTTCACCAGACCGGAACCTGGAACAACCATGGCATGCACGTTGCCGGCGACCTTCTGTCCCTCGGCAATGGCGGCAACCTCGCGCAGATCTTCGATCCGCCCGTTGGTGCACGAACCGATGAAGACACGGTCGATCGCGACATCGCTCAGCTTCGTGCCGGGCTTGAGGTCCATATAGGCAAGCGAGCGTTCCATCGCCGCACGATGATCGTGGTCGCGCGCATTTTCCGGATCGGGAACACTGCCGGTGATCGGCAGCACGTCCTCGGGGCTGGTGCCCCAGGTGACCTGCGGGTCGATATCGGCGGCAAGCAGTTCGATCTCGTGGTCATAGGTCGCGCCGGGGTCAGACGGCAGGCTCTTCCACCAGGCAACGGCCTTGTCCCAGTTGTCGCCCTTGGGCGCCATCGGGCGATCGTTCATATAGGCAAAGGTTGTCTCGTCGGGTGCAATCAGTCCGGCGCGGGCGCCGGCTTCGATCGTCATGTTGCAGACCGTCATGCGCCCTTCCATCGAAAGCGCCTGAACGGCCGAGCCGGCATATTCGATGACATGGCCGGTACCGCCTGCCGTGCCCAGCGCACCGATGATCGCAAGGACCATGTCCTTGGCGGTGACGCCGACACCGAGGTCCCCCACGACGGTCACACGCATGTTTTTTGCCGGGTGCTGGACCAATGTCTGGGTCGCGAGCACATGTTCGACTTCGGAGGTGCCGATGCCGAAGGCCAGCGCGCCGAACGCGCCATGGGTCGCGGTGTGGCTGTCGCCGCACACGATGGTCATGCCGGGCTGGGTGAAGCCCTGTTCGGGGCCAACGATATGAACAATGCCCTGGCGCGGATCGGTCATGCCGAAGAGCTCGACTCCGAATTCCTCGCAGTTGGACGTCAGGGTCTCGACCTGGATGCGGCTTTCCTCATCGGCGATCCCGGCACTGCGGTCCGTGGTGGGAACATTGTGGTCGGCAACCGCGAGCGTCGCCCCGGGCCGGCGCAAGGCCCGCCCGGTCTCGCGCAGACCTTCAAAGGCCTGCGGGCTCGTCACCTCGTGAACGAGGTGGCGGTCGATATAGAGAATGACCGTGCCGTCGCCATTGTCGGCGACAACATGGGCATCCCAGATCTTGTCGTAGAGCGTTTTCGGAGCGGTCATGAATCAGAATCCCATCCGGGTTCGCGGTCCGCGGACTGGGTCATGGCGTGTGCCTTCTGAACCGGCGCGCGGGCCGCCGAAAGAGTTGTTACTTGGCGACCTTCTTGGGGCGCTCGTCACGCTTTTCAGCGATACGGGCGGCCTTGCCTGTGCGGCCACGCAGGTAATAGAGCTTGGCGCGACGCACGGCACCGCGACGCACGACATCGATGCCGGCAATGCGCTGCGAATAGAGCGGGAAGACCTGCTCGACACCCTCGCCATAGGAGAGCTTGCGCACCGTGAACGAGGAGTTCAGACCGCGGTTTTTGCGCGCGATGCAAACACCTTCGTAGTTCTGGATTCGCTCACGCGTTCCTTCCACCACCCGCACGGCCACGCGAACGGTGTCGCCCGGGCCGAACTCTGGGTGGGCCTTGTCAGCGGTGAGCTGATCAATCTGCTGCTGCTCGATCTTTTCGAGAACGTTCATCTTTGGATCCTCCGTCGGCCTGCAGCCGTACTCTTCGTTCGAATTTACTCTTCGTTCGTCTGTGTCGCTCTGCGATGACGCCGCCAGAGATCCGGCCTGCGCTCGCGTGTCACCTCTTCGGCCTGCTCCTTGCGCCACTGGCGGACACGTTCATGGTGTCCAGAAAGCAGCACCTCCGGTACGTCGCGCCCTTCCCACGGGTTGGGCCGCGTGTACTGCGGATATTCAAGCAGTCCGGTCTCGAAACTCTCCTCAACCAAACCTTCCGGCGCACCCACCACACCTGGCAAAAGCCGGACGCAGGCATCGATCAGCACCACCGCCGCCGGTTCGCCGCCCGAGAGGATATAGTCACCGACCGAGATTTCTTCGAGTCCCCGTGCCTGGATCACACGCTCGTCGAGGCCTTCAAACCGGCCACAAACAAGCACCAGGCGCCGGATCGCACAAAGCTCCCGCACGCGCGCCTGATTCAGCGGGGCGCCGCGTGGCGAGAGATAGATCAGCGCTTCGTCCTCACCTCCGGTAGCCGTGGCATCAAGTGCCGAAGCCAAAACGTCGGGCCGCATGACCATGCCTGGCCCGCCGCCGAAGGGAGCGTCGTCAACGTTGCGGTGCTTATTACTTGCAAAATCGCGAATGTCCACCGTTTCCAGCGCCCAAAGGCCAGATTCCAGCGCCTTGCCCGGCAGGGACCCGCCCAAGGGGCCCGGGAACATCTCCGGGAACAGGGTCAGGACCGTCGCGGTCCAGGGAAACCGGGACTGCGACCCGCGTATTTCCTCAGACATCGTCAATCAACCCTTCGGGAGGATCGACAACCACGCGCCCGGCTGCCAGGTCGATCGTGGGAACCACTTCATTCGTGAAGGGCAGCATAAAGGTCGAGCGGTTGTTGGCCCTGACAACTTCGAGCAACTCTCCTGCACCGAAATCCAGCACCGCACGCACCGTGCCCAGCGGGCCATCCTGCTGGTCTACGACCGAAAGGCCGATCAGATCATGATGATAGAACTCATCGTCTTCAGGTTCGGGCATGCGCGAACGCGGAACAAAGAACCTGGTGCCGTTGAGAGCAGCAGCAGCATCACGGTCTTCGATGCCCTCGATCTTGACCACCACCTGGTTGGGCTTGGGATGTTCGATCACGCTCACGGATAACAACCTGCCTCCCGGTCCTGCGTGGAGTGGATTGAAGCCGGCAATGTCTGAGGGCGATTCGTTGTAACAGGTCAGCCGCAAGGCTCCGCGTACACCCTTGGGCGCACCGGCTACGGCAAGACAGACCCAATCCTTCGGGTCGGCCGAACCAGAATTAGGAGGACTTTTCCTCGGCATCGCCCTCACCGCCTTCCGCGGCAGCCTCGGCGTCATCGGCCGGTGCCTCAGCCTCGGCTTCAGCGGGAGCCTCTGCAGCGGCAGCGGCTTCGGCGGCAGCAGTCTCCGCCGCAGCAGCGGCTTCAGCGGCAGCGGCTTCCGCAGCGGCGGCTTCAGCCTCGGCGGCCTCTGCAGCGGCTTCGGCGGCCTTTGCAGCCTTCTCGACTTCGAGAACCTTCTGCTTGCCAATGCCCTTGGTGCGCTCGGGCATCGGGATGATCTCGGCGTTGCCAAGGAACACCGCGACACGATCGGTCGGCTGCGCACCCTGGCTCAGCCAGTACTTGATGCGGTCGACATTCATCGTCAGCCGTTCGGGATGATCAGCCGGCAGCATGGGCTGATAAAGCCCGATGCGCTCGATGAAGCGGCCATCGCGCGCTGAGCGCGACTCGGCAACAACGATACGGTACATGGGGCGCTTCTTGGCGCCGCCGCGAGAAAGGCGGATCTTCAACGACATCGACGTTTCGTCCTTCGTTTCACAAGGCCACCTCGGCACTGTCCCGTCTGACTTTCGGGGCCCAGTCGCCGCCAGCGGCAGCTAGTCAAGAAAACTCATGGATATGGGGCGCGCTACATAGGCCCGGAAGGCACCGTTGGCAAGCCCTTCCTTGGACCGCGACCAAAGCATTTCGAGTCAAGAGACCCTCAAACTGTGACATTCCGGCAACCATTGTCAGCCACCAGACCGTAGTCTACCAACCGAACTCCAAAAAAACACCAGCCAAGGAGCCAGCCGGCATGTCGGGACCAGGTGAGTTCAAGCCATACGATTCGGGCACGACGCCCCGCTTTCAGGAGATCGCGACGTTCATGCGCTCGCAACGCCACCCGATTGGCCCCGAAGTCGATATCGCGCTTGCCGGCGTGCCCTTTGATCTGGGCGCAACCTATCGGCTGGGTGCACGGCACGGCCCTGCCGTCACGCGCGAAGCCAGCCGTCTGATTCGTGCGGTCAATCCGGCAACCAAGGTTGCGCCGTTCCGGCTCTGCAACATCGCCGATGTGGGTGACGCACCGACCCACCCGATGAAAATCGAGGAAAGCTGCGACATGATCCAGGGTTTCTATGAAGAAATCCACGCAGCCGGCGCATGGCCGCTTTCGGTCGGCGGCGATCATACTGTGCCGTTACCCATTCTGCGCGCGATTGCCAAGGATCGCCCGCTGGGCCTCTTCCACGTTGATGCCCACGCCGACACGTTTGATGAATTCATGGGCACCAGGATCAACCACGCCACCTTCGTGCGCCGCGCTGTCGAGGAAAACCTGATCGATCCCAAGCGCACCATTCAGGTCGGCCTGCGCGGCACCCGGTACGGTGACGACGATATCGGCTATGGCAACGATGTCGGCATCACCATGGTGCCGATGGACGAATACGAAGCCATGGGCCGCGAGGCCTTCATCAAGCTGGCACTCGAAGTGCTGGGCGAAGAGCCCTGTTACCTCACCGTCGACATCGACGGCCTGGATCCGCGTGACTGCCCCGGCACCGGGGTGCCCGAGCCCGGCGGGATTTCCATGCGTGACATGCAGGTGATCTTCCGCTCCATGATGGGCGTCAACGCGGTGGGCGGCGACATCTGCGAGGTCTCACCCCCCCATGACCCGATCGGCATCACCTTCGTGAATGTGGCCAACATGATGTTCGAGATGGCATGTTTGATGGCGACAAACCGGAGCAAGTAACCCATGACCCAGGAATGGAATCTCGACGGGCGCCAGATCGTGAACTGGAAAACCTGCGACTGGCAGCCCTATCCTGCCCTCGATGGCGGAGATTCCAACCTGGAATGGCATCCGATTCGCGCCGAGGCCGGGCCCGGCAACGGCTACTATCTTCTCAAGGTCGCACCGGGCGGTGGCGCCAAGCTGCATGAACATACCGGCCAGGAAGAGTTCATCATGCTCGCGGGCGAACTGGTCGATGGCGACGGCACGGTTCTGAAAGAAGGCGATTGTGTCTCCTACGATCCGGGCACCCGCCACCGGACTACGTCGCCCAAGGGCTGCACCCTGCTCGCCTACATTGCAGCCCCGATCAACACGGTCGAAGGCGACGACGAGCTCGACACGATGAAGGCCGGGCGCAAGGTCGTGAACTGGCACGACGCCGGTTTCGCGCGTTACCCGTCCCTGCCCGAAACAGCCGATCCGATCGACTGGCATCCGATTCGCGCCAACGAGGAAACCGGCGAAGGTTTCTACATCGTGAAGTTCCATCCAGGCTCGAGTTCAGCCCTGCACGAACACACCGGCGTCGAAGAATTCATCATGCTCGACGGCACGCTGACCGATCCCGACGGCACGACCTATGGCACCGGCGACTGCATCAGCCTGCCCGCCGGTTCCGTGCATGGATCTTTCTCCGAGAAAGGCTGTGTCACCGTCGCCATGATCAGCGGCCCGCTGCGGACCCTGGTCTAGACTGCTTTCTTTCCCCGCTGTGACGGCGATGGAAGTCGATCGTGACCTTGCGCAACAGGGAAACGACGATCAACCCGGCAATCCAGACCGGAATGCCCAGATGAATCGCATCTGACAGGTCTCCCAGGGAAAACTGCGCCGTCTGCTGACCCGCGACCAGATAACCCTCCATCATTGCAAGCAGGCCGAACACCCCCGGCGACAGCCGGAACGACGAACCAGACAAGCCAAAGCCTACCAAATACCCGTGCCGACGTTGCTTCCCGCACGGGTCGATTGCCGCGGCAACGTACAACGTCTGGCGCCACCGCATCGGTCACCTGCTCATCGCCTTGAGCACATGATCAACCACCCAGAGCGCACAGGCCACGCCGGTCAACAAGAGCCAGAGACCCGCCACCAGGAAGGTCGTGTCCAGCGCCATCGCGGTGCCCTGCTGGCCCGTCACGGTTCCCATGCCGGGCAGCACCAAACCACACAACAGGGCAACGCCTGCAATCACGATAAAAGGCCAACGGAACCACGTGATCAGGGCTGACATGGGTTTCCCCTTTACGGGGAGACACTTCCCCGGCGTCACTGTGTTGAACAATCTCGCTTCAGGTATTTTATTAAACATTGTATAATATATGAAGTT
>Ga0233427_10002301_pt1 | contig 18280 bp, 14 predicted proteins | sample SI_118_April2016_5_FD_179885 | JGI IMG/M metagenome (GOLD analysis project Ga0233427, IMG submission 179885) | Seawater microbial communities from Saanich Inlet, British Columbia, Canada - SI_118_April2016_100_MG | ecosystem: Environmental > Aquatic > Marine > Inlet | place: Canada: British...
GCTGGGATTAACGAAAAGTGGGATCGAATAACGATCATGGTTGCCACAATTGATGACACGGTGCGGTGTGGAAGAAAAGAAACCATTGCTCCAGATTTCCATGATGTTGCCGATGTTGATGACGAAGGTATCTGCAACCGGCGGAGCACCCACCCACTCACCACTCTTATTCTGAACCTCAAGACCCCCAATTTCGTCCTGCCACAGGATGGTGAAACCGCCTGAGTCGGTGTGGGGTACCACGCCGAGATTATCCTCGCGGACCGGGCTGCGCTGAGGAGGATAGTGATTAACCTTGAGGCGGCTTAGCGGTTTTTTGAAGTACTGCAGAAGGTGGTCGCCCTCAAGATCGAGCGCCAGGGAAAATCCGCGAAGCAGTGCATCCGCGAGGCGTTCCGCCTCAGCGAAGTAACGCAGCATCGCTCCCTTCAACGAGGCACACCCCTCTGGCCATTGATTCGGCCCATCCAGTGGATACTCGGCGGACGTTGGTCGCTCGTGACCAATCCAGAATCCCTCCTGGTGGCTGGTTCCTGCCCTTTTTTCACCCTCATAACTCCGATAACCCAGCGGGAGATATCCCTGAATCTGCGGACTGATGGCAAGCGCCATCTTCTCATCAGTCGGTGCACAGAAAAATTCATCCGCTGCGGATTTGACGTCACTGATCAGCGAGGCAGGAATCTGATGATTTTGGATATAAAAAAAACCGACTTTGCTGCAGGCCGCGCGCAACGCCTCAATGCACTCTTGCTCGTTTTCTCCGGTAAGCAATGGCCCGATATCCAGAACCGGTATCTCGGTGAAATCAAGACGTCTTGACGGTGTGATCACAGCGGTTTACCTCGTACGATTCACATCTGGGGGAGTCAATTGTAGACTGTTCACTTTATCAACTTAAACTCAATAAGTTGACTAACGGACCAGGTCAACACACTCCTTCATGACCCTCGACAATCTTTTTGACCCTGAGCTTTACCGGAAGGTGCGAAGCCCATTGACCGAGGCCAGCACGCTTCCGGGCTGGTGCTATTCGGACCCTGCCTTTTATGGGCGCGAAGTGGAAACGATTTTCGATAAATGCTGGCATTTCGTCGGTCGCGAAGACGAGATTCCGGAACACGGTGACTACCTCACCTTCGATGGCGTTCCCGGTTCAGTGATCGTTACACGATCTGGGACGGGGGAAATCAAGGCCTTTCGCAACGCCTGCCGCCATCGAGGCACGCAACTGCTCCGCGGGAGTGGGTCAGCCCGACAGATTGTCTGCCCCTATCACAGTTGGGTCTACACTTGTGACGGGAAACTGCTGCGGGCGCCAGGGATGGACTGCGCGCTCGATTTCGATACCGGGGGTTACGGCCTGACATCGGTCACACTTTCAGCGTGGGCGGGATTCCTCTTTATTCGATACAGCACCTGCGGCCCAACCCTTATGGAATGGCTTGGCAACATGCCCGATTTTTTTACGGACTATGTACCCGCCGATCTGCGATGCGTCAGACGAATCTCGTTTGACGTTCGTGCTAACTGGAAATTCCTGATGGAAAATGCACTGGAGACCTATCACACGGGAACGGTGCACCGAGAAACACTGGGACGCCAGCAGTCCGAACCCGCCGCCACAGAAGGTGAATGGTCATGCTTGCGCGTCTTTGTCGCTGGCAAGCAGACGCTCTCAGTACTCAACGAAGATGATGGTGCTCTGCCGGTCAGTCCCCATATCCCCCCAGATCAGACGACCAGTACCTTCTTTACCAACATTTATCCTTGTACCCAGTTTGTCTTCGCACCAGACAGCATGTGGTGGCTTGCCGTCCGGCCGGAGTCGGCCGACCGCTCCCGCCTCGAGGTGGGTTCGTGCTTTGCTGCCGATGTCATTGCAAGGCCGGATTTTGAGGAAAAGGTTCAGACCTATTTTGAAAGATGGGATATCGCGACCCCCGAAGACAACGCCATCTGTGAGGCGCAACAAACAGGCAGCCGTACTGCCCCTTTGGCGCAGGGACGCTTTGCCAAAGAAGAAGCGCTTGTCCATGCGCTGGCCAACTGGGTACTGGATCAGGTGATGCAGGTATCCCCGCGCTCCGCTAGACCATAAAAATCGTACTCACCTACCGTGTCTGAGACAACTTAAAGGCAACCGAAAAAGAGGAATATCATGAGTCAAACATCATCACGGGTTATCCCGATGAGTTATATGGGGATCCCCTTCTCTCAAGACCCTACAGGCAGTCGCGCCGCGATTCTGGGAATTCCTTTCGATTGCGGTACGCACCCAACCCGAATTGGAGCCCGTCAGGGGCCCGATGCTATCCGCACACAGTCTTCGCTCGTGCGACCCTATTATCCGCCGGACTTTGACTTCAATCCTCTGGAGCTACTGAACCTGGTGGACTGCGGAAACGTGGCTTGCGTGCCGGGTGAAGTCGAAAGCGCTATGGCGACAATTGAATGCGCCGTGTCGGAGATCTGTCAGGCGGGAGCTGTGCCCGTGACAATGGGAGGCGACGGGCTGGTCAGCCTGCCGCAGTTGCGGGCCCTAAGCAAGGTCCACACGGATCTTGCGCTCGTTCATATAGATGCCCACACCGATACTTATCCCAGTAATGGAACCCGAACGAATGACCTTTACAACACCGCCACCACCTTCACGCGGGCGGCCGAAGAACGGTTGATTGATACCGGGAGCTCTTTTCATATTGGCGCCCGGGGTACGGTGATGGTTCCCGGCGTTTTTGATCACACGCGCAAACAGGGATACCAACTTATAGACGGAGAGTCGCTAACTTCGCGCGGAATTACCGATGTTCTAGCAGAACTTCATGACCGGCTTGCCGGCAGGCCGGTCTATCTTTGTTTTGACATGGATTTTTTTGATCCCTCGTGTGCGCCTGGGGTCTGCACACCCACCTTCGGAGGCGCTTTGGCCCGCGAAGGGCTTTCTTTACTCAGCGGCCTTCGCGGCCTCGACATCGTTGCTGTGGACGTCAACACCGTGAGCCCGCCTCATGATGTTGGCGGGATGACCGCTTTTCTCGCGGCGACCGTAATGCTCTATGGGCTGGCGCTCATTGCTGATCAGAATGGGAAATCCTGAAAGGACAATCAAAGAACGCGGGTAAGGTAGGCCAAACTGCTAGGGTGATACATATCTAAGACAAGGGCTTCGCAAGAATCTTCATCTGTCGTGAGGTTGACCATTTCATAAAGCGATTAAACTTGGTATAGAACTGATTGACCGTCATACCAAAGTTTTTCTTAAAAGACATCTGCCAGCCGTAATTCATCTTCCCTTTCTTTCGCCAAGTACGTTCAAGCTCAGCAATATCTTTATAGTAATTGGTGAATACACCTTTATTGGTGCCTGTTAGATAACGTAGATAGGCCATAGCCCAGGCGCCACCGTCATATTGGAAATGTGGAAAGAAACCTTTTGCCTTCATCTTATCGAGTTGTGAATCCTTAGCATAATTTCTTAGAGTCACTTTGATGCCCTTCTTCTTTCCTCGAACAATCTCCGCTTTTGCCTCGATCAGAATCTCCTCCATCCATTCGTCATAATCCCTCCATTTGTGTTTTCCCATCACATTGTAGGCAAAGTAATCAGCACCGCCTTCGATGATCCAGACCGGTCCTCCGTGCACATCTTCCCGGGTTCTCTTTTGAGGGATGCCAATTCGATCTTCTTTCTCGAAGTAATGCTGCATCATGGTTTGGTAAACATGAAAATATTCATGCGACGCAGTCTTGGCATGAAAATTGTTACCCGAGTCTTGCCAATTTCCTTCAGTGGATTCCATAAGTCCCAGACGGGTCGCCGTCTCAAATACAGCGGCCGCAAGATTGACAGTTTTAAATCCATCGTCCCAGCCTCCGCCTTCAGACATACAGCGTTTTAGATCCGCGCCTTTTCTGCCGGCAACCGAGCACCACTTTGTTGCTACTTTAGTCAAATTCGATTTTTTTGTATGCCAATATAGGGCATAGGTATTAGCGATCGGGCGTCTACCAAAAACCCTATAAGATTGTGTTATTGCCCGCTTCATTAACCGCCGTGTCTTCGCTGGAACACCTCTATAAGCAGGAATAATCAATCTTTCCTTCCCCGGGGCGACGCGCTTGAAGTAGTCGTAGTCATTTATATTTTGAGCACCAACGCCTTCAGATGCCAAACATGCAATCGACGCTATGAATAGAGTTCGGGATACACAGCGTCTTAAACCACAATAATTCATCTAATATTCCTTTACTCAGGACAGTTGACTTAATGACTGAAGTGCGCGCTTTTACTATTCTTGCAACACCAAACTTCTGCAGTTTTTACTCGCAGTGAATTCAGTCCTCTGCGAACTCAGATCCTATTGGCTAAGCCAATCTACCCTGCTGCCTTCTGCGCGACTGGCGGCTGACTATTTTACCTCGGTATTCTCATACTCTTCTGAGGCGCTATCTTTTCCATCCGAAACGGATCAACTAGAAGTTTTTCTCGCGAGAAAAGCATATCGCAGCAATTTCTTTTCTGAATAGAGTTCCACGAGTTTTTTGAGATAAGTCTGCTCGTGCTCAAATTCGGTTACACCAAACTGGGTTACCAGTTCTTTCTTGTATTTCTCTCTTGCCTTCCAGCGCCCACTGCAGATGGCGATCAGTCCGTCACTGTGTTGTTGTTTTTTCTCAAGCGTAAAGCCTGCGTCCGTAAGCGCCGACTCATTGAAGTCATCAGGGACAAAGTGGCTGATGCCGTAATGGCTTCGTACCCGGATGTCCTCGTCCGATAGAGCGCCGTTGACGATGCAGGCATCGGTAAAGAGAAAGCGGCCACCGGGAGCTAGTACTCGCCATAGTTCGGAGAAGGTTTGTGTCCGATCCGGAAGATGCATCACTACATCGATACTGATCACGGCATTAAACAAATAATCCTCAAAAGGCGGTATGGTTTCTTCGCTCACGTCCTGGAGTGCGATACGCTCACTTAAACCCATCGTCGAAACCCGATTTTGTGCGGACGCAAGCGCGGTGGCATTGATGTCAACACCGATAGCCTTTACGCCGGTTTGACTTACCACATAGGTCAACGGGCCTGCCGGCCCGCAGCCAAAATCCAGAATCTGGTCAGTTGGGGACAAAGCAAGCCAGTCCAGATACTCCCGCAAATCTTTGGCGATAATCCAGGAGTGCTGACCGATGTCCTCCTCAAAAGCCTCAGAACGAATTTTCTGGATAAGCGGCGAATCAAACTGGGAATACACAGTAGAGTATTCGCGCCTGATACTTTTTTCACGGCTAGCCATAGAACCTTTCCCTCAGCGCGTTATTGGGTAACTCTTTGACGAAGCGTCCGTACCCGTCACTCACCGTTTGAGTTTCACGCCGGCAGCTTCGCGGTCCCAGGTGCCTTCCGTCAAACCTAGTTCACGCACCACGTATTTCTGAATTTTTCCTGTCGGCGTTTTCGGCAGGACGTCGACGAAACGGATATATCGCGGGATCATGAAATACGGAAGACGGGGCTCCAGAAATCGAATCAGACTCTCGGGATCTATTTGTTCTTCAGGTTGCAATACGATCACCGCCAACACTTCCTGCTCGGTATCAGTTGAGGCGATCGGGACGACGGCGCACTCCACCACCTCATCGTGGGCGTTAACTTCATTTTCAACCTCCATCGACGATATATTCTCACCGCGACGCCGGATCGCATCCTTTGTCCTGTCGACAAAGTACAGGTTCCCTGTTTGATCTTTGGAGAGCATATCGCCGGTGTGAATCCACTGGTTTTGCAGCAACGCTGCTGTCCACTCGGGATGCTGCCAATATCCATTTGTCGCAATCCAGGGGACTTTGGTTCTGACCAACGCTTCGCCCGCGGTTCCGTGTGGCACCTCATGGTCAAATTCATCGACGATTTTGACTTCATAGCGATCCTCAAGAACACGACCGCAGGTCTTATTGTCAGCTAATTCAAATCCCGACTGCGTCGGACAGTTCATCTCGGTACCGCCCCAAGTAGTTGAAACCATACAGTCAAAACGATCCTTGAACGTCTCCACCTCGGGTATCAGCGGCACCATTAATACCCGTTCCAGGGGGTTATCGGCATCATGCGGAGTCGTCGGCTGCTTGTAGATGAAATTTGCCATCGCGCCCAGCAGGAACGTGGTGGTAACCCGATATCTTTTTGCATCCTGCCAGAAGCGCTCAACACTGAAGGGTCCAACAATCGCCGTTGATGCACCGACGATCGCAGCGGCATAAACGGTAGCCAATAATCCTGCAATATGAAAAAGCGGCAGAGGTGAGCAATAAACATCGTCTTCGCGTAATTCGAGCATCTCCGTGACACCGCGGGCATACTCAAAAGCATGAGCGTGCGTCATCGTGACGCCTTTGGAGCGCCCTGTCGTGCCCGAGGTGTAAAACACGCCCATGAAGTCGCGATACCCAGGGGTATCACCCTCGAATAACGCATCATCCAAAATGTCAGAATATTGATGGGTCTCATAGCGACTGGCGATCTGCTCCCAAACCTGTCCTGGGCTCTCGCGCTTCCCGGCGATGAGAACCACCCGCTTAAGGTGAAGCAGTTGATCCCAAACGTCGATGAGTTGCTGTAGAAACTCCGCTTCAATCGCGATCGTTTCCGCGAGGGAATCATTAATCAGGTACGAAAGGATATTACCTCGGTAGTGCGTATTAACCGGGACGAGTAGAGCGCCGCATTTAGCTAATGCACACCAAAGAAAGACTTGCTCGACACGGTTTTGGGACATGCAAAGCACAGTATCCCCCGTGGCAACACCAATACGACAGAGTCCCTGAGTCAGTCGGCCCGAGAGGGTATCGACCTCCCGGTAACTGAATGCCTGTTCGCCTGAGAGAATCCAGGGCTGGTCGGGACGGCGCTGTACCTGATAATCGAGGACGGTTGGCAGATCATGATGACGCTGGTCATCAAAAAACCCCATGGCTAACGGCCTTTGAACTGCGGTTTTCGTTTTTCTGAAAACGCCTGCACTGCCTCTCCGTAATCCTCAGAATAAACCAGCGTTGCGATCGTCTGTTTCTCAAGGTTTAACGCGGTTTCAAAGTCCGCTTCGGTGGACTGCGTCACCATCCGTTTATGGTGAATGACCGCCATTGGTGCCCGGGACATCACGACGCGAGCGAGGCGCTCGGCCTCTTTTTCTTCTTCGCCAACGGGAACCAGCTTGTTCACGAGGCCGATCCGGTAAGCCTCTTTCGCATCGATGAATTCTCCGGTCAACATCAATTCTCTTGCCTTATTCAGACCCACAATCATGGGCAACAGTTTTGTCGCGCCTCCGGTAACCGTCATACCGGCGTTGCTCTCTGGAAAACCAAAGACAGCATCTTCAGCAGCAACAATCATGTCGGAGTCAATTGAGATCTCAAACCCGGCGCCCACGGCATAACCACGCACTGCAGCAATGACCACTTTCGGGGCGCGGCGGATGATTCTCGGAATCTCCTGCAAATTCTCTGTAATGTCCTCGACGATATCGAGAATCGGGTGAATCTCACCGGATTGAATATGCGGGTACTCCTCGAGCGCGGCCTTTAGGTCATCTCCGGCGGAAAATGCCGGCCCAACGCTGGAGAGAATAATGGCCTTGACGGCCTTGTCCTCAGCCGCCTCCTTTAGGGTTTTCACAAAATGCCGGCATTCATCGGCATCAAACGCGTTCAGAATCTCAGGCTTGTTGAACCTAATCCACGCAATTCCGTCTTTCACCTCGTATAAGAGTGAAGCCATAGTCCTCTCCTTTGTTGATTTCCCTTCCGCTGTCTTCGCCGGACCCCGGAAGTATTGTGATCTGGTGGGCATTCTACTTTCAAGAAGAATACTATTTCCCACTTCATGTTTTCATTACCAGAAGGAATCGCGCCACACACTCCGACGCGGGCATCCGCGAAGTAATTCCGAGCATTGGTGATCCGATGAGGACACTCATCATGTTTTGATAGGTTCCGAGTCGATCTGATGTCGCCCGGGATTCTTAAAACGGGCTCTAAGACCCGTCAGACGCTCAAGCGGCCTTATTTAGAAGAGATTGGGCGCAATGCGCGATGATCGCAGCGAGGTGCTCGCAGTTCTGCAGCGAGAAAGTAAGCGGTATCCGAATATCAAACAGACCCGCAAGCACCTCGTCTGTTGCCGGCAATGACTGGAGATTTGTGTATTGCCAACTCTTATGATTGCTGGTGTAACCATTGGGTTCATGGTCGCCGAACCACTTGAGTTCCACGCCGAGTGCCTTGTTGGCCTGAACAAACTGGCGGGCATCAGCATCCGAGATCCCGGGAATCAGGAACTGAAACGAACTGCCAACGTAAGTCTCTTTTTGCGGCCTGACGGGTACCTGAACAGAAGAAACCTCACGAAGCTTTTTCTCGATCGTGCTGTAGCGTTCGTTCCAGCGACTGACGTTCGACTCCAACTCCGCAAGCTGGGGCCTCAAAATTGCCGCGCGCAGATTGTCCATGCGGCCTGAGCAATTAGGCGTTTGAAGTCGGATCGTAGAGAAGACCGACGGGTCCGGAGAGGCTCCATGACGCTCATAGAGCATATACGAACCAGACAACATGATGGCTCTCGCCATGAGTTCCGGTGAATCCGAGGTAATGAACCCACCCTCCCCGGAATTCACATGCTTGTAGGTCTGTGTACTGAAACAGGAGGCGTGGCCGAAATTACCGCTTCTCTTACCATCCCATAAAGCCCCCATGGTATGCGCGCAGTCTTCGATCAGGATCAGGTTGTGAGCGGTGACTATGTCGATGATCCGGTCCATATCGGCGAGATGACCTCGCATGTGCGACAGCATGAAAAAACGCGCACCGCTGGATTTTGCTTTTGCTTCCAGGTCATCGAGATCAATGACAAGATTGTTTGTGACTTCGACAAAAACCGGCTGACCACCCGCGTTCACAATGGCGCCGGGGACCGGCGCCAGCGTGAACGAATTCGTCAGCACCTGCTCACCCAATTCAAGGCCAGCAGCCTTAAGGGCAGTGCTCAGGGCATAGCCGCCAGAAGTACAGGCGAGGCAATATTTGCTGCCCTGCCAGGCGGCGTATTCTGTTTCTAGTTGCGCCGTCTGCGAAACTTCACCTTCGGCCGTGTTGTAACGATGGAGTCGGCCCGAACGCAGGACTTCCGTCGCGGCCATGATCGCGCTGTCGCTGATTGACTCCTGCTGGGTGAAGTTTCCAGTAAACGGGGTTAGGCTCATGGCGAATTTTGCTCTATTGATTCGTGTTTATTGTCCCGGCAATTCTAGTTGATTCTCGAAGCCGAACGTCGACATATAACCGAACAGAGAGGCCGAACCTCCGGTATGCAGAAAAACGATGCGCTCGCCTTTCTTGAAGGCGCCTTTGCGAATCAGATCAATCATTCCTGCCGCCCCCTTCGACGAATAGACGGGATCAAGCAGAATCGCTTCCTGCTCGGCAAACATGCGGATCGCTTCGACTCCTTCCGGGGTTGGAACCCCGTAGCCTTCGCCCACGTAATCCGAATTTGCAGAGATATCCGCAGCGGTTACCACACCGGGGCAGCCGAGTTTCTCGGCAGTTGCCTCGGCAAGTCTCAAGACATTTGCCTCCTGCGCCTCTTTTCCGGCTCTGACAGAAATACCCAATACTGGAATCTGAGCATGGATGGCCTTGAGACCCACTACCAGTCCAGCCTGCGTGCCGGTACTGCCGGTTGCGTGAACAATATGATCAATGACAAGATCCCGATCATTGGCCTGGGCAACAAGTTCAAAGGCGCAGTTCGTGTAGCCAAGAGCCCCGGTTGTATTGGAACCCCCACCGGGGATCGTGTAGACATTTCGCCCCTGACCCCTGAAGTTGTCGGCTACAGCCTCCATTTCGGCATTCATGTCGAGCCCGGGTCCGCGCTTCTCCGCGCTTGCACCGTGAAGGAAATCGAGCAAGACATTACCGTTGTGGTTGTAGTTATCCTCCTTTGACCCGGTGCGGTCCTCCAAAAGGATATGGCAGTCCATACCAAGCTTTGCAGCAAACGCCGCAGTCTGACGGGCATGGTTCGACTGGGTGGCGCCCTGGGTCATAACAAGGTCGGCTCCCTCCAATTGGGCCTCGGCCATCAGGAATTCAAGCTTGCGGGTCTTGTTCCCCCCAGTAGAAAGACCCGTGCAGTCGTCACGTTTGATCCAGATTTCAGGCCCGCCGAGCAACTCTGAAAGTCGGTCAAGCCGCTCCAGTGGGGTTGGCAGGTGTGCCAGATGAATACGGGGAAAACGAGCCAGGTGCATATTGGTATTCTCAGGATTTTAAAAAAAACAAGTATTCAACATCGAATTGAAGATTTCAATGACAGAGTCGCATCAACAAGCAGGGTTATCAGAGAAAAGTTGTGCCTTCGGGCCTTATCTGGCAGATCGACAGCGTCAGATCAGTGCTGCCAGATGGGCTCGCAAAGCGGGTTCAATCAACCTGATTTTCTCCCTCCAACCCAGGCGGTCACTTTTCTGCGCCGACGATCCAGAAACTGCTCATGTGACTGCGCTGTTCCATCATGGAAGCTACCTGTCCATTGATCCATGGGAATTTCAAGTCCACCATAGTTACATTCGAAATACCGATGGTGCATCTGATGGTGGAAAGTCCCCAGCGGCAGAACCAGGCGGTTATCCGCCATCACGCCCTGATAGCCCGTATGAGTTGTTGCTGCAGACAATGTGAAGTACTGAAGGTGAAAGATAATCAGCAGGGGTGTCGATGGCACGACCCAGTGGATCAATACTGTACCTAGGTAAATCAGATGCTCCATCGGATGCATGGATAGGCCAGACCACGGCCCGATATTGGTATTACGGTGATGCAGGGCATGTATCCGCTTATAGAATGGCGGCCAGTGGATGAGCCGGTGAATCATAAAAAAATAAAAGGTCTCCCACGCAGGCAATAGGAGGATGAACAGAATTAGCCAGGGCAGGCTCGATGGCATGATCAACATCGGGGCGTAGCCGTTAGCCAGAGCCCACATCATCAGCACCTCGTAGGCGGTCCATACCGTAACTCCGCTCGCACACGACCAGAACATATTGTCACGCACCTGCGAGCCGAAGGTGAATTTGCGCCCGCTCTTCACCAAGGGTCGACTGTCATATTGGCGCTCATCGCCCTGCACCTTCCAAACATAGAAATACAGGTGCAAGCTGCCCGCGACAATAAATATCAGGCCCAAGTTGCGCAGAAAAATTTCACCAATCCAGCCTGGCGCGAACTCGTGGCAACGCTCCAGCGCAGGGTGAAAAAACGCCCACGACACGACAGACAGTATCAGAATAATTAGCCGCTCTGATAGCGGAAACCAGCCGGATACCACCCACTTCAGGATGGCACGGATATCAAGAGGCCACCGAAAGTACGGCGATGATTCCAGCGGAAACTCCGGCGTGTAATGCCAGTGGGATGCTTCGGAGCCCGCGGCTGTCCCACCGAAAGAAAACTGTTTTGGATCTTCAGCCAATAGTCCTAACCCCTCAACTCGTGCGCCAGATGTCTCCAGCGGTACCTATCTTCGGCAGTGTTCCAGGAAAGAGTATTAAATACCTTCCGAATGATTTCAAATAAATCCTTATCACCTGTCATGGTGAATCCAAACGTTGGCACAATGGGATAGGGTTGCTATAAAGTTGCCCGCCTGATGGCCACTTTTCAGCCCTTTTCGAGGAATAAGAAACATGACTACCAACGTATTTCGACTGCTATCTGATGGTGACCCTACGACGGGTATGAGGCCATCCGACATGATCGAAGCCTCCGCGTTTACGACTTCCGACCAGAGCGAGACCAACCATACCTTCTTTCAGACGGATGACAACTCCATCCTGAGCGGTGTATGGGAATGTGCCCCGTGCAAGGAAGATATAGAGGCCTATCCAGTTCATGAGATGATGACCGTGATCTCCGGATCCGTGACCATGACCAATGCCGACGGTTCCTCCGATACTTTTACTGCGGGAGATACGTTCTTTATCGCCAAAGGAACCAAGTGCGTCTGGGAGGTAACCGAGACCCTGCGCAAGTTTTATATGATCGCTGAATAACATAGATGACCTTCCCCCAGATCCTTGTTGTTATCAGCGCGCTGCTGCTGTTCTGGGGCGGATATGATTACTTGCGCGATACCCTCGCGGGCAAAACAAAACCCAACCGGGTTTCGTGGTCACTCTGGGCCTTGGCTCCGCTCATCAGTCTTGGTGCAGCATTCGATGCTGATGCCGATGTCTGGGCATCCATCAGGGTATTAGTCGGCGGTATCGTTCCTGCAGTCATTTTTCTTGCATCATTCATCAACAAGAACAGTTACTGGCGCCTTGGGCGCTTCGACTGGTTCTGTGGCGGGCTTTCGTTGGTGGCTCTTTTCTTCTGGCAGTTCGCCGATTCGCCCCTTGTTGCAGTGCTCCTTGCCACTACGGCGAACACATTTGCATCGGTGCCAACCTTTATAAAGGCGTGGAACTATCCCGAAACCGAATCCCGCCTGATCTTTATCATGAGCTTCTTAAGTGCGGTCCTGATCATCCCCGCAATTCCGGTCTGGACTATCGCCAACTCTGCTTTTCAGATCGGGCTGATGCTGACGACTGCCGCGATGGTCCTTGCGATTTATCGGAAGGACTTCGGCATCCGTCAGACCATTTAGTCTGTGCTAACGGATACCGGAGTGAAAATCCCGAAACAGCGTGGTGTCGGCACGCAATCAAAGCACGGATACTTTCGAACCAGTTTGCTCTCGAGTCATGGTCAGATTCCGTTTACCTGCTTGGGCTAAACTGGCTCGGACTCCAGAAGGGTTGCACCGCTTGTTGAGTTTCCCAAACTGACGGTCTTTGGATTTTCGGTATGACTCTATCCGTAATGCTTCTCGTACTGGTGGCAGCGCTACTACATGCCTCCTGGAATGCCTTCGTCAAGGCAGGTAACGACAAATTACTGAGCCTCGCTCTCATGCACGCGTGTTCAGGTGCTCTGGGCCTGTGTCTGCTGCCCTTCTTTCCCCTGCCGGACCCTGCATCCTGGCCCTATCTTGCGCTTTCCGCAGCATTGCACTGGGGCTATTACGTTTTTCTTATCAGCGGGTACCGCCACGGAGACCTTGGTGTCGTTTACCCTCTTGCGCGGGGAAGCGCGCCGCTGATGATCGCCATCACGGGGGCGCTTATCGCGGGCGAACGTTTTCCACCATTGGCAATGGCCGGTCTTGCGCTGGCGAGTCTCGGGATCGTCAGCCTGAGTTTTGAAAACGGTCTACCAGCCAGGCGCACCTTTAAGCCCATACTTTTCGCTATCGGGACGGCTTTGTGGATCACTGCCTACACACTCACGGACGGCCTGGGTGTGCGGGAGGCCGGCTCAAAACTGAGTTACATCATCTGGCTGTTCGTACTGGAGGCGGCGACCTTCTGCCCCTTTGCCATCGCGATGCGCAGAAGAACCTGGCGGCGCTACTATCTTGATCACTGGCAGGGTCTGTGGCTCAGCGGTGTGTTTGCGGCGCTGGCATACGGGCTCGTGATCTATGTGATGAGCACGCATCCGATGGCGTGGGTTTCTGCGCTGCGCGAGACCAGCGTTATCATTGCCGTCCTGATCGGCGCATTTTTCCTCAAGGAGCAGCATCTGGTCTTCCGGCTCACGGCCGCCGGAGTTGTGGTTATCGGAATAGTAATAATGACAATGTCGTTGTGAACGAGTCAGTTTGGAGCTATCTTCGAAGCATCAATTTCTTTTTGTCCTTAAAATAAGAATTAGGACCTGTTTCAAGCGGTTAACAAAACACCGACTTCAGATGACTTTCAGTTTCCTGACTTGGCGCGAACTTATGTTTCGTAAATGGCGACTTTACTTGTGGATTCAGTGACTATCAGAAATAATACACTTTGTATGAGTAATTCTTTTTACTAAATTCTTATTTTGACCTACAAAAATTTTTTCCCGATCGCACTCTTCAGCCTAGCCATCACTCTCCCGGTATCTCCGGTATGGTCGCAGCAACAGGCTAAGTTAAAAAAATCTATTGATGTCTTTGGTATTCCAGTCAAGGCAGAATCGGGTGTATCGAATCGAAAGTTACTTCATGTTGCACGTGTTTTAGCCGAATACCTCGATAACAACAATAACGGTAAAGTTGATAATCCGCTAGTTGTCAAACAGTTAAGAAAGAGAAAGGGTGGCTGCGTTAGCATTTACAGCGGTGACGATGGATATGACCCCTGTATGTGGCTTTTCGAGGATGAAATCTTCCCTCAAGGATCGAGAAAGGGTCGGCGTGACGCGACCATTGAGGAAGTCCTGCATCTAATTACTCAGACTGGCTATGCTTATGCCTACCCTAAACAATTTGGTGAAAGGAAAGGAACAAAGATTGCAAAAGCAATGGATAAAGCGCGAGGGGGCTACCGAGGCCCTGGCCAACCAGTAAACAAATATCCGGCTGGCGCTTGGTACACCTACGACGACCGAACGTGTGATTATGCCTGCATGGTTACGGAATATTTCTATTGGGGCTTAACATCGATCCTGGGTGGGCAGTCATACTCGGGTCGGTACAATGAAATCAAGCGTGAGTGGAAGTTAAACACCAAAGCAAAAGTTAAACGTAAAGACAAAGCCCTGTACCGTCTGTTAACGACCAAAAAATATAAACTCCCCAAAAGATTGCCAGACGGCAAGTACAAGGGGATCAAGTTAAAGATCAAAACGCGGTAGTAGTCTCTTGGGTGCGTCTTTTTGAGGTTCTACAACCTCATTGCGGAATCTTTTTCAAACTGCCTCACCTTGCTCGCCCATGAGGATTCCTAGAGTTTCGCCGGCGCCATCAGAATAGACATTTGTTTTGATACTGGTTTTTTCATGAATTTGTGAAACGTTTTATAGAATGCTTTAGGTGTAATACCAAAGTTTTTCTGAAAAGACTTCTGCCAACCATAGTTCACCTTTCCTTTTTTTCTCCAAGCCTGCTCAAGCTCAGCAAGATCTCTATAGTAGTTTATAAAAACCTGTCGGTTCGACTTCCGCTTATGGGCCAAATAAGCCATTGCCCATTGACCTCCCTGATACTCAAAGGAATCGTTACGCACCCGAGCCTGCTTCTGGCTAATATATTTTTCAAGCCTCGCCCCTTTCTTAACAGCCGCACGCGCTTTATCCAGGGCGCCTCGCATTTCGGTTTCGTAATCTACATAGCCTTTTTTGCCGCCAATATTCGCAGCAAAGTAACTGGCAGCGCCTTCCACTAACCAGTACGGGCCTTCTACTCCGACCCCTCGCTCATGATTTGGGTACCGATACTTCGGCCACCCAAATTGTTTACGACTTTCGAATTTCTTAGCCAAACCACCTTGGTGGCAGTGGAAATATTCGTGGGCCGCGGCCAACATCTGCTGATCGGCAGAATCCGATGAGTGGCGATCCCACCAGTCCTCCCCCAGTACAATCTGGCAGGGAATTTGAAGACGTCCACCTATAGCAGCACTAGCATCTCGAGATGAGGAATTTTTCTTAAAATCACTGGGGCACTTGTACCAACTGTCGTTTAGTATCTGACAATGCTTTTTCCCCACAGCCAATAGATTAGACTTTTTGGTGTGAAACATATGGATATGGGTTGTCACTGGAGGTCTGGCGGAAAGAAATTTCTGCGCTTGCCGGATGTACTGACTTACCCTGACTCGGTCAGCAGCATTCACACCGGAATACTTGTGGAATAAAAGTTTTACATTAATCGCTTTTTTAAAGTCATATTTCGAAACATCTGCAGCAATCGCAGTGGATGAAATCAGTAAAATTGATATGAGCCAGAGCCAGGTGAGCGACCTAACAAGGTTATATGAATATCTGGTTTTAGACGTAATCATCAATGGTATATAACCCCGACAAACAGACGCCTACCCTGACTGGTGGCTTATGAGCAGGCCATAACAACAAAGACCAAAGCAAGTCTGGGTTTATTTCTATCGCTCACGAGGATTTACTTACCTTTTAACACAGAGAATAATCCAAACAGGCCTTAAAACGGACTTGTGAATGTTACTTTTAATTTCTTTAAGATTCCACATCCAAGACCGTCGTCACGAAGCATCCTCATCGAAGCGAATAAGGTCCGCCTGACCAAAATCTGGAGTAGCAAATGAGTAGTTTTCCCGAGAAAGCAAATGTCGTCATTATCGGTATCGGCGGCATCGTCGGCTCGTCCGTCGCCCACCATCTGATTGCCAGGGGCTGGACAGACATTGTCGGGATCGACAAATCCTCGGTACCCACGGACATCGGCTCCACCTCTCATGCGTCGGATTTCTGTTACATGACGGCCCATGACAACATGACCTGCTACACCACACGCTATAGCGTGGAGTTCTATGACGCGATGGGTCATTACAGCCGCGTCGGCGGCCTTGAGGTCGCACGCCATGATGACGATGAGCGAATGGCCGAACTCAAGCGCAAAGTCAGCTCGGGACGAGCCTTTGGCACCAACGTGAAAATGATCAGCGCTGAAGAAACCAAAGAGAAGATGCCGCTTATCGAACAGGACATGATTCAGGGCGCCATGTGGGATCCGGATGCGGGCCTCGTGATCCCAAGGTCACAGACGGTTGCCGGCAAACTGGTCGATCAGGCAGAGGCGAGCGGCGAACTGCAGGTCTTTCAGAACACCGAGGCCACTGGGTTCAAGATCGCTGACGACCGCATCCACGCGGTAGAAACCAGTCGCGGTACGATCGCTGCCGACGCCGTTGTCGTCTGCGCAGGTCTGTGGGGCCGGCTGATTGCACAGATGGCGGGAGAAGATCTTCCGATCATGCCTGTTGACCATCCGCTTTCTTTTTTTGGTCCCTACGAAGAGTTCGCCGGCACCGGCAAGGAGATCGGATACCCGCTTTTACGTGATCAAGGCAATTCTGCTTACCTGCGTGACACCGGCGACCCCACCACGGCTGAAGGCGGACAGATCGAATGGGGCTACTACGAAGAAAAAGATCCACGGCTGGTTCACCCGAAAGACCTCCTCGAAAAAGGCGAATCCCATTGGTCGCCCTCCCAACGTGACCTGGAACTCGAGCAGATTATCGAACCTTTGGAGCGGGCCATGGAGCTCACCCCGATCCTGGGCGAACTTGGCTGGAACGACCGGCACTCCTTTAATGGATTGCTCCAGGTGACAGCCGATGGTGGTCCATCAATCGGCGAATCGCCGAAAACGCGCGGTCTATGGTACGCCGAAGCAGTCTGGGTCAAAGACGCCCCTGGCGTCGCCAAGGTGCTCGTGGATATGATGACCGACGGCATTACCGAGACGGACATCAACAGCATCGATGTGGCTCGCTACTACCCGTTGCAGAAAACACCCGAATACATCCGCGGACGCTGCTACGAAAGCGCTTTCAAGATCTATAACCCGGCGGTCCATGATCGTGAACCCTACACGCAGGGTCGCGGCCTGCGCCGGAGCCCCTTCTGGCAACGTGAACAGGAATTAGGCGGATACTTTATGGAACTCGCTGGCTGGGAGCGCGCCCATGGCTATGCCGCTAACGAGCATCTGCTGGAGAAGTACGCCGATCAGGTCCCGGTCCGAGAAAACGAGTGGGACAATCGGCATTTCTGGCGGGTTTCAAACGCTGAGCATCTGGCAATGTCCGATGGCGCCGGCATGATCAACTTGTCACATTTTGCCGTGTATGACGTCAGTGGTGATGACGCCGAGAAACTCATGGAGTACGCCTGTGTGGCCAAGGTTGCTGGAAATACGGCTATCGGAAAAGGTATCTACACCCATTTCCTGGATCACGAGGGAGGTGTACGCGCTGACCTCACAGTTATCCGGCTTGCGCAAGATCGTTTCCGTATTGTTGATGGTGCGGACGCCGGTAATCGTGACTGCATCTGGCTGAAACGCATGGCTGAAGACCGGAACTGGCACGTCTACATAGAAGATCGCAGTGACCACCTGGCCTGTCTGGGGCTTTGGGGACCAAATGCCCTCAAAATTATTCAAGCCGTTGCGGATGTACCTCGGGAACTGGATCCCGCTAATTTCCCCTTCGCTACAACCAAAGAGATTACGGTACAGGGAATCCCGGTTCTCGCTTTTCGTATCTCTTATGTTGGCGAAGCTGGATGGGAACTACATGTACCTTTCAGCTATGGATTATCGTTATGGGATCTGGTGTTTGAGCAGGGGGCGACTCCGGTGGGTGTGGAAACCTACGCG
>Ga0233427_10002308_pt1 | contig 18258 bp, 18 predicted proteins | sample SI_118_April2016_5_FD_179885 | JGI IMG/M metagenome (GOLD analysis project Ga0233427, IMG submission 179885) | Seawater microbial communities from Saanich Inlet, British Columbia, Canada - SI_118_April2016_100_MG | ecosystem: Environmental > Aquatic > Marine > Inlet | place: Canada: British...
CCAGCCCGAGCGGTGCGATACCCACCCACACGCCACAAACGGTCACAACGCCGTCCGGCAACACCAACGTGTACGCTGCAGAATTACCCTTAAACAGTTTCACGGACCGGCGCATCGCTGGCCAGGCTGCCTACCTGTTTCCTCTGGGAGATCAGAACCGGCTCAATACCGGTTTCACACTCTCTCAGGAAGACGACTACCGGCACGCCGGAGTAAACGCGAGCTTTTCTCAAGACTTTTTTGACCGAAACACCACTATCAGTGCTGGCTTTGGCCTATCTGCTGATTCGATTGACCCGGTCGACGGAATCCCGCTGGCGCTATCCAACTCTGATCTGGGTAGCACCACAACTTCGGCAGAAAACAAGAACGTTACAGACCTTCTGTTCGGCGTCACCCAGATTCTCTCGCCCCGATCCCTGGTGCAATTGAATTACGGTTATTCCAGTGCAACCGGGTATCTTAATGATCCGTACAAGATCATCAGTCAGGTCAACAGCAACGGTGTCGTGCAATCGAATCTTTACGAAAACCGGCCAGACAGTCGGGCCGGACATAACCTGTACGGTGCTATAAAGTTTGACAACCAAGGGGATGTCACCACGTTCTCGTATCGATACCACAGCGACGACTGGGATATCTCATCCAGCACTTTTGATCTGCGCCATCGCCTCAGTCTGGGCGAAAACGGTCACTACATCGAACCGCATCTTCGTTTTTACAATCAGTCAGCAGCCGACTTCTACCGCTTGCAACTGCCCGACAGCGAGGCTGTGCCTACCCATATCTCGGCTGATTACCGCCTGGCAAAGTTCAGTGCGATTACTTTGGGTTTTCGCTACGGCATTAAGGGGCCCTGGGGCAATGACTGGCGGATTAACCTTGAGTATTACCAACAAAACCCCTCGGATAACACCAGCGATTACGTGGATCAAGCCGGCCTTGATTTAAACCCGGGAGTATCCGCCCTTATATTCAGTATCGGTGCACGCTTTTAGATGAATTAACCCTGATCGCCCGACAATGTCGTATCCAGATCGCAAAATCCAGTTGCGCAAGCATGACGGTGACTGGGCCGCTGGGTTCCACGCGATGGCCAGCCCATGCGTGGCACTTACCAGCGGTGTTGATAAAACCCAGACACGAAAAATAGCCAAGCTCATTACCAAAGAGGTATGGCGAATCCAGGACAAGTACAGCCGCTACGATCCGCAGAGCACTCTCAGTCGAATTAATTCCCGCGCCGGCACACCCACGCGGGTCGATACTGAAACCGCTCGACTCCTTGATACAGCGAAACAGCTTTATGCTGCCAGCAACCGGGGTTTTGACATTACCTCGGGCGTATTACGCAAAGCCTGGTATTTTGACGGCAGCGACAGCCTGCCTGAACCCGCCGAAGTAGAAACTCTGATGCACAAAGTGGGTTGGGACAAAATACAGTGGCAGTCCCCCATGCTTCACCTGCGTTCAAACATGGAAATTGACTTTGGCGGTATTGGTAAAGAATATGCTGCGGATGCTGCGCTCGAGCGCGTCCGTGCTCAGCACCAATCACCTATGCTGATCAACCTGGGCGGAGATATCTGTGTTTCCGGGCCACGGCAAAATCAACAGCCCTGGTTGATCGGTGTTGAGAACCCAGGACATCCCGGCACCGGCAACAAGGTGATCGAACTCTCCAGCGGCGCACTGGCAACTAGCGGCACCTCGCATCGTTTTGTACGCAAGAATGGGATGACATACGGCCATATCCTGGACCCACGCACCGGCTGGCCCGTGGTCGATGCACCGCTTTCGGTCACAGTCGCAGCGCCGACCTGTAGCGAAGCTGGAATGTGGGCGACCCTGGCAATGCTGCAGGGCGCCCTTGCCGAGACATTCCTTCGCCAGGAGAGCGGGCGACAACACTGGGTAAAACGCTGACCCCCCCCTCACTAGCCGGCGTGAGGTCCAAACGTCAGGCCTGGTTCTCGCGTCACCCAGTCTTGGCGCTAAAAGATAGGGTGGGAAGCCTTAATTAGCGTGGGAAGCCTTAATGCTGTCATAAGGTTCTGCGACTAACCTAGCTTTATTGCTTGCCCGTGATTATTGAAGGGTATCGCTACCGTACAACAGTCGAGGAGTCGGCCAATGATCTCAACTCGCCGTTTCCTGGTTTTGACCGCTGTCACAACACTGCTGGCCGGATGCGGTGGTGGCAGCAGTGACAGTGGCGTTAGTGTTCATCGTCCTAACACTACCTACAACCCAGGAGTTACGGGATCCGGATTTCAATACACAACTTGTCGAGTACGTTCAGTCCGGATGACCGATGCCAGCACCATAGTCATCTTTACCAAACCAAGCGGTGTCTCTCCTTGTGTGCTGAATTCCCTGACTGCCCCAGCCCCTTACAAAGAGCAGGTCTTCGGTTTCATGGCGCCGTGGAAAATTGTCAAATTAAAGTACTCAGGAACTACGGTGACGCAGTACAGCAACGGCTAATCTTCGCGAACTTCGTGGTTGGCCTCGTGCGCTCCACACCGATAAACACTCCAGATATCGACCCGGGACAGCCACTGGCCCCAGTCCAACATTCGCAGCCAACCGGGCAATGCAGACACCTCCAGAGTCATATCCGGGCAAGAGGATGCGATTGTCGGTGGCGGATAAGCAGTAGGCAAGAACAGGTAAATTGGCTGTGATGCCTGTGTAGCCAACAAATGCCACTGCTCCGGGGTACTGACCAGTTTGGGGCTTACATTAGGTGTCCTGAAGAAGCTGATTACCCCACCTCCATCATGATAGGGATCCTGCTGATACGTGACCAGTTCGAAACGCCCCACCTTACCCTGCTCATACATCCACTTGTGAATCACAGCTTCCTGTCGGGCGGGGGTGAAACTGAAAAATACCAGTGCGAGGCTATTCACTGCCACGAAAAAATACACGAAAATTTTTATAGGCCGCTGTAGGCGTGGTTTTGTCAGTTGCCATCTAAGCCCCTGCCCCAACTCCTCAAGCCCGATGACTGCAAGTATCAGTAATGGGTATATCACCGGCATCAGAAAACGGGTTTCTTTGTGCCCTATGAACGAATGTCCCAATAGGAATGCAGTGACAACCCAGACCAATATGTGGGTTGGCCGACGAATGATCCCTGCCAGAACGGCCAGCAACAGCACCAGACTGAATGGCGGGACAAAAAGGATCAGCAGCTTTTCTATGTAGTACCACCACGGATCAATTCCGAACTGCGCTGCTTTACCGTCGATAAGGTTGGCCGAAAAATAATTGACCGGGGTCAGCACCCATTCTCCGTAAAACCAGGCATCCAGAACAGCATTCAATCCAACGGCTATGCCAAAGCCCAGTAAAGACATGGCCACAATTAACAAACCTGGCCTTCGAACCAGCACCAACCACAGGGCAAGACCCATCAGCGCAAAGGCAACGGGAAAGCGAAAGAAGAATGAAAAACCCAGCGTGATTCCAGAAACCAAAGCCAATGCGATGGCCGCTTTTCGATCAGCATCACAGGCACGCAACAACAACCAGATGCCCAGGGACAAAAATATTGCCGCCCAGTTCTCAGAGGTGAACTGGGCATGCAGGAAAGGCAATAACCAGAAAAAACCTGTGGCGAAGAAAAGGGCGAGTTGTGCCCATTGCTGCTCCAGCCAGCGAAATGCATGAAAACACAACAACAACGTGGAAACAAACCCGAGCACTGCAGATACCAGCCTGAGTACGAAAGCCGCCTGAAAAGGGTCGGCCTCGGCAAAGACCTGATAAACCACGTAGGCGATGGCAGGCTGGATTGCGGGCCTTATCTGCTCAAAAAACTCCCAGGGAAGCGTCAGATGCGGTTCCAATCCGATCTTGAAGTTCGCAAATTCCAGAATCTGATAATCAGCGTCCGGGTGAATCCGCCCTTCGCCGAGCCATGCAGCGCATAAATGCAAGATCAAACTCAAGGCTAACCCGGCATAAAGCACCGGGCTCGAAAACTGCTTCATGCTCTGCTTCACTGACTACTATCTTGCTGAGAACGACCTTGGGAATGATCGAAGTAATGTGTGGGCGACGTCTCCCGACGGAAGCTCAAGACCAAGCGCAATGGTTGCGATGGCAAGCGTTGGGAAAAGGGGATACTGGCTGGACCTGTTCTCCTGGCTGCCGATGTGCTGATCATAGTCTCCCCTGCTGCCGTCACTGATATTACTGGGGATTCTGATGGACTTAAGGATCCGGCATCACCGTAGATCGCAACGGCAGAGAAATAATCCATGTCAGGGAGATACTGCATCACTACATGAGCTCTGCATGATTGGAGAGCCTTTTAGTTGGGTTTGTGGCGCAATTTCGCGGCCACGAAATCCTTTTGCGGTATGTGCAATAGACGCTGTATCTTGCGCATCAAATGCAGTTCGTGATCATCCAGACGCCCGTCAGCGTAAACCACCCGCCACATCTGGTCGACCAGAGTCAATCGATCCTTTTCGTTCCAGTGTTGATTGATTAGCGAAGTAAACCCGTACAGATCGGTGGCCTCTCGTGCCTGAGTCTCAGCCAGGGCCAGCAAGGCCTTTGAATCGGCATCGCTCAACGAGAACTGGCTACATACCAGAGCGTGTATTGTCGCCTGCTCGGTATCGCCCAGATCGTAGTCTGCCATCGCGGTCTCAAACAGCAATGCGGCTGCAGCCAGGCGCAAAGATTCCTCCACAGCCAAAGGATCATCGCGCACCTGAAGCCGCGTACGAAAAAACTCCCCGATTGCGTCGATCATATGATTTGTAACCCCATCTTTGAATCGCGCATTCTAATCCTACCCGGGGAAAAGCGCGTAAAACAGCTAAATGAGGAGCAAACATGCCAAGAAGGGGGGGGTCACAGTGAGTCCTGTGAATCGGCAAAAAAAAGGGCGGAACCCTGGCGGGTACCGCCCCTAACTCCACAATTAATGGAGGAGATATGCAGGCGTATTAACCCATACCACCCTATTAACCGCATTGATCCAGATCAACATTAGCGGACTCTGAAACCCACCCATAACAGCCCAAGTCGCCGCAACACCTTAGGGAGCCTTCAGCATACAAGTTTCGTCCTGGCGATCGCGCTGACTGTCGTAACGCATTTCGCAAATGATCACCTGGCCAGATTTTTCCAACCGGTAGTCGGTGACAGAAATAATGCGAGGCAACTGAATGTACGGGGCAATACCGGGACGCCGTTCGTTTCTTTCAGTGGTTGCTGTGATTTGCCATCCCTGTCGGGTCAGGTCATAAACACCCGCTTCGAGCGGCTGCGCCCAGCTGATGCTGGTGAGTACGCCGGCCAGGAAAAAAGCAGCTACTGTATGAGCGCCCGTGCTAACCCGCGATACAGTCCACTGCAGGCAATTGGCGATCACATCCTAGCGAGTGCCATAAATTCGATCACCCGCATCACCCAGGCCAGGCAGGATGTAGCCATGATCATTCAGTTGGCGGTCCAGCGCCGCTGTATAAACCGGAACATCAGGGTGAGCCTGGGCAAATGCAGCAACCCCCTCGGGAGCGGCCAGCAGGCAAACAAACTTAATCTGTTTGGGTTTATCCTTTTTCAAACGAGTGATGGCGGCGCTCACAGAATTGGCGGTTGCCAACATCGGGTCCACCACAATCACCTGCCGCTCGCTAATATCATGAGGTACCTTGTAGTAATACTCGATGGCTTCGAGGGTATCCGGATCACGATACAAGCCGATATGCCCCACCCGAGCCGACGGTATCAGATCAAGCATACCGTCCAGCAGGCCATTGCCTGCGCGCAGCACCGAGACAAAACACAGCTTCTTGCCGGACAGCATAGGCGCCTGCATGGTCTCCAGTGGCGTTTCAACTTCTCTTAGTTCTGTCGGCAGATCACGCGTGACTTCGTACGCCAGCAACAGTGCGATCTCGCGCAGCAGCTGGCGAAAGTTTGCGGTGGGCCGGGTTTTATCCCGCATTAAGGTGAGCTTGTGCTGCACCAGCGGATGGTCAACTAAGGTGAAAGATTTCTGCATAATTCTGCTCTCGTCACAACGGATATGAGTGTTTTGGAGATGGAAAATAGTCCAACACCGAAATACCGGTGAATATTTCGACGGGGTGCCCCACCACTACATTCTATGTCACGATACCGGCAATTGACACCGGCAGTAACCAGCCGCCAGGCGGCGCTGCAGAAAACTGTCTGGGCGAATAAAACGGCTGAAACTCAAACAACAGATCAAACACAATCAGATGATGAGCGTACAGAAAAAACGAACCCGGGACATTGCCGCGAAGCACCGGGTGGTTCTCACGGGCAGTGAATGTACCGGTAAGACCCAGATTGCCCAAACTCTGGCCGCTCATTTTGCCTGCCCATTCTCGGCAGAAGCCGCGCGTCTTTATCTTGACCGGCAATCAATGGCACTGACAGCCCAAGATATCGAGCCCATCGCCTGTGAGCAGATCGCCCAGGAAGATGCTGCCGTGGACCGTGCGTCCGAGCTCACCATCCATGACACCGATCTTCTGTCCACCGTGATCTACGCGCGCCATTACTACCAGCACTGTCCCGATTGGATCGTAGATACCGCGCATTCGCGGGCACGGGGGCTGTATCTGCTATGTGATATCGACCTGCCCTGGCTAAGCGATGGGCTTTTGCGCGATCGGGGGCTGGGTGGGCAGCGAGCGCAGGTGCATTCACTTTTCGTCGCCATGTTGAACCAAACTGGTCAGCACTGGATGTATATACGCGGCATCGGCCCTGCACGCGAGCAATACGCGATTGCCGCCGTTGCAAACTATCTTGCCAAGGGCAGCATCACTCCCAGTCACGATATTGACAGCCCGTAAGTGGGCAACTAGATTCTAGGTGTTATCCGACGGGGTGTCCGACAGAGGTCGGGCTGAGAATGACCCGTTGAACCTGAACCGGATCATACCGGCGGAGGAATTCGGATAATGGCGTCAAAGCCCCTCCGCCCTTCAGTTCCGAAGGAGCCTTACGTGAAAATCCTGAAGATTCTTTGTGGCCTTGCGGGCTGTTTGCTGGCGATTGCCTGCCCTGCAACACAAGCAGCAAATACTCAGTTGACGGTCTACACCTATGCCTCGTTTGTATCCGAGTGGGGCCCTGGTCCACTCATTGAAGAGCATTTCGAGGCGCAATGCGATTGTGATCTAAAGTTTGTCGGTCTGGAGGATGGTGCCGCGTTACTCAGTCGGCTGAAACTCGAGGGGGATCGCTCACCGGCAGATGTCATTCTTGGGTTGGATACCAGCCTGACCGCTGAAGCCCAACAAACAGGACTGCTGCAAGAACACGGGTTAGATCTGGAATCGGTCGACTTTGCCCTACCCTGGTCCGACCTGGTCTTTGTGCCCTATGACTTCGGCTACTTTGGCTTCGTCTACGACAGCGAGGCACTTCCCATCCCGCCGGCCAGTCTTACGGAACTGGTCAATAACAGTAACGGGCCGCGCATCATCATCCAGGATCCCCGCACCAGCACCCCGGGACTGGGGCTTGTGCTGTGGATGCGCAAAATATTCGATGCGGCTGACGAGGATGCCTGGGCCATGCTGGCGCCCCGAATTGTGACTGTGACTAAAGGCTGGTCGGAAGCCTATGGGCTCTTTCTTAAAGGCGAGGCACCCATGGTACTGAGCTACACCACCTCCCCCGCCTACCACCGCCATGTAGAACAGACAGATCGCTACCGCGTAGCCATGTTCAAAGAGGGACATTACCGACAGGTTGAAGTCGCTGCCCGACTGGGCACTTCGTCCGAGCCACAACTGGCGCAGGAATTTCTGGGTTTTCTGCTTTCGGACACAGTGCAAAATATCCTTCCCACCTCTAACTGGATGCTACCAGCAGTGCATACAGGGCAACCCCTGCCCGATGCCTTTCACAGTGATGAAGTGCCACAGCAGATGCTCCGGTTCGATCCGGCGCACGTGCAAGATCAGCGCAAACAATGGATAAATCGCTGGCTGTCCGCATTGTCACGTTGAGCCGTATGCGGGCGTATCGAGTCATCTCGCTCTGGCCCGGTACCCTGGCCGTGGCCTTTCTGGGTACTGTGATCGGGGGCTCTCTTGCCGGGATAATGGCCCGGTTCGGCACCGGCGATCTTATGGCAATCGTGACCGATGCCTACTTGCACTCGGTAATCGGTTTCACGCTGTGGCAGGCCACACTTTCAACCCTGATCAGCGTTGGGCTCGCACTACCGATCGCTCGTGCCTACGCCCGACAGTCCCACTTTGTTGGACGGCGCACGTTGATCACATTGATGGGTCTGCCGATGGTCATGCCGGTAATTGTTGCGGTTCTGGGTATCGTCGCGGTTTACGGCCACAACGGTGTGATTACTCAGTTGATGCGCACAGCAGGGTTCACATGGCCTTTTGGGATCTATGGCCTTGGCGGAATACTGCTGGCCCATGTTTTTTTCAACTTGCCGCTGGCGGTGCGATTGTTGCTGCCGGCCTGGGAACAGGTTCCAGGTGAAAGCTGGCGACTTGCCAGTACCCTGGGAATGTCCAGTACCCAGTTGTTCCGATTTATCGAGTGGCCCGCACTGAGCGCTTTTCTCCCCGGCGCGCTGGTGATTGTTTTTCTGCTCTGCTTCACCAGTTTTGCCGTTGTATTGACTCTTGGCGGGGGGCCTGGAGCAACCACAGTTGAAGTGGCGATTTATCAGGCACTGCGCTTTGACTTCGACCCCGGCCGGGCAACGCTGCTTGCCCTGACTCAACTGGTGCTATGCGCAACGATTGCGCTGACCATGTCTCGATGGCTACGCTCGCAACCGCTAACCCAGGGGCTGCAAGAAGGTGTACGAAACCGACCCGACCGAAAAGCGCCACTCAATCGAACTGTAGATGTGTTGCTGATCACGGTGAGTGCGCTCTTTATCGGCTTACCTATCGCGGCAGTTGTTGTTGCCGGCCTTGAAGGGCCGCTGTTACGGGTTATCCTGGATTCTGCCCTTTGGAGCGCAACCGCGCGCAGCCTGGGGATTGCGCTGATAGCGACACTGATCGCCGGCGTACTGGCATTGGGTCTGGCAATGACTGCTCGGCGGCTGGTGTTGGTGCAGCGACGGCCTGGGGCCACGGACCTGGTGTTGTTGGCCGGCTCGGTGAGTCTCGCGGTTCCACCCATGGTGATTGGCACCGGGCTTTTTCTTTGGGCGCTGATGACCGGCACAACAGAGGTGGTCACCCTTTTGCTCATAGCGCTCATTAATGCACTGATGATACTGCCCTACGCCTTGCGCAGCATTGCTCCAGTTCTGATCGACTCAGGACGGCGCCACCACAAACTGTGCGAACAACTGGGCCTGCAGGGCTGGCAGCGATTTCGCCGCATCGACTGGCCTGCTATACGCAAGCCGACAGCGTTTGCTGTGGCGCTGGGCAGCGCGCTGTCATTTGGGGATATGGGTGTGGCAGCACTCTTTGATACCAGCGGTGCAATCACTCTGCCGGTCATGCTCTACCACCGGATGAGCGCCTACCGCTTCGATGAAGCTGCCGTTACCGCACTGGTACTCGTTGTGATGAGTCTGATTTTATTCTGGGCGCTGGATCGGATTGTAGGGCGATGGCTTTCCTGATACTTGATCGCCTGACTTTCACCATGGGCGACTGGGGTCTTTGCGCTTCGCTGCGAGTGGGCCGGGGGGAATGTGTCGCGCTGATTGGAGCCAGTGGTGCAGGCAAGTCAACACTGCTCTCGTTGATCGCAGGCTTTGAGACACCTGACAGCGGCGCGATCCTTGTGGATAACCAGAATATTGGCTCTTTGGCACCCGCACAACGGCCGGTAACCATGATGTTCCAGGAACATAACCTGTTTGCTCACCTCAGTCTTTACGACAACATCGCGCTCGGCTGTCATCCCGGTCTAAACCTCACCCCGGCAGATCATGAAACCATTAACCAGGCCCTTGCGGCAACGCAACTGGGTGATATCAGCCGGCGCCGGCCAGCTGAGGTGTCGGGCGGCGAGCGCCAAAGAGCCGCCCTGGCCCGCTGTCTTTGCCAAAAAAGGCCGTTGCTGTTGCTGGACGAACCCTTTGCCAATCTGGATCCGCGCTTGCGTCAGCAGATGCACGCCCTGGTTGACGAGTTGCGTCAAACTCATGGGTTAACGGTGATCGTGGTCTCTCACCTGCCACACGAAGCGGCACGCATTGCCGACCGGATGGTATTTATGCATGAAGGCCAGATTACCGAACAGGGATCCGCGAGTATCACTTTGGCTAACCCCCAAAGCCAGGAACTGCGCGATTACCTGCAGTTCACGCCAAGCGGGTAGTATGTCGCCTGTGATGAGATGGAGATTCAAAGTATGCGATTTTTCAATATCCTGTCGACTGTGGTGTTGGTATTTACAACAGCCACCTCGACTGCAGCACAGACCTGCCCGGTGAATCTCGATTTCACCAAGCGCTACCTCGCCAGTGACGAATCGGTGCGACTGTGCGACGCGTATGCAGGCAAGGTTCTGCTGATGGTAAATACCGCCAGTTACTGTGGCTTTACACCACAGTTCAAGGGTCTGGAAGCATTGTATGAGAAATATAACGACCGCGGCTTTGTCGTACTGGGCTTTCCTTCCAATGACTTTTTTCAAGATCCCCGCTCGGAGGAGAAGGTTCGCGAATTCTGCGATCTCACCTACAGTGTCAAGTTCCCCATGTTTGAAAAATCCCGGGTGGCTAAACGCAAGGCTGAACCGCTTTTTCAGGCACTGGGTAACGAGGCCGGTCAATTCCCGAAATGGAACTTTCACAAATATCTGCTCGACCGGGATGGCAAGATCGTGGGAAGTTTCGGATCTACCGTTACACCTGACAATGTTGACCTGGTCAAAAAGATTGAATCGCTACTCTAAGGAAATCATCTGACTGCTGGGCTCTAAAACCAGCGGCCTTCACCACACATGAACCATGGCACTCATCACCGCAGGGCCGTATTCACCGATCTGGACGGCACGCTGCTGGGGCCAGACCATCAACTATCAGAGCGAAACCGGGAAACGCTCAAACACCTGGGCGATCTGGGTGTGCAGCGCATCGTAGTGACCGGCAGATCACTGTACTCGTGTAACCGCGTGCTGGGTCAAGCCTTTCCCATAGATATGCTGGTGACCTCCTCCGGTGCCGGAATTTTTTCTTATCCGCCGGTACAACCACTGCAACACTTCGGCCTGGGAGTTGTCGAGATCGCCCAGGCGATCACGGTGCTCGAAGATTTACAACTGGACTTCATGGTGCATGCCCCGGTGCCGGACAACCATCATTTCAGCTGGAGACGATTCAGCCAACACAACGCGGACTTTGATAGACGCCTTGCCCTGTACGCAGGATGTCACCAACTGCTGCAACCCAACGAGGCGCCACAAGCGGGAGCAACCCAGTTGCTGGCCATCGTGTCTGCAGCAGATCCTGCTGTTCTGCACGATGTATTGAGCCAACACTTACCTGGGCTTAATGTGCTGCGGACGACCTCACCGCTGGATCACTGCTCTACCTGGTACGAGATCTTCCCCGCATCGGTATCTAAATCCCATGCTGCCGCATGGATCTGTGAGCACTTAAATCTTAACGCCCAAACAGCGCTCGCGGTTGGCAATGATTACAACGATCTCGATCTGCTACGCTGGGCTGGCGTCTCTTGTGTCGTTGCTAATGCGCCGGCGGAACTCTCCCGGGAGTTTGTAGTGGTGGCACACCATAGCGAAGGAGGCTTCAGCGATGCCGTTTCGCATTGGCTAACGAGTTTTAACTAAGGCCGCACATCCGCGACTACCAGAGCAAGCGACCCGCTACGAAAGCTGCTCCGAGCTTCGTGCCAGGCGCATCGAGGAAACTTTCAACAGGACTGTGCTCAACCAGCCGTCCGTTATGAAGAAACAGTATCTCACTGGCAATGCGTCGAACCTGTCCCATGTCATGAGATACCATGATGATACGAACACCTTCATCATCAATCCGAGTGATGATCTCTTCGACAGCTCGCGTCGCTGCGGGGTCGAGGTGGGCCGTAGGCTCATCCAGAAACAGCACACGGGGCTCCAAAGCCCAGGCTCGCGCCAATGCAAGGCGCTGCTGTTCGCCACCGGAGAGCACCCGCGCATCACGCCGGGCCAGTTCGACCAGCCCGGTTTTTTCGAGCGCTGACAGTGCCCTTTCATGTCGCTCGCCCCGCGGAGTATCCCGCGCCGCCAGGGCATGTTCGACATTTTCCTGTACCGAGCGGCGTAAAAGTGCCGGGCGCTGAAACAGCATCGCCTGGGCGCGGCGTTGCTGGGCCACACTACCGCCGGCCCAGCGGACCTCGCCACGGGTAGGCCGAAGCAGGCCGTGACAAAGACGCAGCAGTAGACTCTTGCCAGCACCGTTTGGCCCGACCACACAGGTACGCCCTTGGCGTTCCAGCGTAAAATTCACATCGGCAAGTAAAGTCTCACCACCGGCATCGAAGCCAAGGGTGCTCACCCGAAGTGGCAGTAATTCGAAACTGGCATCAGCCGCGGAAACAGCTGTGGCCCCATATGTTGTGGGTGAATCCATCGCACACTCGAGCGTTAGCAACTTTGCTTCGTTGGATTATGTGCGCCCCGGGCCGCCAGCACAAAGTCTGTGGCATTTTTATCTTTATCACGCGAATAAGCGCCAACAAAACCGGGTGCAGCGACCATTTAATACTATGGTAATTAGTCTTTTAGATAGTTGCAGGTATAGTTCTTGCATACGAAGTTACTAACGAACACGCTCATGCGCAAAGTTTTGATAGTTATCCCACTCGCTGTGGTTATCGCTGGGGGTATCTGGCTCTTCCAGGGAGAACTCCAGGATCCATCCCCTGGCTGGCGACTGGCTCAGGTCGAACGAGGCACCGTCGAGCAGGTGGTATCAGCGACCGGGCGAGTCGATCCGGTGATGACAGTCGATATCAGTTCTCAGGTCTCCGGCCAGATTGCCGAGGTACTGGTCAATTTCAATTCAAAAGTGGCAACCGGACAAGTACTGGCCCGCATCGATCCTGCCGCTTTTGAAGTCCGGGTCGAGGTGGCGCGTGCCGATCTCGCTTATGCTAAGGCTAATGTCGCCATGCAGAAAGCTGTCCTGGATGAACTGCGGGCCGAACGCAGCGGCGCCATGGCAGCGCTGGGCGAACTGGAAAAAGACCTGAAACGCCAGCGTATCCTCTTCCAACGTAAGGTCGTATCCGAAAGTGTGGTCGGTAGTGCGCTCGCGCAGCGCGACCAGGCGCATGCGCGCCTTGAAAGCATTGCAGCGCGCCTTGTGAAGCAACAGGCCCAGGTGCTCTCGGCAAAGGCCCAGGTCGATTCCCGTTCGGGCGGTCTGCGCGAGCGTGAACTGGACCTGGGCTATACCGTGATCCTTTCCCCGGTGGACGGTGTCGTCATCAACCGCGATGTCGATGTCGGACAGACCGTCGCGGCCAGCCTGCAGGCTCCGGTACTGTTTACGCTGGCCAAGGATCTGCGCGATGTACAAATTGAGGTCAGCGTTGATGAGGCAGATATCGGGCGAATTATTGATGACCAGCAAGTTCGATTCACGGTAGATGCTTACCCTGACCGGCGATTCAGCGGCCACGTTACCCAGATACGCAAGGCGCCCCAGGTCGACTCAGGCGTGGTGACCTACCGGGTAATGGTAGCCACACGGAACAACGACGAGGCGCTATTGCCGGGCATGACTGCAACCGTGGAGATCATCGTCGGCCGCCGTGAGAATGTACTGCGGGTACCCAATTCGGCACTTCGTTTTAAACCCAAAGGCCTATCCAAAGCCTCCGGATCGACGGCCAAGAATGGCCATCAGCGGGCCGTGGCACGGATCGAAAAACTTGCCACAGCGCTGGAACTCAGCGATGAACAACGATCCGCGGTTGCAACTGTGTTCCGTGAGATGGGTGAGGCAATACGCGCACTGCACGAATCGGGCATGGAAGAGCAAGCCAGAAAAAACGCCAAAACCCAATTGCGCAATCAGGCTTTCGGTCGCATTGAAACATTGCTCAGCGAGGATCAGAGAATACGCTACCATGAAATGCGTGCCGAATCGGCTGGCACCCGCCAGCGCCGTGGCACGTTATGGCGGCCACAAGGTCCTACCTCTGTAAGGGTTGAGATCGGCCTGTCCGATGACACCTATTCTGAGATCACCAGCATTGAGCTTTCAGCAGGCGATGCCGTAATTACCGGGCGCGAGCATGCAACACACTGACCTGCAATAACAGCTCATGAGCGTGCCGATCATCCGGACTCGACAGCTGTGCCGCGAATACCTCGTTGGTGCACAAACAGTGAAGGCGCTGATCGATTTTTCTATCGATATTCAGCACGGCGAATTTGTTGCGATCATGGGGCCTTCGGGATCGGGCAAATCCACCTGCATGCACCTGCTGGGATGTCTGGATACACCTAGTGCAGGCGAGTACCATTTGGACGGACAGAATATCTCCAGTCTGGACGCCGATGCACTTGCCGGGATACGTCGGCGCAAAATCGGGTTCGTTTTCCAATCATTTAATCTGCTTGGCGGCGCCAACGCAATCGCTAACGTGGAACTGCCGCTGGTTTACGGTGGCGTCTCCCGTGCTCAGCGCCTCGAACAGGCCCGGGCGGCGCTCGATTCGGTCGGACTTGCTGATCGTGGGCACCACCTGCCAGCACAACTTTCAGGCGGGCAGATGCAGCGGGTCGCCATCGCCCGTGCCATCGTCAACCGGCCGGCACTGGTGTTGGCCGATGAGCCCACCGGCGCACTCGACACCCAGACGGGCCAAGAGATTATGGCGCTGCTCGAGAGCCTGAACCGCTGTGGGATGACCGTCGTTGTCATCACCCACGAGGCAGAGATTGCTGCCTTTGCCCAAAGAGTGCTGTATTTTCGCGATGGCCGGCTGATTGAGGATCGATCGACCTCAGGTGTCAATGCTGTCACAGCAACGACATTACCGAAGATAGGCGAGGCACATCATGAAGCTCAGTGACAGCCTGCTGAGTGCCGTTAGCTCGCTGCGGGCTAATAAGCTGCGAACGGCGTTGACTACGCTGGGAATCATTATCGGTGTCAGCGCTGTGATCGCCATGGTCGGCGTGGGTAAGGGAGCGCAACTGAGGATCGAAGAAACGATACAGGGACTGGGTGAGAACGTACTTTTCGTACGTAACGGTACCAGTGTCGCCGGCGGCGTACGGGGCGGAGCCAATTCCAAGATCTCTTTAACCGAGGCTGACGCAACTGCGATTATTGCCGGCGCTCCCTCCATACTGATCGCGGCGCCAACTCTGCGGGCCACCGGGCAGGTAATCTTTGGCAATACCAACTGGTTTAGCACCATCTACGGGGTAGGCGACACCTATCTGCAGGCCCGCGACTGGCAGATCGAAAATGGCCGCACGTTCAGCACCAACGAGGAACGCTCCAGTACCAAAGTGGCGATTGTTGGCCAAACGATCATCGATCAACTGTTCTTAGGCCAAGACCCGGTTGGCGAAACTATCCGGATCGATCGGATCCCGTTCCGGGTCGTCGGTACCATTCGTGCAAAGGGAGAATCCTCCTGGGGTCGTGATCACGATGATGTCGTATTCGTACCGCTATCGGCGGCCCGCTCACGACTGGATGTCGGCAAGCGTTATCGTGGCAACCTGGTTCGGGATATCACATTGAAAGCACGCTCAGCTGACTTGCTGGAAACCGCTGAGCAGGAGGTCACTGATCTTCTGCGGGAGCGCCACCGGATCCGTCCCGGAGCGCCCGATGATTTTTACGTACGCAATGTCGCACAGTATCTCAAAGCCCGTGCCAAATCCGAGCGCACCATGTCGCTGCTGTTGGCGGCCGTCGCCGGCATCTCACTGCTGGTGGGTGGAATCGGCATCATGAATATCATGCTGGTCTCTGTCACCGAGCGTACCCGCGAAGTGGGCCTGCGCATGGCGGTTGGGGCGCGGCGCATCGATATCCTTGTGCAATTTGTTACCGAGGCCATGGCGGTATCACTCATTGGCGGTGCCATCGGCGTAGCACTGGGTCTGGGGGGGCTGCTCACAGCAGCGCGCTTTGGTGACTGGCCTGTCGTGATCTCACCGTTTTCGGCAGTAATCGCCATGGGCTTCGCGGCGTTGATAGGCATCTTCTTTGGCTACTACCCGGCTCACAAAGCCTCTCGGCTCGATCCGATTGTTGCGCTACGCCGCGAATAACAAAATGACCTGTCCGGCAATCACTCCAGTCGATGAAAGAGTGTAAGGTGTAAGGTGTAAGGTGTAATATCATATTCTGCGACAGTTACTTTTCTTAGTTGCCCTATGGAGGGCCCAGAAACAACCAACCGGCACTGCCTCAGGGGCGCCATGACAGATAAGGAAAATACTGATGGCAGAAGTTGTCTGCGCAGTTTGTGGAATGGGTGTTAAGGGAATGAAGTGTGTAGTGTGTAGTGTGTGAAGCAGAACTTGTGCACGACCACATCACGACCGATACGGGTGAAACCGTGGCAGTCGCTAAGTGTCCAAATAATTGCGGCATAATCAAGTCACCTATGTGCTGCGGCACAGACATGAGTTGCAACCTCTGAGAGCATCTGGACGATGATCCAATGAGTTTTTTACTGCATTGTAGAAAGTCGGCAGGCTCCATCCGGTGAGCAGTGATGAACTGAGCGGTCTCTTTGCGGCAGAGCTTAGCGCGCGCCTGCGCTCCGGGGCTTTGTCACCCCTTGAAGTCATGGATGCCACGATATCGCGCATTGAGGCGGTAAACCCGAAGGTCAACGCCTTGCCGATTCTCTGTCTGGATCGTGCCCGCAAGCAGGCACGTGCAATGACCGAACAGCGGGTATCTGCCGATGCCAAGGGCCCGCTCTGGGGTCTGCCACTGGCAGTTAAGGATTACAACGACCTCGGCGGCGTGGCTACAACCTACGGCTCACCGCTCTTTGCAGATAATATCGCCCACAACTCGGATGCAACAGTAGCTAAACTGCAAGCCTCGGGCGCTATTCCTGTCGGCAAATCCAATGTACCCGAGTGGGCCGGAGCACATACCTTTAACCCGGTCTTTGGTCATACGCTCAATCCCTGGAACAGTGCCGTCAGCGCCGGCGGCTCGTCCGGTGGCTCGGGCGTCGCACTGGCCACCGGGATGGTACCCCTGGCAACGGGCAACGACCTGGGCGGCAGCCTGCGAGTCCCGGCCAGTTTTAATGGTGTTGTGGGCTTACGTCCTGGACCGGGTCGCGTGCCTCGGGGGGCACGACTGCCCGCTTTTGATACGCTCTGGGTCGAGGGGCCGATGGGACGCTGCGTTGCCGATGTGGCATTAATGCTCGATGGTGCTGCCGGCCACGACCCGGCGGACCCGCTGTCATTTCAGCATACCGGTAAAAGTTTTGTGGATGCGCTGCAACACACTGACATGCCACGGCGGGTCGGATTCAGCCCTGATCTTGGTGTGGTGCCGATGGAGCCAGAAGTCGCGCAGGTCTGTGAGGCGGCGGCAGAGCGTTTCAGCGAAATCGGGGCGCAGGTGGATCGGTATGCACCGGATTTCTCCGGCGCGATTGAGGCCTTTCAGACCCTGCGCGGTGTGCTGATCGCACAGATGATGGAATCAATCCTGCAACAACACCGCGATCGGATCGCACCGGAGATTATCTGGAATATCGAAAAAGGCCTGGCAGTCACCAATGCCCAACTGCTGGACGCCGAGCGGGTTCGATCCGGGTTGTACCGACGGATCACTGCCTTTTTTGAAGAATACGACCTGCTGCTATGCCCCACTGTATCGGTGCCACCTTTTCCTAAAGAGCAACGCTATGTTGAAACCATCGACGGGCAGCCCACTCAAACCTATATTGACTGGATCGCAATCACTTTTGCGATCACCATGACCTCGTGCCCTGCACTCAGCCTGCCAGCTGGCTTCACCAAGGCAGGCTTGCCGGTAGGTCTTCAGGTTATCGGCCCACCACGTGGTGAAGCTGCCTTGCTGCGCGCCTGTCATCGTATGGAAGAAGTTCTGGGCCTGACCACTCAGGTGCCTATCGATCCCCGGTAATTATCAAAAAGAAAATCAGCCCGGCCGTAATACCTCGCGACCGCGGCCAATCTGAGTACCGACTCCTTCATCGGTCAGAGTTTCCAGCAGCGTGGCATGCACTACCCGGCCATCAGAAATAGTTGCGGTGCGAA
>Ga0233427_10002315_pt1 | contig 18232 bp, 9 predicted proteins | sample SI_118_April2016_5_FD_179885 | JGI IMG/M metagenome (GOLD analysis project Ga0233427, IMG submission 179885) | Seawater microbial communities from Saanich Inlet, British Columbia, Canada - SI_118_April2016_100_MG | ecosystem: Environmental > Aquatic > Marine > Inlet | place: Canada: British...
AGCAGAAATTGATTATGTAACAGGACCTGGTGAATTCCTTCTTTTCCCAGATTGGAATACTAGTAATCGTAAGGGCCAGAATGGGAAAGTAGCAATAGTTGGGGGTGGAGTTTTTTCTGGAGCTCCTTCGTTAGCAGCTCTAGGCTCTTATCGCTCAGGTTCCGATTTAGTGCATGTTTTTATTCCTGAAAGTTCCTATGATGCAGTTTCAAAATTTATACCTGAACTGATAGTACACAAGTTAGATGGTGAACTAGTTAGCTCAGATAATATTGAAGATTTATTCAACTATGGTTTTGATAGTGTTGTTGTTGGACCTGGTATGGGTAAAGATCCCAAATCATTTGAAGCAGTTCAGAGAATAATAGATAATTTTGAGAATGTAGTGATTGATGCTGATGCTATTAAATTATATGATTTTTCTTCAAATAATATAGTATTAACTCCACATATGGGAGAGATTGAAAGGTTAGGGATTTATCCTACTCAAGAAGCTATGATTCACTTTGCTTCTGAGAATAATATTACTTTAGTGTTAAAGGGTGAAACGGATTTTATTACAAATGGCGAATATTTTAAGCATAATAAAACAGGACACCCAAGAATGGCTGTTGGTGGAACTGGTGATGTTCTTGCTGGATTCTTAGGGGCTTTATTGGCAAAGGGTTTATCAGGATATGAAGCCGGACGTTTGGCCTGCTACAGTTTAGGTTTAGCCGGTGAGATTTCGTATGATGAGATAGGATCTGGGTTTCTTCCAACCGATTTAGCAGTAACACTATCTAAATTATTAAAAAAAAACTAGTTTCTTCTTTTTATTGTAACTAATGAAATTAAAAGTATGATTGTCACTAAGTTTGGATAAGGCAGTGTCTGCTTATCTTCGACAACCTGTGTGATTTCTTGTTGGGACAGAACTACTATATTCTGTTCATGAGAGTACAGTTTTCCGTGGCCAGTATCAACTTCTATACTATAAATATATTCACCCTCGTTTTCAAAGTACAAATCACCGTAGTAATAATTTCCTTCTTGGTACATTGGTATTTTTTGTCCTTCTGCTAGAACTCCTTCATTATTTTCAGCAATGATAACAGAAACTGATTCGGGGTTTGGATAATCAATAATTGCACTAACTTTAATTTGCTCCTTTGAATCAATGATTGGTGGTGCCAAAGAGTGGATTAGGTCTTTATTTTTTACATCAATATTTCGGTATAGGGTACTCATTCCACCCCACTTATCAATGCATTCAATTTGCATTAAGCATTCTCCATCTTCATATTTTGTAGAATCCCACCAGAATTGGACATTGTTTTGACCACTTTCAAGTTCTATCCAAGGACCACTATCAATCCTGTATCTTAGTGTGTTTAGTGAGCTGTAATCATTAACGCTTAAATCAAATTGAGCATTGGCAGTTACATCGTCCGTGTTTGAATTCAGTAATATGAATGGAGGTGTGCTATCAGTCTCAAACCGAAGACCAGAGGTTGTAGTGTATTCTTGGCTATCTTCAGCCCTAATATCTATCCAGTGCCATCCATCCGCTATTGGCATCCAAGTACCATCATAGATATTGTTGCCACCTGATGAGAGTTCTTTCCATGTTCCATTATCTATTCGGTATTCTACAGTAACTATTCCCTCAGGATCTGAAGCGATGGCTTCAATATTTATTCTTGCACTGTAAAAGTCTTCTTTGGGCTTAGTTATTTCCAGATAAGGATATGTAACATCCTCTTCGTTGAATACGGTAATATTAATGCTCTTTTTTATTATATTATTGCTTTTATCACTGGATTTAAATGTGATTAAATGGTCTCCATTTCCCGCACCAGCTTCTTGAGTGTTCCAGCTAGCAATGTATCCATCATTATCTCGTGAATACATTTTACGCCAGCTTCCTTGATTGACTTTAAATTCAACATCCCCAATACTATTGTCATCTATAGTTTCTATGTCTAATACTACAATTTCCTCGACAGTCTCCCCTTCACTTGGCGATAATATTTCAAGAGTTGGGGGTTCTTCATCATTTAATATTTCTAGCTTAATAGTTTTAACAATACTTGCTCCATCATCAATTGCTTTTATAGATAAGTCATGTTCTCCGTTAACCATATCCTTCGTATTCATTTCTAAATTAAAATTTCCATTGAAGGGTTCTAATTGAGTATCTACCCAGTCTTCCTGATTCCAACTATAGAGTATACTTTGAATTTGTGATTTCTCACTAACGGCATTTCCTTGTAATTGAATATCTCCACTTAATATGCCCGTATCGCTTGATATTTCAAGTTCAGGCGGTATTGCAAAAGCGGTTTGTAAAACATACTTATCAGATGATGCAGATTCATCATTAAAAAAAGCTACAAATATGTTGATGTTATCATATTCTATATCCGAAAAATCATTTCCATTTTTATCTTCATGCTCTCCACCAATCCAAACAGTAGACAATTCCATTTTTTCGTGTGGGTTAAGTTCTACGTTTTCTTCAAAAGCATAGTCTAGAAAACCAAAGTGATATGGATCGCCATCGTAATTATTGTACCTTGAAACTTTTTCAACAATATAGGCCCTTACATATCCATTAAAGGTAGGATCTCCAAAAGGTGCATCTTCATTCCATGTCATGCCTAAACTAACACTCAATTGATCAGTACCAAGATGTTCCATTTCAATTTCTAATGATATGTCAGTATCATCTCTTTGTGCACAATTGTCTATTGCATTTTCATAATTACCTGTGTCTGACTGTCCTCCGGAAACTTTTTCATCATTCCCATCAAATATTACTGTCGGATAACCGGTAACATCAGGATAATCTCCCATTCTGTCATCAGCCTTATCATTAACATCAGTAATTAGCGCCACAAAGAAGAATTTATCATCATAATATGGTTCGTTAGGTATGTCATCGTAAATTTTCATGAGATTTTCAGCCGCACTAGGACAATATACACACCATGTTGCTGTAAATTCTTCTCCAAATACAGTGTGAGTAAAATCCTCAGCAGGGATTTCGGCAGTGGGTGTAAATGGAATTGCAGTTATGCACAAAAGTGTTGCTAAAATAACATAATTTACTTTATTCACAAGAACAGTTATTGTTTCTAATTAATAAGTCTATCCCTTTTTCATATCTTCTATTACTTTTATTGGATCAGACGAACCGAATATGGCACTACCTGCAACTAAAAGATTAGCTCCAGCCTCTGCCAAGATACTAGCATTTTCAGGATTAACACCGCCATCTACTTCTATTATTTTATCAGGATATTTTTCTCTGTATGTTCTGACTCTTTGGATTGAATTTTCATGAAAGGATTGGCCACAATACCCTGGTTCTACAGACATCACTAAAATCAGGTCCACGTTTTCAATATAGGGTTCAATAGCAGACGATGGTGTTGATGGATTTAATGCAATACCAGCTTTAATATTGAGTTCTTTGATTAATTTAATAGCCTTCTCAGGATTGTTTGCTTCGACATGTACAGAAATAATGTCTGCTCCAACATCACTAAAATTTTGAATAAATTCAGCAGGATTAGATACCATTAAATGAACATCAATGTCGGCTATTCCTCTCAAAGCTTTTACTAAATCAGGACCCATAGTGAGGTTAGGTACGAAATGACCATCCATAACGTCCATATGCAAATAGGCTGAATGAGGAGCTACAAGGATAGCTTCTTTTTTCATTTCTCCGAAGTTTGCGCCTAACATTGAAGGTGCTATCTCAACCACTTAGCGTCCTCGTTACAGAATCAATTATAAACTTTTGGGATAGATCATGCCTTCTTTTTTGGACAACTCTGATAAAAACTTCTAATTGCGAAGATTCAGTTCTCCACCACCTATCATAAAAACCATCAATTTCATCTAAGTCCCTTAAAATTAATTTAATTTGAGATTCTGGAAATTTAGGTGCACCACTTTTATGGCCTAATCTTGTTTCAAGCATATATTTCATCTTATTTAGAACTAAAATATAGAATCCTTTTGGTTTAGCCTCTTCCCCACTTAAATTTTTAATGATGCCTGTATCTAAACACCAATCATGCTTAGCTAGTTTCTTATCTTCGTCTTGGTAAACATCCATCCATATCCGTTCAGAAGGAGGTGCAGGATTATGCTCATTAATAATTTCTTCTTCGGTTTCCACATCCTCAGTATCTTCTTTTGAGCTCATTAATATAATCTTTAATGAACCGTTCTTATTAACTTTATTCATCACAGACTTTTTATTACAGTCTTCACATACATAAAATAATTGGGGAGCATGGTGTAACCTGGCAGCATTGCGGGCTCCAATTATACAGGAATGATTGCTACAGGGTCTGCTGATATCGTGATGAATGATTGGAGCTATGACCTGTGCAAACTATGGGCTCCGGCTCAATAGGTGAGACCCGCCGATCTGGGTTCAAATCCCAGTGCTCCCACCACACTTTATGCAGGTCCAACACATTTTTTTGAATAGCTATCATATATCTGACTGATTTTAGTGATAGCATGAAGTATCAAATAACTAACATATCTATATGGCAAAATTGTTGTCTATATTCCAGTTGGATTAATATATTTATTAGGTGGGAATATTTTTTCTAATGCTAGGCATTGATGGGTTTAGACTCACAGGTATTATATTTCTTTTTGCTCCACTTAATAATTTTTCCCTATTCTAACTCTGCCCAAATTCGAGTAAATCTATAGAATGCAGAAAGGGTACATATTATTGCAAAGGTATAGCACATTAGAGTCATATAATTCCAATCTTGATAATCTGTTAAAAAATATTGAATTATAGGGACCATTGTCAAAACTACAAGCCTGTCTGCTCTTCCAAGTAAGCCAGCGTAGTCTCTACCAGCCCCTACTGCTTGAGCTTGTGTTCCCATGTAAGACAACATTAAAACTCCAATAATTGCTGAGAAACCAATTGTGGTTTCTACTAGAGGACCTAGAGCAATTCCCCCTAATATAATGATGTCAGCCACTCGGTCTAGTGTGTGATCTAAAAGATCACCTCTTCTACTAGATAGGTTCCTCATTCTAGCTACAATTCCATCTAAAGCATCAAGAACTGCAGTGAGAAATACCATTAAAGCCCCGATGAGTAACCAGCTCTTATTTGTATAATCTGCAATATAGAATGCATATCCAGCAATTAGTGCAGTAACTAATGACAGTAGACTAATTCCCATTGGATTTAGAGGAGAATTTCTGGCAATAGGTGTTAATATCTTTGTTCCGAATTCTCTATAATCGTCAGCTACCATTCAATACCATTCCATTATTCTTTCTGAATAGTCATAACTTTCGTCTAATTTAATATTGCCGTTCATAAAGCTCATAAGTTTTTTAGCACTTTGTTCGGGATTTTGGTAAGTAGTATCTAGCTGGAAAACTTTATCTTCAGAGATATTATCAACTACTTCATCAAATATAATGTTAAGAGCTTCCGCCTCTAAATTTTCATTTATCTTTTCTTTAGAATAGTTACGTTTTATTAATCTTTCTCTTAGAACTAATGGATCACATCTCAATAATATTACCATTTCAAGATTATCTAGTGTATGTGAAGTATGGCCTTCAAAGAGAACATCTTTGAAATTAGACTCTTTAACTATGGTATTAATTTTATCTAAATCTATTAACCATTCACCTGACTTGGTTTTACTTTCAGATGCCTCTTCGTAATATTCTGATAGATGCACTACCTTTGTATCTAAAAAATCAGAAATGGATGTTTTACCAGTTCCTGGCGTACCTGTTAAGGCACACCTTACCATTAAGATTTCATTTCCTTTTCGGCTGCAGCTTTAGCTTCTCTCTTTGCTTTAGCTTTGGCCCGGTCTATTCTTTGTTTAGCATTAAATGAAGTAACACTCTGCATAAATCTATTGTATGCTTGGTGCGCTTCTAGAGAGTCTTCTGGAGTTGCCTCATTATCAGTTTCAGTTTCAACTTTTATCTCAGTTATAGAAACAAATTCAACTTTTATGGATTTGAGTGCTTTATATGAACCTGAGAAAAAGTTACCATCTTCTACAATATCTCCAAATTCTTCTTCCATCATAGTTTTTAGCCCACCATTTTCTAGTGTCTTCCCGTGTCCACGCTTTACTTCGAAACTCTGCATATGATGAGACTCTAAGTCACAGTATTTGTATTTTGGGGCTAAAGTTTCATGTACCTTTGCCGAATTGTCTCATCATTTTCTGTTGCATTCTTCGATTACCACCTATGTTAGACATCATTTTACGACTTTGATTGTATTGTTTTAAAAGGTCTCTTATTTCCTGTGGATCTGATCCTGAACCCATAGCTATTCTATTAATTCTTGAGCGCTTTATTAGTTTCGGATTCTCCAATTCTTCTTTGGTCATAGAGCTCATTAGTACCTTAAACTTTTCCAATTTATCTTGAGTTTCTTCTACCTGGCCTTTCTTCATCATAGCAGACATTCCAGGTACCATTTCCATTACTTTACCTAATGGACCCATTTTTGTTAATGCTTCCATTTGTTCTTTCATGTCTATTAATGTGAATTTACCAGAAAGTAATTTTTTTGCACTATCTTCAGCAGTACTCGCATCCATTACTTCTTCAGCCCTTTCAAGTAAAGTTTGAAGATCACCCATTCCAAGTAGCCTTGAAATGAATCGGTCAGGATCAAGAGTCTCTAAACTTTCAAGACTTTCTCCAGTTCCTACAAATATAATTGGAGCCTTTGTTACTGCGACAGCAGACAGTGCACCACCACCTTTTGCAGACCCGTCTAATTTAGTTAAAATTACACCAGTTACTCCCACGGCTTCATGGAATGCCTCAGCTTGAGGTCCGGCTTGTTGACCTACTGTAGCATCCATTACAAGAAAAATATCATCTGGTTTAACAATAGAGGCTATATTCTCCATTTCGTTAATCAAATCACCATCAAGAGCGTGTCTTCCAGCAGTATCTACAATCACAATATCCAAATCTTTGAACTCTTGAAGACCTTCCGAAACTACTTTTTCCGCATTAGTGTTTGCAGAATCTCCATAAACTGGAACTCCTATTTGTTCACCTATCTGAGACAATTGGTCATATGCTGCAGGTCTATGAACATCTGCAGCAATCAATCCTAAGCTTAATCCTTTCTTCTTTAGATATTTAGCTAATTTACCAGTAGTGGTAGTCTTTCCCTGCCCATATAATCCAACAAGCATCAATTTCTGTGGACCTAATTTTAAACTTCTTGGTTCTCCTAGTGCCTTGACTAATTCTTGATGAACAATACGAACCACATGTTCTCTTCCAGTCATACCAGGTGGAGCTTTTTCATCTAGTGCTCTTGTTTCAATTCTCTTACTTAAGTCTAAAGCCAAACGAACATTAACATCTGATTGTAAAAGAGCTCTTTGAATATCACGTACTAATTCTTTAATCAACTCAGGAGAAATATGGCTGGCGCCAGCTATTTTCTTTAGTGTTTCTCTTAATGCATCTCCTAATTTCTCAAGAACCATAATTTCTATTCACTCATCCATCAATTTAAAATTATTGATATGGTTTGTAATCAGATTATTTTATTAAGTGATTAGTATGTGCCTTGCAGTGAACAAGCTGGTATTGTTAATATTGTGCACTTTTACAATCATATTCTTGAGTGATGATGTTACTGCAGGGTCTATCGGGACACCTATACCTGCTGAAGGAGAGGATTGGGAGATTGCTGAATATACGTATGTTTGGAATGAAACCATAATTATCCATGATTGGATCCTCAAGGCAGAGAGTACTGGTAATTTAAAACTAGATAATGTAATTTTATACGCAGAGGGTAACGTCGAATTTGAAAAGAAAGTGGAAATTTTCAATTCCAATATTACTATAAATAAGCAAGATATTGAGGATGGCGTTTATATTTCTGATACTTTAGATATTAGGAATAGTAGCTTATCTTTGAATTCCTCATTAGATCATTTTTTTAATGCTACAAATGAAGGAATAGGCTTACTCGGTGATTCGGCATATCTTTCTATTACAGATAATTCTTTACTTTATTCCTCTAATTTCAATATTTCTAATGCATATTATACAGCTATAGAGATTTGGTCAAATTCACAAAACTCTAAAGTCCGTTATGAAAATTCTACAATTAAACATCTTGGTTTTACTAGTTCCATGGGAGATAATACTATAGTTCGAGGAAATCACTTTGATTATTGTCGCAGTAGTGTTCAAAGCTCTGGAGTAGGTTTTAGATTTGAAGATAATTTTGTTGATAGGGGTTGGTGGGAAGGTGGAGCTTACCAGGTATGGTTGTGGGATGTTGATGAAGCTGTAATCTCGAATAATACATTCAATTTAACTTACGATACAATAGGTATGGCTAATAGCGCTAATGTAACTATAGAAAATAACATTTTTAGAAATACTAGAGAAACTTATGCTTGGTCTGTTTATGCAAGAGATGCATATAATATTACAGTTCGTGAAAACCATTTCCAGAATCACTCAGGATCACCAATTGTCTTTCAACGAGTTAATGAATCACTAATTGAAAGAAATACTTTTTTTGAAGTATTTGGCCCCGATAATGTTTGGGTATCGGGCATTAATAATAAGATCATTAACAATACATTCAACTATTGTGGAAGTAAGGTTACGATTCCCACAGGATATGGTATTACTGGTTGTATAGAAGTTACTAAGGGAGGTTATAGCAATAATAACGTTAACCTTTTCGGAAGTAATTGGATAGAAGACAATACTATTACTAATTTTTCAGGTTCTGCCATAGTTGTAGCAATGTCCAGCATAATTATAGAAGGTAATACTATTATCAATGGAACGCCTTTTGGGTTTCAGGATGCTGCAGCAGTAGATACCTACACTTTCACAGGACTGGCACCTTCTGATGTATTCATAAGAGATAATTATATAGAAAAAGTAGACATTGGTGTTTTTCTAGATGGTTCAGACCAAGCAAGTGGCGGAAGTAACATTATAATTGAAAGGAACATCTTTTCAATATCTGATAAAGGGATACATCTTATTACAAATGGAGGAGGGAGTTATCAAGGAACTCAGATAATCAACAACACCATTACAAATAATTTATTTGGTATAGAAATAGAATATGGTACTGGAATTGTAGTAGAGAATAATAGTCTTTCAGGTTTGAATGGCATTGATGTTAAAGTTAGTACTAATATAGTCATAGGCTTTAATCAGATTGAATCGTACAGTTTTGGAATTCGTTTAAATAATTCTGTTGCAGAGATTCACTCAAATCACATTATCGCCTCATGTACTATTGAATCTTGCAAAAAAATAGGATTTACTAAAGTAGGTAATATTGGCTTAGACATTGTATGGAGTACGAATACTAAGATTTTAGATAATGTGATAAAAAAATATGGAGTTTTAGTAAATACGCGTGGTTCTGTTTTATATTTTGATAATAATAGTTTAGATTTTACCAATACAGGTTATAATTCAAACCATGATGAAATCCAAGTTCGGAACGGAAAAATATCTAATGTTAGCAATGGAATTCAGCTGTTTGAAGCAAACCTTTTGTTAGTTTCGAATGAATTCATAGACTTTGAAACTGGCATTAAGTCTTTTAATTCTTCATTAGATAATTCCAATAATATTTTTGTAAATGGAGTAAACTGCTATGAGTTAACAGACAGCATTTATGTTATAGATTCATTTGATGGCTGGGATTGTTCTGCATACTCTCTAAACGAATATTTCAATGTAAGAATTTTTATTGGAAATATTCAAGGCATCCCAGCTCCTTCACATGAATTTTGGATTATAGATGGCCAAGGAGATAGTCAGATAGATGGTGAAACTTCATTAGATGGGTACTCTAAATATATTAAATTAATAAACAAGAGTATTGATCCCAATGGATATCAAACCCTTTTTAATCCATATAACTTCTATTATTTACATAATTCAATAACTACATCAGTTGAAAAAGAAATATTGTTTAATCAAACAGTTAGCTTTTATCTTGACACACTACCGCCACAAACTGAAATTTATGGTAATGCCACACTAGTTAATAGCGAAATATTTTATCTTAGCATTAATGTATTCAATGAAGAAGACGTTTTTGATTTTGATATTGAGTATCTTGTCAATGACGGCGAAAATTTTGCAGAATGGCAACTATATGGAACTTTCAATCAAACCACAGTTAAATTTGTTGGAGATGATTCAACAAAGTATCGTTTCAGATCTATAGGGCGAGACTTGTTTGGAAATGAAGAGATAAAGACTAGTTATGACTTTGAGATTTCTGTTGATACTAAAACACCTAATTCGAATTTTGTGGGTATTCAACAAGATTATATTTTTACGGATTCAAAACAAATATTATTAAGTTGGGAATCTGATTCTGATGATATTCAAAATTATTATCTAGTAGTAAAATATACTAATTTTACAGATGAATATCTAGATCCAGACTCAGTTGTTTGGACTGGTAAGGGTAATTTCATAATACCTAATAATGATCCTTTTATCTATCAATTGAGCGATATCGGCCATTATAGTTTCAAGATTACTTCCTTAGATATTGCAGGTAATTTGGAAGAAAAAGAAAATTTTGACTTTATAATTAATTATGACTCTCAAAGTGATTCTATCAACTTAGTTAATGTTCCTGAACGTTGGGGATACAACACTATAACAATAGATTACGTTAAAGCTAATGAATATTTAGATTTTGATCTATATCTATCAATTGAAACCACAGAAACTCCTTCTGAAACATTAATGTGGTTTGTGTACGAATATGATACTTCTTCGAATGATATCTTGTTATCTAGTCTTCAAGATTCATCACGTTATTTTCTTGTTGCAAAAAGCAGAGATTTAGCAGGCAATCTAGAAGATCCATTAAATTCAACTGAAGAATTCATTTCAAATGGAGAATATGATCAAATATATGATTTGAGATATATTCCTCTAGAGAAAAGTAGTTATCCAATTATTGTTAAAATCGATGAAGATGGAGATGGGATCTTTGAAATTACATTATTAAGGGGAGAAAACCTAACCAAATTACAAAATAACCAATATTTTTTAGATTCGAAAAGTAAGATGTTACATTTTGGGGGTCTTGTAAATGGAGGTTATGTACCTGAATCTGGGCATAATATTAGTATATCTTATGCAGGAGTTAATTCTATTTTTGAAGTCTATACACAGGGACCAGACTCTGCAGATAATTTAGAGATTGTACCTACTAATGTATCACACATTACCTTTTATTTTGAGATTACAGATCCTGTTACAAAATGTAAAGTTCAGAGAACGACCGATCCTTCAAGTGGTTGGTACAATGAGAAATTAATTGAACCTTGTGATACTGGAACTTACGCTTATGTGGAAAGTGATCCAGATCCAGGAAAAAATTATTATTACAGAGTTTATTCAGAAGATGAGTTTGGTCATTCAGTATACTCCGACGAAATAGCTTTGAATATGGAAGAAATTGTACTTTTATATGATACTTCGAATTCAAATGGCATTAGCAGTCAATTTGGGATGGAAGTGATAATACCAATTTCAATATTGGCCGGACTTTTGTTGATAGTAGGAGGCGTTATGCTCTTTACTACTAAAAAAGAAAACATATTGGATGATAATGTCAATGTAATTGATTCTAAACCTGTAGCCAAATACAAACTTGAAGAATTGTATTTGATTTATAGCGATGGTAGATTAGTTTCACATGTAAGCGATGTTGAAAATGCAATAGATTCAGATATTATGAGTGGAATGCTAACTGCGATTAATGATTTTGTTCAGGATTCATTTTCTAGTCAAGAAGATTTAGGTTCTATTGATTATGGACAGAATAAAATTGTCCTTCAAAGAGGTGCTAATTATTATCTGGCAGCAGTTGTTTATGGTGAAACAGATAATTTCTTTAAGGGAAAATTAGCTAATATTATTAGAGCATTATCAATTCAATTTCCTCATTTGAAGGAGTGGGACGGTGATACTTCACAGAATGAACCAATAGATGCTATCTTGAAGCCGCTAATGGATGAAACTGTTACAACAAATAGAGAAATGGTTGACAACTACATAGCAGATATACAAGTTAGTATAACTTCTCAAGAAACAATAACTCCAACAACGTTATCTTTAAATCTAAATTTCAGTAATTATTCAACTAACAATTTGGATTTGGGAACCGTAAAACCAATATTCAATGATCAATATTTGATTTTAACTGGTATGAAACCGGATATTCTTTACTCCTTTACTGAAAATAAGTTTCACGTAGGTGAAATTAAATCTTATACTGAAGTTCAAATTGAACTAAATTTTAAGAAAAAAGTAACTGGCACGGTAAACGTGGATTTAGAATTTAGTTACTTCGTCAAAGACAAACTTAACACAACTACCAAAAGAGTATTTGATGGTAAAATTTAATTTAATCGACAAGACGATAACTTAATCTGACTTTTTTAGAACCTTTATTATCTTTTTTAAAGAATTCAACATTACCGATTTCTGAAAGACTTCGAACATGAGTTCCAGCACAGGGACAAACATCAATGTTTCCTATTTTAACAACTCTTAATTTAGTAACACTTGAAGGGAGCATTTTCCAAAGGCCACTAGACATACTCGAACGTATTTCGGGGTTATTTTCTAAATCCGATCTTTCAGATTCACTTATACTTATTTTTAAATCCTTTGAAATAACTTGGTTAACTTCGTCTTGGAGCATGTTTAATTCAGTATTTCCCAATCTTAAGGGTTTAAAATCTATTCGCGATTTATCGGCAGCAATCTGATTACCTACTGTATCAGATCCATATCTTTCACTAACTACAGATGAGACTAAATGTTGAGAAGTGTGCATGCGCATGTGAGAATATCTTCGTTCCCAATCAAGATTCCCTTTAACTTTCATTCCAACATCTGGTAATTTACCTTCAAAAATATGTCTAATTCTATTTTTTTTGCGAACATCAACAACCTTTCCACCACCACCTTGCCATACTAACTCTCCAGTATCTGCAGGCTGACCACCGCCAAGATGATAAAATGCAGTTTGATCTAATTCCACTATTCCTGGAAAAGTGGCTGTAACTTCAGCTTCAAACTTTTTTACATAAGTTCCGTCAAGGGAATCCATATGGAATTGCAAGGTCATAATATTTACAACAAATTAACCTATTTATTACTAGTGAAACTATTAAATGGATAATTGGATGTGTGGGCTAAGGTAAATTATGAACATACGTATATCTTCGATAACGTTAGCCCTCCTATTGATTCTCAATAGCGTCGTTTTAGCAGAGACAACAACACAGTATAAAGTGGATGGAAACGATAGCGATACTGCAATATTATATCTAGAAAAAGATATAGTTAATGATGAGACTAAAATCGAATTTCCAAATGCAGAAGTATTGAGCGCATCATATGCAGTCTCGGGTGGAGCTGACCAAGATGGAAATTATCCTGAAGACGTATCTATTACAATCAGTGGAAACACATGGAAATATAGCGGTGAAGGATATGGAGCATTGGGATATCAAGAATCCTTTTCTAATGGGGCTGCCTCAAGTGCTGCCATTTTTTCGGATTCCAATGGTGGAGAAACTACAGTTGAAATGTATATACCTGTTAATGCTACAATAACTGATGCCGAAGTAACATTAGAAGGTTTAACCAAAGGAAATGGAGACTTAGATGACTACCGATTAGTTTCTGAAAATACAAATGAAGGGTCACACAGTCTTTCACCTAGCATATTGAAGGATGGAAGTGATCAGTTTATTGTCTGGCTAGACAATGGTGATTTAGAGGATAAGGACACCTATTACAGTGTGCTTTTCAATTCTGGTGATAATAGTGGTTGGGATACTCCTACTAGTTTGACACCTCAAGACTCGCTATACAGTTATGAGTCTCCATTAATTGTAGGAAATAGTGATTTCTTATTGGCTGGATGGTTATACTCAGGGACTCTTCAGTACACTTACTCTACTAATGGAGGAAATACATGGAGTACGATTGATGATTTTGATTATGATTATTATATTTATTTCTATGACTTTGAGTTGGACGATAATGGCAATTTCCATTTAGTTTGGAGCTCATATACATCTGATGGTTCAGAATCGGATTATCGTGTATTTCATTCATATTCTGATGACAATGGAGCAAGTTGGTCAGCTGAAACTGAAGTGTCAGATTCGAGTCTTGCTAGCTCAAATACATCTCCTAAAGTCTCTTTCACGAGTGATGATGTCTATGTCGGTTGGATTGGAGCTACTGCGTCTAATGCCGTAGCATTTTTTGCATCTTCTAGTGATGGAGGTGATTCTTTCAATACGCCAAATCAAATAAGTAATTCTGGGGATGCAGGTTCAGTTGATATTTCATCAGATTCTAGCAGCAATGTAATATTTTCATGGACTGAAAGGGATAGTGACTCTGGAAGTGCAAGTGTAAAAGCTAGGAGTTCTTCAAATTCAGGCTCGACATTTAACACAGAAATAACCCTCACCGGAGCAGAGGATGTAACTGTAGACTCAAATTTGCATTCAGGAACAGATGGATCTAGCAACTATTTTGTTACTTGGACGAGACAAGATAGCTCAGATTATTACGATGTAATGGTGGCAAGGTCCGCAAATGCAGGAACTACATGGAATAGTGGTGTTGAGGTTGATGGTTATGATGACGAAAGTCAGAGAGTGTATTCTTCAATAAGTGTAGATGCAAGTGGGTTGCTTGTTGCATGGATAGACCTTTACGATGGTGATGGAGCTTCTTCAGATCCGGACATATTCGGATCTAAAAGTAATGACGATGGAAGTACCTGGTCAGATCCAGTTGAAGTGGGCTCAGAACAATATTATGAAGGCGACTCTTCTGCTATATCACTGTCACATTCTGGTAGTTATCTTTATGCAGTATATGTTGATACTGGAGATGCCGATCCAAACGGAGATTCGAATGGCAATGATGCAATGAATAACGACGGAGATATATTCTTCAAAAGGTCCTCAGACGATGGCGAAAGTTGGAGTAATGCAATAGTTATTTCCAAGGGAGAGGATGATGGAAGAAGTTATGAAACCTTTGATTATCCATCTTACTATTATTCATATTATTCTCCAGATGTCGCTTCATCTGGCAACTATGTGTATGTTATATGGTCAGATTACAGTTATGATGATGCACAATATCAAATAAAGTTCGCAAGTTCTTCAAATTCTGGCTCAAGTTGGAATGACCCAATTATACTAAGCACTTCTGACTCTACTACTGATTCTTTAGCTCCTGCTATTGTGGCAGAGGGAAATAATGTTTATGCAGTTTGGAGAGATACTGTAATCTCTGGAACAACCATCACTTATGATGTTGTTGTTAAATCATCAGATAATAATGGAGACTCTTGGAGTTCCCAAACCGCAATTAGTGGTGATGGAACGAATTATATTCCTGAAATAGACTATACTAATGATCGTTTACATGTTACATGGCATGCTTATTCTAAAGATGGTGGATCTAGCTATTCAATTGAATATGCATACTCAGATGATTCGGGAGATTCATGGGATACAATGAGCGCCTACGTCTCAGGAGCCTCAGGAGACTATAGTTGGTTCCCAGATGTAGCAGTAGATGAAGACAATATTTACCTGGTTTGGCAAGATGATGGTAATTTCGATGGAGATAGTGGTTTTGATTTTGATATTGTAGCTATGTATTCCGATGACAATGGCGATACTTGGAATGATCCTTCATTAATAGTAGATAGTGATTCTCAGTTTAGTAATGCCTATACTTTGCCGTCAATCGTCAGTGATAACGGGTATGTTTATGTGTCTTATCAGGAATATGATGGCAGCCAATATGAATATCGCTTTCTTTTAAGTCAAAATTATGGAGAAACTTGGTCTGAAACATTTCCAGTTACTGATAGTCATGCAGTTAATTATGTAAAAATGGGTATGGCTATAGATGACAAAACATATTTTGCATATTATGATGATGCAGATATTTTCTCTGAAGATAATGTTGATTATGATATAATATTGCGAGCGACCCTGGAAGAAGGCTATCCGACGAATCCGGCAATTAATCTAAATGGTGGAGGAAATGACTGGGAATGGGCTGGAGAGTTCAATTCAGATAACTCACCTATTGTATGGGATGGCAATGGCGAAAATGGGGCCTTGAAATCATTTAAAACTGCAATAGAAGATGGAATTGATTACGCAATAGACAATGAAGAAACATATGTTGACGAGTATGGTGTTGAAATGGCTACACTCATATTTACGGTAACTAGTGATAGCGATGGAAGAGTTGGGTTAGGCAACTTAAAAATAGAATATGATTTAGAATTAAAAGTACAATCTAATAATTTGAAAAATAGGCTGAATACTCTAGTTGATTCAGACTCGAATGAAGATACAGTCGAGACTAAGTTTTCGGTTTCAAGTTCTACAAATGGTAAAGTTACTCTAAGTAACTTGGAAATTGTAACTGCCGAAGCTGATCTTGAAATTACACAAATGGACTTTAGTAATAGCAGTCCTAAAGAGGGAAGTAGTGTTGTAATTACTGCATACGTAAAGAATTCAGGACAAGGTGAAGCCTCAGCAGATTTAACTTTCTGGTATGATACTGACAATGAAATAGGAAGTAGTTCTGTAAGTGGAATTGCTAGTGGTGAAACCAAAACAGTTAGCATTACTTGGTATGATCTTCCAGCTGGGAGTCATGAAGTAACTGCATCCATCGTTGGTTCAGTCCCTGCTGATAGTTCACAAGGAAGTGAAGATACAGCAACACAAACTATTACCGTTCAGGAAGCAAATCCAGTAATAATTTCATTATTTGACTTTGATGGAATTCCAGTTGAAAATACAGATATCGATTGGACACTTACTATTGAAAATGAAGGTGAGAAATATGGTAATATTGTAGTTTATATTTATGAAAACGAAGAAGATGAGGATAATCTAATCTATGAATCACCTAGTACACGAATAGATCCTGGTGTAAGTCGAGACTTTAGTCAAACTTGGACTGCAGACAAGAATGTAGATATGTTCTTTTTGAAAGTGATAGATATAGATACTGGTGAAATTGTAAATGGAGATGGTGATGGCGAAGAAATTATAGTAAATATACAAAAATTACCGTCTTTTACCGTTTCAAATGTGGAATGGCTTGATGCACCAGATGGGAATGTGATTACTTCTTTCAGTGATGGAACTGTTGCTTATGCTAAAGTATACATTATGAATGAAGGAACTTTTGATGTAACTGCCTCAGTAGATTTAAGTTTAACAAAGTCAGTTAAACGGTTAGTTCCAAGTCCAAATTATGGGGCTAATATTGAATTTCCAGGAGAAACAGAAACTATATTGATGATTAATGGGGAATATCCACGCGTAGAATTCAATTCAGGCGGTGAACCTGGATTCACTGGAGCTTGGGTATTAGAAATGGAAATAAAGGATGTTTTCGCAGTTAACAGTAATGAACAAATTTGGGATTCTGAGGAATTGATTTTTACCAATACAGATAGTAAAGTTATTATCTCGCAACCTCCAAACTTAGCCTTATCTCAATTTACTACTAATGATCAAAATATCAAAGAAGGTCAGGCTGTTGTTTTCAAAATTGTAGTGACAAATGATGGCGAGGCAGAAGCTTCTGGCAGGGTACAAATTAAGCAAGGAAATACAGTTTTAGGAAATGTGGAATTCGTAGTTCCTGGTTATGACACTACAGAAGTTTCCTATGAATATTCAGTACCTGGCTCTTATGATGGTGAATTAAATCTCAGAGCTCAAATTGATTCTAATTCAGTATATCCACCAGGTGGCCCTAGTGACACTATAGAAGACGATTTTCAGTCTTTAACGCTCACTGTCGAAGGTACTGTGAATGTAAAACCAGTAGATTCAGGTGATGGAAATGGAAGTATGCTTGTCCCAGCTGTAGCTATGTTTGTGTTATTAGCTGGATTTGGTGGCATATTCTTCATGTATAAACGAACTCAAAGTGGAGGAGAAGAATCCGATGCATTCGGAATGCCTGATCAAGGAACTATGCCTCCAGAAGCTCCACCTGCTGCGGCACCTCCTCAACCTATGGCTCCACCTCCGGCAGCACCTCCTCAACCTATGGCTCCACCTCCGGCAGCACCTCCTCA
>Ga0233427_10002316_pt1 | contig 18228 bp, 15 predicted proteins | sample SI_118_April2016_5_FD_179885 | JGI IMG/M metagenome (GOLD analysis project Ga0233427, IMG submission 179885) | Seawater microbial communities from Saanich Inlet, British Columbia, Canada - SI_118_April2016_100_MG | ecosystem: Environmental > Aquatic > Marine > Inlet | place: Canada: British...
ACATGGCGATGCGGTTGCCGATTTTTCGTGCACTGGCCATATCGTGGGTAATGCTGAGGCCCGTTGCACCCAATTCGTGGGTGGTTTTGACGATCAAATCGTTGATAACGTCGGCCATGATGGGATCAAGTCCCGTGGTGGGCTCATCAAAGAAGATGATTTCAGGATCGGACGCAATGGCGCGGGCCAGGGCCACACGTTTCTGCATGCCACCGGACAATTCTGCCGGATGCAGCTCCGCCACGTGAGCGTCCATACCGACCTGCGCCAACTTCTGGATAGCCAATTCTTTGGCTTCGGTACGATCGACGCGTTTCTGGGCCAGCAGGCCGAAGGACACGTTCTCCCACACAGGTAAACTGTCAAACAGGGCACCGCCCTGAAACAGCATGCCGAACTTGTTGCCGATGCGTTCGCGCTCACTGGCCGAAATGCCCACAACGTTTTCGCCGTCGATTTCGATGGTGCCCGAATCCGGCTCCAGCAGACCCAGCACGCATTTCAGCAGAACTGATTTGCCTGTACCTGATCCGCCAATAACCACAACGGATTCGCCGACGCCCACGTCCAGATCAATGCCGTCCAGAACCACCTTGGGTCCGAACGATTTTTTCAGATCACGAATGCGAATTTTAGGTTGATCGGTCATTTTGCAAAAAAGATCTCGGTCAGAATATAATCGAAACACAGTATCATAATGGCTGCTGATACCACGGCATTGGTTGTAGCAGCGCCCACACCTTGCGCACCGCCGCGCGAGTGGTAGCCATGATAGCAGCCCATAAGGGTTATGATGAAACCAAATACGGAAGCTTTGACAAGGCCTGACAACACGTCATGCAATTCAACAAAGTTCCATGTGTTCTGGAGATAGATAGACGGGTTAAAGCCCAGTTTATAAACAGCCACAATATAGCCACCAAACACGCCGATGACGTCGGCCACCAAAACGAGCAGCGGCATCATGGTGATGCCGGCAATCAGGCGAGGTGCCACCAAAAACTTCATGGGGTTGGTGCTGAGTGTGGTCAGGGCATCAATCTGTTCGGTGACCCGCATGGTACCGGTTTCGGCGGCCATAGACGCACCAATACGCCCCGCCACCATCAAACCAGCCAACACAGGTCCCAATTCACGGGTGATGGACAGAACCACCACGTTGGCGATGGCGCCTTCCGCTGAAAAACGAGCGAAACCAGTGTAGCTTTGCAAAGCCAGCACCATGCCGGCGAAGACGCCCGTTAAACCCACCACGGGCAGCGAGTAATAGCCGATTTCCACCATCTGACGAACAATGATGCGTGGGTAGAAGGGAGGGCGTACACAGTGCGACAGTGCTGACGACATAAACATGGTCAACCTGCCCACTGCAGCAAGAAAGCTTATAACAACACGACCGATACGCTGCAAAGGGTTCATTGGCTCGGTGCTCCCCCATGATAAACGCGGCGGTGGCGTTGACCGAGGGAGGTCAAAATTTCGTAGCCGATGGTGCCAGCTTCTTCGGCTAGTGTATCGATGTCGTGATCAGGGCCAATCAATTCAACAGCCATGCCCGGCTGAGATAAGTGCTCAGGAACTTGGGTGATATCCAGCGAAATCATATCCATGGAAACAGGCCCTACAACAGGCACCACATAATCGCCAATACGGGCGGTGCCATTACCAGAAAGGAAACGCAAATATCCATCCGCATACCCGGTTCCCACAGTGGCAATCCGGCCAGGCCCGGTGACCTGATGGGACGCACCATAGCCAACGGTCTGGGGGGTGTCAACGGAGCGTGCCTGAAGGATTTTCCCTTGCAGTTTAACGACTTGGCGGATGGGGGAAAGCTCATCCGATGTCGGGTTTATGCCGTAGAGGGCAGCCCCTGGTCGGACCAGGTCGAAGTGATATTCGGGGCCCAGGAAAATGCCGGATGAATTGGCTAAACTGGCCCGCCCCATGGGTAAAGCCTCTCGAACCGCCAAAAAAGCGTTCAGTTGCTTATCGTTGGCTGCGTTTTTTGGCATGTCAGCACACGTTAGGTGGCTCATAACGATGTCCACATTGATGTTGCCAAGTCTAATTGGGTTATCGACGAGCACGGCCAATTCATCCGGCGGCAAGCCCAGTCGAAGCATACCGGTATCCACATGAATATTGGCTGCATGACGGGTGCCGGATTTGGACCAAACCATGATCTCATCAAGGCTGTTGAGAACCGGTGTCAGGTTGTGATGAACGAATTCTTCAACGGTGCCGCCCGCCAACCCTGAAAACACATGGATGCGGGCATCCGGTATGGCATGGCGTAACGCGATGCCACCTTCGATATAGGCGACAAAAAAATCTTCACACCCGACGGCGCTCAGTGCCTGTGTCACGCGTTCCTGGCCCAACCCATAAGCATCCGCCTTTACGCATGCCCCACACGTGGCGTTATCCGACAATTGTTGGTGCAAGGTTGCGTAATTCGAGGTGATGGCGTCCAGATCGATATACAACTGGGCGCGGGCGCTGGTCATGATTGGCTGTGTGGGCTTACTCATGGCGGATTAATACGGCTCGTGATCGCCGTCCCAGTCAGAGAACCGGGTGAATTCGCCCTGAAATAACAACTTTACGGTGCCTACCGGGCCGTGCCGTTGTTTGGCCACAATAAGCTCAGCCAAATTGCGGCATTTCGCCAGGCGTTCTTCCCAGTTGGCGAAACGCTGCGCATATTTATCATCACCTTCATCGGCCCGGCGTTGGGGTTCTGCTTTGCCCACATAGTATTCATCACGGTAAATGAACGTCACCACGTCGGCGTCCTGCTCGATCGACCCTGACTCGCGAAGATCAGCCAGTTGCGGACGTTTGTCATCCCGGTTTTCAACCTGACGGGATAACTGGGACAGCGCGATTACCGGCACGTCCAGTTCCTTGGCCAGCGTCTTGAGGCCACGGGTGATTTCCGAGACCTCCTGCACGCGGCCGTCTGATCGTGACCTGGCGGAACCTGAAAGCAGTTGCAGGTAATCCACGATGATCAGGCCCAAATTATGCTGGCGCTTCAACCGCCTGGCACGGGTGCGCAGGGCGCTGACCGTCAATGCCGGCGTGTCATCAATAAAGATTGGGAGGGAATACAGGGTCTGTGATGCCGCGACCAGGCGCGGGAACTGTTCATTGGGAATCTCACCCTTGCGCATCTTGTCTGATGCAATTTCTGTCTGCTCTGACAAAATACGACCGGCCAATTGCTCAGCCGACATTTCCAGCGAAAAGAAACCCACCACAGCGCCTTCTTCACCCTGACTGTCCGCAAAGGCCTTGGCGGCATTGAAGGCTATGTTGGTGGCCAGCGCCGTTTTACCCATAGCGGGACGGGCGGCGAGAATAAGCAAATCTGAGCGATGCAAGCCGCCCAACAGCTTGTCGATATCGGTCATGCCGGTGGTCACGCCCGCCAAACCACCGTCACGCTGGTGGGCCATATTGGCGCTTTCGATGGTCGCCATGACGGCTTCTTTGAAGGACTGGAAACCGCCTTCGAAGTTACCCGTGGTTGCCAGATCATAGAGACTTTGTTCAGCGACTTCGATCTGGTTGGTAGCACTTTCGTCGACTTCGCCGCCGTAGGCTTCCTCAACAATTTCCTGGCCAATAGCGATCAGTTCACGCTTCAGGTGCAGATCATAAACAATACGGCCATATTCACCGGCGTTGATGATGGTCACGGCAGAACTGGCCAGTTCAGCCAGGTATGATGCACCGCCTACCTCGGACAAGCTGTCGTCTTGTTCGAAATACCGGTTGAGCGTGATGGGATCCGCAATCTGTCCGCGTTCAATCAGTTTCGAGCAGGCATCGTAGATCTTGCCGTGTTGACCCATGGCGAAATGTTCGGGCCGTAAATATTCAGACACCCGCTCGTAGGCCCGGTTATCAACCAGTACGGCACCCAGCAATCCGCGTTCCGCATCCACATTGTGGGGCAGGGTGCGGAAGGTGTGACCGCCAACGCTGGCGGACCCGTCTTGCGTATCCCGCTCGTCGCTGTTTGCGGGTAGTGATGGGTGTAAGTTGACCATGCGCGTAGTCTTACAGGGCGGCTGAAGATCTGTGTCAGTTATTGAGTGGTGAGTTAGGTATAACGTGGGGACAGAATCGCCGATTTCGACAAGCCTGTGGATTGGGAGGAAAACTAGTGGTCAAATGTGGATAACATTTGGATATCCTCGTTGACCCCACCTGTAATCCATGAGTGGGCAACGCACGGGCGGAAAAACAAAAGGCGGCGTGCCATCCGAGGGCACACCGCCTGTTGTTTGTTAGCCGAAAAGAAATCAGCGAATGCTGGACTACTCTTCTTCGCCGTCCGTAGCTTCTTGGGTTTCTTCAGCTTCGGCCGTATCGTCAGCCGCTTCTTCAGCTTCTTCCGGTGCAGCACCGTCGTCGAAGATTTCTTCCGCAGCCGCCAGAGCAGCCGCCGCAGCATCAGCATCAGCCGCTGCATCAGCGACCGCCGCTTCCTGCTGTTCCATAGACAGAACGGCAGAACCGGTCTTGGCCTGAATTTCGGCTTCTTCCTGTGTGCGGGCAACGTTAGCGTCGACGGTCACAGAAACTTCCGGGTGCAGAACCACACTAACGGCGTGAATGCCGAGAGTCTTGATGGGGTGCCCAAGGATGACCTGCGTTGCAGTAACCGTGAAGCCTTCTTCGGTCAAACCACCAGCGATGTCACGGGCGCTGACTGAACCATAAAGCTGACCGGCGTCACCAGCCTGGCGAACCAGAATAACGGACTGGCCTTCAAGCTTTTCACCAACAGCAACGGCTTCGTTCTTAAGCGTCAGGTTGTCGGCTTCCAGCTGTGCGCGCTGACCATCGAAATGGCTCTTGTTGGCTTCCGTGGCACGGAGAGCCTTCTTTTTTGGTAAGAGAAAGTTGCGGGCATAACCGGTTTTGACGTTTACCACGTCACCCATTTGGCCGAGTTTCTCAATACGTTCTAGTAGAATTACTTCCATTGTCTTACTCCTAGTCCTTAAGGACCTAAGCGTCTATATCCAAATTATTAGATTGATCATGTTCGTTTTGCGAAAACCGGGATCGAATACCCGACCAGTGTTCCAGCATGCCCATGGCCGTAACCAGCATCAGTGCCCACCCCGAAGCCACCAGGATTACGTAGAATCCAATGAACAACGGCGTGCGGAAATTCTTCACATGACCGATCGCCCAATGAGCAACCGCCAACCCCAGAAAGAAGTAGGGAATGGCAAAGATCATGGTCAGATTTTGCGCCATATAATGCACATCGCCTGAAGACAGCAGTGACACAAGCCCCGCAACCAGCATGGGAACAACAACCCAGTGTGGCAATGTGAGTGAGGCAAATGTGGGTGTGGGGCGAATATTCTTGTCCGACTTGGCCAGAATAGACTGCGCCACAAGCGCATTTACAATCGTCATCATAAACCAGGCTGCACCCATGGCTCCCGGAAACAGGGCGACCAGTGTGTCGATGAGGCTTCGCGTACCGGCATCACCCAGATTGAGGGCCATAACCGAGAACACTTCGTTTAGATGGGAACGGACAACATCCTGGGTGCTGTTATCGCCACCGGCAATATACAGGCTAGCCAGAATAATAATCGCGCCACAGGCCATAGCCAGTAACCCGAGAACCTGTCCTACTGGTGCCCAAACCTGAACACCATCAGCATCGGTTTCGGATGCCAGGCTGTTTTTGGAAACGATCCATGCCGGGAAGGCATGAAGCAGACCAAAACTGCATGCGTTGAAAATACCGCCCATCAAAAACGCCACAAACAGACCGGCTGTGCAGGCAATCATGCCCAATACCGGTCCCATACTCAGGGCGACCAGAAAGATTGGCAAAGTCGCCATGTAGACGAACAACAGCGCACCCGGCGTTCCGTTAAAGAACGCCATGGACGCAACAGCACTGAGGCTGCCACTACCAACTGCGATGAGCATGTTCTTCTGCATGACGAATACTGTCTATTCTGAGCTGTCTGAGCTTCGTGGTTTCGCGAAAACGAACGTTATTTGATTACGCCACTACTTAATGACATAGGGAATCAGGCCCAAGAAACGTGCGCGTTTAATCGCACGAGCCAGTTCCCGCTGTTTCTTATTGGAAACAGCCGTGATGCGGCTTGGTACAATCTTTCCGCGCTCGGAAAGAAAACGACCGAGCAGTTTCACGTCTTTGTAATCAATAACCTGCGCACTAGGCCCGGAGAACGGACAGCTTTTGCGGCGACGGAAAAAAGAGCGACCCATTATGCGTCTCCTTTATCAGTAGCGGTTTCGTCAGAGTCATCAGCCGCTGGTGCTTCTTCTGCCACAACTTCTTCTGCTGCAATTTCTTCAACTGGTGCATTTTCAGTCACAGCTTCTTTAGCTGGCGCGTCACCAGCATCAGCAGGTGCAGGCGTTGAATTGTCGCCATCTTCGTCCGAACGGGGACGACGGGGGCGATCTTCGCTACCGCGGTTACGCATGATGGCGCTGGGGCCTTCTTCCAGTTCATCAACGCGGATCGTCATATAACGCAGGACGTCTTCGTTGATGCGCATCTGGCGTTCCATTTCGGCGATGGCCGAAGCGGGGCTGTCCACGTTCAACAGAACGTAGTGGCCTTTGCGGTTTTTCTTGATGCGATAAGCCAGGGAACGTAATCCCCAATGCTCGGTCTTGAGAACAGAGCCGCCTTCGTCTTCGATGATTTTAGTGATGTTTTCGGTGAGTGTTTCAACCTGCGGGGCAGCGATATCCTGCCGCGCAATAAACACGCTTTCATAGAAAGCCATATTTTTTACTCCCTTTGGATTCTCAGCCCCGGACTATTCCAGGGCATAGCCGAACAATTCGGCAGGGTTGAAGCGCGCGCACTATACACAACAGCGAAGACCGTTCAAGCGCAATGTGAGCGTAGGATTGAGGGGTATTAAATACGCACTCAATTATGATCGTAATATTATATGTTTTGAACCCGCCTTTCATTGGGTTTTGCACGCGTAGTATGGTCAAAAACACCACTAACAAAACCGCGTTGTGGGCAGCAACCACGTGCTCAAAGGCATGGACTGGATCATCTTAAGAAGACGGATGACGAGGTGAGGGGATCGAGTCTTAGAGACGAATGCATGCATTCGTAAGGTCATGCTCGCCGATAACAATGGTTATTAATCACTCGAAATCGGATTACCATTAAAGCTTCAGCTTAGTCAGTCCCTGACCCGAAGCAGTCATCCTAAACTTGACAACGTGAAGAAAAATGTAGTGCCGACGCCCTGGTCGGACTCGAAGCCAATAGTACCGCCGTGGGTTTCAATGATGGATTTAGATATACTCAAGCCCAACCCTGTGCCACCGACACTGCGTGAATCAGAGTTATCTGCTTGGGCAAACCGTTGGAAAATCTGGCCCTTGAAATCTTCCGGTATGCCGTCACCATGATCCGTGACCAACACTGTCACCCGATCACCGTCGGTGGAAACGGATATTTCGATTTCACTATCAATTGGTGAGAATTTTATGGCGTTGGAAAGCAGATTGGTAACCACCTGACTGAGGCGAAAGGCATCCCCCCCGACCATGACTGATGGTGCTATTTTAGTGACCAACTGTCTGTCGCCATACGTTGCCATATACCCTTCGTTCATTTTGATTGCTTCTGATACCAGGTCGGAAAGATTGAGTGGCCTGAAATCATAGTCATCAACACCGGAGTCGATCTTCTCAATTTCCAGAATATCGTTGACCAGAGAGACCAACCTGTCGGTATTCTTATAAGCTAAATCAATCATATTGTTGACCGCATCTGGTAATTCACCAAGGGTACCATTGGTGACCATGCCCAGAGCCCCCTTGATGGACGTCAGGGGAGTACGCAGTTCGTGGCTGACCGTGGAGACAAACTGGGACTTCATGCGGTCCAGTTCCTTGCGTTCCGTAATATCTTCATGGGTAGAAATGATCTCGGACCAGTCCCCATGGGCCTCATCGCTGATCCGCGATATCATTCTGATTTCTATTGGCGTACCGTCAGCCTGGACATCCGAAACTTCGATAGAATAGGTAACTTCATCGTTCGCAAAAGCTGTCAATTCCTGAAGGTACGATTCTTGCCAAACCTCTCCGTCTAACGAGTTCGTGTAGCTTTGTGCGATGTACTCTTCTAGCGACGATGTACCGAACATCTTAATCTGTGTTTCATTGGCATCAGTTAGGACGATGTTCTCGAAACACGCCAAGAATGCATCCTTGTTTGTTCGCAAATGGGTATAGATATCGCTGATACCCTGGTCGCGTAGTTGATCGATTTGGCGTTTTGCCCCGGAATAATCCTGAACTGTAATGCCGAGGGGGGATTGGTTATAGAGCGCCCGAAATCGCTGCTCGTTGGTCAACAGTTCAACTTTTGCCTGTTGAGCCAACTCCAGCGCCTCCGTACGTTCGATTACGCGCGCCTCCAACTCTTTTTGAGCTCGTATTAACTTTGTCTCAGCATTTATCCGTTCGGTAATATCCTCAGCGGTGCCGGAAAATCCCCTGAAACTCCATGACTCCGGGTCATAAAACGGAATGCCGCTGACCAGGAACAACTTTTCTGCGCCAGAGGCATCCTGCGTCTTGAATAAGGCTTCGCGAAACGGGTCTGTCCAGTTGATATCCAGTTCGTCTCCGGTTTCTGTCAAAAAGGTACCCATCTCTGCAAATGTTTTCCCGATGATTTGTAGAGGAATAACCCCCAACACTTCATTCACACGGTCTGAGACGTAGGAAATATTGCCCTGCGTATCAGTTTCCCATACCCATTCCGATATCAACCGTGTGATGTCTTCCAGTATGGAGAGGCCACGCGACGCGCGTTGCTCAGCAGTCCCGGCAATGGATGGCCAGCTCCGACGATGGCGGGGCCTTTGGCTACCCTGTGTTGTGTCATCATTTTCCTCGTACACGCCGTCTGTCATAGGTTCCTCCAGGACTCAGTAACCTCAACAGCATTCTTAAGGTTTAGCGTTCGATAGAATGCGGCCATCTCGTTGATTTGTGCAGGCGATGTTTTTTCTTTGTTCGGCGCGTCCAGCTTGCGGAGTTTCTTGATAATCGTCACAAATTGGAATTCCGTAACACCGATGGCCTTGCAGGCGACGGCGACTTCCTCACCATTTCCATCAAGGATGATATCCGTGGAATATCCGGTGCTTAGTTTTGTTATTTCTGCAAACAGGCCGATGAACAAAGGAATCTCACCCTGGTTCAGAGCAGCGATCAGAACTTCAATCGTTGCCATTCCTTGAGTTTTGAGTTGCCTGATCAGATCCATTGTTGCGTCCGGGATTTCCTCGCCCTGCCTTCTCTTTTTTTTGGCGATTTTTTCATCTGTCTGACTGAGATACTTGTTAATAATTTCAGGCGGAAGATCAAACTTCTTGAAAATATCCCGGCGCAGGGCGTCTGATACCCACTCAAACAGTTTCTCAGCCATGCCACTGTTCAGATCGCGATGGTGAACGAGTGGTTCCTGAAACGTATCTACTCGTTTCGATTGTTCCACCAGATAGTTCATTGTTGATTCGGATATTCGAGAGTTTTCGTTATTCAATAAACTGATGATGACGTCCGTATGACCTGTTTCCACCAAGGCTCCCGATACATCTTCGTTAATCTCGCGGCGCAACGTAATAGCCATATGGTATTCTTCAGTGCGTTGGTGAATGATCTTGATCAGATCGGTATCCTGTAGCAATTCGCATCGTGACAGGACGGGTTCAGCTACCTGAATATCGTCGTTTGCGAGATAGGTTATAAGATCATGTGGAACATCATCACGATCTGCCAAATGCTGGCTCAACTCACGCCTGACAGAAACCTCCACCTCGTGAAACAGGGTTTTCACGATTTTGAACATCAAGTTCTTTTCGCGATCACTCAGTACTTCACCCTGATTTTCGAAAAGATCCTTGATGATCGTTACGAGTTCAGCGGTGCTTTCTGTAGAACGAACTTCGGCTAATTCTACGAGATGCTCAATTTTCGATTCGGTAGGGACCATTCGTGCAATATTTCCGTGGAAACAAAAGTTTTTAAGCGATGATAGCTGAGCAGTACCGTATCATGGACCACCGATGACGGAGGATAGCTTCTCGAACGTGATATGAGTACCATGACATGCAATTTCAAGGGCTTTGTGAGCATGGGATTGAATGGTAATAACTGCGCCCTTAAATTGAGATCGTAACAATATTTGTTTTGAACTCGTCTTCCATTGAATTTAACGTGAATACTATGAGTAAAAACATCACTAAAAAAGCCCGCGCTGTGGGCATCAACCACGTGGCGCTGGAAGTAGGTAACCTCGCCGAGGCGCTGGCCTTTTACGATCAGTTTCTTGAGTTCGAGCTGGAAAGCCAGAGCGAGACGGCGGCGTTTATTTATTTTTGGTGATCAGTTCATCAACTTCGCCCTCGACCGTACGCAAGAATCCGACAACGCCCTTTGGACTGCCCTATGCATACCTATGCATAAAAATCGAAATTTTGTCCTCGGCCCGTTGTCGGGTCGGGGTGTTTAACGGGGATACGCTGCCTTAAACGAGTATCGGCGTTGTCCGTCAAGTCAGGATTGTCGCGGGGAGATCGGCTGTTGAGTGTATTTTCACCACTCTCTCGATGAGATGTGCTCGCGGTTCTGGTGATTGGTGCTGGGCCACCATTTTTCGTTACTGGCGACGTTGGAGCATGGCCAGGAACCAGTAGGGGGCTGACGAGCACTGCGAATCGTTCATAACTCAGGGGTGAAACATTTATCATACGGAAAATGATAACGCCCACGCTTTACTGAAATTTGTCAGAAACCTGCGCTGGCACATTTTGTCACAAGTTTTTTGAGCCATGCAATTATGGCTAACCCATGTTGCCCTCAAATACTCTTGACTCTCTAGTTACTGGAGGCCTCATCATTATGAAATCACTCAATCACTTACCCCTCGTGGAGAGATAAATGTCTCAAGTTCCCGCATCAAACACCGAACCATCGAACAACGAAATAACACGTGACCCTGTTTGCGGCATGACCGTCGATCTTTCTGCGGGAAAACCATCAACAGTGCACGCTGAGCACAGTTACCATTTCTGTAATCCGAAATGTTTGGATAAGTTCGTTGCCAAACCCGACGACTATATCACGGCGGAAGACCCCGTTTGCGGCATGACGGTGGACCGTGCCAGCGCGCGGCACATGGCGAAACATAATGGCGAGCGCTTCTACTTCTGTTCGTCACGATGTGATGAGAAGTTCTCAGCAGAGCCTGAAACATATCTGCAGGGCCGACCCGAACCTGAACCAATGCCTGAGGGCACAAAGTACACCTGCCCTATGGATCCCGAAATCATCACGGACGAGCCAAGCGATTGTCCCATATGCGGCATGGCGCTTGAGCCCATGGGGATACCGGCCGCAGATCAGGGGCCGAACCCGGAGCTCGTTGATTTCAGGCGTCGCTTCTGGATCGGCGCCGTGTTTACGGTCCCGCTTCTTGTGCTCACCATGGGGTCGTTCATTGGTCTTGGGTTTATCCGTGAAATGATTGGTGAGCGGTTAACGGTTTGGATCGAGCTTGCGATCAGCACACCGGTGATCCTGTGGGCAGGCTGGCCGTTTTTCGTTCGGGGGGTGAAGTCATACATCTCGATGAACCTCAATATGTTCAGCCTGATCGCCATGGGTGTGGGTTCGGCGTACCTGTTTAGCGTGGTTGCCGTGCTCGCGCCGGGCATATTCCCGGAAGGGTTCCGGGATATGGATGGCAATGTCGGGGTCTATTTCGAGGCAGGCGCCGTGATTGTTGTTTTGGTTCTGCTTGGGCAATTGATGGAACTTGGTGCACGCGAGCGGACAGGATCGGCGATCCGTGCTCTGCTTGACCTCGCTGCCAAGACCGCCCGCGTGATCCGTAAAGACGGTCAGGAGGAAGACATTCCACTGGAAGATGTTCAGGTCGGATATCACCTGCGCGTGCGTCCAGGAGATAAAATACCGGTCGATGGCGTGGTGGTCGAAGGCAGGTCATCCATCGACGAGTCCATGATCTCCGGCGAGCCGGTTCCGGTCGAGAAGGTCCAGGGCGATAATGTTACAGGCGCTACGATCAACGGTACCGGCAGTTTCGTCATGGAGGCCAAGCGCGTTGGCAATGACACCATGCTCAGCCAGATTGTCGAAATGGTCGCCAGTGCACAACGCAGCCGCGCACCAATTCAAAAACTTGCCGACTCGGTGGCGGGATTATTTGTTCCAGCGGTGATTGGCGTCGCTATCCTTGCATTCGTCGCCTGGTCAATCTGGGGGCCAGTCCCGGCATTCTCCTACGGCCTAGTGTCGGCTGTCGCCGTTCTGATTATTGCTTGTCCTTGTGCACTTGGTTTGGCGACACCTATGTCGATCATGACGGCGACGGGCCGAGGGGCACAGCTTGGTGTGCTAATCAAGAATGCTGAGGCGCTGGAACGCTTTGCCAAGGTTGATACGCTGATTGTTGACAAAACGGGCACCCTGACTGTGGGCAAGCCAAAGCTTGTTGCGGTGCTTCCTGAGGCTGGCCACGACGAGTCCGAGGTTCTTCGGCTGGCCGCAAGCCTTGAGCGTGGCTCGGAACACCCTCTGGCGGAGGCGATCGTCGCTGGCGCTGAGGAACGTGGCGTCGCCATTGCCAAGGCCGACGCGTTTGAGGCGATAACAGGAAAGGGTGTAAAAGGCGTCGTCGACGGCAATCCGGTGGCGCTTGGGAATGCCAAACTGGTTGCTGATATGGGCCTCGATGGAGGCAGCCTCAACGATGTTGCCAATGCCCGGCGTGATGAAGGCGAAACCGTGATGTTCGTGATGGTTGGCTCCGAGATTGCGGGCCTTGTTTCGGTGGCCGATCCGGTGAAGGAGACCACGCCAGATGCCCTGAAAGCACTGCACCAAGAAGGTTTCCGCATCGTCATGGCAACCGGCGACAATGAACGCACAGCAATGGCGGTGGCCGCAAAGCTGGGTATTGATGAAATTCGTGCTGACGTACTGCCCGAGGACAAGGCGCGTATCGTCAAGGAGATGCAGGCAGAGGGCCGAAAAGTCGCCATGGCTGGTGATGGTGTGAACGATGCCCCTGCTTTGGCGCAGGCCGATGTGGGCATCGCCATGGGAACCGGGGCCGATGTGGCAATCGAGAGTGCTGGCTTCACCCTGGTCAGTGGTGATCTCAATGGCATCGTCCGGGCGAGGCGCTTATCACGGGCGACCATGCGTAACATCAAACAGAATCTGTTTTTTGCGTTGGTGTACAATGCGGCCGGGGTTCCTATAGCAGCTGGCGTACTCTATCCGGTTTTCGGGTTTTTGATCTCACCGATGTTTGCAGCAGCGGCCATGAGCCTGTCATCGGTTTCTGTGATCAGTAATGCCTTGAGGCTTCGAACAACCAGGATATAGGGATCAAGTGTCATGACGGTAAGACCATGACTACCGTTTCACGTGTTCTAGCCTTTAAGTGGGCCGTTGCCGTTATCCTCGTCGGTGTCGGTGTTTACGTGGCGTTTATTGGTTCGTTTGAGTTTATCTCGAGCCCCGATGTGATTCGCGCGGCTGTTGAGGATGCTGGAGCCGTCGGCCCTTTGATTATCGTCGTTTCGATTGCCATCGCCGTTGTCATTAGCCCGCTACCCAGCGCCCCTTTAACGGCAATATCAGGCGCGGCTTATGGCCACATTTGGGGCACGGTGTATGCACTGATCGGTGCGCAGATCGGCGCGATGATCGCCTTTTTCATTGCACGGAAGCTGGGTCGGGTGCCGGTTGGCCGGATGGCGTCGAAATTCGACCTTCCCAAAGGGCTGTCATCCCCAAATACCCTTACGATCAGCATATTTTTGGCGCGCCTTGTCCCGGCAATTTCCTTTGACGCCGTAAGTTATGTGGCTGGCGTAACCGCCATATCCACTCTTCGTTTCTCGCTAGCAACGCTTGCCGGCATGATTCCCATGACCTTTCTGTTTTCGCATATGGGAGGCCAGTTTGCTCTCGGCGATAGCGGCACAGCAGGTTGGTTAACGTTTCTTGCAGCCTTCAGCGCGGTTATCCTTGGGATTGTCTGGGCAACGATTCGGCAAAAAGGAAAACTCGGGAAAAACCGAGTTGAGGAAAGGAAAGGAAAGAAACATGATGGACACCGGTAACGCATCAAAGATCGCGGGCCGTCCCGTGAAGATCGTCCGGATACGGCGACGATATAGGCTTGATTGTTGCTCAGCGATGAGGGGCGCCATTAAAGATTTCAGTTTAGTCGGCCAATGACTCCAAGGAGACTATTCGGAATTTTTGCAATTTCGACAATTCCCAATTTGTGGCATTGATGCTGGGACAGTAAGCTCAGTCCTTACACAAAGGTTGGATCAATGAATCGAAATCAGCCTCCGCCAGTAATGGTTTTGGGGTGCGGGCGAAGTGGCACCTCAATATTTGGAGAGATGTTTGAGAGCCTCCCGATGTATCATTACTCCAGCGAGCCATCTTTCACAGATGTCTTAGGAGCAGACTTTTCCTCTCCATTGGCATTCAAAGTACCTCGCGAGGTAGCTGCTTTCGAAGCAGCGCCAGGGTTATCCTTTCCATTGACCGAAATGCAAAGATGCGAACCACGCATGAAGTATTTCTGGGTCGTGCGCCATCCACTGGATGCCATATGCTCACTTCGTGTTGGTATTTCACAAGAATGGGGGCATCACCCTAAGCCACCCGATTGGGAGGTGTGGTTGCGTCGGCCTCTCATTCAACAATGCGCCCACCATTGGGCTTTTCTCAATACTTTTGGCTTTGAACAGGTTTCAGCATTCGCCACAATCATTAAGTTTGAGAACATGATCTCGGAACCTAACGCCGTTGCGAAATCTGTATGCAAGGTTCTTGCTCTGAACTTTCACACACTTGAAACGTCGCTCAGCCAATGGGCCGACCGTGTTCAGGATACAAACAATGATGAATTTGTTGAGGCAGAAACATCGCGCGCATACTCACGCCTCGATCATTCTGTACGAGTAGGAAGATGGCGTGAGAACCTATCATTGGAGGAAATTGAGAGTGTTTTACCGATTGTCTCCGACCCAGGCGTGAACTTTGGGTACAGTTGTGATGATGCCTGCTGATGCCGGTTTATGGCTATTCTCGGGGCTGATTATCAGCCTTCAATTACGTCTGCTTTCGTGGCGGGCACTCTTTGATTACACTCGATTTCGGACCGCTGGATTGTGGTCATAAAATAATAAGGGTGGAGATCAATGAGCTACGGAATTTATGTGGGGAAAAACCATACGGCGGATGGCATAGCCTACCTGGCCGGATATGGTGACGAGCCATCAAGCCATTCACTAACAATCGTGCCGCGTCTGGAACATGCACCTGAAAGTACAATTACGGTTGGCGTAACACCGAGTGCTGGCATGCCGGGTATCCTGTCGGAAATTCCGCAAGTTCCGGAAACAGCGAGACATATCTGCGTAAATTACAGCTTCTATCTCGGCGTCCCGGCCCCCCTGACCAATGGTGGATTGAATGAATATGGCGTAGCGGTTCGCGATATCTGGTCGAGTTCTCGCCAGGAACTTAAGGACATGACGCCCATGACACAGACCGGGCCAAACTACAGTGATCTGGCCCGCATTGTCATAGAGCGCGCTAAAACGGCGCGTGAAGGGGTTCTGCTTATTGGATATCTGATTGCCGAGTACGGCTATTCAACCTACGGCGGGAACTCACACATTATCGCAGACCCGGACGAAGCCTGGGTGGTTATTGAATTCGCGGGTGGTCAAGGGCTGTGGGCTGCCGAACGGCTTGGCCCCGACAGCATTCGTGCGTCTCGCCCAGGCTACATCAACGAAATTCCCGTACATAATGCCGCACATGACGACTATCTCTATTCACACAATCTGGTTTCATTTGCCGTATCGCAAGGTTGGTATGATGCGAAGGAGGGCACCCCGTTCAACGTTAATGATATCTATGGCGATGGAAAACACCGTTGGGATGGCGTGCAGTGGATTGAAGAAGAAATGGCGAAAAGAGCGGCTCAATCAGAAAAAGTCACAATCGAAGATATGATGTGGGCCGTTCGATGCGAAAAACTGACCGGTGATACAGCAGGTTACGGCCAGGTCGTACCGTTGTATAATCCCAGACATCCACAATTACGCCATTTATGGCATACCCAGGTTGGCGCAATTGCAGCCCCATTTGTGCCCGTCTACATGGGGTGTGAAACCGTTCCTGAAGAATTCCGGGAACACCGTTATCTGACAGATTCTGAATCGTCCCGTTTTAGTAACCTGCGCCATGAAGAAAGCCTGTCGACTATACCGCAGGGTATTGAATCAACACGGTCCGCGACAGCCGTGTTTAAACGATTGATGTATTTGGTATTCCAACACGCTGATAAATTTTTGCCGGAAATTACGGAAGTTTGGGAAGCGCTGGAAAAACGCTTGTTGAAAGAACATTCAGATGTTTCCGTGGTCGCTGAGACTTTGCTGGACGCGGACAAAGTCAGATTGGCTCAACAACACCTGACATATTACAGCACCACTGAATTATTGAACGCCCTGAACCTGGCTGAAACGCTTGCGTGCAGCATTGAAGCCCGCACCCGTATTTTGTACGGCATTAGTGATGATATGAAACACAAATCTCCTGATCAGATTTGGTAACTCTTTCTAGGCGTGTAAAGATACGCTGTGAATTTGCCCGGCTAGTAAATTTTTTCGGAAAAACCGATCATTCGCCAAACAATAATGGGGCCAATGAGAACGAGCCCTGCAATCGCCGCGAAAGCTGCGATCCAGGCGAGTGGATCATGCTCGCCACCGAACCCGTCGAGTACCATACCGAAGATAACCGGGCCGATGAATGCGCCGGTGAAACCCACCAGAGAATAAAGCGACATGGAACGCCCCTTGTGCGCCGGGTCGATAACACTGAGAACACCCCCGGTGATGGCCGAGGAGTCGGCAGCAATTGACATGCTAAACACAAAGGCGAGCAAGACAACCGCGGTGTAACCCCAGGTCGGGGAGTAGGCGAAGGTGATGGCAACGGTGACAGAAACGACGGCCACGGCCACGATCAGCGCCTGCCGGCCAACGCGATGGGTGATTTCGTTAAAAAAGATGCTGGCCGGAAGCGCCGCCGTTGAAACAAAGGCCGCAATAATACCGAGAGACCATCCGGAACCGGACGATGCAGAAGGCTGCAGCGTCTGGCTATAGGCCAGAAAAGGGACCAGCCACGAGGAGAACGCAATTAATTCCATATTGTGGAGGCCATAAAGCAGGGAGAACCCTATGGCTTTTCGGTTTTTCAAAGCGCCGCTGAAATCGAAGACCTTAACCGGCGTATTGCCCTCTTGCGGCGGTGGGGGAGAGGATGGAATAGTTTTCCAGGCAACCATGAGACCAACAAAAGGCCCCAGGGATGCCAGGAGGAAGCTTGTCTGCCACCCGAAAAGTGGTTCAGTCTCAAGGGCTAGAAAATAGGAAAATCCGGCGGCCAAATAGTAGGTCGCTGTATAAAATGAGGTGCCACGGCTGCGATATTCGGGCGGAAGGTGATCCGTGAGTATCTTCAGCCCAGGCATATAGGTTGCGCCGAGGGCAAAACCTTGCAGGAACCGCCATGCGCCAGCAGACCAGAACCCCGTCGCGATAAGGAACCCGATACCACTTAAGCAACCGACGAATAGTCCGATTAAAAATATGGGGCGCCCGTCCCATCTGTCCATCATGGCCGAGAGCAGGGTTACGCTGATCAGTTCACCGGCAAAAAACAGACCACTAATCGTTCCTGCTTCCGTATTGGATAGACCCCAGGCATCCTGAAACACAGGAATGAGTGATGGAAAAGTCGATAGGGTCAGCATGCTCAGGGTTTCAATGAGGCAAGCGGCGGCAATCAAGCCCATAGGCGAAAGTCGGAAAATCACTGTTTAACTTACTTCATTGTTGGTTATTTGACGGTCGGTGGAGCAACGTTTAACCATGCAGCCGATGACTTCTTATTTGTATTAGTTCCGACTTGATCTGACACCGCACCCTTGAACGGGTGAGGGTTACCGGTTTTGATGGTGGTGCAAAACCAACCATCGAAACACAAACGAAAGGTAACCCTCATGTTACAGAGTAATCA
>Ga0233427_10002324_pt1 | contig 18197 bp, 15 predicted proteins | sample SI_118_April2016_5_FD_179885 | JGI IMG/M metagenome (GOLD analysis project Ga0233427, IMG submission 179885) | Seawater microbial communities from Saanich Inlet, British Columbia, Canada - SI_118_April2016_100_MG | ecosystem: Environmental > Aquatic > Marine > Inlet | place: Canada: British...
TGCTAGCTCGCCTGGCGAATACTGTGAAACTTGCCCATAGCTCATCGCCATTAACTGACCGACTGACTCACGCTGTATTTCACGCTTCATGCCAAACGCGATAATTATTTCCACTACTTGGCTTACGTACAAGAAGATACTCTTGGCAAATTGGGCTACTACAGCCACTCCGACCAACAATAGGAATAGTCCACTGGCGCTTGTGTTTTCTAGAAACTCATCAACACTCGTGCCCAATCTTCCTTTAATCAACTCAGTGGCCAGATCAAACTCGCCAACCAAAACAGATACCGCCAAGCCCAACAATCCCATAGTGCCGCCCTCGAGAAGGGCCGCGGAAATTGCAGCCACTATGAGTAACGCCATTTGCCATCTCTGGTCTACCAAGAGGCCTGCTGCCCGACGAATCCCATCTTGGGCATCCTTAATTGAAAGATCTGACTGAGTGGCGAAAAACTGCTTTACGAGAATGTTTTGATCGTTGTGAGAAACTCTGGCTCATAAAGTTACGTCTCTAGGCCCGAGTGGCTTTCCTTGATTCGGTGATATAAATACTGCATACACATATGTCCAACTATTAACTGCATATCTTCCGCAATCTGCATATCATCAACGGGGAAATGAATTGCATGATCCGCGATTGTAAGGCACTGCCCGCCCGAGAAACCCAAGATCGCACAGGTACGCACACCCTGGTCTTTAGCAGTTTTTATAGCTCGAACAATATTCTCGGAGTTACCACTGCCCGAAAGTGCAATAAGTAGATCTCCGGCTTGGCCTTTGGCTCTTAGTTGTTCAGAAAATACTTCTTCATAACCAATATCATTAGCGAGACAAGTTAGGACAGCGCTGTTGGCCGCTAGAGCTTCAATACGCATTCCTGGCCGGTCTATCTGGCTAGCGATACCGTAAAGGAAATCATTCGCGAGATGTATTGCATTACCTGCACTTCCTCCGTTACCGCAGAGAAAGACCTGGCGGCGCTCATCCCATATGTCAAAAAGGTATTCTGCTAATTGCGCAACCGGATCCCAATCGAACTCATCCAATATCCTGGAGATCCTTACCGCATAGGACTTAAACAATGTAGGCATTCTGCCCCCGATATTGTTGAAAAATGTAGCGTTACCCAAATAACGCCCGCGAGGCCGATCTGGTTTCCAGCCAATAGAGAGCGCCAATTATAACTCTTGGAGTGGGACCCCTGAGCTGTTCAAGCGCAATAACAAGGCGACAAGTTGATCCTGGTTTCTCCAAAAACTTCGCAGAATATCACCTATCCAAAATTCTACCCTAAGACTAATGACTCACATGATTCAGGGCAGATACCGGATGCCCCAAATCTGAGGAGGAGAAGACGGTATCCCCAGGATCAGAAAGAACGCAACCAACTTGAGCCGAGCAAGACGTTTAGCGCATTTGGTGCTAGGCCATATGATAAAAAAATAACGATGCCAGCCACTTGAATCCGCCGCGCTTTCGACACAAACGCCCAAGCCACATAAACCATTTCGACCATCCAATACAACATCAGAAGACGCGATCCTATCTCTGGAAAAACCGCCCATGGAAGCATAAATAGAAACATTAGGCGACGTATACGAGGAATCTCAATTCCCCCTTCACAATTTTTTCGTCCCGCGACTATCTCGGACAGAGCAAAAATCCCAGCAATACTAACCCATTTAATCCATACCTCCGGTCTTTCAAAGGCTTCAAACTGAACCTGCTTTAGCACATAAGCATTAAGATCGCCAACCAACGGTAGATCTAAATTATGTACTCCCAGGATCAGTATTAACTTAATCGCACCTAGGGCAGACATGGCCAGCGCAATAACGAGGATTTCGGGCCAATATTCGAAGCGATTAGAGAGTCTTCTTAGTCCAAGGCTTTGACGCACCTGCTCACTCGCCAGTAACGTCACAAATACTGCAAAAACTCCAAGGACAAAAGACCATTTGTGGAATGCAGTCGCGATTAAAATCAGAACCCCACTAGTTGCATATCGCTTTGCAAAGCTCGCGTTCATCGCCAACAGCACTACTACCAACCCTAAAAACTGCCGTATCGCGTTCTGGCTTCCAAGAAAAAAGAACACCGAGCCAACGACCGCGATGGATAGCAATAAGATCGTACTACTCTCAATCTTTACACCTCGGTTATCATTAACTATGCCCCGCGTTATGGTGAAGATTATTGCCAAAAAAGACAAAACCATAATTAACAACAGCAGTGCATCGTGCTTGGGGGGAGGACCAGTTTTGAAGCTCCAAAGATCTTCATTAAATCTAGGCAGAAGCCGCCCAGCCGGCAAGACAAAATTGCCAACTCGCGCAAGAGCGGAAAATCCTGGCTCGTAACCTGTATAGGGTTCACCAGTCGTGTCGGCGGGATCTAGTTGGAAGGGCTCTCCAATTGTATCTTTAGTATCCAACTGGAAGGTGATTCCATTAGGAGTATGCCAGTGGACCGTTGGTATATATCCCGTAACGAAGAATATAGAATACTTATCGAGATCATAGGTATACGGCTTAAGAAGGTATGCAGCGGTCATTAACAACGCTGCTGCAATCAAACTTACCCACCGTGCGCGTCTGACGAGTATCGCGGGAATTACCAAAAAATGGGCTGAGACCCAAGCAAGAAAGAGGAAGGCGACGCCGAAAGGTATCATACGATTTTAGACCTTCTTTTTCGGACCTCTCCGGATGCTAAACTGAACCTGGAAATGCAGGGAATAAGCAAAAGCTTCACTATAATACAGTTTGAGATGATCGCACTATTCCACATCTGAAAGGGGGAAGCACTCCTGCTACCATCAAATGAAGGAGGCTTTCTTTTTTTATCCATTCGATGCTCAACTGCAAGTTCTTATTCTTGCGCCAATGTATCTTTTGCTGCCTGGATACCTGTTAATTCGCGCAACAGGCAATTGTAGGTATAGCTTTCTACTATCTTATTCTTTAAGTCTGGGTCTTTTGGTGCTGAGTGCATCACTTGTTCTCACGACTTCTAAACCAAACGAAACGTGGTTTGGTTTGACGCATCTAGTGCTCCTAGGACTTGGAGTCATTGTTGCCCGCATAAGCCCAAGATTAAACTTACCGTCGCAAGAGAAGGTGATTGGGTCGAAATGCGATAGATTTTTTCATGCCGCCGCCTGCATAGCTTGCATCGTATCTTTTGGTCTTTATCACTACGTTGCTGGTCCATTTACCGAGATTCCATCTGACTTCTGGAAACATCTTGCGAGAGTTCAAACTGAGTTTGCTCTGATATCCGGCGGGGAATCGTCTAATTATAGGGTCCTGGATTACCTCTTCTCTGGGTCAAAAATAATCTATTTATTAAATGCTTTGCTCGCCAGCGCTATCGGAGTTAGTCCTCTCGATATTGTACCTGCAGTAACAGCAGTTAACAGCATCGCTTATCTTATCAGTGTCTACTGCCTAAGCACATTTGTCTATAGCCGGTTTTTTGTTGATACCAGATGGGTGAGCATCAGTGCCGCAATCGCCACAACGTTAACGCTAGTTACATTTGGTACTGCGACGTTCTCTTTCGTGCGGTACTACGCCTATTTCCCTACCATTCTTGCTTTCCCACTCGTGTATGCCAGCATCACAGCTTTTGCCGATTATCTTGAACATCGCCGAGACCTAAAAAGCATACTCTTTTGGCTTCCCCTATTTTTCCTGATTTCCGGCATTGTCCACCAACAAGAAGCGCTGTTCATTGTGGTTATTCTAGGTGGAATGTCGTTGGTAAGTTTCTTGCGCGACCGTAAAGCGATGAAGAGTAATCCCTTTCGGGTTCCGGATAGATCTCGCAGTAGCTCAATGTTTTTCCTACTGGTGTTTGGGGTGACGGCAATTTACGGACTTGTGACTCGGGACCTAATTGAGTGGCATCACACTCCTCACGTTATCGATATTGGTCAGTATCTGCGCCCCCTAAAAAATTTGGTGATTGACAATCCCACTTTTCGACTCTGGGATACCGTCGGCTTTTTTGGCATCGCGGTCTACTTATGGGCTCTGGTACGCTGGAGAACCCTACTTCAATCCAACTACCTTACCGCCGGCCTTCTAGTGCCATTTTTTACCAATTTAAACCCGCTCTACACCATGATTTACCTACACTTCGGGCCACCGACTGGGCTATGGAGAACGGCCTACCTAATTCCATTTCCGATAATATCCGGCTTGCTCATTGGGCAAAGCCTCCAGCACATTCACAAGTCGACAAACCTTTGGCGAAAGATACCTAGCCTGACCGGGATCAGCCTTCTACTTTTCGCTTTACTGCCTTGGTCTATCTACGGTTACCACAATCGGACTTCTCGGATACCCAGCCTAGTACCGGTCGATCACTCGAGCGGCGCTAGACTCTGGGGTGATTTGATACACGCCATCAGGATAATCGAATCATCTCAACCGATCAGGAGGATCCTGACTGACCAGACCACTAAATTCGTGCTATACGCGGCGAATCGTGGGCAAATCTGGTGGTGGCCTGAACATGAGTATTTTCCCAAACACATCAATAACTATAAGGACGATTGGAGAGACTCTGATTTCACTGATACTTTGCTGGTTTGGAACGAGCGCAATGGGAAAATCACAGATAACGCGAGATTAGCTGGCCATTGGCCACGGTCTATACTGAAAACAGAGGGATTTTATCCGACCGACTTGAATGTTTTTCTATCAAATAACCCTGATTTTTTCAAATTGATCTGGGAATCAAATAAAATCCGGGTCTACCGCATGTCACCATCATCAGACTAGAGTTTAATTGGGGTCGAGAGTTGAGTCATCTGAATATTGTCTTCATTGTATCTACACTGGAACAGACCGGCCCTACTCGGCAATTGTTCAATATCATCAGATATTTGGACCGAACAATTTTTTCGGTACACCTTATAACTTTGTCACCTGAACCGAAGGACTCCCTATGGCCAATGTTCCAAGAATTAGAAATTTCTCTTTCTTGTCTTAACTTTGGCCGGATGCGGGGATTTTTCATTTCGGGAATGGCCCTTCGCAGGAAACTAAGCAAACTAGAGCCAGCGATAATTCATACTCATGGTCTTCGTGCCGATTGCCTCTCGGCCCAACTACCCAGCCAACTATGTCGCGTATCGACACAAAGAAATATACCTGAGCAGGATTATCCTGCACTTTACGGTCATGTATTAGGGAGTTTCATTGCACTCTTGCACAGGCGAGCCTTGCAACGCATTCCTGTCGTTGTCGCCTGTAGCTCTACGATTGCTCAAGAACGCAATAAGTGGAAAAGCCCCTCTCTGATCATTAACAATGGTGTCGACCTCGAGATTTGCCCTCAACTTCCGACAGCGGCCTCACGCAACTCCGCTCGTGCCTCATTAGGGCTAAGCACTAGTGGGTTAGTTTTCATTTATGCAGGGCCGTTAAACAAGAGAAAGAACCCGTTGTTCATCATACGGTCTTTCCAGAATTGGAAAAATAACGCGAACCATCAACTAATGTTAGTAGGAGCAGGACCATTACAGACGCACTGTAGAGAGGTAACAAAAAACAGTCGCAATATACACGTCCCGGGTCACCGTGTAGACCTGACTCCATACTTTTGTTCTGCCGATGTTCTTATATCCGCCTCTCGCGCTGAAGGATTTCCAAACGCCGTCCTGGAAGGTCTTGCTTTTGGTTTATCGGTCCTGTTGTCCGATATTCCACCACATCGCGAGATCATTGAAAGTGATACGCGTATCGGCCGCCTGTTCTTGCTTGGCCAGCCCGAATCCCTCATTACGGAACTTGATTCATTCAAACCAAATGGTCGAAACTGTCTTGCTGCGAGAGCCCTGGCCAGAGAAAATTTCAGTGCCACTGCCATGAGTCGAAAATATGAAGATCTTTATACAGATATTATTGGCGCACGCCTTTCACGCGGTCCCGCGGACATACAAGTCCTGCGAAAATGAAAAAAATTAAGTTACTCATTTTTGCCTTTTTTATCCTTGCGCTGATTCTTATTTCCCGTTGGGACTTGATCTGGGTCAGTATTACCAATAACTGTCCCAAGTGCGACCTTTCGGGTACTAATCTGAGCGGTTATCGACTAGTTAACGCGAACCTTAATGGGGCTGATTTGCGGGAGACTTATCTTTATGCCGCTCATTTGCGCGGTTCAGGTCTAGATCATGCTGTCCTATATGGGGCAGGACTTCACGGCGCCGACCTTCGGGATACTTCCTTTGCTGGGGCCGATCTGAGGCTCGCAAGCTTTAGCGCAGCTGACTTGCGGGGTGCAAGGCTGGACGGGGCAAACTTTCTTTATACAGAATTTCGGGGCGCCGATATGCGCGGCCTAAATCTAGCTGGACAAAATCTCTCAAAAGCGGTTTTTGATTCACTACAGAGATGGAAATTAAAACCATTACCCACCTCTTTGAACAACGTAGACCTTCGTGACGCTAATCTAACAGATGCGAATTTTAATGGTGCAAATATGGAGGGTGCAAATTTATCTAACGCAGATTTTTCCGGCACGTCACTGATCGGCACCAACTTAACTCGCGCCAACCTATCGCACTCAATAATTTCTGAAAAACAACTGCAGCAAGCCCTGCTGTGTGGAACAACTCTTCCAGATCTATCCATCTCAAATCAGAATTGCCCTGAACACTAACCACAGAAACTCGTCCTGGATCGAATAGCCTCCTACCAGTATCAATAGATATGATTATCCCGCATTTCACACGGCCCTTCCACTGCGACGTCTTGATATACGATATTCCGGGATCTGCTTGGCTGCATAAATGTATTCCCGAATCTGCAAGTTACAAAGTCCTCAACATTCGTCACCATCGACCGCTTTTTATTGATGCACGGTTTCTTGCCAGTATGTTTCGACACTACTTTAATTTCTCTAGACAAATTCCTAATCGTCGCTTCCTTTCATACGTGTTTTCTATACTCGATACAATTTGCCCACGAGTTATTCTTACTTTTGCTGACAACAATATAGTGTTAGGAGAATACGCAAAGCGGTCCCCCGATACTTTAGTCGTATCTATTCAAAACGCAATCAGAGGAACAGTTGATTCAATCCCACCTAATACAAAATTACCGATTTATTACTCTCTCGGGCAAGCTGAACGGGAAGTCTTCAAAGAGATCGGCGTTACGTTTGAGGAATACCTACCTGTAGGGTCGGTCAAGCTTGGGCTGTTTCTTGAGGGTCATAGGGAGTGTGACTTTCTCTGGAATCTCTCGTTTTGCTCTCATTATCGCCCTGAACTACTCGAAAAAGATGCAGGCCCACTCTTCCAAATGATCGAGGAAGCGCATCGCCACCTGTTCCAGCTTGTTTGTAGATATGCCGCAAAAAGAAGTCTTTCTGTGGCCGTCTTATCAAAAACTCGTGAGCCGGAGCTACAGATATTGGAGGAGAAGTACTTTTCCTCCCTATGTGAGGGCTATCCATTTACCCTTATCGCTGGCAATAAATTAGATCTGGAATTTGCCACTTATGATGGCGCGTTTAGCAGCGAACTGATCGTCAACTTATGCTCCACTCTCGGTTACGAGGCGTTTGGCGCTGGCCGGAAAGTATTATTTGGCAGCGGTTACCGAGCAGACCTGTTAGAAGACTGGGGGGCAGTTCAGTATTATGAAAGATTACCCAGTCAAGTCAGCCTACAGAACGATACCTTAGTTGAGTTTTCTCAAAAAGCCGACGCACTACGCGAGATGGATAGCGCAACTTACAAAGCAATCACCCAGGATGCGGCGACTTTTTACATGACACTGCCTCAAGAACAATTCCCACATGACGTTATCCGCAAGCGACTTGCGAGTCATCTCGCTCAAGACTCGCTTGGGATGTGATCCTAGAATATTCTCCCATCCGTAAATCGTACTGACTACCCACTAATGCCGCTCAAATATTTTTTCTCGCCAGAGAGCGCTAACGTGCTCTACGTCATATTCTGATGCTCGTAGTGGTGACATTTTGCTGCAGAAATTCAGATAATCGAAATCAATAAGCACTTCACTAATTATTTTTGACCAAAAACCCGCAGTTGATGAATCAGCGGACACTGGTTTTCTGACGAGCACACCGACATTTGTCTGAACAAAACCGCTTGCGCTCAGTTGTTCCATCTCGTCCATCCTAAGACTGAATGCATCCTGTATTCCCGCAGAACAGTTCGAAACCACAGATGGCACACCTAGCGCCATAGCCTCAAGCAATGCAATCGGAAGGCCTTCCCATAGTGACGGCATAATAAGTAACCGCGCGCGGCGCAGCAGCGGATAGGGGTTTATCTGAAACCCCAAAAACAAAACCTGCGCAGAAGGCGTATTTTCTCTATTCTGCAAATCCGCAAAAGTCAAGCCGAGGCTTGCACATTGGTGCTCCAGCGACCTCTTTTCTGGTCCTTCACCGGCCAATATCAACTTTAAATCTGGGGGAATCATTGACTTCTTAAGCAACATGTTAAAAACAGAAATTAGTAGTTGATGATTCTTCTGATAAGTGAGACTTGCGACACTAATGATATAGTTATTATTAAATAGTAGATCTCGGCTATCCCCATAAAGTACTAATGACTGCCTGACGATCCGTTTGCAGTTTATCGGATTTGGAAACACCTCTGTTTTGAACTCTGGTACACCGTAGTTTTCGATCAGATCTTTTCGAACATCTGCGGAAACACAACATATTAGATTCGCAGTGTTATAACTTAAGCGCACCAAGGCTCGTTTGGACTTGTGAAGTATGCTTTTGCCGTTGTAGTTCTCGCTCACACAATTGTGGACAAAAATCACTCTTCTGCCCCCCAGCACTGTGAGCAGATTCGCAAAATTGGGCCCCTCCAGATGACTAACTGTGACTCGCGGTTTGTCGATGATTTTTAGGTACTGAACGACCAAAACCCGCCACATGTTTACCAATATTTTTGAGATCATTCCGTCCTTTTTTGATCCACAAATCACTCGCACCGGCCGACCCCGGCACTCAATTTCTGCGAAATTTTCAAAAAGTACGCCGCTCGCCCCTTCTGATGCTTCGACCATAGTTCGAGCGACAGCCTCCGCGCCACCTCCGGAAAATGCGGTCGAAATTATCATTGTTTTAGAAGAGTCCTTCTTCATGCTATATATTCTTCCACTAACTAAAGTATCTGATTTTTCAATGCCGTGAGAATATGCGTGATCGGGATACAACTTTTCCCCAGAGAACAAGTGACGACTGGATATGAGTCTAAATGCATGCATGACCGGCTTTGCTATGTCGGGAACATAGAGCTAGCCTGGATTCATTGCAAATTCACTCTATCCTGATTATCCCTTTAGAAAGATTCCCTAAAACCTCATCTATGTTGATCTACTGGCTTGGCTCGTGTTCGGATCACAAAGGTCAACCTCTTTAGTCGGAGGCCTGGAATCCGGGGTGACAAGTTCAACAATTGCCGCTCTACCACAAACTAACTCTTCATCTTGGATACGTCTGCCTGAGCTCGCTCGTACTCTTCTACCCTGCCTATATCAAGCCAGTATTCGTGGATCGGGAACATGTTGACCCTATCACCGCCACGTAGAACCTGCTGTAGGATAACTGGCATATCAATCGCTTCATCTGGCATTATGCGGTCGAGCACGCTTGGCTCGAGCACGTATATTCCCGCATTGACAAAACACTTCTGCACAGGTTTTTCCAGGATCTCGGTCAACAGCATACCATCGCTTTGTACTACTCCATAGGGTATTTGAAAGTCGTATTCGGCCACACACAGAGTGGCAAGACCGTCATGTTTTTCATGGAAATCTAGCAATTCGCCAAAATTGAGTCGAGTTAACAAATCACCATTCATTATTAACAGTGGCGAATCAACTACATCGCGATTTAAGAGGCTGAGGGCACCGGCGGTTCCTAGCGGATGACGCTCCTCCAGATACTCGATTTGTATTCCCCACTTCGTCCCATCGCCGAAATATTCGCGCACCTGTTCGGCCAGATAATGCACAGCAAGATAAAACCGGGAAAAGCCTCCGTCAACTAACTGCTCAAGGGTATTTTCCAATATTGGTTTTTCCCCGACTGGGAGCAACGGCTTTGGTACGTCGCGGGTAAGAGGGTACAAACGCTGTCCAAACCCCCCAGCCATCAGTACTACTGCGTTGGATCGTGGCGCTTCAAACACCAAGTTCCGCATCGTCTCTAGGCCAACAACAAATCCCTTTGAATCTAGAACTGGCAGATGCAGCAGATCTTTTTCCCGCATGATCTGGAGCGCCTTCCCCCGCGAGTCACCTTGCGTTAACGCGATTGGACTTGCCTGCATCATGGTTGTCACGGCTGCCGTCATTCTATGGCCCGCCATCAACGATCTTCGAATATCGCCATCGGTAACAGTGCCAAGTAGTCGACTTTGCTCATCGATCACTAACACTATTCTCAACGAGTTCTCAGTCAATAATTCTGCGGCCTCCTGGATCGTTCTGTCGCTACGCAACAAAGATGTGCGCCATTGTGCAGTCATTAGTTTCGTTTTTTCCCTACCGAAGAAAAGTCGTCGTACGTTTTTGGATGAAGCGCACTCCCGGCGGTACATCGCGATAGACGACCGAGCCAGCCGCTATCAACGAGTCTTCGCCAATCGTTACGTTAGGTATCACAGTCGAACCCGCTCCGATGAGTGCCCCTCGGCCCACCTTAACATTACCTGCAAGTGTGACCCCAGGACATATATGGCACGCTGCCCCAATCTCACAATCATGATCGATTCGCGCGCCAGTATTAACGATGGTATCCCTCCCAATACTGACGCGCGGTTGGATAATCGCACCGGACAATATCTGAATACCTTCTGCCAGCCGGACTTCATGCGCAATAACCGCTGTAGGATCAACAACAGCGCGGAAACTATAGCCTTTCTTTCGCATTTTCTCCGCACATACTTGGCGAATCGAGCGCTCTGTTGCAGGCATTCCGATACCATTAGCAATGGTGAACTCTGTAGATTTCTGGCGGAATATCTCCTGATCATCCCCGATTACCCGGACCCCAAGAATTTCCACTCCCACGCGAGCATTCCGGCTTGTCGCTCCCAATATTTGAGCACCTAGCCGATGCAGGGTAGAGATAACGACTGCCGCATGACCACCTGACCCAAGGACTATAACTGGTCGATCATCAATAGCCTTGTCATTCAATGAACTCATCGACATCAATAGATTTTTTTGAGGTGGATCCAAGAATATCCCAGTATCCGATTGGCGAAAGACCTGACCCGGGGCGCTTAACTGCAATGTTTACAGTTGAAAATACCTCACCCCTTTCAATACGCTTTGCGGCTACTAAGCTTTTTCGTGCAACAGGACGATTTTCCATTTCTGACGCATGGGGCACTTTATTACCATCACCCACTGCCTGTTCGACTAAACGAACGCTGCTGATCATCTGCTCTAATTCATGAGGTTCGAGTGAGGCTCTATGATCAGGCCCTGATAGATTCTTATCTAGCGTGAAATGCTTCTCAATGACCCGTGCACCAAGCGCTGCTGCACCGATTGCCACTACTATCCCAGGGGTATGGTCTGAATAACCGATCCTAAGGCCAAACACATCTCGCATACTCGCCATTGCCCTGAGATTTGCACTTTCTATTGGGGCTGGATATTGACTTGTGCAATGCAATAAAACCACTCGCTCTAACAACTTTTTCTGACCCTCTGTGCTGGCAAATGCGTTACCAAAACTTTCACTGCATGGATTATCGAGGCCCATAAATCCAAACGCCAAAATCGATAAGGCTGCCTTAACCTCTGAAATAGTGGATAAACCGGTCGACAGAACAATATCGCGATCAGCCTGTGCATATTCCAACAGTAGGGGTCCATTAGTAATCTCCCCTGAGGGGATCTTAAGAACAGGGAGATTCAACTCATCGACAAGAAATGCGAGACTAGGCGAATCAAACGCTGTTGACATAAACCGCAGGCCACGATCTTCCGCCTTACGCTTAAGCCTATGATGAGTCTCATTGTCGAGCTGAAGTTTAGCCAGCATCTGCTGCTGGGATTCAGCGCGATCGGTGGTACGTTGTTGATACAAAGCCTTTTCTGCTGTCGCGGTTACTAACGCCTGCGCGTCGAAAGTCTGAAACTTAACTGCGTCAGCACCCGCGTCTGCCGCGACATCCACCAACTCCATCGCGAGATCTGTATCGCCGTTATGATTCACGCCAGCTTCGGCGATTATTAAAATTGACTGTCCAAGAAACGACATATTGACCTAACTCTTGGCAAACTCAGCGAGTATTTTAAGGCCTTCGGGACCGCTACGTTCTGGATGAAACTGAAGGCCTGTAACATTTTCCTGGATGACCGCAGCACAAATCGCCAGGCCATCATATTCACATTGTGCCAAAACGCGAGACGGATCAGATGGCGTCGCCATATAAGAATGAACAAAATAACAAAATTCACCATACTCCGCGTTGGCGAGACAACTTCTCTGCCAACTATCTCGTGTGGGCGGGAGCTCTAATGCATTCCAACCAATATGGGGCACTTTACGCTGCCCATTTACATTGACACCGTCGGACGGGATCGCTGTTACATCACCAGAAATGATTCCTAATCCATCATACTTCCCATTCTCCTCACTATGCTCCATAAGCATCTGCATTCCCAGACAAATTCCCAATAACGGCGTGCCCGCTTCCACGGCTTCGATCACGGCACTATCCAGATTCCGTGACGCAAGTTCCGCCATTCCTGCTGCAAAAGCACCCACGCCAGGCAGCACGAGAAGTTCTGCTTGGCGTACAGTATCGGGGTCCACGCTCACATCTACGCGCGCGCCAACGCACTCAAAACCCCGTACAACATTACCTAGGTTGACGATACCATAATCGACTACCGTAATCGTCCTCATAGCAAGCTTTCTTCTTTAAAGTTTTTGAAATTACGCACAGAAATCCCGTTTGCTCTACAGGCTTGGCGCAATTCTGGGATCGAGTGAAGGTCATAATGAAGAACATGCGCCATAGCAATCGCATCAGCCTTGCCAACTTGGACGGCTTCGACTAAATCTTGTACACAACCAATTCCCCCGGCTGCAATTACTGGGATCTCCACACGATCACTCACTGCCTTCACAAGCGCAAGGTCAATACCTTTACCGGTACCTTCCTGATCTACGGACGTCAATAGAATCTCACCCGCCCCCAATGACTGGCCACGCTCTGCCCACTCAATCGCATCGAGACCACTATGCTCACGGCCATTATCAAAATAAGCCTCCCACGAACTGCCCTGCCGCTTCGCCTGAATGGATAACACCATACATTGACTGCCAAATCGGGAGGCAATATCCGTGATTAGTTTTGGATTCTTTATTGCCGCTGTATTAACCGAGACCTTATCGGCCCCGGAGCGTAAAACTGCTTCCACATCACCCACACTTCGCAGGCCACCGCCAACAGTTACTGGAACAAAGATATCTCGAGTTGCCTTTTCGACAATCTCGAGCAAGGTGTTTCGCTCATAAAGGCTCGCGACGATATCCTCGTAGTAAATCTCATCTATGCCCTGCTGGTAGTAACGCAACGCGAAGCCATTGGGATCACCCAATTTGCGCAACCCCTCAAACTGTATACCCTTAACGAGATTCGGCGCTTTAACATCTAGCCGCGCAATTAGCCTTATGTTCCGCACCTCCTAAGTGTCCCACACGGCATACCGCAAACGCCAAGCATCATGCTCCCGCTTCCACAGATGGGGAGAACGAAAAAAGTCACATAGATCTTCAAAGTAGTCTTGGGCCATCAGCGGTTGTTCAAAGCGCGTGGCGGCTACTGGGTATTCGTCTATTGGTATACTCAAATACCGATAAATTTCTGAGGCGAACCGCTCCGGAAACTCGCCGTCAAACTTACGCACCAGAGCCACACCTTCTTCACGAGTAATCTCGTCATTGCGAATCTCTTGCGCAGCGTCATACGTCGCGCGACCGATTCCAAACTTAATATAGGTGGTGTAGTAGTGGAAATCGTCAATCTTATCATCGATACTATTGTACTTACTGTATGTACCTGGGGTTCGCTCAGGAGAAGCCTGGAAACCGCCATTTTCGACCGCATAATAGTAAGCTCCCTGCGGGTGCCAGGGCAGGTAGTATCCGAGATAGTGAACATCAATACCCTTGTTTTCGATGACGTCCGGGCTGATCGGCAGATATGGTGACAGATCAGCCCTGCTTACACCGAGGTCTTCAGTTAGTTCCTGGATTGACACGCCCCCAAGGTATATCTTGGAAGCGTCATCTCCCGAGAAATAGGACCAGTCTCGACGAGCTGATTCCGCATCCTTGATCGGATTTCCATATTCAGCCTCATTCTCGCCATAGAAAACCAAAGACATATTAAAAAGGTCCGCCATCTTTGGCGCTAGTGCTTTTTGCCCCAACATAAACGGCTGGAACGGATGAAACAGATTCTCTAATGCCAACCGAGTAAGCAAACGGTGAGTGCGTCCATTCGGAGTCATCAGGTAGTTATCAAATCCTGCATCTATCCATGCTTGGAAGTTTTTCCAGCCCCAATCGGTATACATATGCGGCGCCCAAGTTACCGTAAGAGGGGTCATACCATATCTATATTTCAAAATATGCGCGGCGTAAAAACTATCCTTGCCTCCCGAGCCGGGCACCAGGCAATCGTAGGTTGTACCATCTTTGCGATGCCTGTCACATAACTCTACCAATGCCTGCTCTCGCCTTTCCCAATCAATCTCGTCTCGCTTTCTCTGGGTCGTCCTGCATGCGTCACATACACCTTGATCATCGAGGTGAATTGTTTTCTTCTGTGTGCTTGACGTATGTCGAAACTCAACCTCGGAGTTGGGTCGCTGATTTGAAATAACACAGCGTGAGCAAAAAGCCACCTTATCAGGCAGGCCATATTTCGCATGAGGAAGCGTTTCACCTGGCGAAAACTCGGTACGATACTCCACTTGACGTACCACCTCATTCCTACGCCGAAAGACCAGGCCTCTTGGCACTGCGAGTTGGGCTTTCTGCTGATTTTCCTCATAATCAACTGGAAAATCAGTGGTGTCAAACCGATTCAGCAACATCGGATCATCTATTGCGATATTCGCGGTTCCTGGCTTCACAGTTACACCCGCAATGCAACCCAGATCTCGCACTTGATCGAGTAAAGAAGTATTCCAGGCACCATACGGGTAGGAAATTAACCATCCTTTAGTGGCCAAGCCTAACCCCTTAATAAACTCAATGCCCGGATTCAATTCCTCTATCTGTTCAGAGACGCTCAGTCTGTTCAACCACTCATGATTAAAACCATGGTGGCCAAAATGCATACCGGCACCTACCATCTCTTTGGCCTGATCTTGGGTTAGGTAAAGATCTTCAGCAAACATCATTTCATTATCGGAAATATACTCACTGAAAAGCTGGCGTGTCAGTTCTTTCCTAAGCGATCTGGGTAGAGCGAACTGTAACATTCTCTTAACAAATGTGACTTCCTTCGGATCGCCAAAGCGGCTCGGCTTTGCCCAACTATCCCAATAGTCTTCAACTGGAAGTAGGTCGTATTCGGCCTTACGTTGCACAACGTAATCTTTGATGAGTGAGACGATCCCAGAAACGTTTCGGGTTCCGGCAAGTATGAACTGAATCTTGTGCACATCTAGCACACAACGTTCTAGTAATGGCCCGGTCGGCGCAAAGAATGTTCCGCTTATTTCTCTTTTGGCCAGGATTGGAAAAACTGTTCGATAATGATCACTAAATCCATCGTCGAAGGTTAACCAACAAGCATTTGAGGGTAAAGGCGCTTCTCTTTTTACCGCCCTGATAATTTGCTGGCCTGAGACGAAACAGTACCTCCCCATCAGCTGGTCTAGTTGCTGGTCAAAGCGATCAGGAGAACAGACCTTGAGATTCGGATAACCACTTTCTCGTATGTCTCGTACGTAGTGATAATTGATAATGGTTAAACTGGACATCAAGTCTTCCTGTACGCCGAAATGATCATTGATGAGCACCAGGGAACTAAACGTAGATCACGTGGTGCGCGCTGTTGGGCATATGCCGCTACTCTCGCATGCTCCTCAAGATGATCAGATTTACATGCTGGGGGGAAGGGATGATAGTGCACAGGATATATACGTTCAACAACATAACCCGCTCGTTTGAGACGATGGCAAATCTCTCCTGGAGAATATTGGTAACGGGTATCAACGCGAATTCCCCCAGTCTCAGGGTGTGTTTCAGGTTGGGGCTCAATTCTTCCGAATTGATCAAGAAACTCTAGATTGCCCGTAGGCGAAACATCTTGAAAGGCTATTGCCTGCTGGGTCAGGTTTTCAAAGTTACCCAATTCTATCTCGATCTCACTAAATCGGTTTAGAGCGGTTATATTAAATAACCGGTTTCGTGTTCCGACCAAAAACAAGCCTTTTTCTGAAATCAAATCTGTTACGCGCAAGAAAAATTTTTCGAGCTGAACTTGGGGCAAATATTCAATAAACCCTAACGCGCTAACGACCTCGAAAGATCTTTTCTCTAATGGCAAATCAAAAATGGATCCAAACTGGAATTCTGCTTGAGTTCTTGCAATAAGCCTATTTTCATTACAATGCCTAATCATCTCCTCGGCGTAATCAACACCGATAGCTTCGTAATCATTCTTACCTGCCTCGATTACCAACTGACCGGTTCCACAGCCAATATCCAGAAATTTCGCGCGCTTTGGGCGTTTCTGCAATTCGCCCAATACGATGCTATTCCGATGTTCAATTAACGAGTAAACTCCCTTGATTGCAGATTTTCTTTGCCATTTGGCTGCGCCATCATTAAACGCGTTCTTTGCCTGCTGCTGTTGTTTCTCTCTGGCCATCTGACTATTGTAAGTATTTTCAGTAAACAGGCCTATCAAAAAACTTCTTCTGAGTTAAGCCAGCCAATGAGATAGTCTGTAGCACCCTCACTATCTTTGCAGATACATCATCCGCGCCGTGGGGGTTTATAACATTACGCAAACCTTCTTGGAATTCTGTACCAAACAATAACTCAAGCGCCTCACAAATACTCTCCTGAGTTGGCTTGCAGTCAATCACACTTGCGGCGCGAATCCGACCTTTTTGGCGCTCCCCAATGTTAATGGTGCCAACCTTAAGGCTTGGCGCCTCGATAATGCCACTGGAAGAATTTCCTACAACGCCAGTCACATGCTTTAGCACCGACAGATACTTCACCGGCCCTAGGGAGGTGTACGCTACTGCGGAAGCCCGATCTGCTACATATTTATCAATCATTTTATTGATCAATCGACCTTCCGTATCAGCATTAGCCTTGGTAAATACTAAGCTCACATCTTCAAACTGATCCAGCGCTTCCAGCAATGCCTCGAAATACTTTCTGGTACTGCCCGGCTCCAACGTGACTGGATGAAACGTCACCAACAGGCTACGCGAGCCCAACTCGAGGCCTAACACTATCTCAAGATCGGCTTTTTCCATTAGTTTAATGCGGTGAATGCTGTCGATTCCCGGAGCGCCCACATTAAATACCCTATCTGGATCTTCTCCGAGCTGAATAACGCGATTGCGGTAAATCTCTGTCGATGTGAAATGCAGGTGCGACATCTTGGTGATGCTATGACGAATCGCATCGTCGAAAGCACCTGCGGTAACTTCCCCACCATGGATATGTGCAATCGGAATCACGGCAAAAAGCGCGGCGCTCGCCGCTGCAAGCAATTCAAAGCGGTCGCCCAACAACAATACAATATCTGGCTTTAACGAACTAAACGCATCGGCGAACCCAATCATTCCAAGTCCAGTAGATTTCGTTATTCCTACTGCAGAGTCACTGGAAAGAAGCATCTCGACCCGATGATTGATTTCAAACCCGTCGTCTTGGATTTGCTGGACAGTCGACCCGAATTCGCTGGAGAGATGCATTCCTGTGACCACCAATTGCAGTTCCAGGTCCGGCGCACTTTCGATCTCACGCAACGCCCAGTAAAGCAGACCATATTCCGCACGCGACCCCGTTACCACACACACTTTACGCCTATTCACAGGCTCACCGCGCTGCTGGGAATATTCACAAGAGTGTTCTCAATCAATTCTGCGTTATCCAGATTGGAGCGCTGGCAGTTCTGA
>Ga0233427_10002329_pt1 | contig 18173 bp, 16 predicted proteins | sample SI_118_April2016_5_FD_179885 | JGI IMG/M metagenome (GOLD analysis project Ga0233427, IMG submission 179885) | Seawater microbial communities from Saanich Inlet, British Columbia, Canada - SI_118_April2016_100_MG | ecosystem: Environmental > Aquatic > Marine > Inlet | place: Canada: British...
TGCTCCAACTCAAGCAAATAAGTGACCAGCGCAAGGAGGATGTTAGATGAATAAGCTGAAAGATTGAGTGCCGCTTCTAGCTCGTTTATTGATCGATCCGCTTGACCTAGGTCATGAAGCGCGACTGCATAGATATAGCGATACTGAATGTTATCGGACGCATAGGCAGACGCAGATTTCAAAAACTCGAGCGCTGCATCGTAGTTCTTTCTTCTTATCTCCAATAACCCCAGCGCGTGGAGAATATCGGCGTCGGTCGGAAAACGCCTAACGGCATCAAGCAAGATCTTACGAGCCGCCACATCATCACCTTCGGAGCGTTTAAGATCAGCAAGATTGATGTAGGCACCTGTTACTTGTGGATTAATTCTGATCGCTGCGCGATACGCTGATTCCGCTCTTTCAGGGTAGCCTCGTTTGGAATAAAAATTTCCCAACTGAACCTGAACCGAAGGTAGGTCTAAATGATTCGACTGGATATTTAAGTAACGCTTGAAAATGCTCGTAAGTGCGGATGCGTCTGAAGGGGGGATTTGCGCCAGTGGGACTTCCGATAAAACCCGAGCGATCTCCATAATGACTGAGTCGTTTGTTTCATTTAAATGGGGCTGAAGAATTCGAAATCTCTGAACAAGAGGGAGATTTTCGGTCGCTCTCACGGCACTGGCCCTGAGAAGCGGATTGGCGGAACGTAATAGTTCGTTTGCGGTTGATCCTGTTTCTACGGTCCTATGCTGACCCAAAAGCTCGGCTGCTGTACCCCTCCAAATTGCGTTGCTATTAGGGTCGAGAGCTAAATCGTGAATCTTTGAAAGCGCCGTGGGGTCCCCTTTTCGTGCATTGTTAAAGATGACTCCGATATGGGCTTTGCCATCTCTCGTTTTCATGCCCCAATGCAAGAGCGCATCGACCGCCCATTCATTGGATTGGCTGGTATGACACTGTATGCACGCATTGGGACTTCCAATTTGGATGCTGATATCGGGACGGGGAATACGCATGCTGTGATCCCGACGCTTATCCACGCCCATGTAAACTTGTTCGGGCATATGACAGTTAACGCATTGAGCACCCTCACTGGAATTAGAGTGCCAATGATGATCCGGCGTATCAAACTGACCCGCATCGTGACATTGGCCGCACAAAGCATTACCTTCAACTTTTAGTTGGTTGCTATGCGGCTCATGACAGTTAGTACAGACGACTCCCGCATCGTACATTTTGCTTTGCAGGAAAGACCCGTATACATACACCTCATCGCGAATTTGTCCGTCCGGGTGATACAGCGGTGGGGAGAGCAATGCCGGTGAATGGGTATCAAGCAGTGAGCGTCCGTAGCGGTAGTCGCCTAACGCTCTCCGGCGACTGTGACACCGTCCACAATTCTCGATTTGCATCGGACTTGCTTTATTAGGGCTGTTCGCGACACTTGCACCGGGTAATCGCTCCCAAAACATGTTTCCTTTCAGGCTGACTTTAAATCCGCCATTTTCAACTTCGCCCACCTTCCCTTGCTTTACAGCTTCTATATGAGCGCGACCCGCGCTATGACAGGCTTCACAGCCAACGTTTATCTCGCTGTAACTAGTGTCATAACTATCACTTTCGGAGTGAAAATTTTTACGGACATTGGTGCTATGGCATTCGGAACATCGGGCGTTCCAATTGTGGTACGGACCGGTCCAATGAAGAGGGTCGGAATGACCAATGAATTCATCCGGATAAAGGTGATACCAGCGTTGCCCTCCTTCACTTCGAGGCCGCGCATCCCACGCAATTGTTAGTGCCTGGAGCCGTCCGCCGTCGAGCGGAAGGAGGTATTGCTGGAGGGGATAAACCCCAAATACATATTGAACGGGAAATTTTTTCAGACGCCCATCAGGACCTTGAGTGGTTACCCAAAATCCAGAAGCATCTTTCGAGAAGCGCGTTATTAATCCGTGGTAGTTAAACTCCACGTCATTAAAGTTTCCAAGTACAGTATTCTCAGATGCCGGTTGCATCGCAAGATCATGATGAGAATTTTGCCAATAGTGAAAGGCTTCTTCGTGGCACCCTTGACAACTTTTCGACCCCATAAACTCCGATTCGGTCTGGCCAAAGGAATTCATTGTTAAAAAAAGAACAAAAAAAAGCCCAAGACCTCTCCGTGTTGCTGTCTTTATAAAGCTTGGGATCTGAACAGGTTTAAATGAATCCCACCCAGAGTTCCGACGAAGCGGGTTTAGTGTTGACCCGGTCAGGGATTTAATTGAGGTAAGTCGGCTCAATATCATGTACTGGCAGAAACGCCTTTATTAGCGGCGCAAAATGGAGGCTGGGGTCGGAATCGAACCGGCGTCCACGGCTTTGCAGGCCGCTGCATAACCACTCTGCCACCCAGCCACTGGAGCTCTTGGTTTGGTCAAATAATACTTAGGAAAATCAACTCCGCGCGGATTATACGTGGTATCGCGGGTTCGGTGTTTTTTTCTCCCCTCGGTAGGATTGTCTGCACGAACCTATAGTCTTTGAAAAAAATCTCCGTTACTATTAAACATCTGTCCATTTTTAAAATCACCAAAATTTTTGACACACTTCTGGAGGAAATCATGACGTCATCTCGTCTGAAGCAGATCTTTGGTCTACTTCTGTTAACTTTTTATATACCGTTTGGATGGGCGTCTGATCGTCCGAACGTGGTGCTAATGTTGTCTGACAACCTTGGTTATGGTGACCTTGGTGCCTATGGTGGTGGCGATGTTCGTGGGATGCCCACCCCCAACATCGATGCGCTCGCTTCTGAAGGGTTGATGCTGACACAATTTTTTGTTGAACCCGGGTGTACACCTTCGCGAGCGGGGCTAATGACCGGACGGTACAGTGTCCGCTCGGGATTAAACAGCATCATCGTTGCTGGAACGCCGCTAACACTAGCCGATGAAGAATTTACGATAGCTGAATTATTTAAAAAGCATGGCTATCAAACAGGGATGACCGGGAAATGGCATCTCGGTCAGGAAGAACAAAGTCTGCCCATAAATCAGGGGTTTGATGCGTATCAGGTCGGGATTCTCGAAACGACAGACGGCACACTTTACCCTGAATCAATGCGCCGAAGCGGCATCCGTGATGAGGGGGTGATTAGCAAAAGTCGACCTTATATTTGGGAATCGAACGGAACCGGTAACCTTCAAAAGGTTCGGGAATACGATCTAGAATATCGTCGAGAAGTTGAGGGGGATATTGCTGATGCCGCCAGGAACTACATAAAAGACCATGCAAACCAGGATGCTCCTTTCTTTTTATATGTCGGCTGGTCCCACGTTCATTATCCCGAAGGGGCGTCCGAAGAGTTTCGCGGCTTGTCAAGCGCCGGGCGCTATGGAGACATGTTAATGGAGCATGACCATCGTGTGGGTCAAGTTCTATCCGCAATCGATGACGCTGGCATTCGGGACAACACAATAGTGGTTTACCTCTCTGACAACGGCCCAGTCAATCGTAACGGAATTAACCATGACTATCTGGGGAGCTCCCCCGGACCTTTCAATGGCGACATCGGGGATGCAACAGAGGGATCATTGCGGGTACCGGGAATGATTCGGTGGCCTGGAGAGATCCCGGTCAGGAAAAGTAATGAGATGGTCGCCATTCACGACTTTCTACCAACTTTTGCCGCCCTACTATCGGACAGCCTTCCCGATGACCGGCCAATTGATGGCCGCAATCAGCTCCCTTTTTTCAAAGGAGAAACTAATAAATCCGCGAGAGAAGACTACATTGCATTTATCGATGGTGAAGTGAGCGCGGTTCGCTGGCGAAATTGGCGAATGTACCCCAAGCAAATGATCACGTCCGCCGGCAACCCGTCAGCAGGTGGAATCTATGGTTACCGTATGGAAGGAATGGGATATCCGGCAATTTTTAATATCGCTCGCGATCCGCGAGAGCAAATGAACCAGATAGGGACCGAAGCCTGGGTGATCGCCCCATACCTTAAGATCGTGGGGAAATATGTCGAAAGTTTGAAGGAATACCCTAACCCCGACACCAAATTTTCGTTAGTTAAATTCCCCCGATAAATTGACCGGCTATAGGATGGGTTCTGTCATGGACCCATCCTGTAAGGTCCTCAACTTGGTTTTTTCGGCAGCAAAATCCTGTCGAAAAAGACTTATCTCATCACAGAATTAAGATAAGCCATAACGGCACTTTTGGCTTGTTGATGAAAAGAAGGCAAAATAATCTGATGCTCAACAAACGATTTTCGCCAGACGCAATCTGCGATTTCGGATGCAATTTCACAGGATCGTATCAACCGCTGAGAGACTCGATCACCTGTTAGATGGGCAATAGTCTGTGCCAATTCTTTTCCATAGTGCTGGTGAGCTTGATTAAGGAGTGATAGTGATGCGGGAGAAAGCGCCAGAATCATCGTGACCGGATTTTTTTCGTAATGAGACCGGGTCTGATCCATCAGGGACTCAACAAAATTAGGCCAAAGTTGTGTGGTTTCAGATTGAGGCTCGCCTAAGAACTCGGTCGCCATCCGCTCCACACCTCGCTCATAAAGTGTTTCTACTAGTGAGTTGACCGACGGAAAGAAATAGTAAACGGAGACTCTGGGAATACGAGCTCTGCGGGCGACCGAATGAATGGATAAATCCGCAATTGAGCGCTCCTCAACAATAATCGCCTCCGCTGCTTGAATAATGGCGTTGTATCGTTTAACTCCCGGTCTCTTAACCCCGGCTCGAATAACTTTTTCGTCTTTCATTATTCACTAAACTTAGATTTTGGAGACAAACTTGTTTGCCGGCCGACAAACTCAATCCCACCCTCTCCCTTCTTAACAGGAGAAGTTCTATTTTCTTTTTGCTACTTTTTTAGGGCTGATAACCGTGTCAAGATAGGCGATAACTGCGTTGAGCGCTTCTGCGAAATAAGAATCAGTTATCGTTCCTTTCTCTAGATAAGATTTTCGAAAAATCGTTGTACCAATCTCGGCCGCTATTTCGCACCCCGTCGTTAAACTCTTAGACGCGGGTACGCCCGATACAGCAACTAACATTTGTGCAACAGCCTCGCCATAGACAACATGGGCTTCGTTAATCATCTTGGGTGAGGGAGGTGTGAGCGCCAAAACGGTAGTTAACGTGTTTTTGCGATAGTGATTACGGACTTCGGTCATGAGCCGGGCCATCACTTTTTTCCAGTCCTTATTAGGTTCGGTGAATGACTGAGAAAGCTCGCTTATCAGTCGGGTAAGAATGCGATGGTAAAGCGCTTCAACCACCGCATCAATTGACGGGAAAAAATAATAAAGTGAGACTCTCGGTACTTGCGCTTTCGCAGCGATCGACTGGAGAGTTAAACCGTCTAGTGACTCATTCGCTAGAACTATCTCTTCAGCCGCTCGCAAGAGCTTGTCGTACCGGTCAATACCAGGCCTTCGAGTTGGTGGTCGCGCAGATCCTTTCTTAGAGGCCATAAATACCTTAATTATAGTATTGAATTTTAAATGCCAGTATAAATTAATTCCCTTCAAATTCGTGAAAAAAAAAGGTGGTAGCGCGCTGATACCTCTTATGAGTAACTGACATTCAACGGTCTATCGAATCTAAACGCAATATGATTTTTCAGGCGCTAGTCCATTAGCGTCAAATTGAGCCCCCGATCTAATCTTCAGCTTCAAAATATATGCCTTCAGCCCTGATCCTGGAACCCCGTTTGCTCGCCTCGGTCATTCTAGTATTGCTGTCAATATTCAAGTACTTGTTCACCGACTAACTTATTTTTGGTGAACGACCTCTCCGAGCCTAGAAATTATCTTTTAGTTTTGCGATGCAAGTTAAATTACAATTCAATTTTAAGGGTAATGAATTCTCGGGGCACGTTAACCGGCCCTCTCCAACATGATGAAGGAAACAAGAATATGACTGAATGTCCTGTTTGTGGTGCTGAAATCTCATTTGCTGCGGGTACAGTAATCGGCGAGTTACTCGAGTGTGCCGATTGCGGATCAGAGCTTGAGGTCACAGGTCTTGACCCTGCTACGGTAACCGAAGCGCCAGAAACTGAAGAGGATTGGGGCGAGTGAAGATCGGATTGCTCCATTCTTTGATCCGGAAGGAAGAAAAACTTCTTATTGAGGAATTTCAAACTCGTGGGATTAATCTTCAGATGATTGATGACCGCAAACTGGTTTTTGATCTTGAGCCGATCCCTGACGTTGATGTTGTTTTAGAGCGGAGTATTAATCATTCCCGATCACTGTACGGGCTTCAACTGCTGGAGACCGCAGGCGCACACTGCGTGAACTCCGCTAAAGTCGCCGCCATTTGTGGTGACAAGATACTGACCTCGGTGGCGCTAAAGAAAGCGGGCGTAAAACAACCGCCGGTCCGCGTCGCGTTTACTGAAGACTCAGCCCTCGCCGCTATCGAAGAGCTTGGCTACCCAGTCGTGCTTAAACCCGCTGTTGGTTCGTGGGGTCGATTACTTTCAAAAGTAAATGACCGCGAATCGGCTGAAGCGATCTTGGAACACAAGTCAGTTTTAGGCAGTTATCACCACTCCATCTTTTATATTCAAAAATTTGTGGAGAAAAAGGGCCGTGATATTCGAAGTTTTGTTATCGGAGATCGATGCATCGCCGCCATTTATCGAAGCTCCGAGCACTGGATCACGAATACAGCGCGAGGTGCTGTTGCCACCGGATGCGAGGTTGATAATCATATCGCTGACATCTCTCTTGCAGCTGCCGCCGCTGTTGGTGGCGGCGTCCTCGCAGTGGATCTTTTTGAGACGAGTGATGGATTGTGCGTGAACGAAGTGAATTACACCATGGAGTTTCGAAATAGCATCGAAACCACAGGAGTCAATATTCCAGCGCAGGTGGTGGATTATGTTTTGGAGTCTAGATCGTGATAAACGTTTCTATTGTGGGCGGGTCTGGATATACAGGCGGGGAGCTCTTGCGCCTGTTGCTCTTTCATGATTCGTGTGAGGTTAAACAAGTCACCTCCGAGCGATTTGCAGGTAAAGCGATACATAAAGCCCACCCCAATCTTCGCAGTGCCAGCTCGCTTAAATTTTGCAATCTGACAGAGCTCGACCGGTGTGATGTTTTGTTTTTATGCTTACCCCATGGCCGAACGGCGGAACGATTTGACGACTTCTCTGCGCTGGCGCCGAGGATTATCGATCTAAGTGCAGATTTCCGGCTATCAGATCCCGAGAGTTATACCAAGTGGTATGGGCAACCACATCCTAATCCGGGTCTTCTCGATCGGTTCGTTTATGGCGTGCCGGAGATCAATCGTGCTGCTATCCAGGATGCAACTCATGTTGCTTGCGCCGGCTGTAACGCGACGGCCAGCACGTTAGCGCTTGCGCCTCTCGCAAATCGTAACTTGATCTCCTCTGTTGTCATCGATGTGAAGGCCGGTTCGAGCGAAGCGGGAAACGCCGCAACAGAAGGCAGCCATCACCCCGAAAGAAGCGGAGCCGTACGCTCTTATCGCCCTACTCGCCATCGTCATGTGGCCGAGATCACCCAATCGCTTGGTGATTTCCCGGTGTACTTTTCGGCGACGTCTATCGAGATGGTCCGTGGCATTTTGGCAACCTGCCATGTCTTTTTGAATCAATCGCACCAGGAGAAAGAGATCTGGGGGATGTATCGAGAGGACTATGCAAAAGAGCCTTTTATCCGTATTGTTAAGGAGAGAAATGGGATTCATCGTTTTCCGGAACCGAAGCTTTTAAGCGGTACTAATTTTTGTGATATCGGATTCGAAATCGATTCAGGCACCAACCGTCTGGTTGTGATCAGCGCTATTGATAACTTGATGAAAGGCGCCGCGGGTCAAGCCATTCAGTGCCTGAACCTCATGCATGGGTTGAATGAGTCGACCGGACTCACATTTAGCGGTCTTCATCCCATTTAATCGCCCCAATGTGCCGACTACTATGGCTTCGTTCGCCCAAACCGGTTGAGGTCACACGGCATCTACAGGCGTTTGCCACTGTCTGCAAGAACAGCAGTGAATATCAGGGCCACGGCTGGGGTTGTGCTTGGCTGGAAAACGATCGATGGTGTTTTCATCATAGTATTACGCCCATTTGGGAGGATGCTCTAGACGGGTTCAACGATACGGGTCTTTTTCTGGCTCATGCCCGCAGTGCGTTTCGCGATGAAGGCATCCGGGTTGAAAATAATATGCCGTTCGCCAACGAGAACCGAGTGTTTATTTTTAATGGCGAGTTGTCCGGGGTTCGAATCCGGGAGTCAGGCCGTATAGGAGCCGAGAAGATTTTCAACTACACCAACCGATTTTCGCATCTTGGGCCCCTGCCCGGGCTGCGCAAAACAGTCGAGGTGATCGAGAAACGAACGCGTTATATACGAGCCATGAATTTGATTATGGCAACCCCTAAACAATCACTTTTAGCGACCCACTACAGCGAAAATCAGGGTTATTTTCAAATGCATCGAACATCCACTGACCAACTTGAGATTGTATGTTCCCAACCCTACCCCTTACCAAACGCAGAATGGCAAACTATCGAAAACCGAACGGTTACAGAGTTATAACCAACAGCTATGTACATTATTAAAGTCGGAGGCGGGAGCAAAATTAATCTCGAGGCTGTCGTTGCTGATCTTGCCGCGCTCGAAGAGTCTTTTATCGTCGTTCTCGGCGCGAACGCCGCGCGCGACAACCTCGCAACACTGACAGGCCATCAGAAGATTGAATTGACCTCAGTCTCTGGCTACAGCAGCGTTTATTCCGATGCAGAAGCGATTGATTTGATTATGATGGCGTACAGCGGACTGCGGAATAAACGGTTCGTCGAGCTATGCCAGCAAAACAGTATCAACGCGATCGGGCTCACCGGGCTTGATGCCCGTTTGATACAAGGCAAACGCAACAAAGGCATCAAGGTTAGGGAGGGCAGAAAAACCCTAATCAAGCGTGATTTTTCCGGAAAGCCGGAATCCGTGAACAAAGAACTGCTAACGCTGCTCCTCGGCCAAGGGTATCGGCCCGTGCTCAGCATCCCAATTGTTGATGAGCAAGGCTACGCGATTAATTCTGAAAACGACGATATTGTTGCGGCGCTTCAAAGAGCGCTAGGGGCACAAAAAGTAATCCAGTTAATCGAAGCGCCAGGCTTTCTTGACAATAAAAACGATGAAAACTCGTTGTGCCCCACTCTTTCCGTTTCCGAACTTGCCGATCGAGAGGCGGTTGCTGAGGGCCGAATGAAGCGCAAGCTATTAGCCTTAACCCGTTTGTTTAAAGACGGCGCCGCAGAGGTCGTGATTGCCGATGGCCGAACGAAAAACCCGATTCTGGATGCTTTAGCTGGAAAAGGAACCACGATCAAGTGACCCAGCCGCCTTTAGAATCCCGCTATGCGCTTGAAGTCTATCCCCGGCGGGGTATTAATATCGTCCGTGGAGAAGGCGCATCGCTTTTCTCTGACGACGGCAAAACCTATATTGATTGCGCAGCGGGTGTAGGAGTCGCCAATATCGGACACAGCAATCCTGTAGTAATTAAAGCGCTCACCGACCAAGCCGAGACACTACTCACCTGCCCCGGTATTTTTCATAACGACCGAAGAGGCGAGCTAATGCAGCGGCTTGTGCGTCTTTCGCCCAAATCTCTGGAACGCGTTTTTCTCTGTAACTCGGGAACCGAGAGTGTCGAGGCCGCCATTAAATTTGCTCGCGCAACCACGGGTCGGTCCGGACTGATTACGGCGATGCGAGGGTTTCATGGCAGGACACTTGGCGCCTTAAGTGCGACATTCAAGTATCGAGACGAATTTGAACCCTTAATTCCCGGTGCGTCTTTTATCCCGCTAAATAACATCGAGAAACTTGATGCTACGGTCGATGAAACAACAGCCGCGGTGATGCTGGAGATTGTTCAGGGTGAAGGCGGCGTGCGTCCCGCTGACAGCGCTTTCCTGGAGGCCGCTCGTCGAATCTGTACCGATCGAGGCGCCCTGCTCATCATCGATGAAGTTCAAACCGGTTTTTGTCGAACCGGTCGTTTTTTTGCCTGTGAGCACTACGATATTCAGCCTGATTTATTGTGTCTAGCCAAAGGAATTGCTGGCGGCGTTCCGATGGGCGCCGTCCTGTGTGCAGAAACCGTAAACGTTCGACCGGGAGTCCACGGGTCAACATTCGGCGGTAACCCGCTGGCGTGCGCAGCCGGTTCTGCTGCTATTGATTTTATGTGCCACCACCAACTTGCAGATCGCGCGTCTCGCCTCGGGGAATATTTCAAAGAGGGCTTTACGGAAACACTGCCGGATCCCGTTAGGGAGTTCAGACAAATGGGTTTAATGATCGGTATTGAGCTCAAACAAAAAGCAACCCCATTCCTCCAGGCGTTACTGGACGCTGGAATCATTGCGCTGCCGGCGGGTCCGACGGTTATTCGGCTGCTGCCACCTTTGACAATTGAAGAAAAACAGCTCGATACGGTTATAGATGCCTTGCGGAGAGTACTTTAGAGGCAGTCAGGGCAATAGTAAGACGGGATTTACTCGTTGGGCTTGCCTTCGACACTCAACTGGTTAGACTCCACATCTGGATTTTGTTGTCAGCACATAGGTGACTTATGGGAAAGCGAGTAAAAAAAGGGAAAATAATGAACAAAGAGCGTCCGGTCAATCGATCGAATGCGGCGAATGATCAAAAGCGGATTCGCCAGAACGCGGCGGTGCTCAAGGCCCTCAAAACCGCAGAATAGGTTTTTGGATCTGCTGGCAATTGACTCCCTAGCGACTCAATTGGATTAATCTGACAGAGCGAAACCAACGCTGGAAATTACAAATCGGATTCGCCAACTAACCTATATGCAAGTGAAGGACTCTCTCCTGACGGCTTAACCTGGCAGACCTTTGGTAGGCCGGGCGCCCATTCGCCGTCACCATCCCCCTCCGCCCCCTCCGCCACCGCCACCACCTGACGACCCGCCACTAAAGCCTGACGATGAGCCGGGTGCGGCCCCCGATGAGACAAGAGTGCTGGACAGTGAACTACTCAGTGATTTTGCGAAGCCGACCGGATTACGGGTATTCCATGATCGGCCGTGATACCAACTCGGTCGATAATGTCGCTCTGAACTAGCGGCCGCCTGATCCAAGATACCACTAAATTTTTCTGACCATTCCTGGTCAACATCCAATGCGAGCGCGTACGGGAGATATTTCTCGAATAAAAGCAGTTGCTGATCGATCGAGCCTAACGTGTTGAGTCGATTTTTTTCCGCGGTAACAAGATATTTTTTGAAACCTTCTATCTCGTCAATAATCTTTTGACCCGCACTGGAAGGAGCCTTCATTAATGCGTAAAAAAGAAAATTGACTCCTATCAACATTAGCAAAATCAGAACATTGATTAGGTTATTGCTAAAAAATGCGAAGGTAATATTCGATAGACCACTCACTATCGCAATTACGCCGAAAATAATCGCGTGAAACCGTCGACCTTGCTGCCAGATAGAGCGAGCGACAAACAAAAAGACAAACATCACTAATACCGGAATACCCAGTCCCAAGGTTGATTGCAGATTAGAACTGGTCATGGCGACCCCAATAATTGTCAGAATCGAGATCAGAATGCCTGGAATAAGCCATTGCCTATTCTTGAAGAAGAAATGGCGATGATATTCACCTTCAAGCCGCATTTTGAAAGCATCCCGCGTGCTGCGGATCTTTTTGTGATGAGATTTATCAAGTTCAAAACTTTCCTGATTCGTTAATAGTTTCTTGAAAATTATCTGCTCCCCAAAAGATAGCGGCGTGCCGCCTTCATCTGCATTCCGGTGAATAATTGTCTTCTTGGTATCAGTTTCCTCGATACGGATACGGCCCTTTACCGCCATGCTTATCAATGCCGTAGAGAAAACACGGCTGTCGAAACCCATTCGCATGATGTACCGAACAGCGCCCGGAGATAAATCCTTCGGTGGCTCAAACCTAGGAAAGATAGTGCCCCGGGCAGGATCCCGGCCGACGCGATTCCAGGCGTACATAAAATAAAGCACAACCAGAAAAAAGCCACTAAATCCGACGACCAAGGCTAGATTATCTTCAAGAAAGTAACTTAGGCGTTGATGCGTTGCGGGCTCTGCTACAAATCCTTTTGGCCATCCCACTACGATCGTAAACCCCGATCCCGGCGAAAGCGGACGAGTGGTCTCGAATCGGGCGTGGCCGTCGGTTAGGGTGTCCAGTCGGTAATCTCGATTGGTTTCGCCCTTGATCCCGGTATACGCCGTGAATTCGGCATTTTGCGCAGCAATCCCCACGGGAAGCTGCACCGTCGCGACAGCCTGGTCAATTGTAAAGTCCCAGTCATTGCCAGTCACATTCCAATACAGTTCATCGTGGTCTTCAAAAAAACCCAACTGTCGATCAGTTTGATAGATCAGCTCATAGGAATACTGCCCTGGCGCCAAAAAGTGATCCTTTCGACCGATATATACCCGAACGCCGTTGTTAAGATTTTCGAGCCGAAAAGGCTCACTCTTTCCGTCCCGCTTAACGTCGCGAAGTTGAAACCCAACTGTTTTGGTTTTTCCCGAGCGGTCCTGGTAGCGGGTTGGAAAATCACGATAGATGCCTCGGCGTATTTTTTGCCCCTCGGCCAGAACAGTTATTTTCTCAGTGATGGTAAGAGCGCCATCGGTATGGATCTCGATCAAACTGGAAAATTGCTGAATCTTTTCTTCACCAATACACGGCGGCGACAAAAGAAATATCGAGACAAGCGCGCCTTTTAAGAGTCGACGAAAGCCGTCAGGCATCAGAAATTTACCTGGGGCACCGCTCGTTCTGTTGCGAGATTAATTTCAAAGAATTCAGCAATATGGAATCTGAATCCCGAAGCGATTAAGTTGCTCGGAAATGACTCCACCATAATATTCCAGTCCCGCACGGCGCCGTTGTAGTAGCGGCGTGCAAGTTGCACTTGCTCCTCTGTCTCAGCGAGTTGTTGCTGCAGCTCGAGAAATGTGGAATTGGCTTTGAGATCGGGGTAGTTCTCTGATACTGCAAAAATACTTCCGAGCGCCCGGCTCAACATATTTTCATGAGAAGCCACCTTTGCGACATCATTTCGATCGCTCACCCCGGCTCGTAACTTAGTCAACGAGTCGAGTGTTTGCTGCTCATGTCCCGCGTAACCCTTTACGGTCTCGACTAAATTGGGAATGAGGTTATGGCGGCGTTTGAGCTGAACATCGATTCCACTCCAGGCCTCTCGCATCGCATTCTTGCGGCGAATAAACCCGTTATACGCCCAGATCAGCCAGGCGAACCCTGCAATCAGAAAGATAAGAATGACGCTACCGAAGCTAAAATCCATAGGAATCTCCTCGAATCATTCTATCCATAGATTCAATAGATTCCAAATAGGCTCTAAAACAAACGTTAATCATTCATTTTCTGGAGCGGGAAAAAAATTCGAACTCTCGACCCCGGCCTCGGCAAGGTAGCAGTCTTAGCGTCCTAAACTACTATAGTAGTGTTTGACGCTTTGACCCCAACTTTTACCCCCCACCTTTTGAAATCAATCGCCTGGCGATGACCACTTTGGGAAATGCGGTGATTCCAAAGGGGTTGTTCTCCTCATCAATCCTGTCAGCAATCTTGAGGACCTTGTCGTCTTCGTAGACCTCCCACCCTATCGATCTAGACACTGAGCACTCTACTCCTTTTTAGTGGCGGCAAAATATCGCAATGGAATTTTGAAACCGTCAGTAGGAAAGGATGGGTTCATGCGTATGGTGCTGTTTGAATCAGCAGATTTTATGACGAGATGAAGAACATTTGAGTCAATGAAAATGTAGTAACATGCCTACCTTCATCGGGTGTGATGCAACGAGGGTTAGGTGAGATGACAGACGTAGGGGTAGCAGCGACGCAGATGTCCTGCAGTTGGGAGAGTGATGAAAACCTGGATCGGGCGGAGAACCTGGTGCGCCAGGCGGCTTCCGGCGGCGCGTCTATTGTCCTTGTCCAGGAACTGTTTGAAACACCGTATTTCCCTATTGAGCAGTGCCATAAGCACCGTTCCCTTGCCCGCCCATTGGGCGAAAGTGAAGTCGTTAAGCGTTTTTCGAAACTCGCGAGAGATCTCGAGGTGGTATTACCCATTAGTTTTTTTGAAAAGGCCGGTGAGGTCTATTTCAACTCTGTAGCGATGGCTGATGCGGACGGCACCATCCTTGGGGTCTACAGAAAATCACATATTCCCAACGCACCCGGATATCAGGAAAAAGAATATTTCAGTCCGGGTGACACCGGTTTTCGTGTCTGGAATACCCGTTACGGCAAAGTCGGCGTACTCATCTGCTGGGACCAGTGGTTTCCCGAGGCGGCAAGGTGTCTAACCCTGATGGGCGCAGACATCATTCTTTACCCCACCGCGATCGGCTCAGGTCTTGGGGGTGGTGGTGATATGTTGTCTGGCAATGATTCTGTGGATTCCTGGCGCAACGCGATGTGCGGACATGCGGCGTGCAATATTCTGCCGGTCGTGGCCTCCAACCGGATCGGCCGGGAATACATGACCGAGTCACCGGAGGTGTATCTTGAGTTCTACGGCAACTCCTTTATTGCTGATCACGAGGGTCAGGTGGTAGCGCAGGCGGGAAGAGATCAGGAAGAGGTACTGATACATCGCGTTGACTTCGATCAGGTCAGGGAATACCGAGACTCCTGGACCGTATTCCGTGATCGTCGGCCGGATCATTATGGCGCGCTCGCCACGCTGGATGGCGGATAACGCCCCGTCGGGCAGCAGCCGTTTTGCGGCTTAGAGAGTGTTAAACGGGTTTGATAGATTCACCGCTGATTACGGTGGACTTGCGTTCATCAGTCCCAACAGGCACCTCGCCGTTCAGGGTAACCCACTAGACTTCGCAATCGAAGTCGGTATCAACAATGTCGCCGATAGCCTGATGCTGAGTGGCATGATTGTCCGAGAAGGCAATACTCCCAGAGATATTCCAGCAGACACTGGCTTTCTCTGCGGGTCAGACCGACGATGTGGTCCGGCAGCTTGCGCGCCATGCCGGCATTAACACACCGATGAAGTACATCCATCAGACGGGTGACCCGTTGAATAAGGCTGTGGCCCAACTGGATATTTAACCAGTAATTCTGCCCCAACCCTAAAAAAAACTTGACCCCAACTTTGACCCCAACATTTCAATCAAAGATAAACAAAAATAAGCACTATTAAGTTTATTAGCAAATCATTATTTATCGAGACAGTTGTAAAAACTGGAGCGGGAAACGAGATTCGAACTCGCGACCCCAACCTTGGCAAGGTTGTGCTCTACCACTGAGCTATTCCCGCAATCGTAAAGGACAGTTTGACGGTAACTAAGGCGACTGGAGACAGACGCCGGACTTTTGTCTACCGTTCATTGATCGACAGGCGCATTATAAGGCAAAAACCTCTCGCGCTAACAAGGAATATTCTACTGGCGGTCCGCATTGATCGCATTGGGCTTTTGTGAATATTTGCGTCCCACTTTGAATATTTCTCCTAAAATTAGAGTCACCACCCAAACAGGAAATAGCGAAACTAAAGTCACTATGAGCAATAAACCGTGCCGAACCTCTCTGGGATGTACCCACACAATTCACAGTGAGCATAATCATATGACCTGGGATAATGCGCGTCCTCCGGCGATTACCGTCGCGCCCGGCGACAGCATTGAGTTCGAGAATATTGATGTCGCAAGTGGCCAGTTAAGCGAAAAATCAACCCTTAAAGACTTAAGCGAGATCGACTTGAACCTTGTCAGCCCGATTGCCGGCCCGGTCTATATTGATGGTGCTGAACCGGGCGATTCGCTCAAGGTCACCATGCTGGATTTTGAGCCTTCTGGTTGGGGATGGACGGCGATTTTGCCGGGATTTGGCCTTTTAGCTGAAGACTTCCCTACCTTGGCTCTAAACATCTGGTCTTTTGATAAAAGCTTCACCAAACCGGCATTCTACAGTTCGGGGGCAAAAATCCCCCTAAAGCCCTTTTGTGGCACGATTGGCAATGCGCCCGCAGCACCCGGCCCACACAGCACCATTCCGCCCTATTCGTCCGGCGGCAACATGGATATTCGCGATCTCACCGTGGGGGTCGAGTTGTTTTTGCCTGTAAACGTTAAAGGCGCGCTTTTCTCTGTTGGGGACACCCACGCCGCCCAGGGCGATGGCGAAGTTTGCGGCACAGCGATAGAAGCACCGATGAACGTCGCCGTTAAATTCGATTTGGTTAAAAACGAAAATCTTTCTTTCCCAAGATTTAGAACTCCCGGGCCGGTTACCCGACATCTGGACGAAAAGGGCTACGACGTTACAACCGGCATTGGTCCTGATCTAATGGAAGCCACTCAAAACGCCGTACGCGGCATGATAGATCTTTTGGGCAAGCAACAAGGTCTGAATCCTGAAGATGCTTATATGCTCTGTAGCGTCTGCGCCGACCTGCGAATCAGTGAGGTTGTTGATCAGCCCAACTGGGTAGTGTCATGCTACATACCTCGCGTTGTCTTCGAATAAGCTTAAAAAGCCTTAGTCTTATTATTTTATTTGCCGAACAATACATCTAGGAAATTAGATATTGTGAAAAAATCAAATCCACGTGGATGTGACGATGCCGAGTGGCAAGTTCGTTGCGATTTGGCGGCAGCGTTTCAACTCTGCCATCACTTTGACTTTTGTGATCTGGTTTGGACGCATCTTTCTGCGCGAGTGCCGGGCGAGAAAGAGGTGTTTTTGTTAAACCCGTCGGGCTGCTTGTTTGATGAGGTGACCGCCTCAAATCTTATCAAGGTTGATATTGATGGCCACGCCTTGGATGGACAACAGGTAAACCCTGCCGCTTTTATGATTCATAGCGCGGTGTATCGCGCGGATGATCGGTATAACTGTACAGTACATTTACACGGCCAACATGGGGGCGCGATTTCAGCTTTGAGGGAAGGTCTTCAACCCGTACATAACTTTTACTTCGCTATCGGCGACGTGGCGTACCACGACTATGAAGGTTTTGCATTTCGCGATGACGAGCGCGATCGCCTGATCGCGAACTTAGGGGACTGTAAAGCAATGATACTGAGAAACCACGGCACTTTGACCGTTGGCGAGACAGTTGCGGCTGCGTTTGTACGCGCTTATTACATTGAAAAATTGAGTGAAATCCAGATTGCGGCGATGTCCTCGGGGCAAGAATTGATCCTCATTCCTGACAAAATATGTCGAGAAGATAAAGAAGCGATTAAACGTTTTGGAGAACCAGGTGCCAATGAATGGCAGGGGTTGCTCAGATTATTATTGCGTCAGGGTATTGATTCACACTTGCGTTAGATTATTGAATTCAATTGCAAAAGGTGCCCCGAACATAAAACCGGCACAAGATTTTCTTATTCGGGAATTGCCAAGGGTTTGCTCGCTGTTGAGGTAAAGCTAGCGCTCGGAGAGCATTGGCCAGGCGCCCTTGAGGTAAGCCACCATCGACCAAAGCGTCAGAGCGCCCGCGGCATACAACAGCAACTCGCCTAAAATGAGTGCCGGCGCCTGCATGCCGGCCTGCGCAAAAAGCAGGACTGTGATGGCTATAAATTGAAGCGTCGTTTTTATCTTCCCAAGCCAGCCCACCGCCACCACACCGCGGTTACCCAACTCTGCCATCCATTCCCTTAATGCTGAAATTGTAATTTCGCGACCGATAATAATCGCAACGACAATAGTGAAAAGAACGGGGCTCAAGACTCGTTGCGTCATTTCAGGATCGGCCGCTAACAACACCAAAACAGCAGAAACCATTAACTTGTCTGCCACAGGATCTAGAAAAGCGCCAAACGCGGATTGTTCGTTTCGCTTTCGGGCCAGATAACCGTCCGCCCAGTCAGTAAAACCCGCGAGTAAAAATAATCCTGCGGTCAGATAACCCGAGCCGCCGATTAGGTAGACGGCGACCACGACCGGGATGAGTGCGACTCTTAACAACGTCAGGATATTTGCGATTGTCAACGGCATTGCTATTCGGTGCGAAAGTGTTCGATCAGACGATGGGCGAGATTAACGCTGATTCCTTCAACTTTTACAAGGTCCTCAAGCGACGCATCTTTCAATAATTTCATTCC
>Ga0233427_10002330_pt1 | contig 18164 bp, 23 predicted proteins | sample SI_118_April2016_5_FD_179885 | JGI IMG/M metagenome (GOLD analysis project Ga0233427, IMG submission 179885) | Seawater microbial communities from Saanich Inlet, British Columbia, Canada - SI_118_April2016_100_MG | ecosystem: Environmental > Aquatic > Marine > Inlet | place: Canada: British...
ATCCCTGAGAACCACATCAACAGGCTGTCTACGCTCCAACCCCAACATGGAAGCGCCTTCCGTTCCTATACCCTCACTTTTGTAACCTTGTGTCATTGCGTTATCCTAGGATTGGCGAATCTTCTGCGGGGCATCAAAGTTACTGTAGGATCGGCCTTGGGTTTACCGCCAACCGAATCCAGAGCGTTTAACATCTCCGGTGCAGACCCAGTGGTGTTTATTCCTTCAGTTGGTGGTTCAACCCTGCGGATATTGCCTTCTCTGTCCATTAACCTAGCCTTATCCCCATTCCACTTGTATCCAGTCATTCTATCGTATAAAGACTCGCTCGCCTCTTTTGGGAAAACTGTGTCAAATTGGATTACCCCGCCTGTCCATGCCTTTGGCGCGGAAGGAGATTCATACATGGCTTTTCTGGTTGTGACAAAACTCTCAAATGCGTTACGATACTCAGCAAAAACTGTTTCGGCTACAAATGCTAACTGATCTCTTTCCCAATTAGTTAAAACTTTCCTTTTGCCTGAAACCAAACTCTCCCTTAACTTCTCTAGTTCATCCGACCATCCTCCTAAAGCGCTTTGGATAGTTTCTATATCTGACTGACGAATAACGCCGGTAGGGTCTTTCAGTTTTTCAAGAGATTTTATAGCATCCAAATCCCCTCCGCTTGTTAACTTATTTAAGGCTGCATATATGGTGTTTACCATTCTTTTTGTTTCGCTGAAAGCAAGAACTTCTTTTGTGACAACCTTCGCCTCTTCACTCCTTCTTTTTTCCTGTCCGGTAGGCGTGTAACGCGTCTCGTTGATAGTTTCCCCTATCATTAGATTGCCGTCAATATCTTTGGTGTCAGGCATTTTTGCTGAAACCCATGCTACATCTAAGCCCGGTGGCGGCTTCGACAGGTCAAAAGTGTCCTTTGGTCTGTCCGGAGCATCTCCGTAGTTGAGGTATTGGTAACCAGTTTCCTTCGCATCGTTGTACTCTTCAACAGAATTAATCGCCAACGGAACCCCAAGTTCATTATATAATACACCGGGCATTGTAGTTGGGTACTTCCAATCTGGATTGGCTTGCCCTATCTTATCAGTCATAGAGTTGATAGTTGCTGAGCCTATTTCATTGTCTGCAAAAAACTGATACATATCTCCAAAGTTAGTGAACTTGTCCATCGCCTCTAAAACTTTTTGTGTATCACCAGCATCCTGCACTCTAGTTTTCTCTGCTTGACCGTATGCCTTTTCAACAGCATCCATAGTATCTCTCAGATCAACTGACAACTTTTCTATACTTACTTGGGCTAGGACTACCTCCTTCAACTCGTTTTCTGAGAGTGATTTATTAGCAATGTTCTCAGCAATTATTTCATTCACCCTACGGTTTTGTCCAACCTTAAACTCGTCAGGCAATGTGTAGCCTTTCCCCAGCATTTCGGCCTTGTCGGCCCCCCGAATATAGACAGCATTACCTTTCGGGTCATACATAGCAACCCTATCATCCTCACCAATTAGATTTGGATATTGGCCTTGAAGCGCTGCTAGTACCTTGTGGTCTGTAATGCCATTATTTTTAATGAATAATTGTAAATCTTTGTCTGTTTTTAAGTTTCCAGATAGGAATAGTTTGTTTGCCTTAGTTATAGCGTCAGATATTTCTACGTCTAAGGTAGCCGCTCTACTAGCATCAATATCCCCTCTGCTTACCCTATACCCGACCTCCCGCTCTTCCTCTAGATCATCTCCCGCTCTCCGAAAGATGGTATCATAGTTTTTCTTAGCCTCATTCCAACGATACATGGGTATCTTCTTACCTTTATCAAAAGCAGCAAACCTGTCGGCTAGATACTTAAAAGTATCTCCGCTAAGATTCTTTCTCTTAGTGAAAAGCACAAGGTCGTCCATAGTTTCACCGGGATTATGCAACCACTCGTCCCAAGCCAATTCCTTTTCTATGTCTACTGCATCTACGTCTGGTTTAGTTGGCGTTGTGCCTCGTCTTGATGGGCCGCTTCTAGTCCTAGGCCGCCACGGTCTACCCTTTAAATTAGAGACAAGCATATCTAGGCTATCAGTAAACGACTCTTCCTTTCGCAGCATCTTATTAAATTTAGCCTCGTCAAGAAGTTGGGCTTGCATTTTTAATACTTCTTGGTTATACTGTCCTTGCGCCTTACCCCGTATGTTCGATTCCTGCGGGTTGTATTGGGATGGTAGCATTTGTGGAGGCTCGGCTTGCCCAAAGGTAAAGTCGTTAGCCATCTGAGTGGCGTTTTGATTCGCTATAATTTCGTCATGCCGCTTCTTTCTAGCAGCATCCGATTTTCTAAAATCACCGCCTATTGCGCCGGGATAGTATTCGTCAAATAAACTTGTCATGCGTTTCGCCACCTCTTTAAGAAGGGGTAATCAGGGACATTAAAATCTTCTAGGGTCGCCATTGTGTTTTTAGGGCCAGAAGATACATCGAATATAGAAGTTTTTAGATCAGTAGGTTTGCCGACTGATCCCCCTTGAGCGGCAGACGTTTGGCTAGGAGTTCCTAGCGCCATCTCTTGAAAGAGCGCCTGTTGCTTTGCCTTTTCATCCTCTATTTGCCCCCATCTATCTAATGCTGTGTTGTAACCAGCCTCGTCAAATGTGTTAACATTACCGTAGGTTGGCGATTGCGGCCTGTTGATATGGGGACTGATAGATTGCACGTTAGGATTTTTCTGCATTCCTTGGAAAGCGCCTATCTGAGGCTCTGGATTAGGCTGCCCAAACTTCCATTTCCAATCATCAAACATTACAGTACACCGTAATTAACGTGCTTAATGCCTTCAATCTCTACCACTGCGTCAGGTCTGGTGATCTCAATCTCTTGAGCCATTACACCCCGACTTCTAGTGTTAGAGCCTTTGAAGTTATAGGTATAGACGTTATGACCATTCCAAGTTCCATCAAACTCAATGTTCTCTTTCATCCTAGAGTCAGACATTCCGTAGATAGATGCGGCGATACCCACTGCTTGCCCAAGTTGATCCATACCGCTCTTACCCGGTGAGGTCTGGGTAGTAGTCCCGCCATAATTACCAGTAACCATCTTCATGTAGTTAGACAACTGCTGTTGTGGAGCATTAGCCTCGTACTGGTATCTAGCCATATCACTATCCATAGTTCCTTGAGTCATTGCTCTACGCTGCGATCCGACGTCACCCATAGCACCATACATATTAAGTGGCGCTGACATGATTGATGGGTATAATTGTCCAGACTGTACCGCTCTCTGTTGCGCTTGATTATAAGCATTGGTATACATATCGGCGATAGGTTTGGTCATACCAGCAGTAACACGGTTAGCAACCGCCTTCTCGTATTCCTGATTACCTTTGCTGGAGCCTCCGGGCTGGTACATTACCTGTTTCTGTCTTAGCCCCGGGAGTACCTGATTCTGTAGCCCAGACATAACATTAGATGTTAATGCGTTTACCATTGGGTTGTACGCATTAGGGTCTATCTGACCGCTTAGACCTTGAACAAGGCTACCTTCTGCGGCTTTCTGTTGACTTGCGGCCCTTGGCCCCATAGTATAGCCAAGTGTGGCCTGTTGAGCGGCTGTCTGCGCGGGGTCAAACCCTGCTAATGTTTCGTTAGGGTAATAACCGGGCGCACCTCTATCATATATCTGCTTAGCCTGATCGAAGCCACCTGTTAGATAACCTTTCTGTTCAGCCCACGGTTCCGTGGTTGATGTGCTTACTTGTGTTCCACCGCCCATATTATATTCCTCTTACTTTGGTATTCATTCGCCAGCCGCCTACGATCCGGGAAGCCCTAGCGCCTTACCTATATTTGACGCGCTTACCTTGCCTTGGGCAGCCTTGTCCGATCCCGGCCCAAAATCAGGCCTCTCACCTTCAGCCGCTGTATTACCGGGCCATCCACCGAACCCCGGACTAAACCCATCATACCCATCATAACTGGGAGTGTCTGGATTACCATCATACAATCCACTTTCAATCATCTCTTGTGGGGTCATTTTATTAGGGTCTTCATCACTCTCTTCCGCTGGCATTATTACTTCCATTAACCCGCCCATTGGGGGGCCGCCATACTGTACTGGCTGTCTGTTGATCTGAGGCGGCGCATAGTTCCAAATGTTTTCAGGGACAAACTGTTGTCCACCTTGTTCTGTCCAAGGCTGGTAGTTTGGATGAAGAAGTCCATACTGTGACCAGTCCTGTGCTTGCGGAGTTTCATACGCATGGGTCAACTGAGGGAAGTACATATTATCTAAGGGGTATGGGCCTATGCCAGTGCCGGGGTTAGTGGGTGATCCACTTCCAACGCTACTTTCACCGCCACTTCCCTCTACAGGGAAGGCCGCATTTATTCCAAACCCAACTGGCTTTCCTAGACTAGCGGCATAATCCGCGCCTTCAGAAGTTCGATACCAATCAGATGACCTTTCGCTCTGCCCAGCATTTGGAGACCAGCCACCCGATTTAGCCGCATTAAGCCTGTCAGTGAAGTTGCTCCATTGACTCTTGGTTAGGTCATCTTCGGTTCCTTGTTTGCGATCATCACCCCAAGGGTGTGGAACATCTATTATACCCAAGCCTTTAGCGTGACGATATATAGCCTCCTGATCTTTTAACCAAGCCTTTCCTCCACCTGACATTAGTGCATCCTCTCTTTCAAGTCTTTAGTAAAGACTATGTATGAATCTTTCCAGTCTGGTAACATTTTTTTCCATCCTTTTCTGCCCCACAATTCCATAGAAGAACAACCAACTCTTATGGCGAACGCCTCTACCATGTCGTTAAACTGGCTGTGCGCCTCGATGAACTTCTCTCCAGATATAGCAATGACTCTTAGAACTTTCTTCTGTGGGTATGATATGATTTGAGTGACCATTGCTAAAGTAATATTCTTTTCTTCTGTGGCTATCCATAACTGCATAGCACCTTGTGTCAGAGTTTCCAGATAATCATCAGGCTCCATCTCTCCTTCACTTCTTTCTGTAACCCTAGCCAACATTGGCCCGACATCATCCCATAGGTAGGCGACATCTTCTGGACTAATCAGATGCGCTTTCAAAATTCAAATCTGTAGTGGGCTATATATGACCCATCATTTCTATAGTTCAAACCTATCGACTGGTTCTGGGTGATCTTCTTCATCGCGCCGATCTGATAACCGTCCTCCGTTGCTCTCAACTGGAGGGGTAGGTCGAATCGAGATACGGCGTAGAGGGTTGCTGCTACGACTCCAGCAACGATCATCTCCGTTTCGTACTCCTTGTACCATTTCACTTTCTGCTCTCTCTGACCGCAGAAATCTACTGATCTTCCGTTTCCTGTGCCTACGGCCCCCGCTAAACAAGCAGCATCGCCTAACGCCCTAGCCGCTGCTGATCGGCTCTCCTTCGCATACTCTGACGCAATAACCGGCTTGCCTGTGACAGCAATCGCTTGCTTAACCATCGCAGTAATCTCTGCGGGGGTCTTATCCCAACCAGTCTGAAGGTAGACATAATCAGCATTTGCATAGTATTCCTTATTCCCCTTGTGTCCACCAATACCAGAGGTTAGATGAACCCCAACTGGTTTGTCAGTGATTGATTTTAAGTAGGAGACCAAAGCGTTGACTTTCGCGGCGCTCCAGTATTCATCGCATTCGAGGCAGGTTACATATCCTGTCACCTTATCATCGAACCTACGGACGATCTCACTGAAGTGAGCCTTCTGAGCATCCAGTGATTTAGAGGTAATGCTTGGGCTATCATCAGGTGTTAGCCACATAACAGGGCTTAACCCTGCGGCATTCAATGTATTCAGTTGTACTTCCCAATCTGGTTTGGGGGTGATAATGGAGAGATCGAAATCTGGGCCTCCGTTGAATCCGTCCCCACCATTGCGACTGTACAAGTAAATGTGAGTATCACCGTTTGCTATCGCGGCGGCTCTCATTTTACTTTTTTCTGCGTTAGGGTGTAGGTAGTTAAGTGTCATCCACCTACTATCTATCATCAGGAAACTGGCCCTGCTTCCGTGTATGTCTGCGCTAGAGTTTAGCCCAAGCGTCATTAGTATAGGCATAAATACCTTCGCCAGTACCGCCGGGATTCCAGTTCGTGCCATCCGCATATCTTATATCACCGTTTCTAGGTTTGCCCCTTGATGCCCCGCCAAAATTATCTGGATCAACATTGGTTTGTTCCAATCTAAAAACATCCAAGTTAAATATAATATCAGATAATCTGTTTAACTCATGGAAGAGGTAATCAGAGAGTTGTTCATTGCTTAATGGGGCTGGGTTAGGAGTCCATCTGTTTACAGACTTTACATTCTTTACTGATGCGTTAGCCATACGATCTTATCCCCCGTATACCGCTCTTCTGCATCTCAAAGGAGAGTCCGTGAAGTTTCCAATCTACATCGGTGTCAGACTCTATCTTTATTCCAAAGTATTTTCCGCTTACCCTACACGAAACTTTAGACTGTGAGTTAGGGTTAAAGGCTACTGGCCCCTCCCATGTGATTGCATCCTCTGTACTCATCTGTCTGCCTATATACACATTTACGGTATTGTCCCCGCTGACCTCTAACTGAGGGTATACGGCAGATACAAACTTTACTGATTGGGGGTCGCCAAGATCGTAACCGCTACGTTCTATGTAAGCATCCATTGTTACTGTATCTTTCTTATTCCCTTTATTATCTCTGTATATTTTAGTGTTGGTTACATCTGCGAACACTATATTCTTTACTACGTTGTCGTAGTTAGTAGAACCCCAAGGGTCACTGTCTGCATCCCAAGTGAGAGTTGCACCACTCCATGTAGCGCCAGCAGTAATCTCAGCAATGCCAGAACTAATGTGTGAGGTATCGGGGAGATCACGAAAGGAGAAGGTGTTATCTTTCCAGTTCCAGATTAAAGCCTTGTCTACAACAGTAGATGATCCAGAAGGGTAACAGGCCATCATCTCGTTTCTAACATAGTCAGCAGCCACAAAGCACTTCTGATAATTATCTCCATTCAACTCATCGAACACCGTTCTCCGTAGTTTGTTGGAAAGCATTGGGGTTATAGTCTGACCATTACAAACATAGAAGTCAGAGTTCCCAATAAAGAAGTGACCGCCCTCAAACTCTGCTACCGCCTCTTTTGCTAGTAGCCCTATTGTTGGGGATAGGAGTTTAAAAGAAAAGATGTAGGGTGTTCCTACATAGTTCATAATGTAGATGCTGTCATCCTTATAGATAAGGAAGGAGTCGCCCAAGGGAAGGCCATCAATTATATCCCCCGGAGTATCTGAAAGTTCATACTCTCCAGCATCCAAAGTTGCATCGCTCTCCAGCCATGTAACAGGCGGCGATCCATAAGATGCCTCTGTACTCCACTTTACAAGGCGTGGTTCTTCATTTGTTCTTTCCCAGTTAAGGCCCACAAGGAAGGTTCTAAATGATCTTATGGATTTACAGGTAGTTCCAAGAGGCCAGTTCTGTAACTCCCTAAACGGGGTTCCTAAAGAAGGCACACCTCCAGACAACGGCCACATTTGAGGCTTGTCATAACCATTAGTTGCGACAATAAGGCCGTTTAGGTTAGTTGTTGTCCATCTCCTAGTAGTGGTATTAGCACCATAGTCGCTATCACCTGTGGCAGTTGCACCAACAGGAATGACAGGATATGCCGCAGTATGTTCAGCGGCAGTAGTGGAACTAGCACTCCTTGTACACCCAGTTAAATCGTTTGTAGATTTACCTGTGTATGTAACCTCTTCATACCCATTAGAAGAACCGTTAGCAATGGCTTTAGTACCCATCGCAATAGTCCCGCTTACTGGGAATGCACTAGCGTCAGTCAGTGTAATAGTTGTTACACTATTGTTTATGGTAGCGTTTAAAGTTCCAGTAGCCTGTTGAGTAACGTCTGTCCAAGTAGAGCCATTCCATACGGCTATATCAGTGGCCCCATACGCAATCCAGTAGTATGTTCCTGCGGAAGAAAGATACGGATGGATGTAATAGGGAGCAAATGGACAGGTAGCAAATACCTCTTGATACCCGGCGACTTTCTTTACACCGTTATCCAAGAGTCTTACATTGTTTCCAGCAGACCATGCGTTAGGGGGTAGATTATAAGGAGGAGTGTCCTGTATAATCCCTACCTGACCTAAGTTTTCGATGGGTACTAAAGGCATTACGCTGGGGGAGTAGGCCAGACAATATTAAATGGATCGCTCTGATCTGTGACATCTCTCAAAGCCTGACGATATGTTTCCCACTCTGCCAGAACAGATGGATCAAGAGGGACATCAGAAAGGACAGTCCAATCACATGACTGGAGTTTTTTATCCCTCTGAAATCTTACAACTATCCATTCTTCTGGATTCATCTGCGCCTGTACTGCTGACCAAGAGGGTTTCTGTGAGGGGTCAAGGAATATAACATTACTGTTATAGTCACTCTCATTATCCATCGGTTTATTGATAAGAAAGTCAGCGCCGCCGGAGGCTACACTTATAACATTCCCCCAAGAATTAATATTCATTGCTCAATCTCCATACAGGTCATAGTGCCGTACTGGAATGTAGTGCCACCATCTGCTATATCAGTCATTTTACTATAGATAGTAAATGTGTTGTTGCCAGTTGTGCCATCAGGACAATTTGCAGTAAGCACTTTCCATGTTCTGGAAATACCAAATGAATTATCCCACGCTGGGTTTGAAGTATGGTCAACATCATCAGTAAACACAACCATAATATCATCCGTAGTCCCAACGATCAACGTACCTGAAGAGTTAGACAGCCTCATCCATGCCTGAATAGAACCACTATCAAAGTTATACGCATAATTAAGATTGCCATTGTACGTTATATATAATGTACTGGTGGCAGATAGTTTATTATGGGTAATAGTTTGTTCTGTAGTAGCGTAGGTTGCAGTTCTCATATAACTACTTGCAGCAGGTATATTATGTGAAATAGAAACTATAGGCGTAGTTGCAGTAGTTATGTTAGGTAGTGAATTCTTTAAGACTGTTTTTATAAGCCTAAGATGGTCATCACCCTGACTTATAGAGTCTGATCCAGTAGGATTTGTAGTAACTAATCCACTAATGTATGTTGCGCTTTCTAATGCCATATTTTAACTCCAGCCTAGTGATACTGCTTGTATTCGTGTTTGTTTAGCCGCACTTTGGTTGTGCGTTGTAATCTTGTAGCGCATTGATGTGCCTGATGGTTGAGCAGAGATGTCGAGGTCGTGATCGGTTAGGATTGTGTGACCACCCGTAGTGCCATCATCTGTTAGCGTGAACTGAGTGTAGGTTGAACCGTTGTCACGACTGACCCATCCCTTAATGTCTGTGTTGATCGTTGCTGTACCCGCACCGTTGGTGTAGGTCATAACGAGATCGCCTTTAGTTGGTACTGCCTCTGCGGTTGTTGCGTTGGATACTAGAGTTAAATCTAAGTAAACTGTTACTGGGCCGGTGAGCCTTCTAACAATAACTGTTCCGGAACCACCAGCGGCTCCATTAAAGTAAGACCCTGTATAACCACCCCCACCACCTCCACCGCCAGTGTTTGCAGTACCTGCTGTTGGGGAAACAGAACTACCACCACCGGTTCCACCTCCACCCGATCCTCCACCTGCGTGAGCAGTCCAGCCACCACCGCCGCCGCCACCACCGCGAGTTGTCGCACTCCCATCTATTGATGACGAAAGGCCGTTACCACCAGCACCGCCGGGAGTAGCACCTCCATCCGTACCTACCGCACCAGCACCACCACCTCCCGCTCCGTATTGGAGTCCAGTACAATCGCCTCCAGCATATCCTTGCGTTGGTGATACGGCTTGACCACCGGTACTTGCGCCTATTGCATCACCACCCCCTGAACCTCCGTCAGCCGCAGAGTCTGCAACTGCGCGAGAACCACCGCCACCACCACCTGATGCTGTAATAGTGGCAAATACTGAATCTGTACCATTAGTACCCGCCGATGATCCAGACGTTGATCCCGCTCCGCCACCACCAACAGTAACAGTATATGAAGTGTCTGCTGCAAGGCTTAATGCCGCCTCTGCTGATCCTCCACCGCCAGTAGTTTCACTTGACGTAGAGTTTCTGTAACCTCCCGCGCCAGCACCGCCACCATAATGTCCGTAACCACCGCCACCTCCGCCAGCAATGACGAGGTATTCGTGATCTTGCGCGGTATTTGTTTGATAAGAACCGCCACCCGTGGCTGTCCACTTATACCAACTGTAAGACCCATCAGTACCAGTAGAGTCTGCATCCTGAGTAATGGTAGGAGTTACACTTCCAGTACCACTGTAATAATCACTTGCATTCCTTGTTTCATTCGTAGATGCACTAGCATCAATACCAGTAGCATCTTGAAAGGCATCTATCGTCTGGTCTACCAAGTCGTACTTAGATAGCGACCCATTGGCCGCTACCTTGAATCCAAGGATTGCGATGTCTGTTTGAATCCCTGTGGTGTCTACATTGCCTAGTTGAGCAAGGGGTACAGACCCACTGGATAGATTAGAGGCGTTAGTGGGATCAGTTTCTAGTTTACTGTTGGATATAGCGGCAGACGCATTTATATCAGCATTGACAATGGTTGTACCTGCTATCTTAGCGGAGGTAACCGCATCATCTTTTAGCATTGCGGTAGTTACCGCATCATCAGCAGGGATGGTTGCTTGTGCTGGTTTGTTTCCTACATAACTCATTATGACCACCCCAAAGATACTGCTTGTATCCTAGTTGTTTTACTTACTGATTGATTTAGCGTTTTAATCCTGTAGGCCATAGATGTTCCTGACGTTGACGTAAGTGATACGTCATGTGCTGTTGCAATGTTATGGCCGCCTGTAGTTCCTTCTGATCCAAGCGTCATGGCAGTCCATGTACTGCCGCCATCGGCGCTGTACTCTGCCGTTACGTCAGTTCCTAGCGTGGTTGATCCAGCGCCGTTCGTATAAGTGAATACGATGTCGCCCTTGGTTGGGGCTGCTTGCGCGGTTGTTGTGGTAGATACTAAGACCATATCCCCACCTTCTGCTGTTGCTGTTGTTGGCCGCCTTATAACGACTATTCCAGAACCACCAGCACCGCCATTAGTGGCTCCTGTAACCGCTCCACCCCCTGCACCTCCACCAGTGTTTGCAGTACCGTTACTACCAGTTACGGAATTGCCCGCACCGGAACCACCACCACCCGCTCCTCCAGCACCACCGTTGCCAGTATCGCTTCCGCCTCCACCACCACCAGCATATGTTACAGATGAACCGGTTATTGATGAGGCCGTTCCCGCACCACCGGCTGCACCATGTGTTGCACCTCCTACTGGATTGCTGCCAACTGCCGATGCGCCACCACCACCAGAACCACCAGTGTAAGCCGCTGTTCCCCCATCGCCACCGTCATTACCTTGTGAGGGGCTTGTTGATGGAGTGTTGCCAGCAGCACCACTGGTAGCAGTTGCAGGACCACCACCACCGTTACCACCGCCCCCACTTCCGCCAGTTTGAGCCGCTGAACCATTATGTGCGCCCCTACCACCAGCAGTTGAAGTGATTGTAGAAAATACTGAGTCAGAGCCGCTAGTCGCTGTCGCACCGCCAGCCCCAACTGTGATGCTTCCAATAGTAGTTGCTGCCACAGCAAAACCAGTAGCAGTTCTAAAACCACCTGCTCCACCACCGCCTCCAGCGGAATTTGACGCTATCCCATTTCCGGCTCCACCGCCTCCAGCAACCACAAGGTACTCATAATCTTGGGCTGTATCAGTTGTATAGGAACCAGAAGATGTAACAGTAGTCCACTTGTAGTAAGTGTAGTCACCATCTACCGCTGTTGAATCGTAATTTCCAGAAACGGTTGGTGTAACCGGGGCCGTCCCGTTGTAATATTTACCAGCAGAGTCCCTAGCCTCATTAGTGGAAGAGCCAGCATCAACACCAGAGGCATCTTGGAAGTCATCTATGGTTTGATCTACTAGATTATATTTAGCGAGTGATCCGTTAGCGGCTACCTTGAAACCTAAGATGGCGATGTCATCTTCAAGGCCAGATGTATTAACAGCATCACTTGCTAGATCAGCAGCCTTGACCTGACCAGCCGTTATATCTTCTGAGCGTATAGTTGTTCTAGCCATTATTTAGGATACCTAGTCTTAACAGCCTGTCTTAATCCCTCAAGCCTTGTTACTGATGCCATGCGTTCCTCTACTACTCCTTCCCACATAGCGACTACGAGTTCGTCAATCGTTGGGTATTCTGCTTGACGATTACGGGCGTAGGCTTGGGAGTCGTATTCTGCTTGGTACTCTGCATCTGCTGCCTCAATCTCTGCCTCAGATGGTTGGGGAGAATCAGATAACCAAACATCTATAAACGCACCAGAGCCAAGATCGCTCACTCTAAAATCTATTTCGGGCTTAAACCCCAATTTCATAAGTCCAGTTGCGGTAATTGCCATGCTAGACTCCTATAAGTTTGAATGCTTGAAAATAACTTCTACCGCCCTCTACATTCTTACTAGAGCCTGAATTCTGAACAAAGCGATGGTCGATATAATCGCCAGCCGCTAAGTCAAGGACAACTGAGCAGGTGTAGCGTGGATTGTCCTCAAACCCATCGGCTCCGATATTTCCAGTATCCGTAATTTCGGTGTAAACACCATTCACATAAATTGCTCCATAAATCTGTTTTCCCGTACCCACAGAATTCATCCTTGCTCCGTAAAGAACAAGATATTTCCCACCCTCGCCAACAGGAACGGTAAACCTGTAGTTTGTTGTCGCATCGAATGCGGAGTCTGTATCCCAAGATTCCGTATCAAACTGCAACAGCGTCCAAGTCGCACTGGTAATGCTTTGATTAGTACCCATAGTGGCTGCGAAACTTGGGGTGTTATCACCACCAGCAGATGCCCAAGCATTATCCCCTCTTAAAAAGGTAGTTGCATCTGCCACACCTGTAGCACTAAGCATTGCAATGTCTACTGCATCAGTAGCAATAGTAAGGGCTGTAGCACCTGTTACATCACCAGTATGGGTAGCGTTTGTTACCTTGGCTGTATTAGCCGTAATAGCACTGGCCTGTCCACTTGTAATTCCTGTCTTAGCAGTGTTAGCAGCAATCTCAGTGTTAATCGAGTTGGCTAGTTTGGCAGCAGTGACAGCATCGTCCTGAATCTTAACGGTGCTAATAGAGTCATCAGGAGGAGTAACAGCCTCCCCTATATCGAGGATGCCAACAACCTCCATCGCGTCAGTCGCGATCAAAGCCGTATCTAGAGTAAGAGTTACACCAGATATGGTGTAGTTGTTCTGCTGCTTTATCCCGTTTATCGTGATGATAAGGGACTGCTCACTTGGGGGTGTCCAAGTAAGCGTATGCGTAGCAGACGTTGAGCCTGTTACGTTAACCCTCCGTATCTCAGAGGACTTTAATTCGACTTGTCCTAGATAACTCATGTGATCTCAAGTATACCTAAGACTGCCTCTGCATCAGAGTTTACACTAGCGGTCATGTGAATGTCTCCGGTAGCCTCTAAATCTATTGGCTTATCAAGCACCAGAGTAGAACCTGCGGGTACAGGTACAGTTTTAGCCACATGGTAGTAAGTATCTCCAGAGGTTGCTCTAGCCTTTATGTCCACATTAACTGAGGATGTGCCATCTATGTTACTGATAAAACAGGAGTGGACAATGGAGGTTGTAGCAGCGGGAGCGGTATAAACAACACCTCCGCCTGTAGTTAATGCAGCGCCTTGATTCTTAAAAGTATTAGCCATCTTATCCCCCTAGTGCAATCGCCATCGCTATGGCTGTACCCGCAGGATCACCGGGGGTTATCGTTCCCCAAGAGGTATCAGTGCCATCGTTGGTCAAGTATTTCCCCGTCTGTCCAGATACGTTAGGAACAATCGCCGTGGTAGAGGTAGATGGAAAACTATTTTGTAGAACTGTTTTCACCATTCTCAAGTGATCGTCCCCCTCTCCAACAGGGTCTCCGACTACTGGATTAGTTGCAACTAATTGTGTTACCCAAGCAGCAGTTTCGACAGCCATTATGCACTCGCCGCTGTAAGAGTTACAGTCACTTCAAGAGTGTCACCACTTATCACTGCTCGTGAGGAGCCAAAGTCAACGACACCGTAAAGTGTTCCAGCCGTTCCAGACTTGGCGCTATCGCTATTAATAAAGGCTCCTGCTACAGTTGCCGTTCCGTTAATAGAATAAGTAGCCTTGCTTGCGGAATTATCTATACTTCCCGCAGCCGCAGTACCCAAGGTTAGCGTCTGTCTAACTGACTGAGAGTAATCCACTACCTCCGTCCATGCCGCATGGGATGCCATTGTATCAGCCGCAGCAGCAGCACCAGCCCCTTTTAACCCCACATACCAAGCAGTGATCTGAGTTGCCGCATCTAGTGTGCTAGACAACACATGGTTTAATCCTGCCGTGGTCACAAGGTTTTCGTTCACTTCACGCCATTTCTCATTTCCTTCTGAGTCGTGACATACGACCTCCCATGTGTTTCTGAGGCCAAGGTTCATATCCGTATTATGTTGCATTATTAAGCCTCCATCGGCCTTAAAACTAATTGGGGTATTCAACATCTGTCCATACCGTTGTTGGGTCTGATTCATCTGTCCATGTAGAAGAGGGATCAGTTACATCAGTCCATGTAGAAGAGGGGTCTACCACATCCGTCCATAGAAGCGAGTCACCATTCTGATAAGTTAAGGAGATCGCCACAGTTGCTGACTCAGGATGTAGAGTGTTATTTATATAATTATTGGTGATGCCGTAAGTTACTGATTCAACAGCGTCCAATCTACTAGAAGATGTGTAGCCTGAACTAAGTCCGTATGAAACCTCCTCAGTAAATCTAAACCCACCAAGTGATGTATAGCCTGATGTTATACCGTAGGTGGCAGAGCCTACAAGAGTGTGCGTTCCTTCCTTGGTTGCGGTTAGATTAACCCCGAAAGATGTTGTTCCTACTATAGTTCCCGCGCCGCTATTACTATAGCCAGCGGTTACTCCAAATGAAGGGGTGTCTGCTTTAGCGGGGGAGTTCCAATTTATTCCTATAGCCGCCCATGTAATAGGGGTGCTGGCCTCCGCCCATGTTATCGGGGCTGTCACCAGTAGCCACTGGTATTCATCACTCTAAGTGCAGAACCTGAATGACGATCCTTGTTATCCTGCTCCTGCATATCTGTTATAGCCTGTTTAAATGCTGTGGCCCATAACTGCACTCTAGGATCATTCATAATGAATGGTTCAGCCTCTAACAGACACCCATAAAGGTAGACATCAGGGGCGTTAGTAATCATCCAGTTGGTTGGGGCAACCGAGGTAAGAGCATCAAACTTCTTATAGAATAACATCTCTATAGTCTGTACGCTTGCGGGGATTGGGCCTAACTGAATCTCATCCGCTATGATGGTATACATCTCTGGAGTCCCCGATGATGTACTACCATATAACCTGTCGTATATCTCAGGGGTGACGTACTGCATAGGAACTATAGGGGATGTGTTTATCTGTAAGTTACGCATCTGAATAAACCCAGTAGGCAGGGCTAGATTTCTCTGCGCTGCCACTGTGGATGCGGTCTGCTTATACTCCATAGCCCTAATACGCAAGAGTCTATTGAACCTTGCCTCGCACAGAGCAATGAACTCTGGGATTCTATCTGTTAGATCATCTCTGTCTAACCAATTAGCAACAGCGGTATTTAGTTCGCTGTAGGTACTAATAGCCATTAGACGTTACGGGCTGAGAAGAACATTTTTTGGTTTAGGACTCTATATCCATTTGCTGTGTCAGTTTGTGAGCGTCCTGCAACGCCAAATGCGTATAACCACATAATTAAACCCTCGTTGGTGTAGTTCTAAAATATTTGTTATCTGGATCGTTTAGATACTTTTTCATAAGGTTATGATCTTTCTCTATCGCTCCATTGGTCTCTTTCTTCCATTGCTCCCACACATTTAACGGTATGGACGCAACTCGTACTCCTTCACCCGCCTTGCCCGGAGTAAGTAAATCACCATAGTTGTTATAGGATTTCTTATTCTCCTCCAGAACTGGCGCTACGTCCTGATATGTGTTTACAGTAAACTCTGTTTCATCCGCATTGGAATGAAACGTAGTGTGTAGCATATTAGGTTGCGATTTTTCAGTCATCTTAAATGATACCCCTGATCCTCTCCCGTTACAATTTTATCCATACGGGATTTTGTATCAGAAAGTTTTTCGTCAAAAGTCACGGGCTTCTTTTGTTTTGTCGGCTTCTGTTTTACAGACTTACTCGTTTTACCAGCCATAAACCTTTCCTACCTTTGAAACCTGAGTGCTTATAACCTTATCTATAGACCCATTATGATCTGTATGCCCCAAAGCACCATCCACTCCCGGCCCATACTTTTTAAGTTTGGGTTCACCCTCTGCATAAGGCGGTGGATTAATGTCTGGGCCAATAGCCGTTGCACTACCCTTGCTGGGCGGTTGTCCTATATTTGCCATCTTGTTTCTCCTGTAAGGAAAAGCCCCCCGAAGGGGGCTAAACCAAGCCTATTTAGATTGCGCTCTTTAACTGGCCGTTTCCGTTGCCATTCTTAGCCCGCAAACCGTACTCAGCAATTAACAACTGCTTCACACTATCACCAGATTTGGCGAGAGTTTCTGTACGGAAAGGACGTAGATAGTCAACAGACCACAAGTCAAAGTCGATAAAATCAACCTGAGTTGTTGGGATGAACCGGTCAGGAACAACCTTAAACGTACCAAAGTCAGTAACAAGTACGTCAACAGCGTTTACAGCAGTGATATTATTCTTAGAACCAATATCATTTCTGGGTGCAGCAACCACAGCGCCGCCAACAGAAGATGAACTAATAGTACCCTTTACTGTGCTATCACACAAAATGGTATCAGGGGTTCCACCCAAATTCCAGATGCGTTCAGCCACGTTGTTAATCAAAGCAATGGTGGTTGTCGTATCAGCACCACCCGTACCTGCCTCTGTAGTACCGTCCGGGCCAGCGGTGGCTGCGCCATTGTTAGTCAAGCCAAGACCGCTAGAAGCGGCAACGACATTTGACGTTCCAGCCGTAATCGTACCAATCCAACTTGAAAAGCAAGCGGTGTTTCTAGCAGCGCCAGAAGAGCCAACAGCCTTAACCGTACCTTCAAGCAACATTAACTCCATATCGCGCTTCATTTCTTTAGCACGTTTGGCGAGTTGATAAGCCTGAGTTGACTTACGCCCAGCAAAATCGACCGCTTCAGCAGTTCCAGAACTCTGGACTTGCGTTGCGGAGATTTGGGTGTAGTTAGACAGACGGCGTGGCTCAGTCTCAGCAGTTGAAGTATAGTCGTTACCCTCAATCTGCGTGTTACTGGCGGCTGCCTTTAACTCATCTGTTTGCCATTCAAAGTTCGTGTTGTCACACGATCCTCGACCACAACCGTTAAGAAACGGCGTATCCATTGGACTGATATTGTATATAATATTTGATAGGTCTTCCCTGATGCCTACAGCACCATAGGTTTCCCTAGTATTCGTTGGAACTGCCATAGCATTTCCTCCTTAGTTAAATGTCTATAAAATCCTCGAAGAGAGCAACAGAGTCATTTACATGACCGCTCTCTTTAAGACGCTTCATTGAGGCAATACGTTTCGCTTTGACAGTATCAGACTTTTTGTTAGTTCCTTTACCGGCCCTTATAACCTTGGGTTTGTTTTTTAATTTCTTAGATTTAACATCTGAATTCTGAAGTGCATCATACTTCTGAGCCTTCATTAATACTAAGAACTGTCTATGGTCTATTAATTCCTTCAGTTCTTCCTGAGAGAATCCCTGTTCTAAAGCGTAAGAGGAAAGATCGCCAGCCATCTTATCACGTTTTTCCTTGTTATTCCATTCAGGCACAGCGGCTACTAGGCGCTTATGTTCTTCCTGAACGGCAAGGCTACGCATCTTAGATAACTCTTGGTTCTGTTGCTGGAGGCTTCTGTCACGTTCAGCCTTTAATTGCTGAAGGTTATCAGTAACCTCACGGAACTCTTCCTTCTTAGTTACAAATGCAATCGGGTCTGTTTGTCGCAGATTTTCCCAATCAACATTATTAAACTGCTC
>Ga0233427_10002332_pt1 | contig 18161 bp, 20 predicted proteins | sample SI_118_April2016_5_FD_179885 | JGI IMG/M metagenome (GOLD analysis project Ga0233427, IMG submission 179885) | Seawater microbial communities from Saanich Inlet, British Columbia, Canada - SI_118_April2016_100_MG | ecosystem: Environmental > Aquatic > Marine > Inlet | place: Canada: British...
CTAATGCAATTTTAAGAACTACTTTTGCAGATTCTGCAGGATATGCATCAATTATTGAAAGTGTATTTTGTGATACAATGTATACGTACTTTGAATCATTTTTGATATAGTCTGGTTCATCAACATTCTCTACTTGAACATTTGTAGTTGAATAGTCTGATCCTCCTGATTCTTTACTGACAGCTAATGCTGGAGCTGGTTCTGCCATTGAAGAGTCTTCTGAAAATTCAAACATCATTGATTCATCAACTCGTGAATTTCCTATAAAACCCCCGCCATTATAGGATCTACCGTCAAATGATGCAGATGCTTCAAGAATTGATTTTAGTTCCTGCTGTGATGATATTTTTTTAATCTCGTTTGTTCCTTCAAAATATTCTGATACTGATTTATCGATATAGATGATTTCTGGTTCTGGAATTTGTACGATTTGTGATTGCTCATCAAAACCTATTGAATACATTATTCCTGCTGTGAGTATTACTGAAATGACTACTGCAATTGGAATTATTATTTTTGAATTCATTTTTTTATCTCTTTTCTCGTTTTTTTGAATCATTTGATTTAGTGATTACTATCCCTTGATGGATTGTGATAAAAGGATTAGTGAAATTAGAATTTTACCAAACAACTTACATATCCATCTGTTTTACTACCCTTTCTATTGTCTTCAGAAAACACTAATGATGAATTTATAGAAAAAATCAAAATTCTTGCAACCGATGATAAAAAAATAAAATCATTTGGAGAGATATTTTCAAATGATTCTAGTCGTGAAATCTTACAACTACTATTCAATGAGGAATTATCTGCAACTCAAATTGCTCAAAAAACTGAAATTTCATTACAGCTAGTAAAATACCATTTGATAAAACTACAAGATTTGGGAGTTGTTACTATTTCAAAAATAGAAAAAAACTCAAAATCCCAAGATATGAAAATTTACACTGCAACAAAATTTAGTATTGTAATTGTTCCGCCCACTTTATCTAAAAAAACTAAAGAGAGTAAATTACTTGTTCGCTCATTTCGACATATTTACAAAGTTGCAGGACTTGGAATTGCAACTGGCCCTTTCAGGATTATTTTCAATATCTCAATTTAAAAATAAAACAATTCATCTAACTGATTCTACCGGTGGGGAATTTTCTTTTGTTGATGAATCTGCCAAAAATACTCCCATTACCTCTAGTGAGGAATCTATGCGTTCAATTCCTGAATCTACTATGATGATTGCAGAATCTGATTCTCAAGATTCTCCTCAATATGGTTTGGATATTACAGAAAATATAGTGGACTCTGAGATTACTGTAAACTCTGATTTGTTCTTACCTTTTCTTATAATTACTGTAATTCTGGGTGGAATTACTGTTTACTATTTGTGGAAATCTAGAAAAGTAAATTAATCAAGTGTAATCTCAATTGCAATTCTTTTTTCATTTGCTCTTTCTTCTCCTGGATATTTCAACCGAGAAATTTTCTCATTTAATTTTTCATCTGTAATTACTTTTGCATTTCCTACAAAAATTGAATCATTGTATTTTATTTTGACTAGGGAATTCACCATTACATTTTGAAACCAATCCCCATCTGGTTTGTGTCTGGAAAAGTAAATTTTACCATTGTATTTTACTGCTCGAAGCATTACGGAGTGTTCTTTTCCTGTTTTTCTTCCCTTTGTAATTAGGATTGGTCTGAATCTCTCTTCTGTGATTTCCATGCGTGATTTTTCCTCAGTCAAGTAATTTAACCTCATTGATAGAAATTTCTGATATTTGGTGTGATAAGTAAATCTCATCATCTGATATCATGTCCACAAAACTAGAAGGCATGACTGATAACATGTCTACTGCAGATACTTTTACTGGGAAAAAAGTCATTGATCGAGAAGGAATTCAATATGGTAAAGTCAAACATATTCACATTAACCAAGACACACTTACCGTATCTGGTGTAACCATTCATCAAGGATTCAATAAGGATTATTTTCTTTCAGATGATTATATTGACAAATTTTCTGAAAAAACACTGCTTCTTAGTAGACCTCCTGTTAGAACTGGAATTCCTGTAGTTGATACGGATTGTAATAAAATTGGCAAAGTAAAAGGATTGCACAAAAATCCTGAAACCAACGAGTTAGAATCAATTGAAGTCAGCTATGGGTTAATGCATTCAAAAATACTATCCAAATATGATATTTGGGGAGTGGGTGAAAAAGTCATTTTAAAAATGACTAAAGAAGAGTTCAAAAATATTGAATAACTTCTCTTAATTCTCTTTTTTCAAAACAAGATTTTTTATTCTGTTTTTTTAGAACATTTTCCACACACTGGAATTCCTTCTTGAACTGTTATCTCTACATTTGATGAGTGACATTTTTGACATAATCCATTCATGATATGATTTCAAATCACTTCTTTAAATTTTTTATGAGGATCAATTGAATACTTAGTAATTTATAATTGAAAAATGCGATCAAATTGTTGTATTCTGTAGAAACCAAATCTTTGACTAAATCATTTGGGAAAGTAATTGCTGTAAATGATATTTCTTTTTCAGTCAAAACTGGTGAGATTTTTGGATTTTTGGGTCCTAACGGAGCTGGAAAGAGTACAACTATGATGATTCTCACTACTTTGTTAAAACCCACATCTGGACAAGCTTTGATTTCTGAGTTTAATGTAATGAGTGATGCAAAAAAAGTACGAGAAAATATTGGATATGTCCAACAAGAAACAACAGTTGATGAATACCTTACTGGACGTGAGAATTTACTATTACAAGCAAAATTAAATCATATCCCAAAAAAAGAAATCAACAAAAGAATTGATGATATTTTAGAACTCATTGAATTATCTGATAAACAAAATGAATCTGTTGTAACCTATTCTGGCGGTATGAGAAAACGACTAGACATAGCTGGTGGTCTGTTACATAGGCCAAAAGTATTGTTTCTTGATGAGCCTACAGTTGGCTTGGATATTCAGACTCGTCGAAAGATTTGGGAGTATATAAAAAAAATCCATACTGAATTTAACATGACCATATTTCTCTCAACTCACTATATGGAAGAAGCTGATAGACTTTGTGATCGAGTGGGAATTATTGATGGTGGAAAAATACAAGTCATTGATTCTCCTGAAAATTTGAAAAATGCAATGGGTAATGAAGTTATTTCAATTATCTTGGATGAACATAAAATTCATGACTCTTTCTTACCTAAGCTCAAAGAAATTGAATTTGTTAAAAACATCACTGAAGATGGGGCAAAATTAACTCTCTTTGTATCTAATGGAACCCAGGTAATTCCAAAAATTTTTCAAATCTCATCTGAACTTGATGTTAAAATTACTACCATTTCTTTAACTCGTCCAACACTTGACGATGTTTTTCTTTCTTACACCGGACATGAAATTCGAGATGACGATTCTGGATTCAACAGAAAACGTGAACATACAAAAATGAAGGGGCTGCGTTCATGAACACTTTGTTGTATGACACTTATACTGTTTTTTGGAGGGAATTAAAGAGATACAAAAAATCTCGAAGTGGAGTTTTAATTAGATTAATTCAACCTGCAATTTGGATCATTGTTGTTGGAAATATTTTTTCAGGAACTCAACCGTTAATCCAATCAGTTGGATTTGCAGGAGAGTATATTGAATTTATGGCTCCTGGAGTGATAATTCTTACTGCAATTTTTACCAGCATTTTTGGTGGTGTCAATACGTTGTGGGATAGACGTTATGGTTTTATGAACAAGGCTTTGACATCTCCAATTTCTCGTTCTTCTATTGCTCTGGGAAAAATGTCTGCGATTTCTTTGATTGCAGCTTTGCAAGCTAGTTTGATTATAGGAATTGCTTTGGCAATTGGTGTTAGATTCCCTAATCCTATAATGATTGCACCAATTATGGTAATTGTTATTTTGTTCTCATTGGGGTTTTCAGGTATTTCTGTAATGATTGCAGCTACTGCAAAATCTCAGGAAACTTTTTGGGGGATGATAAATTTTCTTGGAATGCCTTTGTTTATGCTGAGTCCTGCATTGTTTCCATTGGAATTACTGCCTAATTGGCTTGCAGTTGTTGCAAAACTAAATCCAGTTACGTACACAATTTTGTTGGTGAGGGAATTGATGACTGGAGTTTCTGAGGGCGGTATTCCAATTCTGCTTAGTCTTGGAGTGCTAATCGCATTTGTACTTGTGATGATTGGACTTGCAAGCTATGTGTTTACGCGTGAAGTGAATAAGCCATTTTGAAATAAAGTTGACAAAAAATCTAACAATTGTTAACTTTGATGATGAAACTAAAATTTTGAAATCACTACATGTTGTCAAGTATCCTTCCTGTAGTTCTGACCTTGTCTGTAATTTTACTATCTGTTTCTGCTATTCAATCTTCTTTTGCCCTTGGAGATTATGATTATATTTCTGAATGGGGCGAATTTGGAATTATGACTCCTGGCCAATTTTCATATCCTCAATTCATTGCAGTAGATGATGATGGAAATTCCTATGTGACTGATTGGGGAAATAAACGTGTTCAAATGTTTTCTAGTGATGGAGAATTTATCTCTACTTGGGGTGGAAGTGGTTATTTAGATGGACAATTTCGTTACCCTTCTGGAATTGCAGTACATGATGATTTTGTTTACGTTGCAGATCATGACTTAAATAATATTCAAAAATTTTCTAATAACGGAACTTATGTTGCACAATGGGGAAGCTATGGTGCCCATGACGGTGAATTCAAATACCCATACGGTGTAACCGTTGATTCTGAAAATAATGTTTATGTTGTAGATACTGGTAATCAACGAATTCAGAAATTTACTTCTGATGGAGATTTTATTTTGTCATTTGGTTCTAGTGGTATGGGTGATGGACAATTTCTTACTGCAATAGGAATTGACACTGATAATGATGATAATGTATATGTGACTGATAAAGGAAATCGTAAGATTGAAAAATTCAATTCTACTGGATTTTTAATCAAGTCCATGCCTTTTACTGGATTAAATTATGTTTTCTCTCCTGAAGGAATTCATGTTGATTCTGAAGGAAAAATGTTCGTTGTAAATACTGCAAACAATAAGGTTTTACATCTTGAACAAGATGAAAATTTATCCCTAAATATTTTTGAACAACTTGGACCTTACCCTAATACTTTTTCAATGCTTACTGATATCGCATTAGGAATTAATGGAGAATTACTAGTTGTTGATTCTGCATCTCACAAAATACAGTCATTTGAAACTCCATTTTATGCTGAAACACCGATTATCAAATCAATTGAAATTGTAACACCTGAAATTACGGCCTCTGAAATTAAAAATTTTTCATATGATGTTCTTGATCCTAGAATTATGGCTCCAAGTGATATGATTCTAGATGCAACAGGTCTTTACACTCCTGTTTCTTTAGGGGATTCAACTGCAATTGATTATGATAGTGGAATCAAAACAATTTTGAACAATGCTCCTGAAGCATTTTCTTTAGGTGTGAATAAAGTTACTTGGATTGCATTTGATAATGCTGGAAATACTGCTGAAGCATTCCAAACTATTACGATAAATGCATGTGGACATGTTTATTCTGATTATAATTTGATTGTAGGCACAATTCAAGATGATGTACTTTTGGGAACTTCTTCAGATGATTTGATCTTTGGTTTAGGTGGGGCTGATATTATTAGTGGTTTAGATGGTGATGATTGTATATTTGGTGGTGATGGTGATGATATCATTTATGGTAATGATGGATATGATACTCTGAATGGCGATGACGGTAATGATGTTATCAAAGGTCAATCAGGACTTGATGTTCTTTATGGTCAATCAGGACTTGATGTGATTGATGGTGGTTCAGAAAGTGATCGTTGTTATGATTCAATTAATGATCTAATTATTAATTGTGAATAAGAATTCAGATAAAGTTAGATTTGTATTTTCACAAATTATTTTTTCTATATAGAATATACCTATCATCTATCTCTATGTTCTATTAATAGAAAACCATCATTTAGCTTATAGGTGAAATTCCTCTCTTGAAATTTAATGACTTTAAAAAATCTAAAAAACATTACAACATTTAGTATTATTGTATTATTCACTTTGGTTTCATTTAGTTCTTCAAATGTATATGCTGAAGAAGACAGGGATTATAAAATTATAGGTGACATCACTCCTGTTCTTACATTTACATTTAGAGATGGAATAGAAACACATGAATTCCCTATTTTTACAATGGGTGAAAACTTGGTTAATGATTCAGGAGTTTCATTTTCAGTAGAAGGTACTGTTACACATTCACCATTACTACACAAAGCAATGGATGAATCATACACTTACCGATATTCAAATGCGTCATTTGATCATCAATTCAAATACTTTGATGTTGATGCAAATTTCATGAAAAATGGTACTAGTATAGTCTCATTTGATTACAATAATTGTAGAGTAGATAACTATCAAGTTGAAACACTTGACAGTAATGACTATGAAAGTTATTTCAAAGATGTTGGATTTGCAATAGTTGATAAAATTGATTTTGTATGCAGTGGATTACATTCTGATAATAATTTATCAGCCGAAATTCGTGGAACTGTAATTGATCATGGTGAATCTGGATTCAAATTTGCTAATGATGTGAAAACATTTGTTACCTTTTCATTTGATGGTGCAAAAGAAAAAATTCAATTTCCTATATTTAATCTAGTTTCAGGATACGCCGAATCTACACAAAATGTTGCAGCAGAGTTCTCAGTAGATGGAGTTTTAGATTATTACCCATTATTGCAAAGTAAAATTGATGATGCAAGAAAAGTATCTGGACTTACTGCACAATCCAATGAGGATTTTGATGTATTGGTAGAATTTGCTAAAGGTGAAAAGACATTGAGAGGATTTGATTTTTCAAGTTGTCGTGTATCTAGTGCACAAATCACAACTCAATCAGACAAAGAAGAAGGATTCACTGGAAAAAGTGGATTTGTAACTACTTATCCGATGGGATTTGAGTGTTCAGGAATTAATGCATTAAACATGTATTATGATGAACTTCGTGGTGACTCTTGGAAACCAACTAAAATTGTAAACAAGTATGAAGAACCATTACAAAATACAGACAAAGGTTTGAGTGCTTTTGCTACATTTACTTTTGATGATGGTATTGAAATCATAGAATTCTCCATGTTCAAACAAAGTGAAGTACTTACAGCAACAGAAAATGTTTATCGTAATGATAAAGATAATCCTGGACCTGCTGAATTCACACGAAAAGCCGCCTATCCATCTTTAGAGTTAAGAGGAATCGTTGGTGATTATCCGCTGTTATACAATCATGTTGATGATTCACTTACAATCCAAGGTGTAATTGGAACTAACAATCGTAATCTTGCTGATATTGATATCAAGATAGTATCTGGTGATGAAGAAATTCGTGGTTTTAACTATTCTAACTGTAGATCAACTAACTATATTGTTTCTACAGATCCTAATACAGAAGAAAGTTATGTCAAAAACAAATTTGCACTAGAAAGTGTTTTTGACTTTGAATGTCAAGGATACACGCCAAATAATCCTGTCTATGATACAATGTTTAGTGTTCCACAAGCAAATACAGAGAGTACTAAGGATCTAAGAAACACTGATCGATGGTCCCCTCAGTTTACAATGCAAAAATAATTCCACCTTTCTTTTATTTTATGATTATTTTTTATACTTCCGATCATTTCTAACTCTATTTTCTGAAACTGTTTCTATATAGTCCCATATACAATACGTTCATCATCCTTATCACTAATTTTTCGTCTGATGAATTATGGGACAATGGCTGTCATGGATAAAATCCAACGAAAAAGAACTCTTAACGATTCTTGATAATTTAGCAAAAAAAGCAGTTGAAACCTCTGAAGCCGTAGTGGTTTTATTCTCAGATCTAAACAATGCAGAACAAGTTAAAAAAATTCATAGACTTGAAACTGAGGCAGATGTTTTAACACGTGACATATTTTCCGAATTAAACAAGACCTTCATTACTCCATTGGATCGTGAAGACATGCAAAGAATTGCATCAAAAGTTGATGATGTAATTGATTTCATGGATGGAATTGCTGCAAGAGTGTATAGCTACAAAATCATTACTCCGCCACCATATACTAAAAAAATGGCTGAGGAATTAGTCAAGGCTACAAAGGAAGTAGAGTATATGATTTCAAAATTACAGAAAATCAAAAATCCTGAGGATATGATTCAACATTGTAGAAACACTAGTGATATTGAACATGTCGTAGATGATTTGTATAGAGAAGCTATCAGAGAACTCTTTGAAACTGATGATGCAATTAAAATCATCAAACTAAAAGATATCTATGAAACAATGGAGACTGCATCTGATAGATGTGTAGATGTTGCAGATGTCATTGAAGATATCGTTTTAAAATATACCTGAGATGATTAGATGTTAGAGATAGCAATAGGTGCAATAATAGTTGCGTTAATCTTTGATTTTGTAAATGGATTTAATGACTCTGCAAATTCTGTTGCTACAGTTATTGGAACACGCGTTCTAAAACCAATTCATGCTGTAGCTCTATCTGCATCTATGAATTTTATTGGCCCTTTTGTTTTTGGTGTAGCCGTAGCTACTACTATAGCTAAAGGAATTGTTAGTCCTGATGATATTACAGTTTACATGATTGTTGGTGGACTTGCTGGTGCAATTGGATGGAGTACTCTTTGTACTTATTTTGGATTGCCTATTTCTAACAGTCATTCTCTAGTTGGTGGAATTATGGGTGCTGGTATTATGGGATTGGGATTTGAAAAATTAGTTTTTGGTGGTCTAACCAAAGTCTTTGCAGGAATTGTAATTGCCCCAATAGGTGGAATAATTTTTGGCCTATTGCTAACTGGATTAATCATTACAATATTTGCAAGTCGTAGACCCGCACCTGTTAACAAAACATTTGGTAGATTACAAATAATTTCTTCAGCTTGGTTTGCACTAACTCATGGTGCAAATGATGGGCAAAAAACGATGGGTATTATTGTCTTAATTTTGTTCTCAGCAGGAATGATTCCGGAACTTGAAATGCCGCTATGGGTAATCTTTGCTGCTGCCACTGCAATGGGATTGGGTACTTTCTTTGGTGGTTACAAAGTTATCAAAACACTTGGTGTAAAAATTACAAGATTAAGGCCCTATCAAGGATTTGCTGCAGAAACTGGCGGTGGTTTGATGTTGGCAGTATTTGCAATATTTGGAATTCCTGCAAGTACTACTCATGCTATCACAGGCACAATTATGGGTGCAGGTGCTGCCAGACGAAAACGAGCTGTACGCTGGAAGGTAAGTAGACAAATCGTATTTTCATGGATAATCACAATCCCTGGTGCTGCTGCCATGGGAATTGGATTTACTTATCTGATTCATCTGTTTGTTTGATTTTTATTCCAGCAAATTTTTTTTGATTCATTCAAATGGACATATTACAATTAATTCAATCTAATCTTCTTACCCCGATAATTCTATTTTTCTTGTTTGGAATAATTGCAGCTAGAATAAAATCTGATTTGAAAATCCCTGAAGCTATTTCTGAATTTTTACCAATCTATCTTCTTGCAGCCATTGGACTTCATGGTGGAATAGAGATGAGAAACACTGGATTTGAAAATATGTTAATCCCAATGTTAGTTGCAATCGGTCTTTCGTTGCTGTTTACTTTAAACCACTATCAAATTTTAAGAAGATTAGGTAAATTCAATATCTTTGATTCTTATGCATTGGCATCAACTTATGGTGCAGTTGGTGCTGTAACTTTTTCTGTAGGTTTATCTTTTCTCAAAAATCAAGGTGTTTCATCAGAAGGATATCTGGCAGCTATCTTGGCAGTGTTAGAGCCGGTTGCTTTTATCTTGGCAATATTTTTGACAAATATGGCAGTTGCAAAACAGATTCGTGCTAAAAAACAATCTTTTACCACCGATGATACTTCTGATATTGATGTTGGACTTCAAGGAACTAAAACAAAACTCTCTCAAGTATTACATGAATCAGTTACTGGAAAAGCTATAGTAATTTTACTTGGAAGTATTGTGATTGGCTACATCATTGGCGAAGATGGCTTTAGTTCTATACAAATTGTATTTGATGAAATGTTTACTGGTGCTATTGTAATTTTTATGATTGAGATGGGGATAATTGCAGGACAAAGGTTGGGTGATATCAAAAAAGTGGGTGTTTTTCTTATTGCATTTTCTATAATCATGCCTACGTTTAATGGAATTATAGGTGTGTTAGTTGCAACTGTGATGGGATTGAGTTTAGGTGGTGCAGTTATGTTTGGATTACTCTTGGCCAGTGCATCATTTATTGCAGCACCTGCTGTTTTGCGACATGCAATCCCTCAAGCTAACCCTAGCCTTTACATTACATCTGCATTAGGAATTACATTCCCTTACAACATTATCGTATTACTTCCAATCATGTTTGCTGTTTCAACTTTAGTTCATGGTGATGGATCGATAGACTTATTCAATTATGTCTCTGATGGATTAACATGAAACTCTACACTGTAAAATTACTTACAATCACATGTGAGATTCTTGCACAAAAAAATATTATTGAGATTTTAAAAAAACATGAAATCACAGGTTATACCTCATATGAGGTGGATGGAAATGGCGCACGTGGTTTACGTGGTCAAGGACTTCAGATTGAAAAAAATGTTAAAGTTGAAGTAATAATGCGTGAAGAAAAACTATCTGATGTAATTGAGGAAATCTCTAGAACTCTATTTACTGATTTTGCTATTGTTCTTTATGTTAGTGATGTTGGCGTAGTTAGGACTGAAAAATTCTAGCAACATTTTTCATCATTACATAAAATTGGAATTTTCTTACTTGTTTTTGTGACACTTGATATTAGTTCTGATAATTGTTTGTTTGATATTGAATACATTGCTCTTTTGCCCTCATCTCTTGATTTAACAATCCCGCATTTTTTTAATGTCTTTAAATGATGTGACACTAGCGGTTGATCTTTATTTAATTTCTTTACAAAATCATTAACACACAATTCTTTGTCTTTTTGTAATGATTCTAAAATTTCAAATCTTGTTTCATCACAAATACATTTTAAAAGACTGAGCCCATTCATATCAATCTATATTTATATGAACTAATATTTATGCTAATTCATGCCTAAAAACATCTTATTTGTATGTGTAGAAAATGCTGGTCGCAGTCAAATGGCTGAGGCATTTTTTAAAAAATATGCTGGAGATAAATTTGATGCAGTAAGTGCTGGAACATCTCCTTCCTTCAAACTAAACCCTTTGGCAATTCAAGTGATGAAAGAAATTGGAATTGACATGACTGCACAATTCCCAAAAGAATTATCTGATTCTATGATAACTAATTCCTCTAAAACTGTAAACATGGGATGTATGGATAAGGAATCTTGTCCCACATTATTTGTAAACGATGTACTTGATTGGAATATATCTGATCCTAAGGAAAAATCAATAGAACAAGTAAGAATTATTCGTGATCAAATTAAACATAAAATTCTGATTCTGATTGATTCATTTGAGAAATAATCATGACGTATTCTAATTTACAAATTTTTACTGTGGAATTAATTGGAACTTTTATCCTTGTAGTTTTTGCAACTGGTTCAATTGTTTATGATGCTGAATTTTTTAATGGTGAATTAGGAATTCCATTTGCAGCTCTTGCACCATTTATTGCATTATTAATTGGTGTATACTCTTTTGGAAAGATTTCTCTGGCTCATTTTAATCCTGCAGTAACTGTTGGTTATTACATTACAGGACATATAACAAAACTTCAAGTCGTATATTATTTTACAGCCGAAATCATTGGTGCATTTTTAGGCTCTATGTTTGTTTTACAATTTATTGGAGATGGTGCAAATCTTGGTACCAATGCACCAAACTATGATTTCTCAATATTTTTAATATTCTCAGTAGAAGTTATTGCATCTGCAATGCTCATGGGTGTAATTTTTTATGTTGTGTACACAAAAGGACTAAGAGGATTTAGCGGTGTAGCTATTGGTGGGATAGTTGGATTAGATATTTTATTTTTAGCCTTTATCTCTGGTGCTTCTATGAATCCTGCAAGAGCCCTTGCCCCTGCATTGATGTCTGGTACTTTGAGTGATCTGTGGCTGTATTGGAGTGCTCCCTTTATTGGAACAATTATTGCAGCATTTGCATTTCGAGGCAAATTTCGAGCCCAAAGGACCTCAAATTACGAATAATAATGACCCAAATTACACATGACTAATGTCTAATTCCAAAAAATTATTCAATAGTGCTAAAAAAGTAATTCCTTCTGGGGTTAATAGCCCTGTTAGATATTTTGAGCCATATCCGTTTTTTACAAAAAAAGCTAATGGTGCATACATTTGGAATGCAGACAATAAACGATTAATTGATTTTTGTAATGGTTATGGTGCGCTACTTTTAGGACACAGAAGAAAAGAAATCATTGATTCTGTATCAAAGCAACTCTCACGAGGTACTTTGTACTGTACTCCAACAGAATCAGAAATTGAATTATCAAAACTAATCATTGGTAACTTCCCATCTGTTGACAAAGTAAGATTGGTAAACACTGGCGGTGAAGCTACAATGACTGCAATCAGACTTGCACGTGGATATACAAAAAAGAAAAAGATAATTAAATTTGAAGGATGTTACCATGGATCTCATGACTCTGTTTTAGTAAAAGCAGGATCTGGTTCTGCACATAATGGAATATCTGTTTCAGATGGTGGATTAGATGAAGTCTCAAAAAATACTTTGGTAGTTCAGTACAACAACATTGAAGATTTAGAAAAAACCATAAAGAAAAATAAAGATATTGCTGGAGTTATTGTTGAACCAATACTAGCCAACATGGGATTAATTTTACCTGAAAAGAATTTTTTACATGACTTGCGAAAAATCACCAAACAAAATAATATACCATTAATTTTTGATGAAGTGGTAACTGGATTCAGAGTTGCACCAGGTGGTGCACAAGAACATTTTGGAATTAAACCTGACATTACTACTCTAGCTAAAGCATTATCCAATGGATTTACTATTGCAGCAGTTGGTGGTAAAAAAGAAATCATGGATTTACTTTCTCCTGGAGGTAAAGTGTATCAGGCAAGCACCTTTGCTGGTAATCCTATATCTGTCGCAGCTGCCATTAGTTCAATTAAAACTATAAACAAACTCAAAAACAAACTCTATTCCAAACTTGAGAGATTCAATCTGTTATTTGCTACTGCCCTTGATGATATGGCAACTGACATGAAAATCCCTCACCAAATCAATTTTACAGCATCAATGTTTCAAATTTTCTTTACAAACAAGCCTGTGACAAACTATGAAACCTCAAAAAATGCAAATGGAAAGAAATTCCAAAAACTATTCCAATCTCTCCTAAAGCAAGGTATTTTCATTGCACCTTCTCAGTTTGAGGTTGTATTCTTATCTGATGCTCATACAGAAAATGATCTAAACAAAACACTTGATGCATATCACAATGCACTAAAATCGGTGAAAAAATGAAATATCTAGTTGGTGCAAGAGGGAGCCAATTATCTATATCTCAAACAAATTGGGTCATCTCAGAACTAAAAAAAGTAAATTCTGATGCAGAGTATGAAATTAAAACTATTACAACAAAGGGCGATACTGATACTAGACCATTATTTACAATTGATCAAAAAGGAATTTTTGAAAAAGAAATTGATAGAGCAGTTGCCCAAAAAGAAGTTGATTTTGCAGTACATAGTCTTAAAGATGTTCCCTCTGAATTAGATGATGGTCTTATTCTGGCATGTATACCAAAACGTGAAGTGGTAAATGATGTCTTTATTTCTTCAGATGGCTCTTCACTAGATGATATTTCACCTAATTCAATAATTGGAACCAGTTCTTTGCGTCGTGCAGTTCAAGTAAGTAGAAAGAGACCTGATGTAACTGTTAAACCAATTCGTGGAAATATAGAAACTAGAATTAAAAAAGCGTCTGGAGAAAATTATGATGGTATTGTTCTTGCACAAGCTGGAATTTCACGATTAGGGGTTGATGTAAAATACAGTCCACTATCTATAACCGATTTTTCACCTTCTCCTGGTCAGGGGGCAATTGCTATTGTAACTAGAGCAGATGATTCTCAAACAATTTCAATGTTAAAAAAAATTGAAGATTCTACTTCTCGATTAGAAATTGAGACAGAACGAGCATTATCTGATTTTGTTGATTCTGGATGTCGATTTCCAATTGGTGCATATGCAAAATCTAATGGTTCAGAAATAACACTTGATGTAGTTGCATTTTCTGTTGATGGAAAAAAATCAATTCACGTAACAAAAACTGGGGACAAAGATGCCCCTTATTCTATTGGCAAAAGTGCTGGCGAAGAACTACGTGAGAAAGGAGTGAATGATCTTGCATTAAATTGGAGGGAAAAAGTGGAGGAATGGAATAAAACATGAGTGGTAAAGTGTATCTTGTCGGAGCAGGACCTGGAGATAGTAAACTAATCACACTACGTGCAGTAGAACTACTCCAAAAAGCAGATGTCGTACTTTATGATAGATTGGTAAGTAAGAAAATAATTTCAATGATTCCAAAAAAGACTGAAAAAGTCTATGTTGGACGTGCAGTGGGTGATGATACGACCCATCAAAATACTACTAATGATTTGATGGTGATTCATGCAAAATCCAAAAAAAATGTTGTCAGACTAAAGGGCGGAGACCCGATAATCTTTGGACGTGGTGGTGAAGAGGCAGAATTTCTTAAAGAAAATAATGTAAAATATGAAATTATACCTGGAATTACTTCTGGAATAGGATCTGCAACATATGCTGGAATTCCATTAACTCATAGAAAATATGCTTCATCCGTAGTTTTTGTAACTGGACATGAAGATCCTGAAAAGAAAAATGAGATTGTAAAATGGAAAAGATTGGCAAAATCAGTTGACACCATAGTAATCATGATGGGATTATCTAGAATTGATGTCATTTGTAAACAACTCATTGCAGGTGGACTGGATAAAAAAACTCCTGTGGCTGTAATTCAAAACGGTACTACTCCTAAACAAAAAATGATCAAAGGAACAGTTACCAACATTGCAAAAAAAGTCAAAGAAAATAAAATTACTCCTCCTACAAATATTATAATTGGCAAAGTTGTTGATTTGTCAGATACTATAGGTTGGAAATAATGCTTGATGGAAAAACTATAGCAATTACTCGCTCAAAAGACGATGCTGCAGAGTTTATCTCACTTGCAGAACAAAACAATGCAACACCAATTGCATTACCTACAATAGAGCTTGTTAGTAAGGGTGAAAAAATTGTTGATGAGTTTTTAGATTTAGTTGAAACATCAAATCCTGATTATTCTATTTTTTTAAGCTCAAAGGCTGTAAAAATATTATTTGATACTGCAAAAAATATTGGCAAGTTTGAGAAATTACAGTTAACCGTTGCAAATACATCTGTAATGTCTGTTGGTCCAAAAACTAGTGCCACACTCGAATCTTACGGAATTAAAGTAAATCATGAACCTAGTAATCATTCATCAGTTGGTGTCGGAGAAGAATTTTCACAAATTAACGCTGTTGGCAAAAAAGCAATCATTCCTAGAAGTGGGGCATCAAATTCTTTTCTAAAAGAACTACTAAATAAAATAGGAATTGATGTTGTAGAACTTTATCTTTATGATGTGTGTGCCTTTAAGGACACTACACAATGGAATGGATTTCGAGAATTATTCTCTCAAAACAAAATAGATGGTGTTATCTTTACTAGTGCATCGTCTGTTCGTGGATTCTTTGAAATTATGTTAAAAGATTATTCTAAAGAGGAATTACAACTATCTCTCTCAAAATTGTCTCTAGTGTCAATCGGAATTTTTACCTCTGATGAATTAAAGAAATTTGATATCTCATATACTGTCTCTGAAATTCATACTGTTGCAGGTTCACTTGATACGATGAAGTCAATTTTGATTGCATAAGACTTGATGAAGAATTATTTTTTAAATATCCTTAGATTTGCTTGATCATTTTTAATGACATGGTCATTTTGGAATTTTTATTACAAATTTGGTAGGGTTGTTGTGTGCAGTGATTGTACCTTTATGCTGTTTGATGATGGTATTACAACTAACTAACCCTAAACCTGTTCCCGTCATTTTAGTTGTAAATAGAGGTTCAAAGATATGTTCTAGTACATCTTTAGAAATTTCAGGACCATTATTTTCAATTTCAATTGTAATATGATCTACTTGTTCTGTAGTGCGTACTGTAATTATTCCAGAAGAATTCATTGCATGAATAGCATTTGTAATAATATTTACAAAAACTATTTCAAGAAGATTTGTATCTCCCTTTAATGTACAATCCGTGCCTTCTTTTTGTATGGTAACTGTTGATGGTAATTCTATATGTTCTAATGTTGAATTAATTATAGATGATATTGTAACCTCATTCATAACTGGTTCTTTTATCTTAACAAAATCTAAAACATTGTTAATTTGATGACTCATACGTGATATGGCTCTCTCCATTCTATTGTTTCTTTTAGATCTTTCATTAAGATCCGTTGTAGGTTTTATCTTCTCAAGTGACATGCTTCCTTGTAGAACTGTAAGTGGATTTCTCAAGTCATGCGCAATTCTAGCAGCAAGTTGACCTATAGTAGTTAGTTTCTCATTTTTTAATTGCTCTTTCAATGCTTTGATTTGTTCTCCTTCTAGATTTTTTTGTACAATGAGTAACTCTCTTCGTTTTTCATTAATTCTACTTTGTAAAAATATTCCAATAAAAATACTACTTGTAATTATTCCAAAAATAATTGGAACCAGATTGTAGTAAACAAAGTATAATGTTTGGATATGTTTTACATTGTTTATTAACATAGTTTCTGAAAATGTTGTGGAGTCATCTATTGCATATAATATTACTATTTTTTGACCATCTCTTATTGCATAATCTATGAATTCTTCTGAAAATGAAACATCAATGCCTGTAATTGGATCAATATAATTAGTTGCAGAATACTCCTCGAAAATTTGCTCAGTAAATTCTGGATACACATCTGAAACATCAAACGTTGTTTTTCCTGAAAATTTGTATACTTCTATTCCTTGAATTTTTTCTACTCCTTCAAATGAATATTTCATTACTGCCCCTCCGACATCATATACGTGATAATCTCTTTTCTCTAGGTTACTTGGAAACATAAAATATCCTGATTTGTCAATATATTTTCTAGATGATTTTACAACTTCTTCTTCAAGCATAGTTTCCCAAAATGTTTCATCTGTGAGTATGTCTTTGTAATGATATGTTGTATGAATAATTACATTGGGTCCTTTCTCTTCAATAATTTCCCTGTCCCATTCAAAAACCATCTTTGTTGGAACTGATAACTCATCACCAATATTATCAGCAAATTGAATCGTTCCAACATTACGTGCTGTAATTTCTAAAATATCTGGAGATGATGTTAGATCTGGTGCTATCCATAAAATCCAGATTAAAATACATACACTACCAATACTTGCAGCTGAAACTGATGATTTTCTTTTCAATCTTCTACTCCCCACTCAAGTTTGTTTATCTTTTTAAAATTTTAGCTCAAGCTATTTAGCTATGCCTATTTTTCCTCATGTATTTATAATATAACGGGGTTATTTTTGCTATGGCTACTGAAAATCTTGATATGGATTATTCACAATATGATTTCAAAGATTCAACTGAGATGTATGTTCATCTTAGTAAGAAAGGCCTGACAAAAGATACTGTTATTGAAATTAGTAAAATGAAAAATGAACCACAATGGATGTTGGATTTTAGATTACGTTCTTATGAAATTTTCATGAAAAAACCAATGCCAACTTGGGGTGGTGATCTAAGTGTTATTGACTTCCAAAATATTTACTATTATGCCAAAGCATCTGACAAGGTAGAAAAGAATTGGGATGACGTACCAGAAAATGTAAAGAAAACATTTGACAAACTTGGAATTCCAGAAGCTGAAAAGAAATTCTTGGCTGGAGTTGGTGCACAATATGAGTCTGAAGTTGTTTATCATAGTTTAAGAGAAGATTTAG
>Ga0233427_10002337_pt1 | contig 18142 bp, 19 predicted proteins | sample SI_118_April2016_5_FD_179885 | JGI IMG/M metagenome (GOLD analysis project Ga0233427, IMG submission 179885) | Seawater microbial communities from Saanich Inlet, British Columbia, Canada - SI_118_April2016_100_MG | ecosystem: Environmental > Aquatic > Marine > Inlet | place: Canada: British...
AGCAGGTAGGGACCGAGACCGCGCACCACACCGCTGTCTCCGCGTTTCACCATCGCGTCACTCCTGAATCCTGGCCGGCTTTAATCTGACGGTCCTAGCTCCGCCTGGACGCTAGCAAACACACGCGGCAGGCTCTACTCGTGGGTGAAGACGTCACCCAGCGCGCTCATTTCCTCCAGCGCCCTACCGCAACCTCGGGCGACGCAGGTCAGGGGGTCGTCAGCCACCACAACGGGCAATCCTGTCTCCTGCATCAGTCGCCGGTCCATATCACGAATCAAGGCGCCCCCACCCCCAATCACCATTCCACGATCTCCGATATCCGCGGCAAGCTCTGGCGGGGTATTTTCCAGGGTCTCACGGATCACCTGAACGATCTGGCGAAGTGAATCACTAATGGCTTCGTAGACTTCATCACTACCGATCGTGAGACTATGGGACATACCCTGGGCAAGATCCCGCCCTTTGACCTCCATTTCACGATGATCTGACTCATCCCAAGCAGTACCGATCGCCTTTTTTACCCGCTCGGCTGTCGCCTCGCCGATAAGCAGACCATGACGGCGGCGGACGTAATTGATAATTGCCTCGTCGAAGGTATCTCCAGCCACACGGATCGACGTCGCATAGACGATTCCGCCCAGGGAAAGCACTGCGACTTCCGTTGTGCCACCACCGATATCGACCACCAGCGATCCAGTGGGCTCCGCCACCGGCAATGAGGCACCGATAGCCATCGCCATCGGCTCTTCGATCAGGAAGACTTCGCGGGCGCCGGCAGTAATCGCTGATTCACGTATCGCACGACGCTCCACTTGGTTCGAGCCGCCGGGAACACAGATAACAATTCTGGGCGACGAAAAGAAGCGGTTCTGCTGGACCTTGCGGATGAAATACTTCAGCATAACTTCGGCGACCGTGAAATCCGCAATCACACCTTCTTTCAGCGGCCGGATAGCCTGGATATTGCCCGGCGTCCGGCCCAGCATCATCTTGGCTTCCTGTCCGACCGCAAGAACGGTTTTCTCAGGCGCCAGGGAGCCGGTACGAATGGCGACCACCGAAGGTTCGTTGAGAATCACGCCCCGATCAGGTACGTAGACCAGTGTGTTAGCCGTCCCCAGATCGACCGCCAGGTCATTGGAGAAAAATCCGAAAAGACGTTTGAGTACCATGAGTCGCCGCGGCATGAAAAAATGGCTGGTGCGAAGCCGGTAATCTATCACAGGGCATCACGATACCCCTAACGGCTAGGATATAATTACGTGCCTTCTTTTGCGCTCCAGTAATCCAGTGTCAATTTCTCAGAAAGACGTCCTTCGTGTCGCCCACCTCGCCCGAATCAGAGTTGCTCCGGACGAACTGGGGCGATATCAGGAAGGCCTCTCGGGCATCCTTTCTCTGGTCACCCAGATGCATGACTGCGATACCGACGGAATCGAACCGATGGCGCATCCGCAGGACATCCAGCTAAGACTGCGTGAGGACAAGGTCACGGAAACCGACCAGCGCGCCGCAATGCAGGAAAGCGCGCCCCGCGTTGATGAAGGGCTGTACCTCGTTCCCCGGGTTATTGAATAACTCCATCTCCGGGTTTGCAGTGACGCGCAAAAATCGCAACTGAAGGGCTTTCCCATGTTCCATGAGTACAGCCTAACCGCACTTCGCGACATGCTGCGCCGGCGCGAGATCAGCAGCACCGAGCTGACCCGTCATTGTCTGGACCGGATCAATGAACACCGCGATCTCAATGCATTTATAACCATAGACGAGTCCGGCGCCATGGCCACGGCCACCGCGGCAGACAAACGCCTAGGTCAGGGTGAGCAAGGCCTCCTCACCGGGATTCCCATTGCGCATAAGGACATCTTCTGCACCAAAGGGATGCTCACGACCTGCGGCTCAAAGATGCTGGAAACCTTTGTTTCGCCCTATGACGCGACAGTCGTGGACCGTCTGGCCCGGGAAGGCGCTGTACTCGTCGGCAAAACCAACATGGATGAGTTTGCGATGGGCTCGTCCAATGAGACCTCTTTTTTCGGCGTGGTGAAAAACCCCTGGGACCCTAAGCGTGTCCCCGGCGGCAGTTCCGGCGGCTCCGCAGCAGCGGTGGCGGCCGGGCTGGTTCCAGGTGCAACAGGGACAGACACCGGTGGATCTATCCGCCAGCCCGCCGCTTTCTGCGGATTGACAGGGCTTAAGCCAAGTTACGGACGGGTCTCACGCTACGGCATGATTGCCTTCGCCTCTTCCCTTGATCAGGGTGGTCCGATTACCCGAAACGCCGAGGACGCAGCCTTGATGCTGAGGTGCATGGCGGGATTTGATCCGCGCGATTCCACATCTATCGATGAGCCGGCTCCCGAACTGGCATCGATGCTTAGCATCGATCTGAAAGGACTGCGGATCGGCCTGCCGAAAGAATTTTTTGATGACTCGGTGCAGGGTGATGTTCTTGAAAAGGTCCGTGAGGCTGTCGCCGTCTTTGAGCGTCTTGGCGCCACACTGGTGGATGTCTCGTTACCCAACAGCGCCGCGGGGATTCCCTGCTATTACGTTATTGCACCCGCCGAAGCATCGTCAAACCTCTCGCGCTTCGACGGCGTGCGATTCGGTCATCGTTCTCAAGATGCAGCTGAACTCCTGGATCTCTATGAGAACTCCCGGGCAGAAGGCTTTGGCGAGGAAGTCAAGCGCAGAATTCTGATCGGCACGTACGCGCTGTCTGCCGGGTACTATGACGCATACTATCTCAAGGCGCAGAAAATTCGGCGGGTCATTGCACAAGATTTTGCAGCGGCATTTGAACAGTGTGACATTATCGTTGGACCGACCAGCCCGACCACGGCATTTCCAATCGGCGAGAAGACCCAAGATCCTGTGGCGATGTATCTCAATGACATCTTCACAAATACCGTCAACCTGGCAGGCCTGCCCGGGTTGTCGATTCCTTGTGGTTTTGATACCAACGGACTGCCGGTCGGGATGCAGTTGATTGGCCGGTTCATGGATGAGGCAGCCCTTCTGGGCTTCGCACACCAATTCCAGTTGGAAACCGCCTGGCACCAGAGCGTGCCGACGGGGTTCTGAGCATGGAGTTCGAATGCGTCATCGGCCTTGAAGTCCACGTACAGTTGATGACCCAAAGCAAGATCTTTTCAGGATCTTCCACCGCCTACGGCGCTTCGGCCAATACCCAGGCCTGTGCAGTCGATATCGGCCTGCCAGGGGTACTCCCCGTGATGAACTGCGAGGCGGTCCTCATGGCTGCTACTTTCGGTCTTGCAGTGGGCGCGACGGTCAACCCCGTGTCTGTCTTTGCGCGGAAAAACTACTTCTACCCGGATCTGCCCAAGGGCTACCAGATTAGTCAGTATGAGATTCCCGTTGTCAGCGGAGGCAGCCTTGAGATTGCAACAGAGGAAGGTAATAAAGTCATTCGAATCACCCGAGCCCATCTTGAGGAGGATGCCGGGAAGTCACTTCATGAGGATTTTCACGGCATGACCGGAATTGACCTGAACCGCGCGGGCACGCCGCTGCTCGAAATCGTCTCCGAGCCAGACCTACGTTCTCCCGGCGAAGCCGTTGCCTATCTCAAGAAACTCCATGCGCTCGTCAGGACCTTAAAGATCTGTGACGGCAACATGCAGGAAGGATCCTTCCGCTGTGATGCCAATATATCAATCCGGCCCCGGGGTGAAACCGCGCTCGGGACCCGAGCCGAACTCAAGAACATCAACTCCTTTCGCTTCGTGGAACGGGCCCTGCATTATGAAATTGACCGGCAAATTTCCGTTATCGAATCAGGCGGTACGATTGCACAGGAAACCCGCCTTTACGATCCGGATGCGGATCTCACCCGGTCGATGCGCGGCAAGGAAGAGGCACATGATTACCGATATTTTCCTGACCCGGATTTGCCGCCGCTAGCAATCAGCCGGGCCGACCTCGAGCAACTGCGGGCACAGTTGCCGGAACTGCCCGACGCAAGACAGGCCAGATTTATTTCAGAATATCAACTGAGCGAAGATGATGCGGCCCAACTGACATCAGAAACCGAGATTGCCGACTATTTCGAATCCGCGCTGGAACAAGCAGGGGGTGAATCGCGCCTGGCCGCAAACTGGATCAACGGCGAACTGATGTCCTGGCTCAACAAAAGCGATCTTCTGATTACCGAGAGTCCGGTGACGCCTGCCATGCTGGGTCAGTTGATTCAGCGAATCCGCGATAACACCGTCTCCGGAACGACTGCCAAGGAGGTCTTTGCTGCCCTTTGGGACGGTGAAGGCGGCGGTAATGTCGATACGGTGATTGAAAAGAAAGGATTGACCCAGATCACCGATACCGAAGCGATCGCCGGGGTCGTGAGCAAGGTGATTCAGGCTTTTCCTAAACAGGCTGAGCAAGTGCGCTCCGGCGAAGAAAAAGTCATCGGCTTTATGGTCGGTCAGGTCATGAAGGCGACCTCGGGCAAGGCTAATCCACAAGCCGTTAACGAAGAACTGAAAAAACAACTTCTGGGCTAATCAACCAATGATGCCATGCAACGCCCACTATGATGAAAATGCTATCAGGCTCCCAACCGCACCATGGGCGCAAGACCTAAGATCGAGTAAAGTAGCTGCGTGACGGATTTGTTCGCCAACGCCATGAAGATCACGAAGCCCCTTACCGGAATCCTAGTGACAGTGCTGACTGTAGCCGCGTTGGTCGCCTGCAGTGGAGGCAGTAGTGGCGGCGTTTATAACCAGACTTTTAACGTGAGCGGCCAATGGGCGGGCACCATCAGTGACGGGGCGGGTGTCGCAAGGGCCGCCAGCATGACCCTTTCTGATAGCGGCGGCGTCAGCGGCACCGTCAGCGTGACAGGGCACACGTGTATTTCTGGGGGCAACCTAACCGGGACGGCGGTTCAGGCACCCGCCAATACCACCGGAGATAATCCCTTGACCGCTGATCAGGAAAACAGCAACGAAGGTACCGTCAGTCTCACCATCACTTCGGGGCAGGCAACGGGCGGGGTCAGTGCGGTGACCATCTCCGATGGCGGCGCCGGCTATACCTCCGTGCCGGTGGTGAGTTTCAGCGAACCACCTAGCGGCGGCACGCGTGCAAAGGGTAATGCGCTTATCGGAGGGCCCGGTCGTGTTTCCTCAATTACAGTATCTAATGCTGGAGCCGGATATACCAGTGTTATTGTTGTCACAATTGGCGCACCCTCAATAAGCGGCGGCGTCCAGGCTACCGCCACGGCAACAGTAGAAGGTGGCGAAATCAAAGGCTTCGTGATTACAAACCCGGGAAGCGGGTACAACATCGTGCCCAGTGTAACCATCACAGACGAGGGAGGTGGTACCGGCGGGGTTGGAACTGCGGTGCTCTCTGAAACGGACTCCGGGCAGGTAACAGGAGTAGTCATCACCAACCCGGGTTCAGGATACGTGTTGGCACCGAGTGTCTTTTTCTCAGGTGGTGGTGGATCGGGCGCGATCGCGGCAGCTGAGATCGATACAGCGACAGTCTCCGACAGCGTGACGTTCACCCTCGCAGGTTCTTCTTCTTCATTGAATGGCACCTACAGCGGTGTCTGGAAAAGCAATACCGACACATGCTCTGTTGAAACGAGCGGCACTGTCACGCTCTCCCGACTGTAATTACCGCCGCCTCGGATCATCCTAGCCCGTCACATCGTTGCGAATATAAGCCGGTGCGGCTTCGTGCCATTCACCCGAGGCGCCCTGGTCTAGTAAGCGTCTGGCGATGTGAGCTCCCGATGATGCGTGGGGAAACTCCCCTGAGCGCCAGACAATCTCGTCATTTTTCTGGAAAATCGTCGAATAGCGATCCCAGCCGCTGCCAGTACCGATGCACCCGGTGGCAAATGTGCTCACGGCATCTGGATCGCTGACCCGAGGTGGCTCGTGCCAGCGCCAACCCCCTAGTGCTGCTTCGTCACGCTCCAGGCAGCCCCAGTACACCTGTTCCATTCGGGCATCAATGGCTGCCAGAATCCGATCTTTTGGCCTGACTTCCGCGACCATCGCCTCCGCCAGCGTCATTAGAGAAGAGACCGCAAACAGGGGTTTCTTGAGGGCCAGCGCGAGTCCCTGGGCAACCCCAGCGCCAATGCGAATCCCCGTGAAGGATCCCGGCCCGGCATCGTAAACAATTGCATCTAGATCATCACGCAAGACACCGGCTTGATTCAGCACCTCTTCAATCATGCCCAGCAACAGCCGGGAGTGCCCCTGTGGGTCCAGCGCACTGCGTTGATGGGCCTCAGCTTCCACAAGGCACGCGGCGGAACAGGATTCGGTGGCCGTATCCACGGCCAGAATTCGTAGCGGTTTAGCGCGCATCCGGCCTGTCGTCAGAGGCGGGCAACACACCGAGACAAGGCGTCTTGCCAGTCGGGCATTTTCACCTGAAGTATCTGATGCAAGCGATCACAATCTAGGACGGAATACGCCGGACGAGGCGCCGGTGTTGGATAGGACTCGGTTAGGATGGCACTGAGATCAACCTTCTCGATTCCGGCAACCTCAAAGATCCTCTGTGCAAAGCCATACCAACTGGTGACCCCGGAGTTGGTGGCATGGAAAATTCCGTAAACATCCTCGCGGCCTTTCTCCAGCGCATCCACCGCAGCCACACTGGCCATGCCAAGGTCCCAAGCGAAGGTCGGCGATCCTACCTGATCATCCACTACACGCAGTGGCTTACCTTCTGAAGCAACCCGCAGCATTGTCTTGAGAAAATTGCGCCCGATATGGGAGTACAGCCATGCCGTGCGAAAGATGATGTGGCGATCGGTTTCTCCAGCTACTGCCTGCTCGCCTTCAAGTTTGGTTCTTCCGTACACACTGGCCGGCGCGGCCGGCGCATGCTCTGTATACGGCGCCGACGCACTCCCGCCAAAGACATAGTCGGTGGAATAATGGATCAGGGGAATATCGCGGATCCGGCAGGACTTCGCCATAGCGGCCGGTGCGTCAGCGTTGATCAACTGCGCGAGCGCAGGCTCGGATTCGGCTTTATCCACGGCAGTGTAGGCAGCGGCATTAATCACCAGCGCCGGCGCATGCTCAGTTATCAAATCCGGCACGCTCTCAGGCTGCGAGAGATTTACCTCTGGCTGGTCTAGAAATGTGACCTCGTGATGGCTCGGCAGCAGTTCGGCGAGCGCAGAACCCAACTGACCGACCCGACCAAACACCAGAATACGCATCGCCTATTCTCCGAGAAACAGTTCAGGTAATTCGGCTAGCGCAGGTGCGACCAGATCTTTATCAGACAGGATCGGATCCTTTATCGGCCACTCAATTCCGATGTTTGGATCGTTCCAAAGCACCCCCGCGTCATCGGCAGGAACATAAAGAGAAGTGCACTTGTAGGTCATCTCCGAGATATCGCTCAGCACACAGAACCCGTGTGCAAAACCCGGGGGGACATACAACTGTTTGCGGTTTTCGGCCGAGAGAGTCAACCCAAACCACTCGCCAAAATGGGGCGAACTCTGCCGGATATCCACTGCTACATCGAAGATCTCCCCAACGAGCGCCCGGACCAGTTTGCCCTGCCAGGTCGGATACTGATAGTGAAGGCCGCGTAGCACCCCGCGGGTGGAACGAGAGTGGTTGTCCTGGACAAAACTTGTTGGAAGTCCCGCATCAGCGAAATCCCGGGCGTTGAAACTTTCCATGAAAAAGCCGCGCTCGTCATCAAATACGCGTGGCTCCACAATAACAACACCGGGCAAGGAGGTCTGGGTGACAGTAATCAAGTGGTCAGGCCGAAAGGTGCTCGCAATGGAAACCATAAGGATAACTGAATTGCATCCCTACAGGACACAGAACCTACCATTAGGGGTGGTTCCGGCTTGCTTTCCAGCCGTGACGGACTGATCAGGAGGTAGTGAAGAAACTCTTGAGACGGTCCGACCAGGAGCTTTCCCGAGGCGAGTGGCGCTCGCCACCGGCCTTCACCATATCATCAAACTCGCGCAGGAGTTCTCGTTGCTTCCGAGTGAGATTCACCGGGGTCTCAATCTTGATTTTGCAGAAAAGATCGCCAACCGCGCCCGATCGCACATTCCGCACACCTTTGCTCTTCAATCGAAAGACCCGCTCCGATTGACTTTCCGAGGGAACCTTGAGTTGGGCACGTCCACTCAAGGTGGGGATCTCGATTTCCCCGCCAAGCGTTGCCATAGCGATACTGACCGGCATCTCGCAATACAGGTTATCGCTGTCACGCGAGAAGATGGGATGCTGACGGATGCGGATCTGGACATAAAGATCGCCGCTGCCGCTGGTCGCACTCCCCTGCCCCTCGCCCCCGAGACGAATTTGATCACCATCATCCACGCCGGCAGGCACCTTGACCTGAAGCGTCTTGGTTTTTTGAACGGTTCCGCTTCCACTGCAGTCGCTACAGGGAGACTGAATCACCGTACCGCGACCGCGGCAATCGGGACAAGCCTGCTGAATTGAGAAAAATCCCTGCTGCATCCGTACCTGGCCCTGTCCTTTGCAAGTCGCACAGGCCGTGGGAGAAGTACCTGGCCGGGCGCCGGAACCGCTGCAGGTATCGCAACGGACCTGCGAGGGGATACGGATCCGCGACTCGGAACCATGAACCGCTTCTTCAAGGGAAAGTTCAAGCGTGTACTGCAAATCTGCACCCCGACCTGCCCCGCCCCGCCTGGCGCCTCCGCCGAAGATATCGCCGAAGATATCGCCGAAGATATCGCCGAAGCCGGCAGCCCCTGGACCCGCGCCACCCATACCACCAGAAGGATCCACGCCCGCGTGGCCGAACTGATCATAGGCTGAGCGTTTCTGAGGATCTGCCAGAATCTCATAGGCTTCCTTCGCCTCTTTAAAGGATTTTTCTGCAGCCTCATCATCCGGATTTCGATCCGGATGGTATTTCATGGCAAGCCGGCGATAGGCCTTTTTGAGATCGGCCTCGGATGCCGCACGCTCAACACCCAGCACCTCGTAATAATCCCGTTTCGCCATAATTCTGCCCAGTATTTCCTTTATCTCAAAACCTGATCAACAGCAAAAGCCGGCACTTCCACATGCCGGCCCTGCTGATGCGTTCCCGACCGGGCCTTGTATTGAAGGCCCACCCTGAAAACACTTAGTCGTCTTTCTTGTCTTTAACCTCTTCAAATTCTGCATCCACAACATCATCACCGGAAGGCGCCTCGCCTCCGGAAGTTGCATCCGTAGCGCCGGCCGGAGCATCGTCCTGCGCCTGATACATCTGCTCTGCCATTTTATGGCTCGACTCCATCAGAGCGCTGGTCTTGGCCTGGATTTCCGAAACATCTTCGGTCGTGAGCGTCTCTTCAAGGTCAGCGATAGCGCTTTCGATGCTTTCTTTTTCGCTGGCTTCCACCTTGTCGCCGGCTTCGGAAAGAGTTTTTCTCACCGTATGGATCATCGCTTCACCCTGGTTACGTGCATCAACCAGTTCACGTGTCTTGCGGTCCTCTTCGGCATGGGTCTCGGCATCCTGAACCATGCGTTCAATCTCGTCATCGGAAAGGCCTGAGCCGGCGGTAATCTTGATCTTGTTTTCCTTTCCAGTTGCCTTGTCTTTAGCCGAGACATGCAAAATACCGTTGGAATCTATATCGAAGGTCACTTCAATCTGGGGCATACCCCGCGGCGCAGAAGGAATATCCGAAAGGTCGAAGCGGCCCAGAGATTTGTTGTGCTGCGCCATCTCACGCTCTCCCTGCAGCACATGAACAGTAACCGCCGTCTGGTTGTCATCGGCGGTGGAGAACACCTGATTCGCTTTGGTGGGAATGGTCGTGTTCTTCTCGATCAGTTTGGTCATCACACCACCCAAGGTCTCGATACCCAGCGACAGCGGTGTAACGTCTAACAGAAGCACGTCTTTAACATCTCCGCCGAGCACGCCGCCCTGAATGGCAGCACCGACGGCAACCGCTTCATCAGGATTGACGTCACGCCGGGGATCTTGGCCGAAGAAGTCCTTTACCGCGTCCTGTACCTTGGGCATCCGGATCTGACCACCGACCAGGAGCACGTCATCAATGTCGGAAGCCGAGAGGTTGGCATCCTGAAGTGCAGTCTTGCACGGATCAATGGTACGGCTGATCAGATCATCCACCAGCGACTCAAATTTCGCGCGCGACAGTTTCAGGTTGAGGTGCTTGGGGCCACTCTGGTCTGCCGTAATGTAAGGCAGATTGATCTCAGTCTGCGAACTCGAGGAGAGTTCAATTTTAGCTTTTTCAGCGCCCTCTTTTAGCCGCTGCATAGCCAACGGGTCGCCGCGCAGATCCATTCCCTGGTCCTTCTTGAACTCGTCTGCCAGGTAATCGATCAGCCGGCGGTCAAAATCTTCGCCCCCGAGGAAAGTATCACCGTTGGTTGAGAGCACCTCGAACTGGTGCTCACCGTCAACGTCGGCGATCTCGATAATGGAGATGTCAAAGGTTCCCCCTCCGAGGTCGTACACCGCGATCTTCCGATCGCCCTGCTGTTTTTCCATTCCGTATGCCAGGGCAGCCGCGGTGGGCTCATTGATGATTCGTTTGACTTCAAGACCCGCAATCCGGCCAGCGTCCTTAGTGGCCTGGCGCTGAGAATCATTAAAATAGGCCGGCACGGTGATGACTGCCTCGGTAACTTCAGTACCCAGATAACTTTCGGCTGTCTGCTTCATCTTCTGAAGCACACGTGCGGATACCTCGGGCGGTGCCATCTGCTTGCCTTTGGCCTCGATCCAGGCATCACCGTTCTTGGCTTTAACGATTTTGTAAGGCATTAGGTCCAGATCACGCTGCACCACCTCCTCATCGAACTTGCGCCCGACAAGCCGCTTCGAAGCAAAAATAGTGTTGTGCGGGTTGGTAACGGCCTGGCGCTTGGCGGACTGGCCGACGAGCACTTCGTCGTCGTCGGTGAAAGCCACAACCGAAGGCGTAGTCCGGTCCCCTTCACTGTTCTCCAGAACCTTCGGCTTGCCGCCATCCATCACGGCTACACACGAGTTCGTGGTGCCCAAGTCAATTCCAATAATGCTCGCCATGTTTTTGTCCTCAAATGCGGTACGGGGGCGTACCGTAATAATTCAAAACTACTATTAAAGTGGGGATAATGCTGGGGTTTTCAAGCACCTGATACGGGTTTTTCATCCCTGTCATCGTCATCCGGCGCCTTCGCCACAATTACTCTCGCTGGACGCAGCAGCCGGTCGTGCAGTCGGTACCCTTTCTGGATGACCTGGCAGATGTGGTTGGGCTCAACCTCACCCGATGGTGCAAGTGTCATTGCCTGATGTGACTCCGGATCGAGCTTGTCACCGACCTCGGGGCTGATCTCAAATACAGAAAAGCGCTCGAACGCAGAGTCCAGTTGCCTGAGGGTCAGTTCCAGCCCCTCGACTACCCGCTCCACCACGCCTTCGGCGCCCTCTAGATCGACGGACCGTGCAAGATCTAGGCTATCACGAACATTCAGCAGCTCGCTCGCAAAGCCCTCCAAGGCAAAACGCCGGGCATTGCTGATCTCGGTCTGGGCCCGCTTTCGAGCGTTCTCAGCATCCGCATGCGCTCGCAGAAATTCATTTCGCAGTTGTGCGTTTTCAGTCCGCAGCACATCGATATCATCAAGCGCGGCAGGAGCATCATCGTCTTCTCGCGCTTCCCCGTCTTGTGCTTCACCTGGAGCGGGGGCTGTCTCAGGCGCATCGGCTGCGGTTTCGAGAGGCTCGCTCACGGCCTCCTCCTGGACTTCGTCGGTCGGATTTTCTGGTCTGACGGCAGTCATAAACGAAATCTCTCTCCTGGGATCTGGGCGCAACTGGGTTGAAACGAGTATTTGGGGATAGAAGCGGGTTTTTCAAGCCCGCCGGATAAAGCCGGAGCAAATCCGGCTCAGTGCAGTCCGCGAAGCGCGCTGCCAAGGACTCGGGCTGTGATATCAACGACCGGGATCACCTCCTCATAGGCCATCCGCGTCGGCCCTATCACGCCAATAACGCCGATACAACGGCCCTCATCCTGGTACGGAGCGGTGACCACGCTGCAGTCGGTCAGGGCGCTGTACCCGGATTCCTCGCCGATAAAAATACTGATACCGCTGGCACGCATACTCTTGTCCAGAAGGTTCAACAGGTCCTGTTTAGTCTTGAAGGTATCGAAGATCTCGCGAAGTTTCCCCAACTGATCAAAATCAGGGATCCCGAGTAACTTTGTCTCGCCGCTGACAACGACTCCCTCTTCAGCCGACTCTTCATCCAGCAACTGACTCGCCATTTCGACTGCCGTGCGCATCATGCGGTTCATTTCGTCACTGTCCCGCTCCATATCCAGCAACAGTCGATGACGCACCTCGTGCAACGCAAGGCCAGCGTGACGGGAGTTGAAAAAGTTGGCGGCCTCGACAAGTTCACTCGCGGATAACGTCTTGTCGAGAAAGATCACTCGGTTCTGCACACGGCCATCGTCGGTCACCAGAATCGCCAACACCCGATCCTCCGAGAGCTCGAGGAATTCGACCTGGCGAAGTTTGGCTTTGTCAGAACCTGGCAGCATGATGACACCGGCGTATTGCGTAATGTCCGATAACAACTCTGAAGCAGACTCCAGCAGTTCCTCGGTATCTTTTGCGCCGGCCAGCGCATCAACGATTTCCTTCGAACTGGAACGCCCGGGGGCCTGCATCTGAAGTAGGCTGTTGACAAAGACCCGATAACCCAACTGGGTGGGTACACGGCCTGCCGAAGTATGGGGCGCCCGAATGAGACCGAGGTCTTCAAGATCCGCCATCACATTGCGGATGGTAGCTGCGCTGAGGTCGAGGCCCGGTTCCCGCGAAAGCGTCCGCGAGCCGACAGGCTCCCCATCGCTGACGTAACGGCGGATCAGCAGTTTCAGCAGATTATGCGCCCGGTCATTGAGTTCCAGATGTTGCAGATTATCAACGGGTTCTGTCACGAGCTTACTGCCGGAAAATGAATGTAAAATGCTGGCAAAAGGTCTTTGGGTTTGCGGTGTAATCATACCACCGGATGATTCCTCCGTAATCAGCCCCTTTCGACGGCCCAAAAAACTGAATGACCCATCGGTTACCGTAAAAATTATGATTTTCAAATCAATCGGCCTATTTGGGCGATATCAGGATGTGGCGGTCAAAGCCACCTTGAACGAGATTCGCGAGCACCTCGAGCAGCGGGGCCGGTCTGTTTTCCTCGGCGACACCACGCATCAGGAGATTGAGGGACTGCGCATTGGGGACAGTGGCCAACCGCTGGCAGAAACGATCGATCTCGGCATTGTCGTCGGGGGGGACGGCACAATGCTGCACGTGACAAGCGCACTGGCCCGGGTGAGCCTGCCCGTGATTGGCATCAACATGGGCCGGCTGGGCTTTCTCACTGATATTCCCGCCGATACCTTCCGGAATGATCTCGATCTCATGCTTGAAGGTGAATTTGAGATCGAGGAACGCATGATGCTCAAAGCCGGCCTGACCCGGAACGGGGCGATCCAGGCTGAGCGTCTGGCACTTAATGATGTGGTCCTCTCTAAGGGTGCAACCGGCAAGATGATTGAGTTCGATACCCGGGTCAATGGTGAACCTATCGGCCGCGTGCGTGGCGATGGTGTGATTGTTGCGACTCCTACAGGTTCAACCGCCTACGCCCTATCTGCCGGCGGACCGATCTTGCACCCACTCCTCCCCGCGATCGTCCTGACACCGATCTGTCCCCATACGCTGGGGCAACGGCCGATCGTCCTCGACAAATATTCCGACATTCAAATCGATTTTGTCGAATCAGATAACGAAAAAGGCCACGCCTTCGTCGACGGCCTCGATTTCGCCGTGGTCCACACAGGTGAAAGTCTCACGATCACGCCGGCTGAGCTTTCGGCACGCCTGGTGCGGATCAAAGGCCACAGTCATTACGAAGTACTGCATTCCAAACTGGGTTGGGGCTGATCTGGCAGACCGCTATGATCAACTGGATCGATGTCCGTGATTTCGTTGTCATCAAACATGTCCAGATCACCTTCGAACCCGGCTTAACGGTAATCACCGGGGAGACCGGCGCAGGCAAATCGGTAGTGGTCGATGCACTCGCTATGCTGCTCGGCGGACGGGCATCGGGTGATCTGGTTCGCAGCGGCTCCGAACGTGCAGAGATTCAGGCAGATTTCGATATCAGTAATCTTGCGCCGGCCTGCGAGTGGCTTGCCCGGATGGAACTCAACGGTGAGGAGGGCGAGTGCACCCTTCGAAGAACAGTTTACCCTGAGAAAGCTTCACGTGGTTTCATCAACGGTCGCCCGGTGCCGATACAGTCACTGCGTGAATTGGGGGCGTTACTCGCCGACATTCATGGCCAGCACGAACATCACAGACTGCTGCAGCGCGATGTACAGCGGAGGGTATTGGATGACAGCGCAGGGATCTCGGGTGACGTCCTGGCGTTGGCGGCAACGGCTGCGGAGGTGGCACACCTCACCACCGAACTCGTCCAGGTCCAATCCGGCATGGATGCCCGCCGAGAGCGCGAATCACTACTGCGTCATCAGGTTGACGAACTCACGGCCCTTGCTCCTGATCCGGATGAGTTCCAGCAAATTGGTGAAAAATACACACGTCTCTCCCATACCCAAGAACTGGCACAAGGCGCGTGGCAACTGCTCCAGGAGCTTGACCAGGCAGAAGATGTTTCTGCGTCCGCGGTATTAACCCGAGCTGCCGGCCGGCTGGGTGAACTTGCCGCCTATGACGCTCGTCTTCGCGTGCTCGCAGATCAGATCGAAAGTATCGATACCCAACTCACCGATACAGTCGGAGAACTTCAGCGGTACTGCGATAACTACACGCTGGAACCCGATGAACTCGAGAGAATCGATCAGCGCCTTCGTGTGCTGCACGATGCAGGGCGCAAATACCGGGTTGCCCCTAAATCCCTGAAATCTCTATGGGAAGACCTGGCGCAGGATCTTTTGAAACTGAGCACTGCAATAAACAACCCAGAAGCTCTTGAAAAACAGCTACACAAAGCGCAGCAACAATACGACAAACAAGCCCGGGGTGTTTCCAAGTCCCGTAGCGACGCGGCGGACAGCCTCGCGAAGGCGGTCAATGCCCAGTTACCGTCACTGGGGCTGGAGGCTGCCAAGTTCCGGGTGACGCTGCAAAAAGAGCATGCCGATATGAGAAGCCCCCATGGGCTTGAGAACGTATATTTCGAACTGCAATCGGCGCCCGACCTTGCCTTTGCGCCACTTGAGCGTGCCGCATCCGGTGGCGAGCTGTCGCGAGTCAGCCTTGCCATTCAGTTCACCGTTGCACAAGCGACGCCGACACCCTCGTGCATCTATGACGAAGTTGATGTCGGAATTGGCGGTCGGGTCGCGGAGATTGTGGGCCAGAAACTCAGATCACTGGCGCAGACTCAACAGATCCTGTGCATTACACACCTACCCCAGGTGGCCGCTCAAGGGCAGCATCATCTTCGCGTCACACGCTTATCGGGTGATGAGACCCAGGTAGAATTAGAGCCTCTGGATTCGCCAGGCCGCATCGAAGAACTAGCGCGTATGCTCGGGGGTGTCGAGATTACTGCCAAAACTCGTGCACACGCCGAAGAATTACTTTCCCGGGCTCTGATATGACCGCATTGATTCGCGCTGCCACAACGGCAGACGTACCGACGATACATGCGCTGCTCCGAGACTACGCTGACGATGGGCAGTTGCTCGCCCGCTCGACAGACGAGATCGGTGAGCACCTGCAACGGTTTGTGGTTGCCGAAAACAATGGAGAGGTTCGCGGTTGCGGATCCCTTGAACTGTTTTCCCGGGAACTTGGTGAGGTCCGTAGCCTCGCTGTCCACCCGGATCATCATGGCCATGGTCTCGGGCAGAAAATGGTGGATGAGATCGAGCAAATGGCTCAGGAACTCGGGCTCACCCGCATTATTGCCCTCACCTATGTGCCGGGGTTTTTCCGTAAACTCGGCTACCAGATTGTTGCGATGGAAAGCCTTCCGGAAAAGGTGTTCGGCGTCTGTGTCACCTGCCCGAAGTTCGACCACTGTGATGAGATTGCGATGCAGAAGACGCTGCCGACTGCATAGCTGCCCCTGACGAAACTGCCATCCGTTATGATTCAACTCATGTCCATCTCCCGTATCCGCCTACTGAAGGCTGCGCTCTACCTCATCATCGGAGCGTCACTATTGGTATTAAATGGCTGCGTTCGCAGTTATCGGGTGGAAATTCAACAGGGCAATGTCATCAGCGCGGAGCAGATCGAGAAGATCACCCCTGGTACATCTCGTAATGAGGTCCGGTTTATCCTAGGAACCCCACTCATCGAGGACCCTTTCCACGCAGAACGATGGGATTACTTCTATAGCCTCGATCCAGCCAAAGGAGAACTGGTCACCAAGTATCGATTGAGTGTGTGGTTTGAAAATGACCAAGTGTTACGGACTGTGGTGGAAGGCGCGGGACTGCCGGGGGCTATCGAGCCCGATCTGGAGGAGGACAGCCCCGGCTTCTTCTCGCAACTATGGGACAAAGTCACCCCTTCGGACGACTGACCTTTTTTCTCTGTGCGCGCAGTCGGCGCGCCTCTGTCGGACTTAACTGCAGCCGACGATAGATCTCAACCCGGTCCCCATCTGTGAGTTGGGTATCGAGTTCGACCCGGCGGGAGAAGATCCCGACTGGAACGGTTTCAAGATCGATCTCTGAAAATACCCCTAAGACTCCCGAAACAAGGACCGCGTCACGCACGGTTGACCCGGGCGCCATATTTATCACCTCCCGGAACTGTCGCTCTGGCAACGCGTAGACAACGGTGATCTCAAGCAAAGGCGCGCTCTCCATACAGCACCTTGGCCCGCTCAACAAACGCATCAATGAGTTCGGTGCAGATCCGGCTAAAGATTGGCCCGAGGATTTTGTTGCCCAACGGGCCCGATAGGGAAAAGTCCACTTCGAGCCTGACTTCACTTGCCAGCGCGTCCAGTGATTTGAAATACCAGAGCCCTTCCAGTGACTCAAAGGCAGCGCCCTCATCAAGGGTCATCCGAATCCTCGAATCGAGATCCATATGGTTACGGGTCGTAAATGACGTCGTCCAGCCTTTGTAACTGATGTCGACCTGGGCCACGATGGTGTTTTCTTCGGACTCAAGAATCCGGGATGCGCTGCACCAGGGCAAAAACTCCTCATACCGGTCGACATCGCCTGCCAGTACATACATCTCGTGAGCCGTATACGGCACGATCAGGGAGCGTTGAACTTTCGCCACCGCGCTTCTTCAATCCTTGAAAACCCTGATTATAGAACCGGATCGAGGGCATAAACGCTGAATAAACCCTTAGAATGGGCATGACGCTAAAAGTGTTTTCTCCAGCGGGAATCAGACAAGATGTCAGGAAGTAAAGCCAAGTCGGATAGCAGTATTGCCCGCAACAAAAAGGCGTGGCATGACTATTTCATCGAGGAAGAATTCGAGGCTGGCCTTGTGCTCGAGGGGTGGGAGGTCAAAAGTCTGCGGGAAGGTCGCGCACAGATCAAGGAAGGTTATGTGATCATCCGTACGGGTGAACTATTTCTTTTTGGCGCACATTTCTCGCCGCTGCCAGCCGCATCAACCCACATCTCGCCCGACCCGACCCGTACCCGCAAGCTCCTCCTGCACGCGAATGAGATCAGCAAACTCATTGGCGGCGTGGAGCGAAAGGGCTACACGCTGGTCCCCCTGTCACTCTACTGGAAGAACGGCCGAGCCAAACTCAAAATTGCTCTCGCTAAGGGAAAAAAACAGCACGACAAACGGGCTAGCATCCGCCAGCGCGAATGGGATCGCGATGCACACCGCCTGATGAAGCTGAACCGCTGATCAGGATCTGCTTATCTGACTGATTTTCTGGGTAAAGGATGGCCGGGTTACGATATAATTGGTCCCGGTATTTATCGATGAAGAAACAGGGGGCGACCTGGTTTCGACGTGGATTACAAAGCCATCGGAGCATGTCGAGGTGCAGATCTCCTCGTAAATCCAACTGCAAACTATTAGTTGCCAACGACGACAACTACGCCCTGGCGGCTTAAGCC